>Ga0306925_10004698_pt1 | contig 12389 bp, 7 predicted proteins | sample flu12Cox44000176_FD_203755 | JGI IMG/M metagenome (GOLD analysis project Ga0306925, IMG submission 203755) | Lab enrichment of tropical soil microbial communities from Luquillo Experimental Forest, Puerto Rico - flux8day.12C.oxic.44.000.176 (v2)... | ecosystem: Environmental > Terrestrial > Soil...
TTCGTTCAAATGTATTCAACCGTGGTGATTGGCCTGTCAAAAGAAGAACTCGAAGCACGTCTGCGCAGCATGAAACTGCGAGGTGGCGTGAAAGACGACACTCAGGTGACCGCCCAGGGTTGGCGTGAGCTGGTGCGTGAATATAAGAGCCATTTCAAAGAGAAGACCGGGAAGGATTTTCCGGAGGACCCTCTGGAGCAGCTTTGGGGGGCCATCGGCGCTGTGTTCGAGTCTTGGATGGGCGAAAAGGCAGTCACCTACCGGCGCGTTGAAAAAATCACGGGCCTGCTGGGGACGGCCGTGAACGTCGTTCAGATGGTCTTCGGCAATACCGGCGAGGATTCCGGGACGGGCGTCTGTTTTACGCGCGATCCGTCAACTGGCGAGAAAACTTTCTTCGGCGATTTCCTTCTGAACGCACAAGGCGAGGATGTTGTTGCCGGTATCCGTACGCCCATGCATCTAAGCGAGCTCGGAAGCAAGATGCCCAAGGTGTACGGGCAACTTGAAAAAGTTCGAGAGAAACTTGAACGACATTATCGTGACATGCAGGACATGGAATTCACCGTTGAACTTGGCAAACTCTACATGCTGCAGACTCGGACCGGCAAGCGCTCGCCAACGGCCGCCTTTCGAATTGCGGTCGACATGGTGAATGAGAAACTGATCAAAGTTGAAGAAGCGCTTGAGCGTGTCAAGCCCGAAGACATCGAGCGCCTTTTTTATCCGGTCCTCGATCCTAAGCTGGCCCGCAGCGAACTCGCCAGCCGAAAACTCGCCGAAGGAATTAATGCAGTGCCAGGGGCAGCCGTGGGCAAGGCGGTCTTCACGGCGCACGATGCTGAGCAATGGGCCTCTCGCGGCGAGAAGGTTATTCTGGTGCGCCGCGAAACAAGCCCGGAGGACGTAGGGGGAATGTACGTAGCGCAAGGGATCCTGACCGCCACCGGAGGCAAGACAAGCCATGCCGCCGTGGTCGCTCGCGGCTGGGGGAAATGCTGCATCGTGGGGGCGGAAAGCCTCAATATCGAAGCGGGCGTGAAGAAGATGAGCGTCAATGGACGCGCCGTGCATGAAGGCGAGTGGATCACGCTTGACGGCGGCGATGGCTCGGTGTACACGGGCCAAATCGAGCTGGTTCGTCCCGAGCCACCCAAAGCCTACGAAACGTTGCTGAAGTGGGCCGACCAGAAAAGAAAACTGGGCGTGCGAACCAATGCGGATACGCCGCGAGACGCGCAGGTGGCGCGACAAATGGGCGCAGAGGGAATCGGCCTTTGTCGCACCGAGCACATGTTCTTCAAGGACTTCGAACACCCAGAGAAGAGTGTCGAACGCCAGGAGGCCATTCAGGAGATGATCCTGGCAGATACGTCTGAGGCGCGGAAACGCGCGCTCGATAAACTGCTGCCGTTCCAGCGGCGCGACTTCATCGGAATTTTCGAAGCGATGGACGGCCTGCCCGTGACGATCCGACTCATCGACCCGCCGCTGCATGAATTTGTCCCTCATGATCGAGCAAAGCAGGCGGAGCTAGCGGCCAAGATTGGGATCCCGCCTGAGGCGGTCGAGCGACGCGTGGAACAATTGAAAGAAGCGAACCCGATGCTGGGTCATCGGGGCTGCCGGCTTTCGATTACTTATCCAGAGATTCTTGAGATGCAGGTTCGTGCAATTATTGAAGCGGCGATCGACTGCCAGAAACGGCGGATTAAAGTTTTACCTGAAATCATGCATCCGCTTACGCTCGACAAGAAGGAACTGAAAATCCTGGACGCCGCGACCCGGCGAGTCGCTGACGCGATTATTTCAGAATCTAAAGTGAAACTTAACTACCTGGTGGGGACTATGATCGAGTTGCCGCGTGCCGCCCTGCTGGCCAAAGAGATTGCGGAGGTTGCTGAGTTTTTTTCCTTCGGCACGAATGACTTGACGCAGACGACCATGGGGCTGTCACGCGACGATGCAGGACGCTTCTTGCCGGTCTATGTCGATCAGAGCAAGGCCGGCATCTTCAAAGAGGACCCCTTCCAGACGCTCGACACGGCTGGCGTCGGGATGCTGATCGAGTGGGCCATTAAGAACGGGCGAGCCACGCGGCCTGCTCTTAAGATCGGAATCTGCGGCGAACATGGCGGCGATGCCGAGAGCGTGAAGTTCTGCCATCGCCTGGGCATGAACTACGTCAGTGCATCGCCATTCCGCGTACCGATTTCTCGGCTGGCCGCGGCACAAGCCGTGATTGAGGAGGCGAGAAACAGCAAGAAGGCGAAAGCCGCACGAAACTAGGCGGGCCTGTGCGGCGATCCCCGCTTTGTTGGCGGGCTGGTCCGAAGCCCTTGAAACGTTCCCCACTACTGATTCGAGTGCGACGCGAATTGTGTCGCGTCGCTGATCCTCGAAAAGCGCCGGCGATGCAAACGTACATGAAGTCGGCAATGCCGTACCACGGCGTCGAGGCAGCTTTGCTTGAAAAGACATTGAAGCCGTTATTCGGTGATGTCGAGCTGCCCGATGCGAATGTTTGGCGCGACCGTGTACTCGAGCTATGGCGCGGCGCCAAATTCCGCGAAGAACGTTACGCAGCAATCCTGTTGAGCGGTGATCGGCGTGCCGCCCTGTTTCAGGTCCCTAGGGCCATGCGGATGTATGAAGAAATGATTGTGACTGGCGCATGGTGGGATTACGTCGACGTGATCGCCTCGAGACGTGTGGGAGCGATTCTGAACAGGCATCCCGGGCCGATGAAGAAGAGCATGCTGGCGTGGAGCAAGTCCGATAATCTCTGGAAGCGGCGAACGTCAATCCTGTGCCAGCTGGGATTCAAGAAGGAAACCGATCTCGATCTACTGTACGCATGCATCGAGCCTTCCATCGACTCAGCAGAATTTTTTCTCAGAAAGGCCATCGGCTGGGCGCTGCGCCAGTATGCTTGGACCGATCCGTCAGAGGTAAAGCGCTACGTGCGGCAGAATGAAAGCAAGCTCAGCACGCTGACCAAGCGCGAGGCATTAAAGAACATCAGTCGAGGCAAGTAAGGCTTTAGGAGAAGTATCCTCAGGTTGCGCGTCTGAGCAACCTGCTGATGAACCTGCTCGAGCGAGTCCGATCAATCGACAGATCGGGCGCCGTAGCGGAATCGGAGAAGGCAACTCGTGTCGCCATCACTGCCGAGGGGGGCCAACTGCGGCATCCATGCGCCGCAGGCAACACCTACCATGAGCCGGGCCAGGCGCTTTCTAGCCAGCTCCTTCGGCGGTTGTCCCTAGTGCGAAACATCCGAAAATGAGACCCTGACCGGGGATTTGTCCACATCGGAAACGTGGAACATCTGGCGCGGATGAAGACTCATCATGCCGGCAAGCACTAGGTCGGGCATCTCCTGAATGCGCACGTTGAAGGTGTTGACGGAATCGTTATAGAACTCGCGGCGATCGGCGATTTCGCTCTCCAGTTCGGTAACCCGCGCCTGCAGATGGGCGAAGTTCGTGTTGGCCTTCAGGTCCGGATAGTTTTCGGCGACAGCGATCAGCCGCCCGAGCGCCGCTGACATCTCAGCTCCCGCCTGAACTTTCTGGTCAACTGTCGCAGCCTGCGAATAGGCCGCTCGCGCGGCGGTGATGCGTTCTAGCGTCTCGGATTCGTACTTCATGTAGCCCTTGCAGACTTCGATCAGATTGGGCAGCTCATCATGCCGCTGCTTCAGCAGAACGTCGATATTGGCCCAGGCTTTGTCAACATTGTTCTTGACCGAGATCAGGCCATTGTAGAGGGTGATGATGTAGGCGATAGCGCCAACTAAGACGAATAGCAACAGAAGCGGAGCAATCCAGCTCATGGTTTCTCCTTACGCCCCTGGAACCGCTCGGGAGCTAAAGCCTCCGATCGGAGGCGCCTGATAGCCGGGGCCAAGCCCCTAAAGGCCGCATCTACTTCTGATCGTGAAACGAGCCGACCACTAGGTCCATCCCAAACAGAGGGCCAGCACGTAAACGCAAACAAGGGTCAGGGCCGGCCCAGCCCAGATGCACAGGGCGGACTTCCAGGCGAGCGACTGCACCAGCTCGCGCTGGCTGCGCCAGGAAATCATGAACGGACTACCATCGCTTCCTTTGCCGAGGCAGACCGATGGATGCCCGCTGACGTGGGAAGCGAACTTGCTACCCGTTAAGGAAGCCTGCGCTGCCGGATCGGTATCGACCGCAGCAACGGCCGCCGAAGTGATTTCCAAGGTGTGCGCCTGTCCGGCCCGCGCCGCTCTGTTGCCCAAAGCAGTCTCATCGATCGAGAGGTCGGACCAGACCGAGGCTGGTTGCGGTGTCGCACTGCTTTGGGCTGCGGCCACAGCCTGAGCAATGGCGGGGATGGCCGCTGTCCTCGCCGTGGGGCCTGAGAAGGTAACCCTCACATTGGAGGTCAATCGGAGCCACCCTAGCGCACCTCCACCGGACCCCAGCAAATTCAATTTCGCGTGCAGGGACGTTCTCGAGCCGAGATGCGGAACCGGTTCCCAAGTCAACGGGTCTGAATCCGTGCAAAGGGTGCCCAATACAAACAGGGGGCTGTCCGGCTTGATGCAATATTCTTCGACGCGCGTCGGTTCGCTGAAGCCCACGCCATTGCGAGTGAGAAAGCTTGCCACATTTTCAGGAAGCATATGGCGGTTGCTCGAAAAAAAAGAGGTGTCGAACTCATCTTTCAAGTTGCGTTCGATATCGAAATCGGCGCCCTGCGGATCGATCAAAAGCTGACCGCTGGCATCCTCGACGAAAAACGGAATGTACAGGCTCTCATTGGCAACCTGTTTCCATTCGCGGTTCTTGCCCGATTGGCGCAACTGCCAGGCCATAGCACGATAGTAATAGCAAGGTTCTCCGGTAATCCCAGCGGGTATCGTGGAAGGCCCCTTGGCCAAGCCGCTGATTTCGACGAGCCCCATAGAGGCACTGCGGATCTTCGACGCCGGCGTGTTCATGATCAGCCGCTTGAAGCGAAGCATCTGAAACCCGCGAACGAACAACACTGTGCCCACAATCGCGCCAACAACAGCCCAAAATTCCAGCTTCGCTTGATCGGTCGATGAGTGTCCAACAGAGATAAACACAAAAGCCAGCAGTGGCATGGACTAGATAGTGCTCCCCGGGGAAAAACCCTGCGCTCAGTTTAGGCGAAGAGTGCGGGTGCGAAAATGACACGCCCACGACTGGTTGTCAAAGGTGCAATAGTGCCCGCGGTTATGTGCGCATCCGAAAAATGAAGTAGATGGCCAGGAAGCCAAAAATCGCGTCCGGTGCCCAGCCAGCAATCAGAGGCGGGAGCTGTCCTACCGACCCCATGGCCTCAAACAGCGCCGCGGCGGACCAATAAGCGATGCCCACCCCAACTGCCAATGCCAAGCCTCCAATCGCGCCTCGGGTGCCCACCAAAAACGCAAAAGGGGCGCTCAGGAATACGATCACCGCGGCGATCAGTGGAAATGCGAATTTCCGGTGCCATTGGACGGAGAGCCGTGCCGTTTCGAAACCCGCCTGGCGCAAGCTCGCGATGTACTCGCCAAGCTGGCGCCAGTTCATCTGGTAATACTGGCGAACCTCACGGCGGAAGTAGCTGGGCTGTTCGGTCAACTCGGGAAGAGAAGTAGCCGTGAAGGGCTGATAGCGGGTGATGTGGCCGTCGCTATCGAAATCCCGCAGCCAACCGCCGGTCAAGACCCAGGCACTTTCACTGTCCTCCCAAATGGCACGCACGGCATAGACGCGGCGGCGGATCCGAAAACTCGTTGGGTCAAGTTCGAACACATTCAGTCCGCCAATCAGTCGTCGGTCCGGATCGAACAACTCATAGTTGTAGATTTTGTCGACTACGCCCTTCTCGCCAAAAATCCATTGGCGGGCCGGCTGGATATAGGTTTGCGCGGGGCGGCCCTTAATTTCGTTGCGCAGCGCATCCTGGCGCTGATTGGCGTAAGGCAAGAACGTGTAGTCAAGACCGAACATGCCCAAAGAAACCAGGCATCCAGCGAGGACGAGCGGCAGCACGATGCGATACAGGCTGATACCGCTGGCCTTGAGCGCAATCACCTCGTTGTTTTTGGCAAGGATCGCCAGCGTAACCAGGGTGGCTACGAGAGTGGCGAGAGGAGCCAACTGGTAGATCATCAGCGGAACCAGATAACGAAAATAACTGAGCACCGTCATTGCAGAAATGTGGTTGCGCGCGATATCGGCGAGCAGGTCAAATAGCGTGAAGGCGTCGAAAATCAGGACGAAGCCGGCGAGTAACACGAGAAAATAGTAAAAGAACTGCTTGAGTAGATAGACGTCTAGAAGCATAGGGAACGCCATGGTCCTACCGATTTGCAGAGCTTGGCGAATCCGAGTAGGCGAAAGGACCGCCGGGCGTAGCCCGTTGGCTTCCGAGGCGAGCGCACCATTCGGCGCCCTTCTGCGCTTGGGCCACCATGATTCGATCCATTCCAGAATTCGGCTGGGCTTGCGAATGGTCTCCACACGGCGCAGAAAGATTAGTCCTACGATCGCGCCGACAATGTTGGCCGCCCAGACTCCTATCCAAGGCAGGATGCGCCCTTGCGCAGCGAAGTGGTCGCCAGAGACAAACAGAAAGTAATAGCCACCGATAAGAGCTAATGCGAGGACGAGGCCAGCTGCGCGTCCACCGCGGCGCGGACGGACTCCAATGGGCACGCCCAACAGGGCGAACACTAGACATGCTGCTGGAAAGGCCATCCGTCGCTGGAACTCGACGTGTGAGTCGCGCCAGCTCAGGCTGTGATTGGCGAGAAGTGCTCCTATCGATTGCTCCACGACGGGTCTGATGTCAGGTCGTTGGGGCGCCGCGACAGCCGAGACGTCAATGGGGATGTCGGTTTCACCAAAAGTCGTAACGTTATATTGCGACGGGTAGCGCGGGTCATATTCGTGAGTGTCTCCGGCTCCCAGGCGAATATCAATTTGTCCTCTAACTGGCCCGTTCGTAACTGCGGCCTCGTCGGCTGTTGTGACCGCCGATTGCCCTGCTTGTTTAGCCGAACCGCCCATCAAGCTCGACACGTCACCGGTCGAGGCAAGAAAGACCCCGCGCCATCGCGTAGCTGCGGCTTCCACATCTTGCACGTATAATACGAACCGCGGAAAGCGTTCATCAAAGACGCGCGGCTGCACCGAAAATCGCGCCTGTGAGGACAGCAGTCTTGCTTCGAGTCGGCGCACGGTACGCAAAGACGCCGGGCTCAGCCAGAATGTCGTTAGCAGGGTCCCGGCGGACGCCGCCAGCGCTACGACGCCAATCGGCACTAGCAGCCGGCGTAGGCTGACGCCGGAAGCGTGCAAGGCGACGATTTCGCTGTCCGCGGAGAGACGCCCCAGACCAATCAGAACGCCGACAAGCACCGCCATCGGAAGCGTGAAGCCCAGGACGGGCGGAAGCGCACACAGGAACAGAAGCGCGACCGTCCCGGCGCTTCCCGTATGACGGACGATCAGTTCCATTAGTTGAACCAGCCGCGGGACGAAGAAGACGAAGGTAAAGACTAAAAGGCCGAGCGCAGCATGAGAGACAACTTCGCGGGCAACGTATCGATCGAGCAAGCGCATATCAGCGCGCCGCACATTCTAGCATTTGGAGCAAGCGATTGAGTCCTGTAAACCTAGTGATTCTATGGCACATGCATCAGCCCCAGTATCGCGATCCCACGACTGGCCGCTACCTCCTTCCTTGGACGCGTCTACACGCACTGAAGGACTACTGGGGAATGGTAAAAATCCTCGAGGAGTTCCCCGGCGTTCACGCGACGTTTAATGTGGTCCCTTCGCTGGCTGCCCAGATTCAGGAATACGCGAGCGGCCATTTCCAAGAGAGCTGGTTCGATGTGGCATTTGCCCCTGTCGAAAGACTTGGGCCAGATGGCAAGCGCGAAGCCATCGAACGCGCATTTCAAGTGAACGATACTTTTCTGCGGCGTTGGCCACGGTTCGGGGAGCTTGCATCGCAGGTCCGTTCCGGCGGCGCCGAGGCTTGTGTGGCCCAGTGGAGCGCACGCGATTGGCGCGATCTGCAGGTTCTCTCGCAGTTGGCTTGGATGGATGAAGAGTATCTGAACAGGGACCCGGCCGTGAAGGCCCTATCGGACCGGGGTCGGGATTTCACTGAGGAAGACAAGACGCTGCTGCGCGATAAACAGCACGAACTGCTCGCGGCGGTGCTGCCGGAGTATTGCCTAGCGGTAGCGCGGGGGCAAGTCGAGCTCTCTACGACTCCGTTTTATCACCCGATTCTTCCGCTGCTCTGTGATACCAACATCGCAAGGGTTTCGAACCCACACACCCCTGTGCCTCAACCACCGTTTCGCTATCCTGAGGATGCTCGGGAACAACTTGCCCGAGCGCGACAATTCCATACCTGGTTATTTGGCAAGCCGCCTGCGGGGTTGTGGCCCTCGGAGGGATCAGTCTCCGACGAGGCACTCGAAATTGCTGCCGATCTCGGCTTCAAATGGTTTGCAACGGATGAAGGCGTCCTCGGCCGCACCCGCAACGTCGGATTTTGGCGCGATGCCTCTGGATATCCGGAGAACGGACAGGATTTGTATACGCCCTGGCGGCTCAAGTGTGGCAAGAGAGAGATGTACGGCCTCTTCCGCGATCATTACCTCTCCGACCTAGTCGGTTTCGTCTACAGTCGCATGAGCGCGGAAGCGGCAGCGGAAGACCTGCACCGGCGCATTCGCGGAATCGGAGAACGCGAGCCTGTCGGAGGCGCGGCAACGGTGAGTCTGATTCTCGATGGTGAGAACGCGTGGGAGCACTACCCCGGCAACGGGAGGGAATTTTTGCGACGTTTTTATGGGCGGATCGAGCGCGATCCCGAAATTTGTGCACTGACCGTGAGTGAGGCGATCAACGCGGCCTCAGACGCTCCGGTCCTTCCCGCGGTTTTTCCAGCGTCATGGATTAACGCGAATTTTGACGTGTGGATCGGTCATGCCGAGGATGTACGCGCTTGGGAGTTGCTGCGCGACGCCAGGGACACTTTTGAGCGAGCCAAGAAAAAGAGTGTAGTCGGAGGCCTTTCTACGCTGGACGAATCGACGTTCCAGGGACAGCGTGTCTACGACGCGGTGCTCGCGGCCGAGGGCAGTGACTGGTGCTGGTGGTTTGGCCCCGAGCATGGCTCGGCAAACGATGCTGAATTCGATGCGCTCTACCGAAGACATCTCACCGAGATATACAACGCGCTCGGCGAACCTGCCCCCGCTGCTTTGTCCCTTCCCATCAAGCGCGCGCCAGAACGTGGGCGTCGCGAGCCGCCCTCGGCCTACCTCAATGTCAAAGTAGATGGACGGGAGAGCACCTACTTCGAATGGCTTGGTGCAGGTTATTTCGCCACCGATCGCCGTGGCGGCACGATGCACGGCCGGCGGTGTGTACTGAGCGAAATTTACTATGGTTTTGGGCCGAAGCATTTCTGGCTGCGCGTGGATCCGTTGCCCGAGGCCGTCTCGGAATTGCAGGATTTTCAGATCCGTATCGCAATTTGGGATTCGCGGGAAACGCGTGTGACGCTCGGAATTCAACAGGCAAGGCTTTGCCAAATCGTTGTGGAAAACGGGGGACTGTGTTTGCTTCGTCCCGAAACACTCGTTTCCGCAGCATATGGCACGATTCTGGAATTGGGCATTTCGCGGTCACTTTTCGATTTGAGCGGGCGGAACGGTTTGCTGCTAAGCGTGGCAATCTGGCAGGCAGGTTTGCCAGTGGACGCGCTTCCGCTCGAAGGTATGGTGGAAGTGTCACTCGGGGAAGAGAATTTTGCGTGGCCCTCGGACTGATCGGCCGCGAGCAAGCACCGCGGTGCGCGTCGCGTTGTCGCAGGCCATACAGATCCCCAAGGCGACCCGTCTCCGCACGCGCTCGAAGCAAATACCTTAGGCCGGCAGCGATCTGCAACCGGCACTCTCAGGGAGCGTCGATTCGAACCAGCTCCATTTCGGGCTATCGGCTCCCAGCGCGCCCGACTCGAAGGCCAGCCGACAGTGTTCGCTCAGTCGAGCGCGGCGACGGCCAGCCTCAGAACATCTTGACGGCGAGATCGCGAGGGTGGGAGCCCGTGGGGATTAGCGTGATGAGGCTGGAAGTTTTGGCCCGAATCACCGCAAGCTCATCCGAGGCGGGATCGACGACTACCAGCATGTCACCGCCTGGGGTTAGTTGAGCCGCGTGCGGAGCCTGTCCTGCGGCAATCGGCGAACCGGGCTTGCGCTGGTCAATGGCCACGGGAATCACGTTTCCCGTAGCGGAATCGGACACGTAGACAGTATCGGTGGCGGGGTCGAGGGTCGCCGACGTGGGAGACATGCCGAGCAGCATAAAATCGCCTACCTCGTCTGTTTGTGTATTGACGACGAGCAGACCGTGGGCGGTAGCCGAGGGGATGTACAGTTCTCCTCCGTCAGGTTTCAGTAGAAGCGCATCGGGCCTTCCATCCAGCTCAAGTTCCGAGAGAAGGACGCCCCGGTGCAGATCGATCACCGAAATTTCGTCGCGTGTACCGGAGGAGACGAAGGCTTTCGAGCTGTCCAGGAGGATCGCTATTTGCTCGGGGGCAGGCGTCACCTTAACGACGGCGCGCGTGGCCAGGCTGGCGGAATCAAGAATGGATGCCGTCGCATCGTCGTGGTTCGAAACAACCACAAAGGCCCCATCGGGCGAAACTCGCGCGATCCATGGGTGGCGTCCGACTTTCGCCCGGGCCACTACCTGACGGGTTTCGCAGTCAATCGCGAAAACGGAATTTGATCCCGAGGCGGCGACATAGGCTCGCTTTCCATCCGGCGAGAAATCAAGTGCATAGGGAGCAGAGCCGACCGGGGTGCGCGCCACGATTTGATTTGAGACGGCATCGAGCACCCAGGCGTATCCGCCACTGGAGCTGAGCCCCCATACTTCTTTGCGCGTAGGGTGGGCGCGCACGCCGCTCGGCTCGCCGCCAACGGGAATTGTTGCCGCGGGAGCGAGCTTCACCAGGTCGATGGCGCTGATCGTGCCGTCGCTCGTGTTGGCCACATAGGCGAACAGGTGCAAGCCGGGCCGCAAATACGACGGGCGAATTTCAAGCGCAGCTTCGCGGATCGCAAGAGCGCTAAGAATCACCAGGAGCACGATAAGTCGATAATTGAGTCGAATTTTCAATTGAGGGTGCGGTTCAGAACGGCCGCGATGGCATTTGCTTCGCGAACCAATTGCTCGAATTCTTCCGGCAAAATAGACTGCGGGCCGTCAGAAAGGGCGTGTGCTGGATCGTTGTGGACTTCGACGAGAATGCCGTCCGCGCCGACTGCAACGGCAGCTCGCGAAAGCGGGAGCACCTTGTTGCGCCGTCCCGTGCCGTGCGAGGGATCGACGACGATGGGCAGATGGCTGAGTCGCTGAACCGCGGGAATTACACTCAAATCAAGCGTGTTGCGGGTGTGGTCAGCGAAGGTGCGAACGCCACGCTCGCATAAAATCACTTGATAATTACCCTCCGAAACGACGTATTCAGCGGCCATGAGAAATTCATCGAGAGTCGCGGACATACCGCGCTTTAGCAAGATCGGTTTGCCGGCGCGGCCAGCGCGTTTGAGCAACGAGAAATTCTGCATATTGCGCGCGCCAATTTGGATGACGTCTGCGTAATGTTCGACGAGTTCAAGCGATTCGTTGTCGATGGCCTCGGTCACGATTCCCATGCCGAATCGGTCTCGTACTTCCGCGAGGATCTTGAGTCCGGTCTCGCAGAGTCCCTGGAAACTGTAGGGGGAGGTGCGCGGTTTGTACGCACCACCGCGGAATAGACGCGCACCGGCGGCTTTGACGCGCTCGGCAATCGCAAAGGCCTGCGCGCGCGACTCAACCGCGCACGGCCCAGCGACGAGCGCGACGGCGCGATCGCCAAAGGTCACATCCCCCGAGGGGGTCGCTACGCGAACGACTGTGTTTTCCTCCTTTACGTCGCGGCTGACGAGCTTGTAGGGTTTGCTGACTGGAATGCACTCGATGACGCCCGGCATGGACTCGAGGCCCCCGACATCCACTTGCCCCTTGTTGCCGGTGATCCCAATGGCCGTGCGCGCGGCGCCGGGAATCGGGTGGGCACGAAGGCCGAGCGACTCGATCTGCTGGCAAACGGCGCGCACCTGTTCTTCGGTCGCTTGCGATTGCATGACCACGAGCATGTGAGGCTCTCTAGTAGACTCCCTCGACGAGCGAGTTTATCGCAGCAGAGGTCAGCGGCGCAAAGAGGTACCCCAAAAGCCGCAGCCCTCCGGTCACCTACCTTGAAGGAACACGGGAGCGCATTCTTCAAGCCTCCCGACTAGAGGCGCGGCGTTG
>Ga0306925_10004710_pt1 | contig 12381 bp, 15 predicted proteins | sample flu12Cox44000176_FD_203755 | JGI IMG/M metagenome (GOLD analysis project Ga0306925, IMG submission 203755) | Lab enrichment of tropical soil microbial communities from Luquillo Experimental Forest, Puerto Rico - flux8day.12C.oxic.44.000.176 (v2)... | ecosystem: Environmental > Terrestrial >...
TCCTCTGTCTCTCTTTTTTTTCTATGCTTTATGTGCATAGGGCGTTTCCGTCCCATTCGTCCTACGTCATCCTACGGAGCTATGCGCGCCCTAAGCACCCGGCCGCCGCAGAAGCGGTGGGAGGGCGACAAAGGACGGCGCCCCTCAGCCGGTCCGGCGGGCGTTCCACCGGATCGATCTCGCAATCTCGCGGGCAACGCGATGCACCAGGCCGTCGGCGTCGCCGAGATCTTTCCCGCGGAGTTCGGCCCGCCACGTACGCGAAATCGTCGAGGATTCGACCGAAATGATCTGCTCCTGCGCTAAAAATCCCAAAAAGGCCTCGAATTTTGACGGATTTTCCGCTGAAATATCAATGACTTAGCTTTAGGCCGGGATTTGGAGCTTTTCCCCCGAAAAGTTGTACGAATTAAAAAATTGGGGCGCCATTGCGCCCCTGAGGATTTGGTCACCTTCGGAAATTTTCCGGCCCCCCGGCGCGATAAGCAAATCTTTGGCGCGGAATGACAAGTCCCGCACAGGGGGCGAAGCGACTAAACGGCACGACATCGTTCTTACGACAAGTCCGGCCGCTTCACCGGCTCGTCGACTGCAGATCGAGATTGGCGCCGGATGAGGGCGCGGTGTGAGCGGCAATCAAGCCGAGTACCTGAAAGAAGGTGATGAAATGCGAAATGTGATGTTTGCCTTGGCCGTCCTGGGCATGACAATGACGACCGCCTCGGCGCAACAATCTCCGGCAAGTCCGTACTTTGCTAGTGGTTCGAACTCACCGAATGGCGGCTACAGCAGCCACGATAGCGGAGGCTGCGGCTCGGTTTGCCAAGCAAAGTGTCAAGGGGCTTGGCGAGCACTTGGTTTCCGAAGCGTGAATGCTTGCGTTGCAAGGTGGGGCAAGCTCAATGCCGAAGGTACTGCCGCCACATGTGAGGCGGCAATTAAGGCCAACGGTATGCGACCTATCCGAGGTTGCTGATTGCAGTCCATGCCGCGCCGGATGGGGGCGCGGTATGAGCGGCAATCAACTGGTCGGTCAGTGTAGCGGCGTGGTGGCTGGATCGCGTTGCGCGAGTCGGGCGCGTCCGATGTCACGCAGGCGGCGAAGCTCGGCAAGCTCGACCTCGGCGCGTGAGCGAGCCAAGCTGACCGCGCGTAGCTCGTCAAACTGTGCGCGGATTTGATCAAGCTCGGCGCGCAAGGCGGTGACCTCGGCCCGGTGACGCTCGCCTAACTCGCGTAGCTCGTCGCGCATGCGGGCGAACATCGCGCGCACGCGCTCCTCGGCGTAGAGCAGCTTGCGTCCGTTACGCTGCATCGGTGCGCTTCCGCCAGTTCGGCAAGGCGATGATGCTGGCGTCCTTCGCCTTGTCGCCGGCGCCGAGCATGGTGAGCAGCGCGCTCACCTGTCCGCGTAACTCAGCGATCTCGGTTTTGAGCGGGGCGATCTCGGCGGCGCGTTCCGCCCGCATTTCCTTGCGCGTCTCGGCAAGGCATATGCCCATGGCTTCGGCGAGCGCCTGATCGCGCCAGTCGCCGAAGATGCCGGGAGGCGCGTCAGAGACCTCGTCGGCATCGCCCTCAGAACCGGCCGGCAGCGCGTTGTTGTCGTATTCCTTGTAGATCAGACCGGCGTCTTCGGTTTCGCTCACGGGCGGGCTCCGTATTTCCTCCCGCGCCTCGGCCATGAACTTGTCGTGAGCGATGCACAACTCCCTGATTTCGTCCCTGATAGTCATGGCCGCCGCCCTTCCACGATTTTCCGCAACTCATCTAGAATCATTTCTCGCGCTGCGTACCAGCGCGCGCGCTCAAGCTCAGAGGCATCGACCTTGTCTTGCTGCCAATAAGCCTCGCGAACTGCAGCAATCGCCTTGTTGGCCGCCAGTGCGGCGCAACGCTTCAATCGATTTTGCTCCTGCGCCCGTGCGACGGTGGCGCGCGCCTCTCGCATGACGCGGGCAGTATGGGCGCGCTCGAGCTCTGGCCCGCGCCCGGCTCGAATCAAGGTGGCGCGTGCTTGCGCGAGGATGTCGGCGTTGCGTAGCCGTAGGCTAATAGGCTTGACCATGCCGCATAGCTTGGCACGCTTTGGCGGCGCGCGATGTAACACGTTACAAAAAATTAGCGATGAGTACCTTCGCGTAACAACGCACCGAGGGCGCGGCGCAATAGGCGCCCGAGGGCATCGGCCACGACTTGTCGATTGTTGATCTTGTCGGAATCGAGCCCTTCGAACCGGACCAACAGGTCAAACGTGTCGGCATCGCATTCGACATAATAGCAGGCAGCGCCACGTGCTTGCCGCGCCCGACAGCGCCGGACGTCGTCCGCGCGCCGCTGCCTAAAGGCGGCTGTTTTCTCAACCATGGCGCGTTCCGGTCGGCGTTTAGTTCCAGGCAGGCATTATTACTGGCTTCGACGAACAAATCTTTGGCGCAGAGTAACAAGTCCCGCACGGGGGGCAAAGCGACTAAGAAGCGGAGTCCCCGGTCTCGACGGTGTTCATGCGAACACTCGCCGCCAGCAACGGCGTTCAAAGCAAAAGGAGTCCACGCAATGTATACCGCCCTCATGATCGGGCTCACGATCCTCGCCGTCTGGTCGACGTGGCGATTCTATCGATGGATCGGCCGCATGAGCAACCGCAGCGTCGCCTCGACCGAGGCAACTGCCGCAGTGCTCGAAAACATGCAGCAAACCATGTTCGACGCGCTGACGCCGGAAGCCAAATACCGGGTCGCCGAGGCGCGCGAGCAACGCTTGATCGCACACGAAACAGCGCGCAGAGCGACGTTGAAACGACAGGCTTGGAACGGGCTTTACCGTGCCCTGTTCGTTTTCGGCATTCTCTTCGTGCTGTTTGCCATACACGCAATGCGGTGATCGCCGCAGAGCCCATCGCGTTGATGGGCTCGACGATGTTCATGCGAACACTCGCCGCCAGCAACGGCGCAATCGAAAAGGAGCCTACCTATGAAAACCATGACAAAGCTTCTAATCACCACCGCGGCCCTGCTCGCCCTCATGGGCGCGGCGCAGGCTGGCTGGATCACCGAAATGGAACAGAGACTCAAAGCAGAGCAGGCCCAAGCACGCTCTCGAGACGTGACGGCGGAGATCGGCATCTCCGGTCTCACGCAGTGCCACCATACGGCATTCTGGTACACGTCCATCCCAGCGGAGGCGACGTGCTGGTCTGAATCCTCGAATAAGTCCGTCAAGGTCTACTTGATGCAAGGCCTGCCCGATTCACTTGATGACGGCGAGACCTTGCGCGTGAGAGACCCTTACCTCGAGGGGCCAGTAGTCACCTACCGCTACACGCCTGAAGGCCAGTTGCCTGCTTGCGACTCGGCGCAAGTCGTCAACATCATCGCAAAGATCCGCAACAGACCGCGATCCGCCATCTTCAATCCGCAGGAGATCGGGACCACACAGACGGGCAAGAGGTTATGCACCGTGGCCATCGCCTCTCGTTATTGGTCGAACTACACCGTCGAGTGGCTGAACGACGGACGCTATTGGGTGCAATTCTGATGAAGAAACACAGAAAAGGAGATTGATCCGATGAGGAAGTTCCTAATCACAACGGCCGCCCTGCTCGCGCTCGCGGGCACGGTACACGCCGAAGACACGCCTCACGTCCCGAATAGCATCGTCGGTCAGGATTGGTGCTTCCATCAGCAACGCGATGAGAAAGGACAGCCGATCCCAAAGAGCAGTTTCGAAATCTATCTGCCCGTCGCTGGCTGCAAGAGCTTGGTCTTCAAGAAAGACACCGTGACGTGGGACACTCCCGACGAGCAAGCATCCTGCTCGATCACAGCCATTGTTCCAGAAGAAGATGGACCCGGAACGGGGACAATCAGAGGTATATGCCAGTCTCGCAATGGAGGTTCCTACGCGCTTTATGCTCGTGTTCACCAGCGCCGGCAAGGATGCCTTCCGCTTTTGGGTGAAGAGCGCTGTCTCATCGTGATCCGAACTCCAGGCATACCAGGGGCTGTCGCTCCGAAGACCACACACTAATGCTCTAACAGCGGTGATCGCCGCAGAGCCCGTCTAGGTCGGCGGGCTCGACGAAAACTTCAAATCCCTGGCGCCTCGCGGCGACCGGGGGTTTTTGATTGGCCAAATGGTCCTTGCACGCCAACGGACCCGCCGCGTGCGCAGTTGGAGGGACCGAAGAAACCGGAGGGCAAGCTCTACGGACAACGGCCACGCTTGTCAGACGCTAGAACGCAGCTTGGAACGTGCCGGGCTCCCTCCGACCTCGACCGGATAAACCGCCGCCCCGCGATGCAGCCGCTCGCGCCAACGAGCGGTATCGGCGGCGCGCCGCTGCCTAAAGGCGGTAGTTTTCTCAACCATCGCATCTCCAGGTCGGCGTTGTTGTCGTAGTTCGATAAGAACCGTGGTGCAGGGCGTCGATCTCGACTCCGCCTAAGTTTGCGGGGTAAAGCGCCACGCCAGCGCGCTGGCGGGCCTCGTAGCGGGCCTGCCGCTGACGATGACGCACGCGCTTGGAATCCTCGCATTACATGTCTCAGGGATGTAGGCCGTGCACCCATACATCGCTAGATGAGGGCGCGCTGGTCAGCGCACATCTCGGACCTCGCGCCGCAAAACGGCAATCTTGGGTTACTGCGTTGCGCTTTCTCGGCGTTAATAGCATTCCGATCCGGGCGGCACGTACTACGACGCCTGAGCCACCGAAACCCGAGCCTTCTACTCAACAACTTTCCAATCAAAACCCAAGGCAGCAAGTTGTGCTTTGCGTTCAGGGGAAACAATGCTTGACCTCTGGCGCTGATTGCTCACCCATTGCCCGAGATTGTAGCCGTCTGGTGATTTGTATTGTCGAGGAACACGGCAGTGCTTGTACTCCTTTACGTATGCCTGGAGGCGTTTAAATCCTTCCTTCCAGTCTGCTTCGTGCGGGTCCCAAACAAATCCAAGCTCATCGAGTCGCTGCCGTCGTAATGCTGTGTCGCCACGTCGCTTATTATGTCGTTGAACACTCACCCACTGACCGAGGCGAAAGCCGTTTTCCTCGTGGCTTATAGGAACACGACAATGGCCTTCGCGTTCCTTGTACATTTTTAGATAGCGAACGCCTTCCTCCCAATCCGCTTCGTACGGATCCCAAACAAACCCAAGCTCATCGAGACGTCCTTTTCGTTCCGCTGACAGCTTGTCTCGCGATTGGCGCTGACCACGAATCCATGCCCCCAAGGGGAACCCATTTGGTGCAATGTAGTCTGTAGGCACGCGGCAGTGCTTGTGTTCTTCGAAGAAAGATTTCAGACGTCCAAAGCCTTCTTCCCATCCTGTTGCTAATGGATCCCAATCAAACCCAAGAGTATCGAGCCGTCCTTTTCGTTCCACTAACAGCTTGTCTCGCAATTGGCGCTGTTTACCAACCCATTTCCCAAGCTTGTAGCCGTCGGGTGATCGGTATCCAATAGTAACAAGGCAGTGTTTGTGTTCCTGTACGAAGACTTGAAGATGTTTAAAGCCTTCTTCCCATCGATTTGTATGTGGATCCCAATTAAAGCCCAGTGCATCAAGTCGCGCTTTTTGTTCCGTTGATAGCGCGTCGCTGCGGCGCTGCGTTACAACCCAACGTCCGAGCGGATAGCCATCCGCAGTTTTGTATTCTGCTGGTACCCGGCAGTGCTTGTGGCTTTTCATGAAAACTTGAAGATATTCAAAGGCTTTCTCCCAAACCGTCCCCGGCACATCCCAGACAAACCCAAGCTCGCTTAATTCTTGGCGACGCTCCTCGGATAGAGCGGCTTTGTTTGTACGCTGGACGCCTACCCATTGACCAAGTCGATAGCCGCCTTCTTTATGGAGTTGGGGAACGCGGCAATGACCAGTGCGCTTCTTGTAAAGTGCTAAATAATGAAGTCCCTCCTGCCAAGCCGCATCCAACATATCCCAAACAAAACCGAGTTCGTCCAGTCTTCGTCGACGTTCCTTAGGCAGGCTCTGTTTTCTATGACGTTGCTTACTTACCCATCCACCAAGTCGATAGCCATCTTCCTCGTGGCTCCTAGGAACGCGACAATGGCCTTCGCGTTCCTTGTACATTTTTAGATAGCGAACGCCTTCCTCCCAACCTGCTTCGTGCGGCGGGTCCCAAACAAATCCAAGCTCATCGAGTCGCTCTCGGCGGGAGGTAGACATCGTATCTGCGTTGCGGCGTTGAGTCCTAATCCATATCCCAAGCCGAAAGCCGTTTTCTTCGTGATCGACGGGAGCGAGACAATCACCCTCACGCTCCTTGTACATTGTCAGATAACGGAAGCCTTCTTCCCAATCCGTTTCGTGCCGGTCCCAATCGAAACCGATGTTGTCTAGCCGCCGCTTCCTGAATGGTAAAAGATTCCCCTTGTTGGCAAAAGACCGCTGATGCTGGACCCATTTTCCGAGCTTTTTGTCTTTGTAAGCTAGAGGCACTCTGCAATGCCCATGTGTGCTCCGAAATAGCAGCAACCTACCAAACATCTCATCCCAGCTCACGCCCACTCTATCAACGACTTCGGCGCAAATGTTTGATCTTAGCGCCGATAGCTCTATCGGTGGCCCGATAACTTCGATCTTTTCTAGCAATCTACGCGGATCGAATACCTCTCCCCGACCCTTGGCTTCCTGGAGATCACGAATAATCTGAACGAGGTCTTCATCCTGCTCCTGCATCGCGTTTAGCACATCTGCAACGTCATCGAACTCTGTTCGCTCAAGCGCCTCTTCGAGCGTTTCTCCGCTGCTCCTCTGAAGAAAAACCGGAATTACGACGTACCCAACTTCTTTGTTCAATCCTTGTGGCTTTCGCATTGCGCGACCCGTCGCTTGTGCGATGTCCACCCTGCTGTGGCGAGGATCGATAAAAGCCACCATATCGACCGCGGGCACGTCTATCCCCTCGGTCAAACAACGAGCATTTGTGATCAGCGCCTCGCTCGCATCACGAAATGACCGAATGCGCCGTTTTCGCTCGGAGCTTTTTTGATCACCATTTACGTGAAAAACTGAGAACTCGGGCAAAAACTGGCTAATCCCACGGTTGCCTTCTGTGCTAAACTCTTTGGCGCTCGACACGCGGCTATGAAACGTAATCGCACGCTTCGCCCTAGTCTTCTCGACCGCGCGTTCAACAGCGATCTGGTTGGCCACCCATCTAGCACCGATAAGATCGCCTTCAACGAGCGTGATGCCATGCTTCAGGGCAAACTCGTTGACCTCTTGACCATCGACGACTGAGATCACGACTTTGTAGTTGCAAATGATGCCTTGTCGAGCGGCCGATCCAAACGTCAAAGTATACGCGCGTGGACCGTAGATCGTCTCATCGTCCATCGAGATGATACGGAAGTCGCCCTCTTTATCACGATGGCGAATGTCATAGTGACGTGGCGTGGCAGTAAAGAATAGGCGCTTGCGAATGTGGATGTTCTCATCTTTGAGGCTATGCGCGAACAAGCCGCCTTGCGGTCCAGTCGTCTTATGAGCCTCGTCAAAGATCGCTACGTCGAACGGCGCGTGCCCCCGCACGCCCTGCGATACGACCCAAGATGACTGATACGTTGAGAAGACGACCTTGACGCCCGGGGTGTCTCTTTCGATGAATCGTCGTACCTCGTCGGGACTGGTATCGACGCGAAACTCCAGGTCTGTCACATCTAAGCGGACAGGATCGTCTGCGTCCCGCGCTGACACAGTTGGATCGGAGCACACGCACAGATAGGTGAAGTCGTTGCCCCAGATGTTGTGTCGGCTCCACTCATCGAGCGTTTGTTGCAGCAAGGTCAATGACGGAAGCAGGACTAGGACCGACTTGGGTTTAAGTGCTTGCGCTGCCCACAACGAGACTAATGTTTTGCCTGTACCCGACGCCATGACTACATGGGCGCGATCCGACTTCGTGAGCGTGTCGCCGATCCTTGCAAGCGCTTCGATCTGATACTCGCGTGGAATTGGCTTCTTGATCGCTACTGGCTGCTCTCTCAGCCAAGCGCTGATGGCTCGAAGATCGTCTATTGTCAGGTCGTCGAAATCGATGCCACGAACCGTGCGCATGGCGTCACGGTTCTTCACGTCTTCGGCGAGTTCGTTCGAGTTCGTGAAGACTATGCGATCAGTCGCTCTCTCGGTTAGCCCCAGGAATGGCGCTATTTCCGTGTAGGTGAGGTAGGCGCGCTGTGATCTGAACTTGACCTGATAGGGAACGAGCACGCCCGTCCGCGTTCGAAATATACCGTCGATGCCCTTGGCGTCGTTCGGTAGGTTCATTTGCTGGCGGATGCCTTGCGGCACCTGCCCGACGAGCCAGACAGTCTCCACTTGCAATTTTTGATGCGTCGCGAGGTAGCCTTCGACGAAGACCTCGAATGCGTCGCCGACGACCTTCGAGTTTTCATCTCCGAGCGCGCTGATTCGTTGCTCCAACTCGGCGAACGAGTGGAGATTGTCGTAGAGGCCACGCCGTATCAGCAGTCCCGCGTTAGGGTGTTTCGAGGTCATTTTTGTATGCGCAATTGTCGCGAGCTTGGCGTTTCAATTAGTAAGGCATCGGGTCGGGTTGCGGTAGACCCATGCAGAAGTTGTCGCGGATGTACTCGAGGGCGTTGAGGCGGCGGACCCGATTGCCGGACCACCAGTAGTCCTTGTGGCACGACATGCCGGGGTAAGTGCCGTCGCTTAGTCTGTAGTTCGAGTCACATATCGCGCCGTCAACCAGGTTATTCATGAACACCGCCGTGCTCGCGATACCGTTGTTGCCAAGCTCGACTGACCTCGGACCCGGCAGCTTGCTGAAATTCACGTGCCTGACCGTCACCTTTTTCTTCTCACCGGGCAACACGTTCATATCAAAGATGCGCAGCGTGCACGGCTCGTCGTCGTCCACCATGAAGACGGTGGCACCCATGCCGGGGAGGTTCTCTTGGACCGCTACCGTCGCGTCCTTCGCTCTCTGAACTTTAAGACCTTGGACGTTCTTGAAGTAGAAGGCAGCGGCTTCCAAGAATGACGGACCAGCATGCGCTTGGCTCGTCATTGCCAACCCCATTGCGAGTAAGACTGCAGGAAACTTCATCGTCTATCTCCTGTTGAAGTTGAACGCGCGGTCGAATCGACGACCCCAATTCCCTGAAGTCGCCGCGCGGTCCAAAGAACGACAGTCGGGTCCGACCGCGCGCACGCGGCTGCCGACGCGCAGCCTCATCCAGTCGCCGACGGGGTGCGTCCCCCGTCGATCATTCATTGGCGGTTCCGCTTCTTAGTCGCTTCGCCCCCCGTGCGGGACTTGTTCTTGTGCGCCAAACATTTGTTCGTCGAAGCCACCAGGCACGTTCATGCTGGCTTTGGCCGTCGGTGCGCCGCAAACCACGCAACCGCGACCGTAGCCACGAAAGTCACATGGTGTTCAGGGCGTGCTTATCGCGCTGCGTCTTGGCAGGGCAGATGGCACGCAGGCGGTGCAACTCGGCGCGAGCGGCCAGCGTCGCCGCTACTCCCGCCGCTAGCTCTTGGCGAACGCCGCCATCCCGGCCTCGCGCGTCAAGTTGGTTCTCAGTCGGTATCTTAGAGCCGCGACTGCCTCCGTCGAGGTGGTCTTGGCGGTATCATTGCTTTCGCAGTTTCCAGCATGGGGCCGGTAACGTAGTGGTCACGAATGATGCTCTCCATCACCGTGAGCATCTCATCTAATAGAACTCGCGGAGGTTTGAAGCCTCTGTGCGTCGATGCCGAGCCCGCATCAATTACGATGCTCAAATTCTGTCGTTGCTTCTGCGTGAGATGGCCTTGCTCCACCATCCGGTCGAGTTTTGCCTCGAAGCTACCAACGTCGCCTCCTAAAATTCTTATCATTGCGTGATCTAATACGGATCGCACGCCCATAGATAGCAGTCGGACCTGCCCATCATTTGTCGCAGAATAAACTTCATCGAGAAGTGCCCTAAGGTCGGGATCGAACTCTTGAACGGAAGCTAGCCAATCCGGGGCTCGGCGCCACAATCTAGCTGGGCTGTAGGTGACCTCGACTAAATCTTCTTCTCCGGGTTCTTCGGCGCCATATCCGAGTAACCTTTGCTCTTTTCGTATAGCGCATTCTCCGCAGCCACGGCAGCGGATAGCTAAATCTCGCGTCTCCATTACGTTGTCGTCGGGATCTGTCGTCGCCGCACTGCGCTCCCATACAACGTCGTGGTCAGTAACGCGGCCACAGGCGTTGCAAAAGCTAAGCATTGTGGTCATGTCAGGGGCTCAGTTGGCGTAGACGCCGAAAAATCACATTCACTGGGCCAGGAGGTAATTGCAACAAGACTGGATGACCCTCGGCGAATGCGGTCTTCGGGACAGTTGCTTCCGTCGAGATCGAATAAGCCTTGGGTTGCGCGGGGGTGCCTTGCACGAGCACGACCCCCGGGGGGACCGTCATGGTGAACCTAATTTCGAGGTTAGCGCCGCTGTCGATGTATGAGCCGTCGTATAGGGCCCCCATGGCATCGGCTCCGGTAATTGAGCCGTGTTGCAGGATTATCATGCCCATGCCCCAATCGGCTCTACCCCGAAACGTGATTGAATAGATTCCATCTAACATCGGTGCCTCTCCCAACTGGGGGGATACCACTTTATAGGTGCTCAATTACGAGAGCGCGTTAGTCCTACTACTAGGGGCGAACTATTTGCCCCAATCCTCCTCCGCCTCGCGCTTCACTGCCGGAGCCGCCGGGTTCTTCATCTTGAGCTAGTCTGGCGAGCGAGAAGTCGCTCCCTACAGTCTTCCGCTGGACCGATTACGTGCTTAGCGAGGCCAGCGATCAGATGCTCCGGGGACGAATACCTGTAGGTTTCCAGGACCCAGTGGTATCGTTTGAAATGTTCGAACATGCCGTACTCATCGCTGCCCTCCAGCAGGAGCGGCTGCACAGGGACGGACGGCAGGTCGGGTACAATCATCGAGAGTTCCTGTGGGATGCTCTTGGCATCCGTGATGTCGGCCACAACGAAACGTGCCATGCGGGCCAGCAGTGAGACGGTCTCGGTAATGCCGCGCGTGGCGGGAACGCTGAAGTCGAACAGGATCGGTAGGTAATTACGCTTGCGCAGTTCCTCACGCAACGCATCGAGCGCTGCCTTACGCTCATCTGTGAAGCGCCCGAGGATCAGCACTACCTTTGAAGTAATGGTGTCGATCACGTCACGGATTTTCTGGTTGTGAAGCATGAGGTAGATGAACTGCGCGACCTCAACGTTATCAACGGTGATCTCGGGCTCGTCCTCGGCCAGGTTTTTGATGATCAAGTTTTGCTGCTTGGCCCTCTCCAGTTTTAAACCCCACGCAGACACGCCATAGATGCGACAGCCGGTGAGGTCAGCGCCTGTAAGGTCTGTGTTCAGCAGAACGGTACCCTCAAGGTTCGCCTCGCTGAGGTTCGCCTCGCTGAGGTTCGCCCAGAATAGGTTCGCCCAGAGTAGGTTCGCCTTTCTGAGGTCCGCCCCGTTGAGGTTCGCCACGCCGAGGTGCGCCCCGCGGAGGTTCGCCTCGCTGAGGCGCGCCTCGAGGAGGTTCGCCCCGCTGAGGTACGCCCCGCTGAGGTTCGCCCCGCTGAGGTTCGCCCCGCTGAGGTCCGCCCCGCTGAGGCGCGCGTCGAGGAGGTTCGCCCCGCTGAGGTCCGCCTCGCCGAGGTCCGCCTCGCTGAGGTCCGCCCCCTGAGGTACGCCCCACTGAGGTTCGCGTCGCTGAGGTTCGCCTTTCTGAGGTCCGCCTTTTGCAGGATCGCCCCGCTGAGGTCCGGAAAGATGTCGGCACGCCATGCGTTCCAACTCGCCACGCCCTGCTTGAGTATCGCGACGTGCTCCTCGTTTGCCATCGAACTATCCCAGTGCCGATACGGATATTCAGCGGCGCGCGCGGTTCCTCTTGGCCGCGCCTGATGCTGCCGTGACGCGCGGAGCCGGACGATCATCGTGCAATCGGTGGCCGATCGCTGTCGCGACGTGGGCGCAGAGGAGCTTGGTGGCGAGATAGCGAGGCGGCAGCGGCATCGGTGTATGGAACTACACCTCTCTATATAGAGCATCATGCCGGTGCTGTGCGAATTTCCGTCTCTGTTTGGGACACTATTGGGACACTGCACGCGCAGCGCATTGAAATCGCAACATCTTTCCTCGATTTGCTTAGCCGCGATACGGCACGCCCCACGGGTGCCCGCTGGCACCCGAACGTCTCTCGGCGCTCAGCCCACCCCTCTTTCCGGGTGAGCGAAGCAAAGGTGCAAACCCCGGGCGCAAAAATGCGTCGCGGGAACGAGGAGGTGTTGTTCCATGCCAGGTCTTTCAGTTGGTCAGAATTCACGCGGTCAGGTG
>Ga0306925_10004713_pt1 | contig 12379 bp, 10 predicted proteins | sample flu12Cox44000176_FD_203755 | JGI IMG/M metagenome (GOLD analysis project Ga0306925, IMG submission 203755) | Lab enrichment of tropical soil microbial communities from Luquillo Experimental Forest, Puerto Rico - flux8day.12C.oxic.44.000.176 (v2)... | ecosystem: Environmental > Terrestrial >...
CGGCCTCGCGGAGGCGGTCGACCCATGCCAGCGCGGCCGGGCCGACATCGCCGATGCCGTAGGGCGAAGGCAGCGATGCGACGTGCAGGAGGATGCCCGAGGCGCGGTAATCCGGCGGAAACGGCGGAGGAGCGACTAGTCGGCTGTCGGCATTCATGTCGCTCGGCCTTGTCCGCGAACTCAGTCAGCGGAGGCCAAAGCGTTGTTCACCATCGCCTCAGCTTCGCTGACGATGGTGTCGAGATGCGCTTCGTCCTTGAAGCTTTCCGCGTAAATCTTGTAGACGGCCTCGGTGCCCGACGGCCGGGCCGCGAACCAGCCGCTGGCGGCGACGACTTTGAGCCCATCGATCCGAGCATCGTTGCCGGGCGCGTGGCTCAGCTTGGCGATGATCGGCTCGCCGGCCAAGGTCGACTCTTTGACGGCTGCGGGGGACAGCTTTTCCAGCTTCAATTTCTGCTCGGGCGTCGCCGGCGCGTCGATGCGCGTGTACAACGGCGTGCCGAACTCTGCGGTCAGCGCGTTGTAGTGCTCGCCGGGATCCTTCCCGGTCCGGGCCGTGATTTCGGCGGCGAGAAGGTCCATGATGGGGCCGTCCTTGTCGGTCGTCCATACGTTGCCGTCATGGCGCAGAAAACTCGCCCCTGCGCTCTCCTCGCCGCCGAAGCAGCGCGAGCCGTTGAAGAGCCCGGGCACGAACCATTTGAAGCCGACCGGGACCTCGTACAGCCGGCGCCCGAGCTTCTTCACGACGCGATCGATCATGCTGCTGCTGACGACCGTCTTGCCGATCGCGGCGCGCGGGGGCCAGTGCGGACGATGTGCCAGCAGATAGGAGATGGCCACTGCCAGATAATGGTTGGGGTTCATCAGCCCGGCCGATGGCGTCACAATGCCGTGCCGATCTGAATCCGGGTCATTGGCAAAGGCGACCCGATATTCGTCCTTGAGGCCGACGAGCCGCGCCATTGCGTAGGGGCTAGAGCAGTCCATGCGGATCTTGCCGTCATGGTCGACGGTCATGAACGAGAAGGTCGGATCGACCTTCGGGTTGACGACGTCGATGTCGAGCTTGTAGATCGCGTTGATCGGCTCCCAATAATGCACCGCGGCGCCGCCGAGCGGGTCGACGGCGAGCTTGAGCCGAGCAGCGCGAATGGTGTCCATATCGACGACATTGCGGAGATCCTTGACGTACGCCGGCACGTAGTCATGTAAATGTGTCGTGTCCGCGCGATAAGCTTCTTCGAGCCTCATGCGTCTGACGCCGCGATTGCCGATGCGCAGAAGTTCATTGGCCCGGTTTTCGACCCATTGGGTCACGTCGACATCGGCCGGTCCCCCGTGAGTGGGGTTGTATTTGAACCCGCCATCCTCCGGCGGGTTGTGCGATGGAGTGACGACAATGCCGTCCGCCAGATGCTCCGTGCGCGAGCGGTTGTAGACAAGGATGGCGTGCGAGATCACCGGCGTCGGCGTCACGCCGTCCCTTTGCTGGATGATCGTCTGCACCTCGTTGGCCGCCAGAACTTCCAGCGCGGTCCACTGTGCAGGCCCCGAAAGCGCATGTGTGTCCTTCCCCATATAGAGCGGGCCGTCCGTTCCCTGAGTTTTGCGGTAGTCGCAGATCGCTTGCGTGATTGCGAGAATGTGTGCCTCGGTAAAGGAGCCGCGCAAAGGCGAGCCGCGATGCCCACTGGTGCCGAAGATGACAAGTTGCTCGGGATCGTCGAGATAAGGCCGGCGCGCAAAATATTCTCGTTCGAGGCGGGCTAAATCGACCAGCAATTCTTGGGGCGCCGGCTTGCCGGCAAGCGGCGAAATAGTCATGAGCTGATCCTCCTTATGGCACCGGACAGGGCTTGGCATTCCAGATTTCGGCGGCGTATTGCGCGATCGTACGGTCGCTGGAGAACTTCCCGGAACTGGCGACGTTGAGAATGGCCTTGCGCGCCCATGCGTCGCCGTCGGCGTACAATTCCGTGAGCCGGTGGTCGGCCTTGAGGTAGGATTTGAGGTCTGCCAGATGCATGTAGTGGTCCCCGTGGGTCAGCAGCGCATCCCGTATCGGGGCGAAGATGCCGGGCTCATAGCGGCTGAAATAGTCAGAGGAAATCAGATCCAATGCAGCTCGAGTTTCCGGGTCGTGGTCGTAATGCCAGTGCGGATTGTACCAACCCCGGCTGCCCTCGACCTGATCGGCGGTCAAGCCGAACAGGAAGAAATTGTCCTCGCCCGCTTCCTCCGCCATCTCGATCGTCGCACCGTCGCGCGTGCCAAGCGTCAGGGCTCCGTTCATCATGAACTTCATATTGCTCGTCCCGCTGGCTTCGTACCCGGCTGTCGAGATCTGGTTGGAGACATCGGCGGCCGGGATCAGCCGCTCGGCGAGCGAAACATTGTAGTCGGGCAGGAAGACGACCTTCAGCCGACCCTGCGTCACCGGGTCGCCGTCGACGGTGCCCGCAAGGTTATTGATGAATTTGATGATCAGCTTTGCCAGGTGGTAGGCTGGTGCCGCTTTGCCGGCAAAGAAGAATGTCCGGGGCGGAATGTCCAGATCGGGATTTTCTCGGAGGCGGTTGTAGAGAACGACGATACGCAGAGCATTGAGCAACTGCCGCTTGTATTCGTGGATTCGCTTGATTTGGCAGTCGAAAATGGTGTCTGGATCGACAGTCTGGCCCAAGGCCGATCTGAGCCAGTCGGCAAACTTGGACTTGGCGTCATGCTTCGCTTTGAGAAACGCGCTTCGAAAGGCGCTATCGCTTTCGAGCGGCCTGAGTTTGCTCAATTGGCTGAGATCCGTCACCCAGCGGTCGCCCATCGCGTCGGAGATCGTTCTGGCAAGCGCCGGATTTGCTAAGAGAAGCCATCGCCGCGGGTGACCCCATTCGTCTTGTTGTTAAAACGCTCGGGAAACATTTCGGCCAGGTCCCTGACCGTCGTCGTACGCAGCAGCTGCGAGTGAATCTCGGCCACACCATTGGTACTATGCGAGCCGACGATGGCTAGGTTCGCCATACGGACATGCTCCTCCGGGCCCTCCTCAATCAGGCTGAGGCGTCTTACGCGGGGCTCGTCCCCTGGATACAGTCGCCGAACATCGCCGAGGAAGCGGCGATTGATCTCGAAAATGATCTCCAAGTGACGTGGCAGCAACAGCTCGATCCACGCGAGCGGCCACTTTTCAAGCGCCTCCGGCAGCAGGGTGTGATTGGTGTAGGCCAAGGTCGGTTGCGTCAGATCCCACGCCTGATCCCACCCGAGATGCGCATCGTCGAGCAGGATCCGCATCAATTCCGGTACCGCCATTGTCGGATGCGTGTCGTTCAGCTGGATCGCGACCTTGTCGGGAAATTTGCTCCAATCGGCATTGCTACGGCGGAAACGCCGCACCAGATCGGCCAGCGAGCAAGCGACCAGAAAATACTCCTGCACGAAGCGCAGTCTCTGACCCCTTTCTGTGGAGTCATCGGGATATAACACCCGCGTTAGAGATTCGGCTGCCAGAGTACCAGCCAATGCTGCGACAAAATCGCCGCTGCTGAATTCCTGAAAGTCGAAATAGTCCGACGCCGTCGCGGCCCACAGCCGCAGCGTGTTGACAGTCTTGCCACCGTAGCCGACCACCGGTCGATCAAACGAGATACCGATCCGCGTGGAGGGTCGACCGGGCACGACGTTCCAGCTCGCCCCATGCAACTCGACCGAACAGCTGAGGTTGACCTCCGCGGTCTCATTCGGGCGAGCGACCTCCCACGGATCTTGGCGACGCAGCCAGTTGTCGGGGTATTCGCGCTGCGATCCGTCTTCGATGGACTGCCTAAACATGCCATATTCATAGCGCAGACCGTAGCCCATGGCCGGCAATTGCATCGTCGCCATCGAGTCGATAAAACAAGCTGCCAGACGCCCGAGCCCGCCATTTCCCAACCCGGCGTCGGGCTCTTGTTCTAACAGCCCGAGCCAGTCGAGGTCCCTTTGCCGAGCTGCACGCTGGACGAACCGGTCGAGCAGCAAGTTCGTGACATTATTGGCGAGTGCCCGGCCGATTAGAAATTCCATCGACAAATAATAGATGCGCTTCGGGTTCTGCTGATCGTAGACGCGCTCGGTCTGCACCCAACGCTGCGACAGCACATCCCTGACTGACCGCGCCACCGCCTCGAAGCGCTCGCGCACCCCGGCAGCGGTCGGAGCAATGATGTCGTCGAAGAGCAGATGCCGCTCGTAAAGCGCGTCTTGGTGCCCGGAGAAGCGGATCGGACCACAGCCGTATTGCTCGAGGAGGTCCGCGCCAGCTATATCCGTTGCCTCATTCATTGTAGCTATCCTCCTTAAAGCCCCAGACGAAGCAATCGACCGCCGGTCTACTCTAGCCGGGAAGGGGTCCGTTCCAAACCTTCACGGCGGGAATTTCGCGGTAGTACCCCAGCATGCACAAAGTGCCCGTATCGAGCAGAAAATGTTGCCCGGCGCCAGCGGGCAGACCAATCCAGCGCGCCACAAGCACACGCAGCACGTGTCCGTGTGCAAACAGGGCGACGTCGCCATCGACGACGCGCGCCCGGGCGATCACTCGATCCACGCGACCGCCGACTTGCTCCGGCATTTCGCCGCTCGGGCATCCATCCCGGAAGATCAGCCACCCGGGCACCTTCTCGTGGATCTGCTTGGGTGTTAGCCCCTCGTACTCGCCGTAGTTCCATTCGACGAGGTCGGGGTCGATCACGGCGCGGTTGCCAAGACCCGCCAATTCGCAAGTCTCACGCGCTCGCTGCAATGGACTGACGAAAACGCGGGCAAACGCCTCCTTGGCGAGCACTGGGCACAGCCTCTCCGCGAGCCGGCGCCCGTTATCCGTCAACGGAATGTCGGTCGTGCCCGTGTGCTGCCCGCTCAGGCTCCACGCCGTCTCGCCGTGCCTGATGACATAAACGCTCACGTATCAGGCCTCTCGCTTGGACCCTCAGTCGTCGCGCCAGTCACGGCGATGGGGTGGACTGTGGGCGCTGGCCGGCGTGGCCTCCATTTCGTCCGTGTACTTGCCGAGACTGGCGGCGCTGTTGCAGCGAGCGCGTTGGAATAAGACTTGCCGCCCCGCTGCCAAGTTCTCGTCTCGGCCATGCCACGCCTCCAGCGCGTGATCCTGGAGCGCCCGCCCGTAAGAGAAACTGAGCCTCCATGGCTTGGCTCCGGGCAATCGGTTGATTGCGTTCAGGTGCGCCGTGGCCACCCGATCCGCCTGGCCGCCCGACAAGAAGACGATGCCGGGCACTGCCGCGGGAACGTGGCGACGCAAACAGCGCAGTGTCGCGGTCGCGACCTCCACCACGGAGGCCTGCCTCGCGCACTCCTTACCCGAAATCACCATGTTCGGTTTGAGCAGCATGCATTCCAGCGCAACCCGCTGGTCGAAGAGGGCGGTCAAACACAGTGTGCAATACTACACCGGTAACCTCCTCGCAGCGCTCGATCAAATGGGACCCGTCCATCAACACTTCCGGCTCGACGATCGGAACAAGGTCCTGTTCTTGGCAGAGTGCCGCGTACCGCGCCAGCGCGTGCGCGTTCGCGCCAACGCAGGCGGAGCTCGGCAGAACGTCGTCGACATGGATCACCGCCCGCCACTTCGCGAAACGTGCGCCCATGCTGTGATAGTTCTGGAGGCGATCCCGAAGCCCGTCGAGCCCCTCGGTGATGGTTTCGCCGGGGCAGCCGGCGAGCGGCTTGGCGCCAGTGTCGACCTTGATGCCGGGGAGGATTCCCTGCTTCGAAAGAACCTGAGCGAGTGGTGTTCCGTCGGAGCTCTTTTGATGGATCGTTTCGTCTTGCAGGATGACGCCCCTGATGAACTCGGCCTCACCCGGCGCGGTAAAGAGCATTTCGCGGTAGCTGCGTCGGCTCTGCTCGGTCGACGAAATGCCGAGCGTGTCGAACCGCTTCGTCAATGTGGGAACCGTCTCGTCAGCTGCGAGGATGCCTTTACCCTCGGCGACGAGCGTTACCGCGATGCCTTCGAGATCGTGGCTCATCGTCAAAAATCCCTCAGAACGGCCACTTCCAGGCCGTGATGTCGGGCCGGTCTATGCCGAACCGATAAGCATGCTGTTCGCACGCGATCCGCTGGTTGGCCAGTTCATCGCGGAGGCCACCCGCGCTCAGGCGCACGCGGGGGATGCGGTCGATGGCGTCTATGGCCAGGGTGAAGCGGTCGGTCTCGTTGCGGATGGCCAGCTCCAGCGGCGTATTGATGTTGCCGTGTTCCTTGTAGCCGCGCACGTGGATGTTGTGCTGGCTCGGCCGCCTGTAGGTGAGTCGGTGGATCAGCCCAGGGTATCCGTGGAAGGTAAAGACCACCGGCCTGTCCGGCGTGAAGACGGCCTCGAAATCGCGATCCGTCATGCCGTGCGGGTGTTCAGTGCTGGGCAGCAACTTGAACAGGTCCACGACGTTCACGACCCGGACCTTCACGTCGGGGAGGTGCTCCCGCAGCAGGGCGGTAGCAGCCAAACACTCCAGCGTCGGCACGTCGCCGCAGCTCGCCAGGACCACGTCGGGCTCCGTCCCCTGGTCGTTGCTGGCCCAGTTCCAGATGCCCAGGCCCTTGGTACAGTGGGTGATCGCCGCCTCCATGTCCAGGTACTGCATGTCTTGCGGCTGCTTGTCCGCGATGATGACGTTAATGTAGTTCTGGCTGCGGAAGCAGTGGTCGCCGACCGAGAGCAGGCAGTTGGCGTCGGGCGGCAGGTAGATGCGCACCACGCTGGGGCTCTTGTTCGCCACCACGTCGAGGAAGCCGGGGTCCTGGTGCGTGAACCCGTTGTGGTCCTGCCGCCAGACCAGGCCGCTGACCAGGATGTTAAGCGAGGAGACCTTTGCCCGCCACTGCAGCTCGTTGCACTTTTCCAGCCACTTGGCGTGCTGGTTGACCATCGAGTCGATGACGTGGACAAACGATTCGTAGCTGTTAATCAGGCCGTGCCGGCCGCTCAGGATGTAGCCCTCCAGCCACCCTTCCAGGGTGTGCTCGCTGAGCATCTCCATGACGCGCCCGTCGGGGGCCAAGTGGCCGCCGTCGGCGTCCTCGGGGAAGTACTCGCCGAGCCACGCCTTCTCGGTGACCTCGTACACAGCGTCGAGCCGGTTGGACTGCGACTCGTCCGGCCCGAAGAGCCGGAAGGTGTCCTTGTTCAGCCGCATGACTTCCCGCGTCAAGGCGCCCAGGAAGCCGGCGTTACCGGCCTGGGTTGTTCCTGGCTTCTTGACTTCGACGCCGATCGTGCGGAAGTCAGGCATGTCCAGGGCCTTGCGGAGCAGCCCGCCGTTGGCGACGGGGTTGGCGCTCATCCGTCGATTCCCCTGAGGTGGGAGCGCCCGCAGTTCCGGGATGAGCCGGCCCGTCTGATCGAAGTGCTTCTCCGGCTCGTAGCTATGCAGCCATTTTTCCAGCAGTTGCAGGTGAGTTGGATCGGAGTGGACGTCCGGCAGCGGGATCTGGTGCGCGCGCCAGAAGCCTTCCAGGTAGTGTCCGTCCACCTTGCGCGGGGCCGTCCAGCCCTTGGGGCTGCGCAGAATGACCATCGGCCAGCGCGGCCGGAAGGCCTTGCCATTCTGCCGCGCTTCCTGCTGGACCTTGCGGATCTCGAGGACGCAATGCTCCAGGGTGGCGGCCATTGCCTGGTGCATGCTCTCGGGGTCACTGCCCTCCACAAAATACGGGGTGTACCCGTAGCCGACGAACAGCGCCTCCAGCTCCTCGTGGCTGATGCGGGCCAGCAGCGTGGGGTTGTTGATCTTGTAGCCGTTGAGGTGCAGCACCGGCAGCACCGCCCCGTCACGGATCGGGTTGAGGAATTTGTTGCTGTGCCAGCTCGTGGCCAGGGGGCCGGTCTCGGCCTCGCCGTCGCCCACCACGGTCAGGGCGATCAGGTCCGGATGGTCAAAGACCGTCCCGTAAGCGTGCGAGATGCAGTAGCCCAGCTCGCCGCCCTCGTTGATGCTGCCGGGGGTCTCGGGCGTCGCGTGGCTGCCAATCCCGCCCGGGAATGAGAACTGCCGGAAGAAGCGCTGCAGTCCGGCTAGGTCTTCACTCTTGTCTGGGTAGATCTCGGAATATGTTCCCTCGAGGTACCCCTGGGACAGGACCGAGGGCGCCCCGTGCCCGGGCCCAGAGACGTAGATCGCGTTCAGGTCGTATTTTTTGATCAGACGGTTGAAATGGATGTAGGTAAAGGTTTGGCCAGCATCCGAGCCCCAGTGACCCAGCATGCGTGGCTTGATGTGCTCGATCTTGAGCGGCTCACGGAGCAAGGGGTTGTCCTGGAGGTACAGCATCCCCAAGCACAAGTAGAGGCTGGCACGCCAGTATTCGTCGATCTTGCTCAACTCGTCGGGACTAAGGGGTGCCCCCTCGACAGTGGAACGCGCTCTGCCGTATGCAGAGAGTGCGTTGTCATACTGAAGCGGCTCGTCGGTTCTCATCGCAGTCCTCATGATCCTTGTGCTCCTGGTTAGCGCTGCCCAAAACAGGGCTGGTTCGTGAAAACAGGGCGACTACGGAGCGTGGCGCCACGCGGTACCCCCGCGGACCGCGGTCGCCCGTCCGTCTATTGCTTGCATCTGTTGCATATAGTTTCCAGCGACCCTGGCTATCTCAGCACCAGTCGAAAAGGCTACGGCCGCTGAGGATTGCAGAAATTGATCTGCCCGAATGTCGTCTGAGGAGGCTCATGATGTAAGAGGGTACCCGAGAGAACTGGCCCTCCGCCTTAATGGAGGTTAAAGCCGGTGCGCGGTAATCCAGTAAGGTGTTCCTTGCCATGAGTGTTAGTGGTCTGGACCATATGATTCCCCTTTCTCTGCTTACTTGCTCGGCTCGATGTCACGCATGCGCAGAACGATGCGCCCATCGATGCCGCCATGTTCCATGCGATCGAAGATCGCGTTGATATTGGAGAGCTTGTCCCACGAGAAATGCGTGGTGACTTTGCCTTTCTCCGGCAAAGGCGAGCGCTTCTTCCAGATCTTGGCGGGTCCTAACAATGGATCCGCGCACCGTTATGCGTTGCAGTACCGTTTCCACAGTCGGGAGCTCGAAACGACCGGGAGGTAGCCCGACCAAGGACATGGTTCCGCGCGGGCGTAACATCCCATATGCCTGCTCGAACGCCTTCGACGAGGCGGCAGTAACCAGTACGCCGTGCGCACCCCCAATCTTCGACTGCATCTCGGAGGCCGGGTCGGCCTTACCGTCCAACAACAGATCAGCCCCGAGCTTGCGCGCCAAATCGAGCTTGCTCGGATAGACGTCGACGGCCGCGACATGCATGCCCATCGCCTTGGCGTATTGGATCGCCATGTGACCGAGCCCGCCGATGCCAGAAACGACCACCCACTCCCCAGATCTGACCTCGGTCTCTTTCAATCCTTTATAGACCGTGACCCCGGCGCACAGGACGGGCGCTGCGGGGCCGAACTCCAGCTTCGTTGGGAGGTGCCCGACATAGGCAGGATCGGCCAAGGCATATTCGGCAAAGGTGCCATTGACGGAATACCCCGTATTGGTTTGCAACCGGCAGAGCGTTTCCCAACCCGTCCGGCAGTACTCGCAAGCGCCGCAGGCCGTATGCAGCCATGGAACGCCGACCCGGTCGCCCTCTTTGACGCCGCGCACGCCTGGCCCAAGGGCAGCCACGTGGCCGACACCTTCGTGGCCCGGAATAAAGGGCGGCTTTGGCTTCACTGGCCAGTCTCCCTTGGCGGCATGTAAATCGGTGTGGCAGACGCCGGTCGCCTCGATGCGCACGAGGATTTCGCCTCGTCCTGGTTCGGGAACTGGCAGCTCCTGGAGCACAAGCGGTTTCTCGAGGCTCTCAACGACAGCCGCCTGCATCATTTTCGACATTTTTCATCTCTCCTCTAGAAAAGAACCATTGTGTACCTAGCCTCTCAGTGGTCGCAGCGAGCCTATGCCGAGCGATCACGAGAGCTTTATTGTGGCCGGGGCGGACGCGCGTTCGCGGCTGCGACGATACGGCCCCACGAGATGAGGTCGGACGAGCAGTCGTCGCGATCGATGCGACACATTCGATCAGCGTTGGACCATTGTGGTTGGCGAGCGCGACCTTGATCGCGTCGGCCAGTTCTCCACCATTGATGACGCGGATGTGGCGTCCACGAGCGTCCTCAGCGTTGAAGAGCTGGATCAAACCCGGCACCGTGGTCTGGCGCGCGTGGACTGGATGTTTACCCTCACTGCCACCGCCTACGATCTCGTCCCCGCCTGAGCAAGCTGGTTGGCGCTGCGGCGTAGTCACGTCCGGACTCTACTGATTAGCGTTGCGCTCTTATGTGCGCCTCCAATCCTGGGGCAATTACCGCGCACCGGCTTTAACCTCCGTTAAGGCGGTGGGCCAATTCCCTCGGGTACCCTCTTACATCATGAGCCTCGTCAGACGACATTGGGGCAGATCAATTTCCGCAACCCTCAGCAGCCGTAGCCTTTTCGACTGCTGCTGAGATAGCCAGGGTCGCTGGAAACTATATGGAACAGATGCAAGCAATAGACGGAGGGGTGACCGCGGTCCGCGGGGCGGTTCTGGATGTCGCCTTTGAAGGCGTCACGTTGCCGCCGATTGATGATGCTTTGGTCATCACGCCAGACAAGGGCGCCCCGATAATCGCCGAGGTGCAATCGCATTTGGACGAGGCGACGGTTCGCGCCATTGCCCTGCAGTCTACGGCGGGACTTCGGCGTGGCGTCGTCGCCCACGCTACCGGGGGACCGCTCGAGGTGCCGGTCGGCGAGGCCGTGCTCGGCCGCTTGCTCGACCTCACCGGTGCGATTGGCGATAAGGGCAAGCCTTTTGCTGCCGATGTGCCGCGCCGCGCGATTCACCGGAGCCCGCCGCCGCTTGCCGCGCAGAGCGGTGCGACAGAACTCTTTTCGACCGGCATCAAGGTGATCGACTTGCTGACGCCACTGGCGCAGGGCGGCAAGGCCGCGATGTTCGGCGGCGCCGGGGTCGGCAAGACCGTGCTCGTCATGGAGCTGATCCATGCGATGGTCGAGCGCTACAAAGGGATCTCGGTTTTTGCCGGCGTCGGCGAGCGCTCGCGCGAAGGCCATGAAATGCTGCTCGATATGCGCAACTCCGGCGTTCTGGAGCGGACCGTGCTCGTCTATGGACAGATGAACGAACCGCCGGGCGCGCGCTGGCGCGTGCCGCTGACCGCGCTGACCATGGCGGAGTATTTCCGCGACGAGCGACACCAGAACGTGCTTCTGCTGATGGACAACGTCTTTCGTTTTGTCCAAGCGGGATCGGAAGTGTCGGGGCTGCTCGGCCGCCTGCCGTCGCGGGTCGGTTATCAGCCTACCCTTGCGAGTGAGGTGGCCGCTCTGCAGGAGCGGATCGTCTCGGTCGGGGGCGTGTCGGTCACCGCGATCGAGGCAGTCTACGTACCCGCCGATGATTTCACCGATCCCGCCGTGACGACGATCGCGGCGCATATCGACAGCATGATCGTCCTGTCGCGCCAGATGGCTGCCGAGGGCATGTACCCGGCGATCGACCCGATCGCGTCGTCCTCGATCCTCCTCGATCCGCTCGTCGTCGGCGAGGAGCACGCGGCGGTCGCGACCGAAGTCCGCCGCAATATCGAGCATTACCGCGAGCTGCAGGATGTGATCTCGCTCCTCGGCATCGAGGAGCTCGGCGCCGAGGACCGTCTCATCGTCCAGCGAGCACGGCGTCTGCAACGCTTTTTCACTCAGCCTTTCGCGGTGACCGAAGCTTTCTCCGGTGTACCCGGCCGCTCGGTCGCCGTTGCCGACACCATTGCCGGTTGCAAGGCGATCCTCGCCGGCGAGTGCGACGAGTGGCAGGAAAGCTCGCTCTACATGGTCGGCACCATCGACGAGGCGCGCGACAGGGAGAAGGCCTCGCACGCCACCGCGCAACACGCGCCGGAGCGCCAGAAGTAGGCTGCGGCAGCACAATGAGCGGCACCCTTCATCTAACTGTGACGACGCCGGCGCAAATCCTCGTCGAGAGCGGCGATGTCTCGGCGGTGCGGGCCGAGGATCAGAGCGGCAGCTTTGGCATATTGCCCGGTCATGCAGATTTGTTGACCGTGCTGGTTCCGTCCGTCGTGCGCTGGCGGACTGCCGATGGCGCCACCCGTTTCTGCGCCGTGCGCGGCGGTGTGTTTACAGTCTCGGCGGGCCGCAATGTTGCCGTTGCGTGCCGCGAAGGCGTTGTCGGCGACTCGCTCGAGGACCTCGAAGCAAAAGTGCGTACCGTCCGTGCGCAGCAGCTCGAAGCCGACCGGAAGGCGCGTGTCGAGCAGGTCCGCCTGCATGCTCTGGCGG
>Ga0306925_10004714_pt1 | contig 12379 bp, 13 predicted proteins | sample flu12Cox44000176_FD_203755 | JGI IMG/M metagenome (GOLD analysis project Ga0306925, IMG submission 203755) | Lab enrichment of tropical soil microbial communities from Luquillo Experimental Forest, Puerto Rico - flux8day.12C.oxic.44.000.176 (v2)... | ecosystem: Environmental > Terrestrial >...
GACATGGCTCATCGACAAGCTCAAGCCACAACCGCCGGCCCAGCCGTTTGCGGTTTCCAATTCTCGAACAAACAATTCTGCGAATGCAGAGGCGCGCGTTACCGCCATCCTGCTGAAGGTGGCGGGCACGGCAGCGGGGGAGCGCAACCAACTCACGTTCTGGGCGGCCAGCCGCGTGCGCGACCTCGTGCATGAGGGCGTCATCGATCATTGCGCCGGCATGGATGTGCTGACGCAGCTGCGCCAAGCCGCAGCACACGCAGGCCTCGCCCCGCGTGAGATCAATTCCACCATCACCTCGGCACTGCGAAAAACCTCATGACCGCGCAATTTTCCGATTGGAAGGAGCGGCTCAAGCAAAGCGAGCAGGCCGCGAAGACAGAAGGCCAGGAACCACCGCCGCTATCGTTCCTCGATATGTCCAAGTGGGACCATGAACCGGTGCCGGAGCGCAAATGGACGATATCCAACCGCGTGCCGCTCAACCAAGCCGGCCTGTTCTCCGGCGAGGGCGGCACCGGCAAGAGTATCATCGAGATGATGAAAGACGTGGCCCATGTCGCCGGCAGGGATTGGCTTGGCTCACAGCCCGAGCTCGGCCCGGCGTTCTACCTTGGTGCCGAGGATGACACCGACGAGCTCCACATCCGCCTGGCCACAATCGCCAAGCACTATCAGGTGACGTTCAAGCAGCTGATCACCGGCGGCCTGCATGTGCTCTGCCTGCTCGGCAAGGATGCCACCTTGTGCGCCACCACCGGCAAGAGTGGCAGGGTCGAGGTGACCCAGCTCTATCGCCAGCTCTATGAAAGGGCCGGCGACATCAAGCCTAAGAACATCAGCATCGATACGCTGTCGCGCGCCTTTGCCGGCAGCGAGATCGATCGCGTGCAGGTCTACGCCTTCGCCATGCACATGCAGGCTTTGGCCATGGTCGCTGGTGGCTCGGTCACGGTGCTGTCCCACCCGAGCCTCAGCGGCATCAATTCCGGCTCCGGCATTTCCGGCTCAACCGCATGGCACGGGGCATTCCGCTTCCGGCAGTACCTCACCAGCATTAAGCCAGACGAAGGAGAGCCGTCCGACGACAATACTCGCCAGCTCGAATTCAAGAAAAACCAGTACGGCCCCAAGGCTGAAACGGTCATTGTCCGTTACGACCGCGGTCTCTTTCTGCCGCTGCCAGGCGTCACCTCGCTCGACAAGCTCGCGCAAGAACGGAAGGCAGAAGACGTCTTCCTCGATTTGCTCGGCCGCTTCACCCGGGCAAACCGCTTCGTCAGCGAAAAGCCGAGCAGCAACTATGCGCCCGCAGTGTTCGCCCGCGAGCAGGAAGCCATCCACCACGCTCTCAACAACAAGGTGCTCGACGCCGCCATGCGCCGGCTCTTTCAAACCAACAAGATCTGGAACGAGCCCTCCGGCAAACCCTCACGAAAATCCTTCCACATCGCACGCACAGTTTAGATCGTACCACCGCAAACAGGAGAAGCGAGAATGGCACGGAGCGAGAAGCAGCCTGGCACAAAATCAGAGACCAACCCGCAACCGCAGCAAGTTCAGTCGTACCAGCGAAGGGACGACAGACCGGGCGCAATCACGCCGATCGAATACTCCGGCCTGCAGGAGGCGTTTGACCACTTCAACGGCGCGCTGTTCGAAGGCTCCCTGCCGGACGTTTTTATAACGTACCAACGAAAAGCCCATTCGTTCGGATACTTCGCAGCCGATCGGTTCTCCGGCCGCATCGACAAGTCCGGCAACCACGAGCTCGCGCTCAACCCGGATGGGTTCATCAATCAAACCGACCAGCAGGTTTGCCAAACCCTGGTGCATGAGATGACGCATGTGTGGCAGCACGCAAACGGCAAGCCGGCGGCGCGCGGCTACCACAACAAGGAATGGTCCGCGAAGATGAAATCGATTGGGTTGCAGCCGTCATCAACCGGCATGGTCGGCGGCAAGGAGACCGGACAAAAGATGATGGACTACATCATCCCCGACGGACCGTTCACGCAAACCTATGCCAAGCTCGCCACCACCGGCTGGAAGCTCAATCTGCAATCCGCACATCGGCCTGGTGCGAAGGGCGGCACCAACAGCAAGACCAAATTCACCTGCTCAATCTGCGGCCAGAACGCTTGGGGCAAGCCGGATCTCGCGATCCTCTGCATGAATTGTTTCGCAGAGCAGCATCCCGAGATCGCAGTCGACGGCGCTATGATGCGGTCCGCCGACAAATCGGATGAGGCCACCACTAGATCGTACGAAACAATTCAAGGAGACAATTCGAATGTCGTTATCGAGCGATCAAATAAAGCAGATGCTGGCGGCTCTCCGTTGCGCATCTGAGTTGTTGAGAGCCGGCGCACCCGGCAAAAACAACATCACACCTGAGCAAATGGCCACAATCCACATCAGCACTGTCATCGACATCCTCACGGGTGAAGATAACAATGATGCAGCTTGAGGGTACGATCAAAAAAGATCGCCACAGGCGCAGGGCCAACGTAGTGCGCTGTACGTGGGGTTACACGCGGTGGGACAGGGGGACGCCAACGCCCCTATATATAGGGCGTTGGACGTGTGCCCCCCCTAGCGTTGCACGTGGTTGCACGGGCGTTGCACGGGCGTTGCACGCTCCAAAAACCTTGTTTGTTGTTTGGTACGATCTATTCCTCATTCCCCACGTTGTAGCTCCTCGCTCCGCCACGCAAGTTAAGTTTTGCGGCCAGGCGCCTGCTCTGTGTGTGAAGGCCGTTCGCTCCACCACACTGCGTCATTGTCGATCACAAATTGCGGATGGTCTCTCCGCATTGCAGCCAAGGAACACCAATGACTTAGCAGTGTGATTTCGTTTCTACCCACACCGAACCCACAACTGCGGTGACGCTGGCGAAATGCGGGACCGCGGGGCGCAATGTGGAGTGCCGGGCCGGCAAAAGACCGGGGGTGGGGTGGGCGTACCCCCGCCTCGGCTCGCTCACCCGGTGATTCACCTCCCCTCTCTTTTTCGCGCTGTGTGTGCAAACCTCTTGCGTGGTCGTCAACTAAGTTTCAGCACCGAGTCCGACCTACATCATGCTTTCAGCATGATGTAGGTGATTTTTCTCGACGGATTACCTGAGTGTTCTCGCCGATCGCGTCGCGGCGACTCAGGCGTGGCCGCTGATGCGTTTTTCTCGGCGGCGGGCCTCCGCCCCCCTCATCTGGCCGCGAATTGGCGCACAGGTGGCTGCGCGCCGGTTCCGATCAGGGCGCTGGGGGCTGCGATCAGGCTAGCAACTCAATGCGAATTTCGACGAGTGCGTCGCGGAATTGCTCGTCGTTAATCTCGTCCTCGTTTTCCTGATCCATAATCCGCTGAGCCGCTTGCCTAGATTCTACAAGCACATGGCAAGGCGGGTTGACTCAATCTCGAGCGGTTCTTGCCCTTGCGGAGGCGGAGTAAGCGTGGGCGAAATCTGCCCCCCAAAAGCGCCAACTCGTTGCCGTGGAGGGTCCGATTGGGCGGGCGGCATTTGAACGAGTAGTTGATTTTTAGTCTGGCCGAGCGAGCACCTCTCAGCCAACTCGGGAAAAATCAGGCTGGACGCGACGGGGTCGAAAAATTCTGGATGGCACTCCGAAACCGCGAGAAAATTTGGAAAGCGACCATGTCATAGTATATCGGCGGCAACCGCCACCGGTCGCAGGGACGCGCCCCGTCAGACCGACATGAAGCCGCAGCCTGAACCATCAAACCAGGAGGTGCTGGCGGGCCTCATCGAACGCGTGACCTACCACAACGCAGAGAATGGTTTTTGCATCCTGCGTGCCAAGGCACGCGGGCATCGCGACGTCGTGACGATGATTGATGCCACCCCTGCGTGGTCAGGCGTCGATTTTTATTTGACCTCGCCATAAGACCAGCCCGCGTTGTTGGCTGGCGCATTCGAGGAGGCCGCCGCCTCCGCCGAAACAGGTCCGGGCGGATTTTCGGCCGCGACTGGCGTTTCCTTCTTTTGCTGTCTCTTGGCCGACGTCCCAACCGGCTGAAGATCTGCATGCACTGGGTTGGGGGCAAACCGACGAGGTGCAAAGAACGCTTCCGATTTCTCGGAACGCACCGCGATGGTTTGCGGCTGATAGCCCTTGTGTGCGAACGTCGCCGAAAGTTCCGCCACATCGAGCGTGAGCTCACACGGCGTGCGACAGCTCTGCCCTGAAACCTTAACCTCGGCACCCGCCGGTACGGATTCGAAGCGGAGTGCCGCCTTCGGCGGTGATGACTTGAGAAAATCTGGGATCGATCCAGAGCACGCGGCGACACTCAAACCACATGCCACAACGGCAATGACTTTGCTCATCACATAACCCCACCCGCATATACGCGGCCAGCTCGCGGGACCTGGCGCCCCCAACTCCCACCGTGGCTGCTGCGGTTAAAGTCTTGGCTGGAAGTGTGGCAGCTCAATGATGCGGAGCAATTTCGGGTTTTGCGTTTTTAAGACATTGAAAACAATGTAATAAAGCGCCACTAACTCTGAACAATTCTGGGCGTGCCGCGCCCCGGAAGGGCGGCCACCCCTCGCTTAGCGGAACGATCGAACGGTTTGGTCACGTAATCGGATGGGATCACGCTCTCCTTGCTTGGCAAGCTCGATGATCCTTTTGGCTACCATTGTCACTACGGGATCATTGCGATCGACCAAACGCAACTGGCGCAATGTATCTTTGAGCGCCGCAGCAAGCACAGCGATAGTCTCCGGCCCAAAGGCTTCCTGCTCATGCTCGTCGGAGGCCAAAATAGGCATCTCAGGACACGCACGCTTAAACACGCGCGCCCCCTGTTTGATAATGCGGGCTTTCATTGACACTTTGATGAAGCCCGTCGGCTTATGCACCCTATCCACAGCCCCAAGAGCCGCAGTCGATCAGCCCACGCAAGTCGCTTTCAACTCACCTTCCGTCGCATGCTTTTAAAAGAGCCGGACAACAACGACGTACCGGGGATCGGATGGGGGGCGCTTAACTCTGGAATGGTCAGGGGGAGGCCCCATAGCGAGAGAACCAGGTCGATATTCGATGAGCTAAGCGGGTACATGACCGCGATGCGGATCACCTCCTCCGTTAGGTCCTGAGTGCAATCTTGGCTTGGAGACACCCGGCAACAAATTGTTCTCGCGGCAAGGCTTGGAGCACGCCCTTGAACGCTCAAGTGTTAGCCCGAAGGCCGATTGCAGTACGCAGAGACGACAGGACAATCCTAGCCCCGCGGATGGTTTAGGTTAGGTACCCGCTGACCTTGGGTCTTTCGAGATCTTTGCTCAAACATTACGCGTTGCCGGGCGACTTTATCCTTGTAATACCAGAGAACATATACGCGAATAGCAGATGACAGGTTGGCCGACCGCCGATTAGCGTAAATACTCCCTACCAGCTGCGACAAGGTCTCGCGCCGCTCCTCTGCAATGTGTTTTAGAGCGCTCCAGAAAACATCCTCGAGACTGACGCTCGTCTTCTGATGTTCAAGGACGATCGAACGCTTGATAACTGATGATTTCACGGCCCTGTATTTGAGAGGTTTCAGGGCGACGAAATAGGGCTGAGCAACGGAAGTTTTTAGTTCGTGGTTAATGCCTGGCAGTATCAATTAGAGGTAATACCGCACAGGCATTCCGGGGGTTGAGCCGTGATATGATATCAACGCCTTGACCCTCCCGTGTTGCGTACCTGGGAAGGGCCACGGGGGCGTCGGCCTCGGGGCTCCACCAAATTATCCCGAGGCCGGCGCTGCTTCGTTCCACGCGCGCATGACGTAGAGCACCGCAAACTAATCCGTCAGGCCCACTGTTGACTACGGCCCCTGTGGAAAACTAATCACGCCGAACGTTGCAATTGGCAGTTGAAATGCGGCCGACCGCATGTCACGCAGGAAATCAAGGAACCGGCCCCAATTGGGCGTGCGACGTGCCAGGTGCTCTTCGATCTATGGTGTGTCGGCAGCAACTTCATGGCGGTTTTCCGTGTCAGGCCAGGCGCTGTGAGCGCCATTGCGCCGGCGATCGGATATGAACTGATAGTCGGCAAGAAAACGCGCCTGCTCATCCAGCTTAGCAGTCAACTCCTCCACGCGACGGACGAGGACCTCTTCTTCCGCCTTGTGTACAACCAGCTGGCGATCGACCTCATCAATATAGGCGCTAAGCTGCGCCGCTCTGGTGCGCTCTCCGGCAAGCTGATTACTCAATGCCTCCGCCTCGGCAGTCTTATTGCGCAGATGATCCTGCAGGACCTGTGGCTCCATCTCATAGCCTAGGACTTTCCGCCTCAAGGCCTCCGCTTGGGCGCGTAATGCAACCAATTCAACATGCTGCCTCTCCGCGTTGACCGAAATCTCACGGTAATTGACTGTCACCTGGGCTAGCTCAGCCCGCGTTTCAGAAAGTACACTCTCTGCTTCGGTCAATGCGGCACTCTTGGAGCTGAGATCGGATTTAAAGCCCTCTAGCTCTTCCATCAGCTGCTTTTCCTTGCTCTCAAGCGCAAATAAAACAGTGATTTTTTCGCCCAGTTCGAGCTTAAGCCGTCCAATCGCCTCGCTCTTCTTCACGATTTCCGTCATGTGGTTCGTGTTTTTCACCTTTAGTTGCTCGACGTTCATTTCTAGGCGGCGCGTGGACATAGCAAAATCTGCACGCTGTAGATCCTTATCGGCCTGAATTTCCGCCATCGAAAGTGGATTGAGTGCTTCCATCCGTCGCGTGGTGAGGCGTTCGGCCCGAGCATGCACCAGTGGAATGACGCCAATAACAAATAAGCCGGCGATAAGGAATCCGATCCCGATATACATAATGGATTCGATCACGGAAATTACCTCTCACATTTACGAAGGGCAGCCGGCTCTACCGGCCCACCCAGTTCTTTGACCTCTTCGAGTTAGTATGGATGCCACTTTGGTATGCTTTGGGCGGCTATAAAGTATCGACGCCGTGCGACCTTAGAAAATTATCAACTGTGTTGTTTCTGCACCACAAATCGCAATGCGCCGGTTTTGCGCCAGCAAACCACTGCAGATGGAAAGTACGCAGTCCTCCTATAGTTGTTGCATCACGCCACCGATTACCATCTCCAAGCCGTTAATGAGCGCCAGTCGATATTTCCCCTCGCTCCTCGACTGAATTTTAACCCGTTGGGAATCATCGTTCCGGGATGCCGACTAAACTATCTCGAACAAATTGTGCGGTCGCGATGCGGGCGCCCAGTGGCGAGATCGCGCGCCTGTCGGATTCGGCAGGACATTTCCGCGAGCTTGCGTTTCCGTTCGGGCTCGTAGCCAGCGCGCTAGTCGGAGCGCTCGCAACGTTGGTCGTTATGGACTGCCAAGACAGCAAGCAGGACGGCAAGCAGGACGGCAAACCAGAGACCTTCGCGCTCGCAGCCGCTAGCAGCGGAACCGTCGTGTATCGGCAGGCACGCCCGCCGCAGATAAACGAAGAGCAAGGCCATTCAGACCACCCCTATACGGAACAGGTCGAGGCTTCCGACGATCTGGATGACGACAGCGCCCCATCGATTTTTTCGCGCGCGGTGAAAACGGTCCGGTTTGTCAATCCCGATGCACCGGCGAGCGTCGGCACCGTCGCCACTGCAGCACGCGGGTCCATCAAGCCGGCAATGGTGAAGGTCGAGGGTCTGGTCAGTCTGGCGCCGAAGACGGCTGATGCCCCGCGCAAGCAGTCGATCATGGATCAGGTCGACGGCTATCTATGGGAGGTCTACCGGCGCATCCCCACTAAGAAGGATGGGACTGGTGACTTCACCTGGAAGGACCCGGCGGCCGCCAAGCATATGCACCTTGCCTTGAAGGACTACGTCATCGGCGGCATGGATCCGGAGTTCCGCGAGCAGCTCTATCACGCCGGACGAGCGATGGACGCAGCCGGCCTGCAGTGGTCGATGCTCAGCGCGTTCCGTGACGACTACCGCCAGGGCCTCGCCTCCGGGTTCAAGGCGAGCGTCGGCAACTCGCTACACGGCGGCAGCCGCCGCACTGGCGGTTATGGCCATGGTCGCGCCATCGACATCACCGGCCCCGAAGGGAAGGAGAGCGATGTCTGGCACTGGATCGACGCCCACGGCCCCAAGTATGGACTGCATCGTCCGCTGCCTGGCGCCGATCCCGCGCATGTCCAGCAGCGCGGCGATGGCCACAACATCGCGCTTGCGTTGCGCGAGAGTCGCATTCGATCTGCGGCGGGCGGCAAACCGAAGGTTGCAAAGGCGGCGGTGGCGGCGGCGCGATAAATTCCTTCAAGCGTGGGCGCGATCCACGATCGTGATCACGCGTTTCGTCATCCCAATGATGCCGGCGTTGCCATTCGCGGAGATAACTGTTGATGCTCTCGCGAGTAGCCCCAAGGCGTGTTGCTGCCAGAAACACCAAGCTCCTACGTGCAGGCCAGCGCAGTCGCTACCGGCTGCGCCAAACAAATTCCTGGAGCCGGTATTCGGCCTAGAGGCATTCTTGCTGCCGGCTTCCGGATCGGCGTGGCAGCCAAATACCGCAAGAAAGGAACCGCGTATATTTCATTGTGTGCTTTGCCATTTGGAAACCGCAAAAACGCCTGGATTGACCAATGAAGGTTAAGAGCAGCGGTTAAGCACGATGGCCCAGACCGGCGCGTTAAACCTGTCCATGAAGCACATAGCTGCCGCCATTCTTCTGCTGTCGACGACTGCGGCGCCGGCCTCGATCATCTGCCAGGACTCACCGGGAAGCGAACCGGGGGTCAACTGGTGGTGGCGTGACATTGATAACAGGCGCTGCTGGTTCAAACGCGAAGGCCCCATACCGCCGAAGTCTGAATTCAGGTGGAAGGAGAACAAGGAGAATCAAGGGAGGGAGGTGGTGGCGGAAGCGGAGGCCGCACCCGTCGAACAACAAAACCAGAGCATTCGAATGCTGAAGACGCGCATCCTTTGGGAGGGAATCTCAGACGTCGATGCAAATTGGATCGATGGCGATGCGCCCGTCGACCTGATGAGCGGCGATGCCCTGTCAGGACCGGCTGGGGTCGGCGGCAACTGGATCGTGCCATCGATCCAAGAGAAGGCCGGTGAGAGTACGTCCTTCGCAGCGCGATTCGCGCCGGTTATTGAATCCAGAAAAGCACGGACAAATTGAAATGTATACGAGAGATTCGTTGGGATACGATGGGGTACCAAGCCCATTGCAAGACCATTCGCAGACACGGGCCAGCGCGTACCTATCGAGGTTTAGTGCGACTGATGAGGAGGCTGGATACGGGGGCGAGCATGTTGCACCCGAACCTCATGGAGGGACGCCCTCTCGCAAGCTCCTCCGTTTTACTTGCATATTGGCGAGCGTGGCCGTCCTCGGCGTCGTATCTGCTTTAATTTGGCGCAACCCCGATTTACATCTGTGGTCATCAACTACTCAATTGTTGCAGACCTTCGCGAGTCAAATGACCCCAAGTCAAAACAATACGGGGATGTCCTCTGAGCAGGTCCTGAAAATCGAGGCGCTGAAGACGGAGATTAGTGAACTTCGCACTGAACATGAGCAGTTGGTCGCCGGCCTTGTTTCCTTGCAGGTACGCGAGCGGGAGCTTCAACACCTTTCTTCGAATAAAGTCACATATTGGTATTCAGAGCCCACAGCTTTGCTGTACCGCACTGCGGGCGCGCGACCGTGACTTTTGTTTCCTGATCACGGTCCAACCCCAATGTGTGAGTCTTGCTGGGGCAACTCACGCCACGGCGACCTCACGCCGATCGTACGCGGCTGAGCTGTCCCATTGGCACTCACCGTCATGACGCAAGCGTATCGAGCAAGGCCTTGGCCTCGTTCAGATCGCACGTGTCGAAGTCCCCCGTGAACCAGCCATAGACCGGCGCAAGAAGGTCACGAGCCCCATGCCGCTTGCCCTGATCGCGCCAGAGCCGTGCCATGCTCATCGCTGCGCGCAATTCCCAGGACTTTGCTTGCTGCTCCCACTTATTAACACTCTCGCGCGTGGCCCCCGCGCTTGGCAAGCTTGCACTGCGGTAGACGCAAGTCAGTACGATCGCGTGTGGCATCGACCTCGCGAAGAAGGGTGTCCTCATAGGCGATGTCGACCCCCACGTGCGGACATGTTGCGTGATTTTCTCCCAACCTTTGCTATTGTCCCACCTCGGAAGTGCCGGTGGAACCGGAAATGTCAGCAGCCCGGTTAAAACACTTCGGCTGGGGCCGCGAGGGCGAGGGCCTCACTGCGGAAGAAGAGGCCTTCGTCATGGCGCGTGCAGAAACGCGTTTCGGCACGGCGCTCAAGGAGAGCGCGAGCGCACCGCGTCTCGAAGAGATCAAGCTTGCAGCGCCGCGCGTCACGGCGCCCGCCTCGCTTTCGTTCTGCACCAGCGAGCACTACGACCGTGCCGCGCACACTTACGGCAAATCATACCCCGAGCTCGCCCGCGGCCTTGCACGTGATTATGCGAGCGCGCCCGACATCGTCGCCTATCCGCGCAACGAGGCGGACGTGCAGGCCGTGCTCGACTGGGCCGGCGGCGCCGATGTGACGGTGACGCCGTTCGGCGGCGGGTCAAGCGTGTGCGGCGGCGTAGAGCCGAAGCGCAACGGACATAAGGGCGCGGTCACGATCGACCTGCGCGAAATGGGCAAGGTGAACGAGGTCGACAAGACCTCGCGCGCTGCGCTGATCGAGGGCGGCACCTACGGTCCTGCGCTCGAAGCGCAGCTTCGCCCGCACGGGCTTACGCTGCGTCATTTCCCGCAGAGCTTCGAATATTCGACGCTCGGCGGCTGGATTGCAACGCGCGGAGGCGGCCACTTTGCAACGCTCTATACGCATATCGACGATTTCGTTGAATCGCTTCGCACGGTGACGCCGAGAGGCGTGATCGAAAGCCGCCGCCTGCCCGGCTCGGGCGCCGGCCCGAGCCCGGACCGCATGATGATCGGCTCGGAAGGCATTCTCGGCGTTATCATGCAGGCGTGGATGCGCTTGCAGGACCGCCCGAAATTCCGCGAGGGCGGTGCGCTGCGGTTCAGGGATTTCTTTTCCGCAGCACGCGCCGTGCGCGCAATCTCGCAGGCCGGCCTCTATCCCTCAAACTGCCGCATCCTCGATCCGGCCGAGGCCTACAACACCGGCGCGGCAGACGGCTCGGTCGCCATCATGGTGCTGGCCTTCGAGTCGGCCGACCACGATGTCGCGCCGTGGATGAAGCGCGCGCTCGAATGCTGCGCAGATCACGGCGGCACACCCGAGGTAAGCGGCGCCGAGGCGCACCGTGAGGGCGCCGCCGGCGTGTGGCGCAACGCCTTCATCCGCATGCCCTACGCGATGGAACGGCTGATCCTGCGTGGCGTGATCAACGACACGTTCGAGACCTCGATCACGTGGGACCGCTTTGAGAAATTCCACAACGCGATCAAGGCCGCGACCGAGAACGCGGTCCTTGCGACGACCGGCCGCAAGGGCGAGGTCACCTGCCGCTTCACGCATGTCTATCCCGACGGGCCTGCGCCTTATTTCACCATCCACGCGCTTGGCGAGCCGGGCAGGCTCGCCGCGCAATGGCGCGCAATCAAGAGCGCGGCGCTCGACGCCGTGATTGCGAATGGCGGGACTGTTACACATCACCACGCTGTCGGTCGCGACCATCGCCCGTGGTATGACAAGCAGCGCCCGTTGCTGTTCGCCGAGGCGCTGCGCGCCGCGAAGAAAGCCCTCGACCCGCAAGGCCTGCTCAATCCAGGCGTTCTCATTGATCCATGAACGTTGAGCCGGACTTACCGACGGACGTCACGGCCTCCCGACCCCCTCCATTTATTGGAGCACAAGTGGGCCATCCCATTGGCACGCACGTCATGACGCCAGCCCGTCGAGCAACCCCTTGGCCTCCTTCAGATCGCGCGTGTCGAAGCCCTCCGTGAACCAGCCATAGATCGGAGCGAGAAGATCGCGGGCCTCATCTCGCTTGCCCTGATCGCACCACAGCCGCGCCATGCTCATGGCCACGCGCAGCTCCCAGGACTTTGCCTGCTGTGCACGTGCAATCGCCAGCGCTTGCTCGAGATATGCCTCCGCGCTCGCCGTACCTGCTCCGGGCGACATGCGCGCGATTTCGCCAGCCACGCGATGGACCTCGGCCTCGTACCACCTCTCCTTTGTAGTTTCCATCGTGGTGATCGCTTCGCAAATGCAACGCCAGGCATCATCGACTTGTCCAAGCTGCGCATAGGCCCTCGCCAAATATGACAAGTACAACGGCACCCATACTGTAGCTCCCGTCGATTGCCATGCTGTCATTCCGGAGTTGATCATTTGGACCGAATCGGAGGCTTCGCCAATCAAGGCCAGCA
>Ga0306925_10004717_pt1 | contig 12375 bp, 18 predicted proteins | sample flu12Cox44000176_FD_203755 | JGI IMG/M metagenome (GOLD analysis project Ga0306925, IMG submission 203755) | Lab enrichment of tropical soil microbial communities from Luquillo Experimental Forest, Puerto Rico - flux8day.12C.oxic.44.000.176 (v2)... | ecosystem: Environmental > Terrestrial >...
CGTGACGATGTGCGCCTGCCCCGAGCTGGGGTTCTGGAGGGCGAGCCCCGGGCCGGCGTTGTCGTGGACCCAGCACTCGACCACGCGGGAGCCGTGGTTGGACGAGAAGACGGCCCCGCCCGCGGCCGTGCAGCCCGTGACCTCGGAGTGCAGGAGGAGGCAGGCCCCGGCCAGCGTGACCGGCGTGCCGACGACGTTGCGGACGAGGCAGTTGATGATCCCGCCATTGCCGCCCGTGATCGTGATGCCCGACGTGTTCGCGAGGCCGACGCCGTCGATCGTCAGGTTCTCCACGGACATGTATCCCGGCACGCTCAGCAGGGACAGGTTGGGGCCCGCCGCCTTCAGGACCGGCCGCTGCGCCGCGTTCTGATAGGGCGTGATGTCCCCCCGGGCCAGGTAGTAGCCCAGCAGCTTGTTCGTCTGGGCCACCGAGGGGAACGTGCCCCCGGGGAAGGTGACCCCGGCCGCCAGGTTGTACGTCCCCGACTTGAGCCACACGTAATTGCCCGTGACGAACCCCCCCAGGGCCTGGCCGAGCGTGGCCAGGGCCCCGCCCAGCGACCACACGCCCCCCGTCGTCCCCGCCGCGGCCGGCGAGCGGTCCAGCCGCCAGTACGCCCCCTGGATCGACGCGATTTGATAGAAGCCGATCGTCCAGCCGGTGGCCGCCCGTACCTGGATGACATTGCCCACGTCGGCCGCGCCCGGCGTGTACCCGCCGCCGGGCAGCACGTCGGTGTTGACCGTGCCGCTCACCGACATGGCGGTGCCGGTCGCGAACGCCGGGTCCTGCTGGCTCCGGTCCACCCCGCCCAGGCCGGCGACGAAGCCGCCGCCGTTCTGGTCGTTGCCGGTCGAGCGGACCTCCCACACCGTGGCGTTCGAGAGGGCCATCAGGTCGGCCTCACGCACGCGTCCTGCAGGGCCACCCAGGCGGCCGACAGGTCCATGACGTCCCGCTGCGTCGCCGTCCCGTCGATGACCAGGAGCATGAGCGTCATCACCGTCCGGTACTTGAGGAAATGGCCGGAATCCATCAGGACGGGCGGCCCGTCCGTGCGACCGTCATCCCACATCGGCCCGTTCGCCGCCCGGTCCATCACGTCGTCGGAGACCGCGAGGTCGTCCCGCAGGGCATTGACGAAATGCCGGCCCTCCTCGGCCCGCGGCCGGAGTCGGACGTCGGAATACGTCTGCATTTGCTCGTCGGTCGCCATCGCCATCGGGGGCCCCCCTTCGTCTCATCCCGCGGACGCCGCCGCCGCGGCCCGCTCGACGCCCGCCCGCAACTCCGCCATCACGACCGCCTTCGCGCCCGCGTCGGCCTCCACCCGGGCCCGCCGCATCCAATGCACGCCCGGCACCGCCTTCGCCGTCGCCGCCGCCGCCCGCCCGGGCCGCGACCGGCCCGCGCCCGCCACCGCCGCCTTGCGGCCGAACTCCACCGCCGCCGGGTAGTAGAACGCGTCGCCCGAGGCCGACAGCAGCTGCGCGCGCCGCACCAGCTCCACGTTGACCAGCACCTCGCCCCGCCGCCGCGCCTTGCCCGCCCGCACCGCGACCGTCGAGCGCATCAGGCCCGTGTCGACCGGGGCATTGGACCGCGCCGCCGCCCGCACCACCTTCGCGCCCGCCCGCAGCGCCTGCCGCGTCACCTTGCGTTCCACCACGCGCGCGAGCGCCGCGAGCGACCGGTCCAGCGCCCTGTCGCCCGTGACCAGCGCCGAGACCCGCACCGAGCCTTGCAGCTTGCCGTAGGCCATCGCGCGCGACCCCCTATTCCCGCGACTCGAGGCAGAGCACCTCACGCGAGCGGTCCCGGCCGTCCGGGTCGCAGACGTGCACGACGTTGAACACCCGCGCCCCCAGCACCAGCCGTTGACGCGCCTGCAAATCGAGCCGGCCCCGCAGCGTCACCTTGTGCGAGACCGCCATCCCCAACTGCTCGGCCACCACCCGCTCGCGCGTGCCCGCCGACTCGAGCGCACCGCGCCGCGTCAGGAGCGTGGTCCAGCCCGGCACCGCCTGCCCGTAGGCGTCGTCCACCGTCGCCGGTCCCTGCACCTCGAAGACGAACCGCAGCGGCCCGCAGCGCACTAGCAGTACCCCCCGTGGTCCAGCGTCGAGAGCATGGCCCGCAGGCCCCACGGCAGCTCCACCGCGGCGCCCTCGAGCACCGCCTCGCGCGACTCGTACCACGTCGCCACCGCGACCTTGATCGCCAGGCGCATGGTCGCCGCGATGTCCGGGTCCACGTCCGCGATCGCGTCCCCATGCCCCGCGTCGTACGTGATCGTCAGGGCGTCGTCGCGCCAGTCGCACGCCGGCCACGTCACGCCCGACGCCGGCCGGATGCGCCCCGGCGTGCCCGCCACGACGTGATAATTCGCCGGGTCCCACGTCGCCTGCACGCCGCCCGACCAGTAGGACACCGACACCACCGACCGCAGCGGCGGACGGGGCAGCACGAGGCCGTCGTCGAACGCGTACAGCGGCATGGGCGCCGGCCACGCATTGCGCGCGTCCCGCACGACGCTGGACAGCTCCAGCTTCAGGCGCGTCGTCAGGAAACAGCGGCGCGTCTCCTTCTCGCACAGCGCGCGGGCCGCCGAGATCAGGCCCAGCACCGTCTCGTCGTCGTCGGGGACCTCCAGGCGCAGCCACGCCTTGGCCTCGACCAGGTCGACCGGCTCCGACGCCGGCGGCGTGACCACCGACAGGTTCATCAGGCACGTCCCTCCGCCCCTACCGCCGTCACGACCGCCGCGACCCGCAAGGTACGGCCCAGCCCGCCCCGTTTCGGCCGCAGGCCGCCGCCCGTAGGCTAGATTTCAAGGCCGGCCCGGCGCCGGGCCGAAAGGACCAAGGGTCACGATGGGAGGGGACCTGACGATGTTCACGGCCAGACCGGCACTCCGGCGCGCGATCGTCGCCGCGGCCGCCGCCCTCCGCCTCGCGGGCACGGCCCACGCCCAGGACGACCACGCGCCCCCGCCGTCGCCCCGCCCGTACGTCGGCCAGCTCGAAGGGCCCGCGCCCGACCGCTCGGCCGCCGCCCTCGGCGACGCCCTCATCCGGCTCGCCGATTCCCTCGACCGCCTCGCGCAGGCGCCCCGCGCCGGCCCGCTCGCCGCGCCCGCCGGCCCCATGCCCAAGGGCCTGGCCTTCGAGGGCGCGCCCTACATGCCCACGCCCCAGGGCATCACCTACGCGCCGCCCCCGGCCTATGCCCCGGCCTACGCCCCGCCGCCGGCCTACGCCCCGGCCTACGCCCCGGCCACGTTCGCCGCGCGCCCGGCCGTCCCCATGACCGTCCTCCGGCAGCCCGGGCCCATCGGCCGCACCATCGGCGCCCTCGGGGGCACCCTCGGCTATCTCGGCGACCGCCTCGCGACCTTCGGCGACGCCCGGCCCCGCACGATCTACCTCCGCCCCGAGGCCGCCTACGCCCCGACGCACGCCCTCGCGCCGCCCGCGTGGCCGGCCCCCGCCGCGACGTACGTCATCCCCTCGGCCCAGTGGTAGCGCTAGCGCCGCCCGCCCCCGCGATGCCCCTCGGCCCGGCCCCCGCCGTGGCCCTGGCCCGCGGCAGGGCCCTCGACGATCTCCAGCACGCCCTGCGCGATCAGCTCGAACGCCAGCTTGTCGTCCGTCGACGTGAACGACTCGCCCGCCGTGTAGCTCGTGCCGGCGACGTGCGCATCGCGCAGGAACTTGTACGCCTGCCCCTCGCCCTCCGGCCGCACCGTCAGCGGCGAGGACACCACCAGCGACGACAGCTCCGAATCGGCCCGCTCGTCCGGGTCGGGCCGCAGCCCCTCGGCCGTCACCTTGACCTTGAAGCCCATCGATCGTCCCTCCCTCACGCCGCCGGCCCTACGTCGCCAGCACTTCCAGGCACTTGGAAAACGACGCATTGTGGCGCGGCTTGCCGTCGATGTCCTGGAGCGCGTAGACGTTGACGCCGCCGGACGAGCCCGACGTGTACGGGTCGACGAGCAGGTCGACGGCGCCCCACATCGCGTAGACGTAATCGACCCAGTTGCCGAAGAAGAGGGCCGAGAGGATGCCCGAGCTCGCCCCCTTGGACAGCGTCGACGAGACGCAATTCGTCATCAGGAACGGATACGTATTCACCGAGCCGTCCGGGTCGGCCAGGTACACCGGGAACGTCGTCCCCACCTTCAGGACCGTCTTGAGGTGCCCGCGGACCTTGGAATTCCCCACGTAGGCCATGCTGCCGCCGTCGGCATTGGCCGCCGTGATGAGCGACTCGAAGCCCACCACCGCCGCCCACGTCAGGGCCCCGCCGTCGGTGCCCAGCGCCGGCACCGCGGGCACGCCCGCGATGTCCGAGAGGCCGAGGATCGACAGTTGCGGCGCCGCCGGCGGCCCGTGGAACGTGGCCGTCTCGATCGCGATCGCCAGCACGGCCGTCAGGTCGTCGCGCACGAATTGCTCCGCGTCGATCGACGACTGGAGGAGGAACTTCCGCGTGACCAGCGTGCGCGCCGACACCGTCTTCGGCTGGAAGAGCACGGTGCCGATCGTCTGGGCCGTCGAGGCCGGCGCGTTGCCCTCGGCCACCCACGAGGCCGTCGCCGCCGCCGTCTGCGCCGGGATGCTGAAGTCGGACGTCATGCCCGTGAGGAAGCGCGCGCCCGCCTTGGCCACCACCAGCCGGTTGCGCAGCAGCTCGATCAGGGTCGTCGCCGTGATGGTCCCCTTGGCGCCGGCGCCCGTGATGAGCGTCAGGTCGGCCCGCGTATGCACGGGCCCGACCGGCAGGTCGAGGGGCGCGAAGAAGCCTTGCGGCGACCGGGCCATGCGCCGCGCCAGCTCCGCCGACACCTCCCCCTCCAGGCCGTCCACCGGCCGGCCCTCGGCCCGCAGCCGGATCGCCCGCAGCAGGCTGTACGACGCGCCCCGCCGATGGTGGGGCATGTCCGGCAGCCCGGCCGGATTGGCGCCCGGGTCCGCGTCGCGCGCCTCCTGACGCCGGAGCATCGCGTCCAGCTCGTTCGCCTCCCGCTCCCGCGTCTCCGCCGCGTCCGCCTCGTCCAGCAGCGCCCGGGCCCGCCGGTTGAGGTCCTCGTACGCCGCCATGTCCGCGTCGCCGATCGGCCCCTCCGACGCGTTCAATCGCCCCTCGAGCGCCCTGGCCTCCGCGCGCAGCCGCGCCGCCTCCGCCCGCTTCTCGTGCGCCTTCATCTCTCACCGCCTCCGTAAGGTCCGAGGCGCGCGTCGAGCACGCGCCCGAGCTGCCTCGCCCGAGCGAGCCGCCGGGCGAACGCGGCGCGGGCCCGGGACGACGCGACGATCGTGCCCGCCCGCGAGCGGAGGCCGACCGACGTCCCGCCATAGGCGGGCCATGTCACGCAGCTGACTTCCAGCGGGACCGCCGCGCGGACCCGGCACCGGGCGAAGTCCTCCGACCAATCCAGGCCGTCCGGCAGCGGGTCGAAGCCCACGGACATGCCCCGCACGTCGCCCCGCGCGATGGACGCCACCAGGTCCCGCGCGTACGTCGTGTCGGGCGGGTCGACCTCCACGGCCAGGCCGTGGGCGTCGTCCGCCAGCCGCAGCGTCCCGGCCGAGCGCCGGCCCAGCGGCCGCATCGCGTCGTGATGCGCCAGCGCCACCGGGTCGACCTCCCGCGCCGCCAGCCCACGCCCGAACGCGCCCGTGGCGATCGTCTCGACGTAGCGCACGTCGCGCCCGTCGATCGTCTCCCGCACCCGCGCGGGCTGCTCGTACACCGCCGCATAGCCGATGATCGACGGGAGCTTGTCCCCCGGCACGCCCGCCCGCAGCACCAGCGACACCGGCCCGGAGCGCACCCCGGGCGCCGCCGCCGGCATCGGCATCGGCATCGCGGCGCCCGGCCCCTCGCCCGCGCCCTCGGCCTCGCCCTCCTCCTCCTCCTCCTCGTCCTCGTCCTCCGCCAACGCCGCCAGCAAGGCCGCCAGGGCGAGCAGCGCCGACCACTTGTCCGCCCGCGAGGCGGCCGCCTCGCCCGTCACGCTGTCGATGACGTCGAACGTCCCGCCCGAGTCCAGCAGGTAGTACCGAGGCAGCAAGGCACGCATTACACGGCCCCCGGCGCGCCCAACGGATGCGCCAGCGGGTCGCCGCCGCCCGCCGCGGGCGACGCCCCGCCCGCCAGCGCCAGCGACAGCGGCACGTAGTTCGCCGGCACGAACACCTCGTCGCCGCCCTCGATCGGGTTGAGGCCCTCGCGCGACCGGACCTCGTTCCGCGTCTCCCAGCCCGCCGCCAGCGACTGCCGGTTGTATTCCGCCCGCCCGCGCAGGTCGGCCCGCAGGAGCGCCACCAGCGAGTGCTCCACATAGAAGCCGGAATCACGCTCGGCCGTCGTCAGCAGCTTGGCCGCGAATTCCTGCTCGATCCGCGTGCACCACGGGTCGAGCGTCCGCGTCAGGTAGTCGAGGTTCGACGCCTCGATCGCCGACGAGGCCAGCTGGATCTGGGAGTAGTCGCCCAGCTTGTGCGGCGGGATGGAGAACCAACGCGCGATCTCCACGACCTGGAATTGACGGGTCTGGAGGAATTGCGCCACCTCCGGCGGGATGCTGATCGGCCGGTATTCCAGGCCCTGCTCCAGCACGGCCATCCGGCCCGCGTTCGTCGGCCCGCCGTGGATGTCCGCCCAGCTCTCGCGCAGGTTGGCCACCGCCTCCGTCCCCAGTTTCTGGGCCGTCGTCAGCACGCCCGACGGCTGCCCGCCCGAGCCGAAGAACCGCGCGCCGTAGTATTCCGCCGCCTGCCCCAGGCCGATCGACCCCGACGCGTACATGGCGATCGGGTAGCCGCGCAGGCCGTCGAAGCCGAGGCCCGCGAGGTGCAGCACGGAATCGGGCCCGAGCGTCCGGTCCCCCGCGAGGTAGTACAGCCCGCCGTCGGACGCCCGCCGCTGCACCGTCACGCGGTACGGGTCCAGGAGCCGCAACTCCGCCGGCACGCCCCCGACGCGCCGCACTTCGAGGTAGCCGTTGCCGTGGTTCAGCGCGTGGGCGACCCACGCCTGGGACACCCGCGGCTTGCTCGAGCGGCCCTCGATCGGCGACTTGCCGCCGTCCGGGACCGGGGCCCACATCAGCCGGTTGATCGGGTGGTCCGGCACCTCCGACCGCACCCCGTCCGGCCACCGCCGCATCACCTTGATCGGCAGGTTGCCCACGTCCGTCGAGATCGCATTGACGGCCGCGAAGTAGGCCGACAGCGTCAGGGCCGATTCCGGCGTGACGACCACGCCCGCCAGCTGGCCCACCTGGCCGCCCCATTGGAGGCGGAACCAGCGGCCCTGGACGGGCGGCGCCGCCGCCGACCGCCGCGGCAGCCGCGCCAGCACCGTCTCGACACGCCGACGGATCGCCGTCCCCACGCCCATCGTCACCAGGCCCCCAAGAGCCGCGCCAGCACCACGCCCACCGACACCACGAGCACCGCCAGCGCCGCCGCGACGCACCACACGAACCAACCCGACGGCCCCGCCCCGAGCGCCGCCCGCCGCGCGAGCACCACCAGGGCCACCACCGCGCCCGCCGCGAGGACCAGGGCCGCCGCCCGGACCCAGGCCATGCCGATGGAGCCGACGACGCACACCACCTCGCCCGCGACCGTCGTCAATTCCCGGCGACCACCACGACCACCGTGCACGGCGTCGCCCCCGGGTCGAGCCGGACCAGCTTCCGCGCGCCCACCGGCCAGCCCGTCGCCGAGCCATTGTCCAGCACCCGCTCGCGCCCGGCCGGCACCTCCAGCACCGAGCCCACCAGGCCGAGCACGTCGTACCACTCCGCCGGGCTGCCCTCGTTGCCGATCAGGCACGACCGGCCCGAGTCGGGCGCCTCCAGGTTGTACACGCCGAAGAGCGTTACCTGCGCGAACGACGCGTCGCCCTGGCCGCCCGCGAGCGCCGTCAGGTCGAGCACCCGCGGCGTCGCCGCCAGCAGCCCCAGCGTCGCCACCCACAGCTTCGACGCCGCGACCGGCTTCTGGTACGCCGGCACCGCGAACCCGCTCGACATGTCCACCGGCAGGTCGACCCCGATCGTGTCGGCCGCGCCCGCGGTGAACGAGTCTACCCGCGAGGCGACCGTCCGCGCCGCCGCCTTGACGTCGACGACCACGCTCATCGCGACGCCAGCCCCCGGCCGCGCCGGCTGAAGTACGGCACCGGCGCCTCGGGTATCGACTCGCCCGGGCCCACCGGCGCGTAGGCCGCCGAGCCGATCGTCAGGCGCAGCTGGCCCCGCTCGTTCACGGCCGCGTGGACCAGCCGCGCGTCCTCGGGCAGCGGGTCGCGCACGACCTCGAGCGCCGCGCAGCCGTCCCGCAGCAGCTCGTGCACGAGCTCCCAGCAGAAATCCAGGTAGGCGACCCGCGCGGCGATGACGCCGCCCTCGCCCTCGACGCCGCCGCCCGCGCCGCCACCGCGAAAATCGAGCATCATCGCACCTCCCCGAAGGGACCACGAGGGGAAGGGACGGCACGCGGGCCGCGCGGCGGGCGCGACCCCACGGCGTACGACCGTGAAGGCCCCGGCCCGGCCCCCGTCGCCGGGGACCGTTCTCGGCCGAGCGCCCGCGTGCCTGTCGCCGACGCGCCGCCGCCGCCTCGACGGTCGCGCCGGGTCCTCTCGCTAGAACGTCAGGAGGCCGCGCGTCGCATACACCGACGCCTCCGGGCCCGCGAGCATCGCCGCCAGGGCATTGACCGTCGCCGCCAGCGGGTCGATCCGCTCCCGACTGCGCCGCTTGCACAGCCGCACGTTGCCCAGGCCGTCCCGCTCCGCCTCCGCGTTGTCGGCCGCCCACGTCAGCACCGGGTCGCCCCCGTGCCGCAAGAGCCCGGCCGTCACCAGCCGCTCGAGCTCCTTCGTCGGCCCGGTGACGTACGCCATCGACTGGCGGAACGCCGTCACCGGCACGCCGTCCTCGTCCGCCAGCTGCGCCAGCAATTGGGTCGCGTTGTGGGGGTCCGCAAAGAGCGACACGAACGGCGTCTCGCGGTGCCGCGCCACCACCGCCGCCCGCACCTCCCGATAGTCCACCGTCCGCCCCGGCGTCTTGCGGACGAGGCCCTCGCGGGCCCACACGTCATACGGCACGCGGTCCCGCCGCACGCGCCGCTCGATCGACTCGCCCGGCAGCCACACGTCGGCCAGCACGTCCACGTAATCGCCGTCCCGGAACGCCCGCACCAGCGCCGTCAGGTCCGTCACCGAGGAGAGGTCGAGGCCCGCCCAGCAAGGCCGCCCCGCGAACCACGAGGCGTCCGCCCGGCCGCCGCACGCGTCCCAGGCCGACCTCTCCAGGAACCGGCTCGCCGCTTGCGTCCACACGCACAGCCGCAGCCGGAGGAACTCGTTCAGCTCACTCGGCCGATCGGCCACCTCCGCCACGTCCCGCTCGAAGTCGGCCGCCGACACCGTCACGCCCAGCGACGGGTTGCACCGGGCCCACACCGCCGGGTCGCGCCAGTCGTCCTCGGCCGTCGCCCCGTAGATCACCCCGAGGTGCTGCCAGTCGGGCAGCCGCCCCGACATGACCCGCTCGGAATAGTCGTGCTGCGCGTAGCACACCGACTGCCGGTCCACGCCCGCCGTCGTGATCGCCAGCGTCAAGGGTTGACGCCGACTCGCCCCCGCATAGCGGAACATCCGCCACAGGTCCCAGGTGTCCTGGCGATGCAATTCGTCGAAGAGCGCCAGCGACGCGTTGGCCCCGTCCTTGGAAGGCACGTCGGCCGAGTTCGCCTTGATCCGCCCGTTGCCCTCCTTCCACCGCAGCTCCTTCTTCGTCTCCACGACGTCGAGCCGCCGCGCCAGCACCGGCGACGCCCGGACCATCGCCGCCGCCTCGTCGAAGATGATGGACGCTTGCTCGCGATCGTAGGCGTTGATGAAACACTTGGGCCCGACCTCGCCGTCCGCGAGCAGGTGGTACAGCGCCAGGCCCGCCGCCATCGTCGACTTGCCCTGCTTCTTAGGCACCTCCAGGTAGGCCGAGCGATAGCGCCGCGTGCCGTCCGCCCGCCGCCACCCGTAGAGGCGCCTCAGGAAGTCCCGCTGCCAGTCCATCAGGGCCAGGAGCCGCCCGCCCCACTGGCCCTGGGACTGGCGGCAGAAGGACCCCAGGAAACGTATCGGCCGCTCGGCCGCCGCCGCGTCGAACCAGCACCCCACGTCGAGCGCGAGCGCGTCGGACGCGTCACGGCACCAGGGTGCTGGGTCGTCGCCGCGCATACACCGGTTCGTCGATCGCCTCGCGCAGCGGCCACCACCGGCCGTCGACGAGCTGGTGCACCATGCCGCCCGGGGGCAGGGTCAAGACGAGCGGCCCCTCGCCCTCGGGCGGGTCGGCCAGGAGGGCCGCCAGCGTCGCCGCCTCGCCCTCGTCCAGGCCCGGCACCGTCACCAGCAGCCGCGGCGCGCGGGCGCCGCCCGCCCGACGCAACAGCCGGCGCCAGGCCGCCGCGGGCCGTCCCGCGGGGCGCCCGACCGCGCCCCCGTTCACGACGCCGTCCCCGTCAGGAACTCGTCCAGCTCGTCGGCGCCCTCGGCCCCGGCACCCAGCCGCTTGCGGCCCGCCGGCGTCAGGCCCATGCCGTCGAGCAGCCGCGCCAGCTGGTCATGCGCCTGCGCCGCCTGCGCCGCCGCCGGATTGGACTTGGCCGAGCCCGCCGCCGTGGAGACGACCGGGCCCTCGGCCCGCAGCTCCGCCCGGGCGACGTACCACCGCTCCGCCGCGTCCGCCACCAGCTCGCACAAGGGCGAGTTGAACGTCGGCCCCTCCAGGCCCAGCGCCGCGAACGCGGCCGCCGTCCGGCCCACGAAGGACGCCACCTCCAGGGCCACCGCCGGCGCGCACGGGCCCGCCGGCACGACCACCCCCGGGCCCCCCGGGGGGACCAGCACGCCCCGGATCATGTGCTTCGGCTTCCGGCCCCGCCGCGCCATGACACCAGCCCCCAGGGCCACACCAATCGATACGTCAGACATGCCGTCTCGTAACATCCACCTATGCGTCGACCGCGGGCCCCGCGCCCCCCGCGGGGGCCGCCCGCTTGTGCAGGGCCGAGTGGCACTCCCGGCACAGCGTACGCAGGTTCGTCGGGTCCAGCTTGCGCCCGGGCGCCGCCTCCACCGTCTCGACGTGGTGCACCGCCGAGCCGGCGACCGCCCGGCCGCCGGCCAGGCACTGCACGCAATACGGCTCGCGCACGAGGTGCACCGCGCGGACCGCGCGCCACTCCCGCGAGCGGTAGAAGCGCGACCGATTGAAGGCCCCGGGCGAGCGGTCCAGCGCCTTCAGGCCCGCCCCCGGCCGGTGCGTCGGCACCGCGTTGATCTCGTGACCGTCACCCATCGCAGAGCGCCCTCCGGATCGCCTCGCACCACGGGTCGTCGTACCCCAGCGCCGCGTCGCGATAACGCTTCGCGGTCGGGAGCGATATCTTGTGCTTCTTCGCCGCCGCCGCCAGCGTCAGGCCCCCGATCGCGACGTCGCGGAGCACCGTGATACACTTTTTCCGCAGCTTCGGCGTCGCGTCGCGCCATGGCCGGCCGCCCCGTTTCCGCGCCGGCGGGCCGCCCAACACGCCCAACTGCTCACTAGTGATCGTATTCATATAACTTGTGGCCACCTGGCAATGCAGAGACCGCCATCAATGCACGGCACCCGAGGGAAAAGAGGTCAACAACCCCGCGCACGGGACGCCGTAAACCCTTCCCAGTCCCCGGGACCGGTCAATTCTGCCCCACCGCAAGGGCCGTGTCAAAAACCCCCGCCCAAAAGGTCCCCGCCGGCCGCACGACTCGCCCGACTCCTCGCCCTGGACGTCGCGTGGGCGCCCCGCGCCGCCCTCGCCCGGATCGGCCTCGACCCCGTGAGGCTCGGCCCGGCGTGGTTCGTCCGCTGGGAGACGTGGAAGGGCGCGTATTACTGCGCCACCCCGTGGGCCCTCGAGCGCGCCGGCCTGGTCGTGGACGAGGCCGACGACATGGTGCCCCGCTACATGGCCGAGGCCGAGCGGCCCGCCGTCGCCCGCAATCGCCGCGAACGGCACGACCAATACCGCGTCGACCTCGACCAATTGGCCGCCCCCACCCCGCCCCCGGGCCACCTCGTCGACGACGAGGGTAGGGCCGTCCTCTTGTGGGGACGGAAGGTCCAGATCGACCACCGCCTCGCCCGCGCCGAGGTCCGCGTCAAGCTCGCGCCCCGGCCGCGGCCGGGCGCCGGGCCCGGGCCCACGCCCGGCCGCCGCGCCCGCCTCGCCGCCCGCGCCCGACGGATCGGGCCGCCCCGAAAAGGCCCCGGAAACTCGTGAAAAAACGCGCGCAAT
>Ga0306925_10004722_pt1 | contig 12370 bp, 8 predicted proteins | sample flu12Cox44000176_FD_203755 | JGI IMG/M metagenome (GOLD analysis project Ga0306925, IMG submission 203755) | Lab enrichment of tropical soil microbial communities from Luquillo Experimental Forest, Puerto Rico - flux8day.12C.oxic.44.000.176 (v2)... | ecosystem: Environmental > Terrestrial > Soil...
GCAGGGAAGCGTCGACTTCGGGCGCGCGGATGTTCAGTTTGCTGAGCGAATCCACGAAGAATGTAGCGCGTCCGCCCATTTCATCGCGGAGCAACACGACGCCGGAGCGCGCCTGATCGAAGGATTCAACGACCACGTACTCGAGTTCGTCGCGCAAAAACTGTTCGATGGCGCCTTCGTACTGTTCCTGCACCTCGGCGTAATCGGCCAGCAAGCCGACGGCGTGGAACCTTTTTGTGTCACCCTCGCGGTCTGCGTTGAAAAGCTTCTGCACTGCGTCAGCCGTGTAAGCGCGTTCGCTCAAAATCTGCTCGACCGAGGAGTGCCGGGCGCGCTCTGCCGAAAGCGCTTCGCGGGTTTGTTTCAGTTGCTGAGCGGTTTCCTGCTGCGCGCCGCGGAGCGCGACCAGACGAGCCTGCGCGTCTTTCGCCGCGGCGCCAAGTTCTTCAGCGCGGCGCTCAGCGTTCTGGTAGAACTCTTCTTCGTTCTTCACGCGCAGCGCGAGCGCGGCCCATTCGATTCCCATCGTGCGCGCGGCTTCGGATCGTTGCTCTTCGGCGGCCGTGTGACGAGCTGCGGCTTCTTCGGCTTGCAGCGATTCGGCCTGCATGCGAGCGGATTCTTCCACCAGCTTACCGGCCAACGCGCGCAATTCCGCGATGCCAGCCTCGAGCCTTTCCTGTTCGGTTGCGCTGAGGCCCACTTTTTCAGTCGCGTCGCGCAGGCTCGATTCAACCTCGACCGATTGCTCCCGCAATTGCGTCACCGCTTCCCGCTGCGCATTCATGCGCGCCGCCAGATCGGTCGCCTGACTCTCCGCTTGCTCGATATCGAGAGTAACGCGGCTCGAACGTAAAGCCAGTTGGGCGAGTTGCTCGCGGTTGAAAGTGATCCGGTTTTCTGCTCGGTCGAGATCGAGCGACGTTTGGCCCAGCAGGTTGTGCGTCTGGCGCAACTCCGCATCCAGTTCATAGGTGCGGGCATTCAGGCGCTCTTGCTCGGCTTCGAGTTCGTGCACGGAGCGCGCATCGCGCTCTTCCGCCGCTTCCATATCGCGCAGCAGCTTTTCCAGGCGCGCCGCTTCGATATCGAGATGCTCCGCCTTGCTGGCCAGGACGATTCGCAGCAATCCGCGCATCTGCTCGCGCAGCTCCGCGTAACGCCGCGCTTTGGAAGCCTGCCGCTTCAGGGACGCAAGCTGTTTCTCGACTTCCACGAGAATGTCGTTGACGCGCGAGAGATTAATCTTCGACGCTTCGAGCTTGGCCTCCGCCAGCCGCCGCTTCGTCTTGTACATCGTGATGCCGGCAGCCTCTTCGATAATGGCGCGGCGGTCCATCGGCTTGGAATTGAGAATCTGACCGATACGGCCCTGCTCGATGATCGCGTAGCTATCCGGGCCCAGACCCATGCCCATGAAGAGTTCCTGCACGTCGCGCAAACGAGCCACCCGGCCATTGATCAGGTATTCGCTTTGCCCGGAGCGGTAGAGGCGCCGGCCCACTACCACTTCGCCCGGTTTCAGGTGCATCGCCGGTTTCTCGGAGCCGCGCTTCTTCCAGGGCTTGCCTTTGCTGGCTGGCTCGGATTCAGCGGCCTCTTCTGTGCTCGCTTCGCCGGCTGTTTCCGGCGCGGCGACATCCTCGGCAGGCGAGGGCATGGTCAGGGTGTCTTTCTCTGCCGGGGTTTCGTCAACAACGGTGAAGGGCGCGCCCACGGTGTGGTTCTCGGGCGCAGCCAGCACTTTCGCCACGGCGTCAGAAAGCTCCGGGTCAACAAGGGTCAGCGTGACCTCGGACAGCCCCATCGGCGGCCGTTTTGCGGTGCCGTTGAAGATGCAGTCCGACATCCGCTCGGCCCGCAGCATTTTGTGGCTCTGCTCGCCCAGCACCCAGGAGATCGCGTCCACCACATTTGACTTTCCGCAGCCGTTGGGGCCCACAATGCAGGTTATCCCGCTGCCGCTGAACGTGATAGGCGTCTTCTCGCAGAACGACTTAAAGCCCAGTAATTCGACCTTGCGCAGTTTTAGCACCCGGACCCTCGCACAGTCTGCTCCATTCGCCTCATCGGCTGGAGAAGCTTCGGTTTAATCTTCCTCGGGAGGAGTCTTGAGACAGCAACGCTGGAAGGGTCGGTATGAATGGCCCTGCCGCCTGGCGCTTTCGGATCGGCGGTTACGGGAACAAAACTTAACACGCGAGGCGAGGTGTGTAAAGCGTGAATCGCGAAATGTTCAACGTTGGGAACTACTTAGGTTTCGCCGCAGCCTGGGCTGAGCTGGGTTTGGCGGCAGTAGAGCGAAAAACCGCGAAGTGAGAAAGCAGGCGACGCTTGAATCCGAGCCGCTCGTAGAGCCCCACTGCCCGCGTATTCTCCTCCCGCACATGCAGAATCGGTATTTCGAGCCGCTCGCGAATGCGCTCCGCGAGGATCGCCATCAGAAAGCCCGCATGCCCATGTCCCAAATGATCGGGATGGGTGCAAACGGCGCTGATTTCTGTATAACCGGGAAGCTTCAGTCGCTCTCCGGCCATGGCGACGAGCTTTCCGTCCTTGCGTATTCCCAAATATGTCCCCATTTCCCGCGTCCGCATATCGAAAGGCCCGGGCTTGGTCAACGTAGCCAGCTCGACCATCTCCGGCACATCCGCTTGCCCAAGTTCAACGAAGTCGTACGATTTTCGATTGGGCTCGAGACGCGCATCGTTCTCCAAAATCATCTGCAGCAAAGGGCCTTCCAGGCTGCTGTCAAGCCCCTGAGGCGCGTCGATTCGCTTCGGAAGAAACAATCCCAGACCGCCGCCTGCCGCCAGCAAGGCCCGCACCGCCGCGAATCCCTCCTCATTCGGCTCGGGAAATCCGCCGAGTGGCGTCACTTCCGGAGGAAACCGACGCAATACGCCATAGCTCTCGGCAAAGTGAGCCTGGCAAGTCCCCAGCGCATTGAATATTGGATTGTCGAGTGGATGCATCGTGTGTAGCAGGGAATCTGATTCCCTCAACAGCCTTTCGGCTCAACGAATTCTCTGCAATCCAGAATTTAGATGCTGGCCGCCAATCTCGGCTATCCGCTTTTCGCGCTCAAACCATTGCCAACCCATCCATTTTGGAGCCCGCACCTGCAATGGGAGCGATGTAATTGTCCCCGTATCTCATGTTTATACATTGACTTGCAGCGAGCCACGGCCTTAGCATGGCGCGAGTAGGAGGACTCGTTTGGACCAGCCGAGCGTGCCCGGAGTTCGCCGAGTCCTGTTCAGTGTCGCCGTTATTTCTGGCGTCTTTCTTATTTCGCTGCTGGCATCTCGCCCGCCTGGTTCCAAATCCGCCAATGCCCCCGAATCAGAATTCTCTGCCGGTCGCGCTCGCGCAGTTCTCGATAAGCTGGTGGGCGACGGTGTTCCACATCCCACCGGAAGTGCTGCGAACGATGCTGTTCGCGCGCGAATCCTCGAAGAATTTTCAGGGCTCGGCTATGCCCCGGAAGTGCAAACCGGATTCTCCTGCGATGAATATGGATCCTGCGCGACAGTGAACAATGTCGTCGCCCGTCTCGACGGCGCCGAGCCCGGCCAAGCGGTTCTGCTCGCCGCGCACTACGACTCTGTGCCGGCCGGCCCCGGCGCCTCCGACGACGGCGCGGGAGCCGCGACAGTGTTGGAATGCGCCCGCGCTTTGAAGACTTTGCCGGCGGTGCGCCACTCCGTGGTTTTCCTGATCGACGATGGCGAAGAGGCTGGGCTGATCGGCGCACGCGTGTTCGTCAATCACCATCGCTGGGCGGAGGAAATCGTCGCCGCGGTCAACGTCGACACGCGCGGCACATCGGGACCCAGCCTGATGTTCGAAACCGCCTCCGCCAATTATTCGATCGTGAAGCTCTACGCGAAGCACGCGAGCTTTCCTGCCACGAACGCATTCGCCTATTTCGTTTACAAGCTTCTTCCCAACGACACAGACTTTACTGTGTTCAAGGCCGCCGGCTACCAGGGCGCGAACTTTGCTTTCATCGGCAACGTCACGCAGTACCACACGCCGCTCGACAATTTTGAGAATTCCAGTCCCGCCAGCCTCCAGCACGACGGCGACAACGCCCTGCCTATGGTTCTCGCGCTCGCGAATGGCGACCTTTCGAATTTTCCACCGCGCGAAGCTGCATTTTTCGACGTCTTCGAACACTGGACAATCTACTGGCCGGCTTCGTGGACACTCGCGATATCCATCCTCTTCACCCTGCTTCTTTTCGTCGAGATCGGCTGGCTCATCTACCGCCAGCGACTCGCGCTGGGGGCCCTGGCATGGGGAATTTTCGCATGGCTATCCATCCTCGCTGTCACAGGGATTAATGCCTGGATCATTCATCGCGCATTGACGCGCGCCGGTGCGATGGCTGTGAACTGGGTGGCTCACCCCGTCGCGGTCCAGGCGGTATTTTGGTTTCTGGCGCTGGCTGTTGTGTCTACAGTTGCGTTTGCGTTCTCACGCCACGCCGGTTTTCTAAGTCTTTGGGCAGGCACGTGGACCGGCTGGGCCATTCTTTCGATCGCCGCCGCGGCTTATACGCACGGCATCGCTTACCTGTTTCCGCTCGGCCTGTGTGCCGCCGTCGTGTCGGCTGCACCGCTCATCTTCAGTCGCACGGAAACTTTCCGGCAGGGATTGGCCGCGGGAATTGTGCCGCTGATCGTTGCCACGGTCGCTGGCTTCGAGGTTGCGATCATTCTCTATTCAGCGTTGGGCAATCACCTCCTCATGGGAATCGCGATTGTTGTTGCGCTGCTGCTCACACCTTTCGCGCCGTTCTGCGCGGATTTATTGGAAGTTCGCGGCCTTTCGCGAATCGCGTTACCCACGGTCGCGATCATTGCCACAGTTCTAGCCGCACTCGCAGCTACAGTGGTGCCTGCTTTTTCTGCGAAGTCGCCTGAGCGCATCAATGTGGTTTTCTGGCAGGATGGTGACACGGGGAAATCCGCCTGGATTGTCGAGCCGGAATCGCGCCGCCTGCCCGAACCAATCCAGCTTGCCACTCATTTTAGTCGCCAGGATTCGGGGCCATTTCCGTGGAGCGCCGCCACGGCCTTTGTTGCGGACGCTCCCCACCAGGATCTCGCGCCTCCCACCTTTACGATTCTCGAATCATCCGAAGAGGGCTCGAGACGAGCCTACCGCGCGCTGATGAGGTCCGAGCGCGGCGCTCAAAACGTGATGGTTTTCTTTCCGCCCGATTCCGGAGTGGAATCGGCGCGCATGGAAGACGAGTTGATGCAACCCGAATCCGAACGAGTTAGAAGTCACCTGAATGGTTGGATTGTCTACGATTGCCTCACGGTTCCTGCGAAAGGCGTGGAACTGAGCTTCACGCTGCCGATCGGGAAATCACTTGTCGTGTATACATTGGACCAGTCGTACGGATTGCCGGCGGAGGGCGGGTTCCTGATCAAGTCGCGTCCGCTAACCGCGAGGACTTCCGGCGACGGCGATGTCTCGATCGTCAGCCGCCGCGTGGAGTTGAATCCATAATCGCCGGAGCGAGACCGAAGGCGATTCGGTCCCGCCACGACCTAAAACACTTCTCGTCGCGCTGTCACAGCTAAGGTTGCACTTCTTGCAGCTTGCCCTCAACGTCCTGAATCACGACAAACCGTGCCTTTGCCGTCGACGCTTTCTGCTCCTGCGCCGCCTTCGCGACTTCCACGACCGTCGGCTCGTGGATGGCTACTTCCGCTTTCCCCATTTCTACAGCCTTGTCATAGGCCTGATAGGTTGAGGGGCGGAAAGGACCGTCGTTGGTCGCGCTCACATTCGCGGGAGGCACCCAAGCCGGATGGTGCGTGACGTCGAAGATTGCGCCCCCGCCGCCAAAGCCCCCTCCACCGCCGCCTCCACCCGAGTTCGACGGGCCGACCCCGCCTCCGCCGGCCACGTTATTAGTGCCACCGGTTCGCTGTGCGTGTACCGTTCCGACTCCGAAGCAAAGGACAAAAACCACCATCGCAATCAGCTGTCTCATCTGCGCCCCTTTTTGGGGCTCCGCCGCCGGGGACGTCCGGCAAGCCCGCAATGTCTTCTCGTATACTAAAACAACACAGCAGCCAGAAAATGGGCCGACCGTACCATGGGTACTAACGAAATTCGTCCGCGATTTCGTTAGGACTAGCGGAGCCTCTTCTGCCGTATCGGCCGTCTAACGATTGCCTTGAAACGCCGAGGCGGGCGGGTTCGGTGCGAACCTGGAAGGCAGGCGTCGAGAGGTTTGTGCAGTTTGTGGTGGCTTTCGCTGCGCGCCTTTAAGCGCGGGGCGAAGATTGAGGAGAAGCAGCGCTCCCACTCCCTGATTGCGTCGCTTGATAGCGAATCAGATCCTCCAGGTCGCCAAGCTTGTCGCCGAGCAGATTCATCTTTCGCGCCAAGCCCTGAATTTCCGATTCCGCCCGCCGGTTCACGTCGAAATCCAGCTCGCCGCGCAGACGGTCTTTCGTGTCCTGCCGGTTCTGGCTCATCATGATTACCGGAGCCTGGATGGCCGCGAGCATAGAAAGGAACAGATTCAGCAGGATGAATGGATAAGGATCCCACGCCCGATTGCGGAGGAAAATATTCATGCCGGCATAGACGATGATCGCGGCCGAAAACATGATGATGAATGTCCAAGAGCCACCGAAACCCGCAACCGCGTCCGCGATTCGTTCACCGAACTTCGTTTCTTCCTCGATCAACAGGTTCGGGTTGCGGCTTGCCCGCAATCGCACGAGTTGCTGCGAGGCGTGAAATTGCCGGCCTAGCACGGTGAGCATGTCCATCCCCGCGTGCGGTTTACGCTGCAAGAGAATCAGTATGTCGTTGCGGTCCACTTCGATGGCCACCGTGTCTTCGGTTGCGACCGCGTTTGTCTGATGCGGAGTCTGTTCGAGCATGGACGCGAACCCGAAGAATTCTCCCGCCGCGGGCTGATCCACGATCACTTCTTGATGGTCTTCGTCCACCGTGGTCACTTGCACCGCTCCCGAGACAAGGATATAGGCTTTGTCGCCCGCGTCGCCGATCTTGTAGACGCGCTGCCGCGGCACGAATCGCCGCAGCTCCACCTGCCCCGCAAGGATGGCGGCTTCGTCGTCGTCCAGCAACGCGAAGAGCGGGACCTGCTTCAATGCCTCTGGTGTGCACGACATCGTTCACCTCTCGTACCTGAATTGAATTTCTGCCGAATTTACTTCACGGTTCGAAGATTGTGACAGCCCACCTGCGCCGGATGCGCGAAAGCCTACCACGCAACTCACGGTTTTTTGTACGCGGGCATCTCGCCTCCGTCTAAGAATTGTTACCCCGGCCCGTTTCGTCCAGCGCAGTAAATAGAGCGCAGCAAACACAACGATTCATCACCAATTGCTTGCTACGCGAAGCGTCAGCTAGAATGCTTGGTTCTGTGACTGCGCAAAATCATCTCGATATCCGCTTCCACGACACGCTTACTGACCGGCTCGAGCCTCTCCAGCCCGTCCACAAGGACGAGGTCCGCATGTACACCTGCGGCCCCACGGTCTACGATTTCGCTCACATCGGCAATTTCCGCACCTTCGTTTTTCAGGACGTCCTCCGCCGCTTCCTGCGCTCGGCCGGCTATCGCGTGCTGCAGGTGATGAACTTGACCGACGTGGACGACCGCATCATCGCCAACGCCGCCGCGGCGAAGCTCACTCTTCGCGAGTACACCGAAAAATACGTAGAAGCCTTTCTCGAGGATATGCGCTCGCTCAACCTCGAAATGCCCGAAGAAGTGGTTCGCGCCACTGACCACATTGACGATATGGTCGCCCTGATCGAGCGCCTGACGCAAAAAGGATTCACCTATCCGAGCGATGGTTCCATTTATTACCGCATCGCGAAATTCCCCGATTACGGCAAGCTTTCGAAAATTGACGTCAGCGGCATGAAAGCCGGCGCCCGTGGCGATACCGATCGCTACGAAAAAGACGACGTCCGCGACTTCGCGCTCTGGAAAGCTCCCAAGCCGGGAGAATTTTTCTGGGAGACAGCGGTTGGTCCGGGACGTCCCGGCTGGCACATCGAGTGCGCCGCGATGTCCATGAAATATCTCGGCGAGACGCTTGATATTCACACCGGCGGCATCGATCTCGCCTTCCCGCACCACGAAAACGAAATTGCCGAAAGCGAAGCCGCCACGGGAGAACAGTTCGCGAAGCTCTGGCTGCATGCCGAGCACCTGATCATCGAAGGCGAAAAGATGTCCAAATCGCTCGGCAATTTCTATACGCTGCGCGATCTCTTCGCCAAGGGCTATAAACCCTCGTCCATCCGTTTTCTTCTTCTCTCCGTTCCGTACAATCGCCAGCTGAATTTCACGATGGATGGGCTGAGACAGGCAGAAAGCTCTGTCGAACGCCTGCGCAATTTCGTGGCGCGCCTGAAGACGGAAAAATTCGGCGCCGGCTCAAATCCCGAAATGTCCAAGCGTGCCGCCAAGGCGGAAAAAGATTTCGCCGTGGCCCTCGCGGACGACCTCAACACGGCCGTCGCTCTCGCCGCTGTCTTCGACCTGATCCGCGACGTGAATACAGCCATGGATCGCGGGGAATTTCTGCAGCAGGATGCTCCTCGCCTCGTCGCCGCAATGGAAAAATTCGATGAAATTCTCGCGGTGCTCAATGACGACGACGCCGAGCGGCTCGCCAAGCTTGGTTTCGGTTCTTCGAAGCCGCGCATGGCGCTCGAAGAGATCGAAGCCCTGATCGAAGAGCGCCAGGCCGCCAAAAAGCGCCGCGATTTCAAACGCTCCGATGAAATTCGCAAACAGCTTGCAGACTCTGGTATCATTGTCGAAGACGTAAAAGACGGCACGGTTCGCTGGAAATATAAATAAAATGCGTATCTCCAAAAAGCACGAACTCTCGCTCCATAGCCAGCCGTCCCACGAGCGTCCCAACCTCTACGGCGTAGATTAAGTCCTCTTCCTCTGAAGGCTGTTCCCGGCATACACCGGCAAGAATCCGTGCGCGCGCCGGACAAAAAATCCATCTTTGGAGGAAGTGATGGCCGTGATCGATACGAAAGCCGATTCAAAGACTGCCGCAACATCGAATGGTGCCGCGACAAAGCTGCCGCACCTCGTCACCACGTTGCCAGGACCCAAAGCAAAGCAGCTTGTCGAACGCGACGCCGCAGTCGTTTCGCCGTCCTACACGCGCGATTACCCGCTAGTCGCCAAGATCGGCCGCGGCGCGATGATCGAAGATGTTGACGGCAACACGTTTCTCGATTTTGCCGCCGGCATCGCGGTTTGCGCCACCGGACATTGCCATCCCGACGTGGTAGCTGCGATTCAAAAACAGGCATCCGAACTGATCCACATGTCGGGCACGGATTTTTATTATCCGAATCTCGTCGAACTGGCCGAGAAGCTCGCTTCTATCGCGCCCGGAAAAGAAGCGAAGCGCGTCTACTTCGGAAACTCCGGCGCCGAAGCGATTGAAGCCGCGATCAAGCTGGTGAAATACCACACCAAGCGCGACAAGCTCATCGCCTTCCACGGCGCTTTCCACGGCCGCACGATGGGCGCGCTTTCGCTCACAGCCAGCCGCTCCATTCAACGCAAAGGTTTCGGCACGCTTCTCTCTGGCGTGTTCCACATGCCCTTTCCGGATACTTATCGCGGCACCTACGGCGTCCGGCCGGAGTTTGCCTCCGCGGATTGCTTGAGCTATCTCGAAAACGAGCTCTTCCGCCGCCGCGTCGATCCCGAGGAGGTCGCCGGAATTTTCATCGAGCCGATTCAGGGAGAGGGCGGCTATCTGCCGGCGCCTGCGGATTTCCTGCAGGGTCTCCAGCGCATCTGCCGCAAATACGGCATCATGTTCGTCGCTGACGAAGTGCAGTCCGGCATGGGCCGCACCGGCAAGTGGTGGGCATCGGATCACGCGGGTATCGAGCCTGACATTATTTGCACAGCGAAGGGAATCGCTTCCGGCATGCCGCTCAGCGCGATCATCGCCCGCGCGGACGTGATGAACTGGGTTCCCGGCGCGCATGCTTCCACGTTCGGCGGCAACCCGGTCTGCATCGGCGCCTCGCTCACCACTCTCGGCCTGCTTGAGCGGCAATACATGGCCAACGCCGCGCGCATGGGCGACTACATCATGAATCGCACTGCCGGCTGGCGCGAGAAGCACAAGATCGTGGGCGAAGTTCGCGGCAAGGGCCTGATGATCGGCATCGAATTCGTCCGCGACCAGAAAACCAGGGAAAAAGCCACCGACCTGCGCAACAAGCTGGTTCAAATGGCCTTCCACAAGGGCTTGCTGGTGCTAGGCTCAGGCGACACAACACTCCGCCTCTGCCCGCCGCTCGTGATTGACGAAGCCCAGGCCGATTTCGCGCTGGACACGCTCGAAGCTTGCATCACGCAAATCGAACGCAGCCTGTAGCGAAGAAGACTCGTCGCCCGCAACTACACCGTCCCGGGTATCAAAGGTGAAATTGATCTCATCGGCTACGACGGCCGCGCCCTGGCCTTCGTAGAAGTAAAGACCCGCTCGGCAGCCCACCAACACTCCACTCCCGAAGACGCCGTCAATGGCGACAACGCCGCAACTTTTCCCGCATGACCCGCCAATTCCTTCGTTCGCGCCGCATCGATTCGGCCAATTGCCGCTTCGACGTGCTGGCGATTGAATCGCTGGGAAAAAGCCGGTCGTTCGTTTGCACAAATCCGCATTCGGCATGGCCGCCGACTCGCCGCGCTCCTAGCCGGACGAGGGTGACTTCTAGGCACTCTCCCCCACCGAAGATGGCACACGATTTGCTATAACCTCGCTTGGCCCGTGGCATCGCGTAGTAAAATAGCCGCAATCTACTCGAAACATAGCCTCGGTCCGCTGCGAGGCAAAAATCTGGACGAGGAGGGAAGTTTGCCGGAGCTTCGCAGGGACCCGATCACCGGCCGCTGGGTGATCATTTCCACAGAGCGTGGCAAACGGCCGCTGGACTTCGTTCGCGAAAGCGTTCAAATCAAAGGAACTCCCGCTTGCCCTTTCTGCCCTGGCAACGAGGGCAAGACGCCTCCTGAAATTCTCGCCTACGGCCGCAACGGCACGGGGAAAGACACGCCGGGCTGGTCGCTCCGCGTTGTCCCGAATAAGTTTCCGGCTCTGGGAATTGAAGGCGGCCTCGACCGCGAAGGCGAGGGGCTGTTCGATCGCATGAACGGCGTCGGTGCGCATGAAGTGATCGTTGAAACGCCCGACCACATGAAGACACTCGCCAACCTCGGCGAGAAAGCGGTGGAAGAAGTTTTCTGGGCCTATCGCGATCGCATGCTCGATCTGAAAAACGACCGCCGTTTCCGCTACATCCTGCTCTTCAAGAATCACGGCGAGCCGGCCGGCGCCACTCTCGAGCACACCCATTCGCAACTAATCGCGCTACCGATCGTGCCCAAGCGCGTTCGCGAAGAAGTCGACAGCGCCAAGCACTACTACGACGAAAAAGAGCGCTGCATCTTCTGCGACATGATTCGCCAGGAAGTGGAAACCGCCTCACGCGTGATTCTCGAAAACGACTACTTCATCGCCCTCGCTCCCTACGCGCCGCGTTTCCCGTTCGAGACCTGGATCCTACCACGCCGCCACAGCTCCGCATTCGAAAATATGCCCACGCCCTACTACGGCAGCCTCGCAAAAATTCTCCGTGACTTCCTCGCCCGGCTCGATAGCGTGCTCGCGTTCCCGTCCTACAACTACGTGATCCACACTTCGCCCATCGGCGAAGAAATCAACGACCACTACCACTGGCACATCGAAATGATGCCCAAGCTGACGAAAGTGGCAGGCTTCGAGTGGGGCACTGGTTTCTACATCAACCCGACGCCGCCCGAAGAAGCCGCTCGTTTCCTCCGCGACGCAAAGTGACGATCCGATCAGGATCGTCATCCTGAGCACGGCGTCTTTGGTTTTTGCCGCGCGAAGGATCTCTCATCGAGCGACGTAAAGCGACAATTGTCATCCCGAGTGCGACAGTCAGGCGCTTGCCATTCTGAGTACAACCGGAGCCATTGTCATCCTGAGAGCGACGCAGCCGCACGAAGAATCTCTCTTTCGTGTCCTCACTTCTCCGCGTCCAGAAAAAAAGCGCCCGCGCAGGGGACTCTTCGCGGGCGCTACATGAATTGCCGTTTCTTATTCGCTACTACGTTTGCGTCTGTGAATTATCCTGCACCCGCGGCGCTGGTATCGGATCCGGCGCAGGGCTTGCCGCCGGTGTCGCACTGTCATCCCGTCCAGCACCCGACGGGTCGCTCGAAGCCGTGCCAGTGCCGTTCGGCTGTCGCGCAGGAGCGGACTCCGGCGACGCC
>Ga0306925_10004723_pt1 | contig 12369 bp, 10 predicted proteins | sample flu12Cox44000176_FD_203755 | JGI IMG/M metagenome (GOLD analysis project Ga0306925, IMG submission 203755) | Lab enrichment of tropical soil microbial communities from Luquillo Experimental Forest, Puerto Rico - flux8day.12C.oxic.44.000.176 (v2)... | ecosystem: Environmental > Terrestrial >...
TAAAAAGTGCGAAAAGGATGCCCATCGGCGGTAGTAAACCTGGGGAGACAGCTTTGAATGAACGAGCTCGCTCACCGACCGAAAGCACCCTGACAACAACATAAATCGCTGCCGTGCCCAAAGCTGTAAGGCAAAAAACAAGCAATGCCATCCAAACGATGGGGAGATTATGCAGCCAGTCGCTCATGATCGTCCTTTGCGCATAACCTAGTGTACCAAAGAGATGCCGTCAGCCGCTGAGGCCACGCTGACTGGACAGAGATTGGCGATGTCCGCTTTGGGTCATAAGCGGACATTCGATCCAAGAAATGCGATGTCCGCTTTACCCCCGCAAGTGGACATTGGAACTCAGCCGTGAAATGTCCGCTTTGTGCCAAAAGCGGACACGCCGTCGGCGTTCCGGCGCAGTGTGAAGTCGGTCACGGACCAACCGATTGAGGCATGACAGCCAACTCACAAGCAGATCAAATGGCAATCGACATGCGATGTAAATATTTAGCGTATGTGCCGCTTGAGACCTATTCAGGAAGGAAACAAAATGTCCAACGTAGTTTGTGTTCTCTACGACGACCCCGTCGATGGTTACCCGCCGAAATACGCCCGCGACAACATCCCCAAGATCACCAAATACCCCGACGGGCAGGCCGCACCGACACCGAGCATGATTGACTTCAAGCCGGGCGAGCTGCTCGGCTGCGTGTCGGGCGAACTCGGCTTGCGCAAATTCCTCGAAGATGCCGGCCATACGCTAGTGGTGACCTCGAGCAAGGACGGCAAGGACTCGGTGCTCGACAGGGAATTGCCCGACGCCGAGATCGTGATCTCGCAGCCGTTCTGGCCCGCTTACATGACCAAGGAGCGGTTCGACAAGGCGAAGAAGCTCAAGCTCATCATCACCGCCGGCATCGGCTCCGACCACACCGACCTCCAGGCCGCGATGGACAAGGGTGTGACCGTCGCCGAGGTCACCTACTGCAACTCGATCAGCGTGTCGGAGCACATCGTCATGATGATCCTGGCGCTGGTCAGGAACTACATCCCGTCTTACGGCTGGGTCATCAAAGGAGGCTGGAACATAGCCGACTGCGTCGAGCGCTCCTACGATCTCGAAGGCATGAATGTCGGAACGGTCGCCGCCGGGCGTATCGGGCTTGCCGCGCTTCGCCGGCTCAAGCCGTTCGACGTGAAGCTGCACTATTACGACAAGCACCGGCTGCCCAAGGAGGTCGAGCAGGAGCTCGGGCTCACCTTCCACCCGAACGTCGAGTCCCTGGTCAAGGTGTGCGACGTGGTCACCATCAACACTCCGCTGCATCCCGAGACTGAGCATATGTTCAACGACAAGCTGATCGGCATGATGAAGCGCGGCAGCTACATCGTGAACACGGCGCGCGGGAAGATTTGTGATCGTGATGCTATCGTGCGCGCGCTCGAAAGTGGCCAGCTCGCGGGCTATGCCGGAGACGTGTGGTTCCCACAGCCGGCGCCGCGCGACCATCCCTGGCGCACCATGCCGCATCACGGTATGACGCCTCATATCTCAGGCACCTCGCTTTCGGCGCAGACGCGCTACGCGGCAGGCACGCGCGAGATCCTCGAGTGCTATTTCGCCGGAAAGCCGATCAGGACCGAATATCTCGTGGTAGACAAGGGCAAGCTCGCAGGCGTCGGCGCGCATTCCTATACCGCGGGCGACGCGACCAAAGGCTCGGAGGAAGCCGCGAAGTTCAAGAAATAGATAGATGCTCCTAGTTTAAGTAAGACACTCGCAAAATCGAACAGCCTTCGTGTCCGCTTTGGGTCAAAAGCAGACATTGACCCGCTTTCTTCACATGTCCGCTTTACCCCCAAAAGCGGACATCGGCTGGCGCATCAAGTAATGCGAATTGCGGCAATCGGGCGCAATTCTCCGCTAGAGGCACTGGCTTACGATAGCATGCTAATGGGAGAGCGATTATGACCCACAAGCGCCGCCAATTTCTTCCGCGGAGAAGGCGATGCATGGGCCAGAGGCAGTCGAAGCATTGAAAAAGCAGGGATTCGATCCGCTAGGAGAAGGCCCTGACGCGTTTGAGCGTTACTTGCACAACGAAATTAGCCGATGGTCCGAAGTCGCGCGCCGCGCGGGGGTGAGGACCTAAATGGCTTCCACCGCTCCTTACAAGATCAAGAACGTGGAAACAGTGGTCAAGGGACAGGCCACAAAGCGGATATGGTAATCGCGCTGAGCGGTGTCCGCTTTCTGGGGTAAAGCGGACATTACGCAGGGCCGGTCAGCGAGGAAGGAATAGTCCCCTCCCACCGCTGGGCGTGGCACTACACGCACCTGAACGCCGCGCAATGACATCAGATAGTGACGGTTTATTTATTTCTTCTGACCAATGAGTAGTCCGTAAACCAGGGCCTTTGATTTGTAGGCCGCCTTCATGGTCCTAAACCCACCCAAAAAGGCCAAAAAGTCTGGTCCCAGCGCTGCAGCGAGCTTCCACAACGTCGGGTTCTTAATCAGGTCTGTTGTCAGGTCCCACGTTTTCTGAACGTTCGCACTTAGATCTTCGAATTTAATTACATTGAGACCTGTTGCAGTAACATACTTCATATAGACCGAAGGCGACTCCAATTTTGGTACCAACATTGCTCGTTCGACTGGACGCAGGAATTCAAATTCCTCTTTCGGACTTGCGGTATGGGATCGAAACCAGTCCGCGATTACCAGTTTTCCTCCGGCCTTAAGCAGTCGAGCCATCGAACGAAAGCAATCAGCCTTGTGATTGAGATGTGAAATCGCCTCAACAGACAAGACAACGTCAAATGAACCACCTAGTGTCAAGCTTTCAGCATCCATCAGCATTAAGCGAACGTCCGCGCCACGACTTTGCGCAAGCTCATTCGCTATCTCAATTTGTCTCGGCGATATAGTTACCCCAGTCACATGTGCGCCAAGTTTTTTGTGAAGGTAGATTGCCGTACCGCCAAGACCGCAACCCACATCCAAAATTGTAGCGCACCGTTGAATTTGCGCGTGCGATATCAGGCAGTCGATCAATTGTTCTTGTGCTTCCTCTTTGGTTTCCAAACCCGTCTTCCAATAACCATGATGGATGTGAATGCCCCATAAATCTCGATAATAAGGACTGATCTCGTCATAGTGTTGGATGATTTTTTCTTTCAAAGGCATGCGCTACGTGTCCAAGTGTCGGTTAACTATGCGGCAGTCAGGTATTTCTTGGCTGCTGCCCGGAAATGAATAGCCGGCCACAAAGTCCAAAACGAGATTAATGAGGATTAGAGTTAGGCTGAATTCATGGCCGGGTTGCTTCTTTACGGCGAATTGAGTCTGGCATGGTCGGTTGAGCTTTCGTGTCCTTGACCGAAACGTCCAGTCCCGCAAAATAGTCCATGCTGCGCTTCTCCTTCTGATGCTTGGGGCCCGTACAACGATGACCCCGTTTCACCATCAGCCTGAAGCGCAGCACCTCAAATCTTTAGCTATCCACAAGAACGCCGGCCGATTACCCCATCTTTGGGTCAAAACCGGACATCGCGGCGCATTCTTGTGATGTCCGCTTTACCCCCAAAAGCGGACATTGGAACTCAACCGCGTGATGTCCGCTTTGTGCCGATACTGTTGCAAAAGTCGTTTTGGCTCGTTGATCAAAAAATTTCTAGGCCATAGGCGCGTTTTTCATGTAACGATGTGAGGGGTCACATGATCTCGCGATTAACTCATCCGTGACTTCGGTAATCGGCCTCGAGTCGCTTTTATTAGTAGTTCTCGCTTGTTTAGGATTTAGCCGAAAAAATCATCGCCCAGCGTTTGGAGACTTTTGCAACAGTATCTGCCAACAGCGGACATTGCAGCGCAAGCATTGATGCGCGCTATTCCCCCGGAAGTAGGAGCGGTCTAACGTTGCGAGCACCAAGCCCAGACACCGAGCCGGGTTCTCGCTTCAAACAGCAACGGAGGGTCGTATGGCTACGCCATTTGCAGGCGTGCAAGCTTCCAGCGTCTACCGTCATAAGGTCGGCGCGTTCGAGGTCACAGTGCTCAGCGACGGCAATCTCGCGCTTGAGGCCACACTGTTTAGTGGAGACCAAGCGCGCGCAGAAAAACTACTTGAGGCCGTATTCTTGCCTACGACGGGCATCCCGACCGCGGTCAACGAATGGCTCATTAACACCGGTGAAAAATTGATTCTCGTCGACACTGGAGCATCGAACGTGTTCGCCCCCACCTTGGGCCGCTTACCTCAGAACCTCGCGGCCGCGGGCGTCGACCCGAGCGCGGTCGACGTCATTGTGATCACGCACATGCACCCGGATCATGTCCCCGGCTTGCTTGCAGCCGACGGAACGATGATGTTCAAGAACGCGATCGTGCACGTCAACGGCGACGAGTACGCGTTCTGGACGTCGGATGAGATTCGCGCAAAGGCGCCCGAGACCGTTAGGCCGTTCTTCGACCTCGCCAAGACAGCGATTAAACCGTACTCGGACGCCGGCAAGATGCAGATGCACAAGGATGGCACCACGTTCGCGCCCGGTATCACCGCAGTAGCGGCTCCCGGTCACACCGTCGGCCACACCATGGTGCGCATTTCGTCGGCGGGTAATGAGCTCCTAATCTGGGGCGACATCGTGCACAATGCGGCTTTGCAATTCCCTGAGCCTGACCGTTCGATCGCGTTCGACCATGACCCGGCCATGGCGATCGCGAACCGCAAGAAAGTGTTCGACATGGTTGCGAGCGACAGGCTTCTCTTCGCTGGAATCCATCTGCCGTTTCCGGGGCTTGGCCACGCGGCCAAAGCTTCGCCCGGGTACAGGTATGTGCCGTTGCCACACGCCGAGCACCTGTAGCGAGTGTGGGAATTTGATGTCGTGAAGTCCTTCTGGATGTCTGGGCGGAAATATCCAGCCTTACCAAAACTTGGCCTAGCCCTTTTCGTCTTCCTCGCTCTGGAGATGTCGATTCGCGCAAAATCCGCACCGTGCCAGTCTGTCGCGTATGAGCACAACGAATACACAGTTTGCGAGGTGGACCTACGACGACAGTCCGTCAAGCTGTTCTGGAAAAAACCGGATGGGCACCCTTACGAATATCTTTCCTCGTTGCCGCGGGCGCTTGGTAACCACTCGCAGCACCTCCTTTTCGCGACAAATGGAGGCATGTACCACCCAGACAACTCCCCGGTCGGCCTGTATGTCGAGGAGGGTCGGGAACTGGTGCGTGCCAACACGAGCGCGGGCCCCGGTAACTTCCACATGAAACCAAACGGCGTGTTTTACCTGACCGGAGAGGTCGCTGGCATCCTAGAAACCCACTCGTTCATTAAGCAAAAGCCTCAGGTAGACTTCGCCACCCAGTCTGGACCGATGCTGGTCATAGATGGAGAAGTGAACGCTCGGTTCGTTCGATATGGTGGATCAAGAAAATACCGAGCAGCCGTTGGCAGCCGCGATCGTAACTTAGTTGTGTTCGCCATATCGGAATCAGAAGTTTCGTTTGGCGAGTTCGCCCGTCTCTTCCGGGATAAGCTTCGATGCAAGAACGCTCTGTTTTTAGACGGCGGTACCGCGACCAGCTTTTATTCGCCCGTGTTGGGGCGGAATAGCAACCTCCTGTCACTGGGTCCCATAATCGGCGTATATGGACCGGATTGATACGCCTCCGTGACAGCGGCTCATCGCGAGGATGTCCATAGGGAGGCACAGGGTGAAAACCAAAACCTGTCCAGACTGCAACGGTGATGGCGTCATTCGAAAGGGTACGGACGATGAGCAGCAGTGCCCAACGTGCGGCGGCGGTGGTTTCGTGCCTGATGACGATAATGATGAGGAAGTAACACGCACTGCCAGCTGGTGACCCAATCGGGCGAAACGGGTGGCTGATGTCCGCTATGGGTCATAAGCAGACATCGGGGCACGTCCAGTCAATGTCCGCTTTGCCCCCGAAAGCGGACATCGGAACTGGGGCTTTGCGTTCGCTTAATCCCGGCCCGCATCCATGATGGCTTGCGCCAGTCGCGCGGGATTGGAAAAACAGAGCTGGTGGCTGCCCGGGACCTGTACCAGTGGAAATAACGCCAATTTCCGAGACAAGCGCGGGTGCCACGGGTAGTGGTGTGGCAGCGAGGTATCTTCTGTGCAGTTGATGTAAGATTTTGCGGCTGTTATCTCGGCAGGATTGATCTTCAGCGAAATCTTATCCGTAAGTGTCTTGAACGGATGCGGGTTCAAAGTGTCGTATGCCCGCTGCGCTGTTTCGAGATCGGCATCATTGATGAATGCTTCGCGCCAGATTGGAAACGGAAGGACGATCGAGCCGTCACCGCGCTCGGCAGCAATCGCATCGAACATTGCGACGTGTTGTGGTGGCAGCATGTCGGTAACGCTTTCACCGTTGTCGGGCACAAAAGCATTCCAGTAGACGAGGCGGCGTATTCGACTTGGAACACTATCGGCGACGCCAGTAATTATCATTCCTCCATAGCTATGACCGACCAGAACGATGTCCCGGAGGGTTTTCTCGACCAAATAATCGATGACGGATCCGATAGCCTCGATCAATCCGATGCTTCTTGAATCTCCTGGACGATTGCCCTTGATTGTGGGCGTGAACGGCGCGTGACCGGCCGCCTTGATTGATACTGCGACTGGTTCTAGCTCCTTTCCAGTATGCCATGCACCGTGAACAAGAATATAAGTACCCATGAGAAGGCGACATCGCAGCACGTCTGAATCAATGTCTGCTGTGCCATTTTCGGTGCAGGGGCAGACTGAGCTTTTCAGAGACTAAGCAGCCGCTCGGCATTGCCGTGATAGATCATGTCGCGATGCGATGATGGGCAATCAAGCCTGTCAACGAGCTCCGCCGGCACTTGGTAGGCGCCGAACGGATGGTCGGTCCCGAACAGCAGGTGCTCCGCACCGAGTACCTGGTAGCAACAAGCAAGCGCCTCGTGGTGATAGCACACGGTGTCAACGTAAAGGTTGGCGATATAGTCGCCGATCGGTCGAGAAAGGCGCGGAGGTTCGGTGACGAGCGGGGAGGAGCGGCAATAGGCTTCGATGCGGCCCTTCAGATAGGGCAGCACTCCGCCGGTATGTGCCACGATGAGCGTGAGGGCCGGATGTTCGTCGAAAACGCCGCTGTAAATGAGGCGCAGCGTGTTCAAGCTGGTGTCGTACGGAAACCCGATCGACAGCGCAAGGCCGGGGCTGTCCAGGCCGGCTTGCCCGAGAGGCATGGCAGGGTGCAGGTGAACCGGAACTCTCATTCTACCGATATGCTGTAGCACCGGACGGTGTTCAGCTGCGTCGAGCATCTTGCCGGCGATGTTGGAGAATAGCTGGATGCCCTTGAAGCCGAGCTGGGTGATGCATCGATCTACCTCGGCGATGGTGCGCTGCGGGTTCCCAAACCCGACCGTCCCGAAGCCGACGAACTTGCCTGGATAGGCTGCGATGATGCGCGCAAGGTCATCGTTGATCCGCATCGCCCAGTCGTCAGCCTCCGCGCCGCCGAGAATATCGGGTCCGAGGGGAAGCCCATGGCTGAGGACAGATAGCGTAATGTCCATGGCCTCGAGATCGCGCAGCTTTACGTCCATGTCGATGATCTTGGGTAGCGCCGGGACGCGAAAGCCTGCTGCGCATTCGACGGCATATGTACCCCCGTCGAGAACACTCCGTGGGAAAGCCTGGCGACCCAGCAAGTGCTTCACGAAATCGAGACATTGAAAATGCGTGTGAATATCGATTCGCGGCATGTCCTCACCTACGTTCTTCGCAGGAACGCGCGGTGAATTGTTCGGTTTCCGAGACGTGCAGGGTTTCCGGAAATTAATTCAAATAGGCGCACATTCTCAGAGGTTCGGCCCGATGTCTGCATTACCCCCAAAAGCGGACATTGGAATTCAGCCATGCGATGTCCGTTTTGTGCCAAAAGCGGACATCAGCAGACATCAGTTCGGTTTGGAAATTGAAGGGGCCAGCACATTGTACGCCGCCATCGGACGGCGGATGCCCTTGAGGTTGAACTCACCCACGAGTTCGACGGTGATGGTTTTATCGACCGCCAGCATGACACGGGGGCTAATCAGGATTTGTCCTGGCTTGGCTTCATCGCAAAGCCTCCTCGCCATGCTCACCGGCGGACCACCGATCGACAATGCGCACGACGCAGTGCCGAGCGCCGGCGCTCCGATCGTTCCGGAGATCAAACCCATTCCGGAGATCCCGACCGTTCCGGACATCGAGACATCGCACTGACGGAGCAGCACAATGACCATTCGCCCCCGCACTCCGTCGCTGTTTCGGCCGCGCAAGCCGATCGATCAGAGCGTTCTCACCGAAAATCGCAAGCTCGTCGATGATATTAACCGGCGCGGGCTGTTGCGTGGCGCGGTCAGTCTCGGCGCGCTGACCATGCTGACCGGCTGCGATGTCAGCGAGGTCGATTCGGTGCAAAAAGCGCTGCGCGCCGTGTCGTCATGGAACGACGGCGTCCAGAACGCGATCTTCCGCGCCAATCATCTGGCGCCGACATTCAGTCCATCGCAAGTGATGAAGCCGCCGCGTTTTAACGCCTACTATCCGATCGAGGACGTCAAGCCGGTCGACGGCGCGAGCTGGACCCTCGAATTGGCCGGCCGCATCGAAGACAAGCGGCCATGGCGCGCTCAGCAGCTCTATGCGCTGCCGGAGCAGGAAATCATCATCCGCCACGTCTGCGTCGAGGGCTGGGATTACATCGGACAATGGTCCGGCGCGAATTTGCGCGACTTTCTGCAGCGCGTCGGCGCCGATCTGACCACGAAATATGTCTATTTCATCTGCGCCGATGATTATACCGAAAGCATCGACATGCCGACGGCGCTGCATCCGCAAACCATTCTCGCTACCAAATACGCTGGCGAGATCATCGGCGATCCGTTCGGCTATCCGCTGCGGCTACGCACTTCGACCAAGCTCGGCTACAAGAACGCGAAATGGATCAAGGCGATCGAAGTCTCAAATGAATTCCGCGAGACCTATTGGAGCGAACGCGGCTTCAACTGGTACGCAGGAATCTAGTTGAACGCGGACGTCACATAGGCCCCGGCGCCACTGTGTAGGCTGCGGCACCTGCGCGTCGTAAAAGAATCTATATGACCACACCCATACACCGGACCGTATCTTCGGAGAGCGAGCGTAGGGCAATCGCTACCCACCAGGCGCCGGTTGTGGCGTCTCTTGGGTTCAGGGCTGCTGCCGCCGCCGACCAATGCGCGTCGCTTGCGCGGCTGCTCAGCCCGGTGCTCGACGTGCTGATACGGCTCTGGCTGGCTGGAGGTTTCCTCGTGACCGATGCCCTGCAGCATATGGCGCCGGGCGGTCAGGTCATCATGCAAGATCATCTCTCGTCTTCGGTATCATTATTCGCCAGAGTTGCTGCGACGAGCTTTGGCATTTTCGTACAGACGATCTGCCCGGTGTTGTTGGCCGTTGGACTGTTCACGCGCTTTGCCGCTCTAGCGCTGCTGTTACAGGTGCTTCTCTTGCAAATGCCCGGGCACATGCAACTCGCACCCTACTTGGTCGCATTGCTCGCGTGGATTGTCGTGCTCGGACCGGGACCGCTCTCGCTTGACGGCATGTTCCGTCCCGGCGTGGGTACAGCGGCGCTACCATTTGCTGGTCTTTTCACCCGGGGGTTGGCGGGCCTCACCAAACGCATCGGACCCGTCTATGCCTTCTTGCTCCGGCTGTGGATCGCTGCCGGGCTTGCAGTCATTGCCTTGGGTGGAGTGAATGGCGTGAGCAACATGCTTCCGGCAAGTATGGCGCCATTGGTGGCGATGGCGCGGCTGCCGCAAATGTCCAGCATGGCTGCAGGTCTCGCGCCGTGGGCCCTTTTGGCGTTCGCCGCTCTGCTCGCGCTCGGGCTGTTTACACGCGCAGTGGCTCTGCTCCTCATTGTCCTGATCCCGACGGGCATGCTTTCTTCGGGCGGCGATATTGGCTGGATTACGCTACTGAATCTGCCGTTGCTTGGATTACCACTGCTCTATGGAGCTGGGGCGATCTCGCTCGACCATGCAATCGCTGCAGCATTCTGGCGCAGGTTCCCGCCTTTTGAGGCGCTGCCGGCCGCAGCAGTGGCGCGCCTGCCGCACGTTGTTATCGTCGGTGGTGGTTTTGGTGGCGTCGCCGCGGCCCGCGGACTGCGATACGCGCCGTGCCGGGTCACCTTGCTCGACCAGCACAACTATCATCTTTTCCAGCCGCTGCTGTACCAAGTGGCGACAGCATGGCTATCGCCGGCAGATATCGCCACACCACTCCGCGAAATGTTCCGTGTCCAGGCCAACGTGCGCGTGCTGCTGGGCGAAGTGACCGGGGTGGACCCGGCACTGCGCCAGATCACGCTCGGCGAGACGCGGCTTGCATATGACTTCCTGATCATCGGCACGGGTGCGCGCCATAGCTATTTCGGCCACGATAACTGGGCATCCGCAGCACCTGGCCTCAAGGGTATCGAGGACGCGCTCGACATTCGCCGCCGTCTTTTGCTTGCCTTCGAGGCCGCAGAGAGCAGCCAGAACGAGGCGGAGCGACGGGCGTGGCTTACGTTCATTATCGTCGGTGGCGGTCCGACCGGCGTCGAACTGGCCGGGGCAATCGCTGAATTGGCACGGCATGGTCTCACTCGTGAGTTTCGCATGTTCGATCCGGCGACTGCGCGCATCGTGCTCGTGCAAGCGGCCGATCGCGTCCTTCCGACCTTCCCGGCCTCACTCTCTGCCGCCGCCAAGCGCTCGCTCGCAGCCCTTGGCGTGGAAGTGCTGACGAGCCGCGAGGTAAAGGCACTGGATGGGCGTGGGGCTGATGTCGGAGGTGAGTGGATCGCAGCGCGCACGGTCGTGTGGGCTGCCGGGGTTATGGCGTCGCCGCTGGGGGCTTGGCTCGGTGTTGAGACCGATCGTGCCGGTCGGGTACGGGTGGGGCCAGATCTGCGGGTGCCTGGCCGGGCCGAAATTTTCGTCATCGGCGACAGCGCCGCGTGCAATGCTTGGCGTGGCATGCCGACGCCCGGCCTTGCTCCCGCGGCGAAGCAGGGCGGCGCCTACGCGGCCAGAGCAATCCGTGCTGCTCTCGCTGGCCGTCCCGCGCCGCCGCCGTTCCGCTACCGCCATTATGGAAGCCTTGCCACGATTGGACGGCAGGCAGCGGTCGCGGACTTCGGCGGAGTTCGCGTGCGCGGCGCTCCGGCATGGTGGCTTTGGGGGACGGCCCATATCGCTTTTTTGATAGGTGGGCGCAACCGCATCACTGTTCTGGCTAGATGGCTTTGGGCCTACTTGACGTTCCGGCGCGGCAGCCGCCTCATCACCGGTGCAGGACTTTGAGAACGCGGACGCTAGCGCGTCCTAGGCAAGGGCCCAATCACGCTCTTCCTGGTCGTGAAATGTGGGTGCCTAGTTCAGCGGCCATTGCACCGAGCGGAGGATGCATAAGAGGCACTGCAATCAACGGAGGCATTCTGGCAGTCGTGGGCAAACGCCTTCCGCAGCGAGCGACAGTACGCCGAGCTCATCACGCGTGCGCTTTTGGACCTGCTTTTGATCGCGCGATGAGACCAAGCCCAAAACTTTTGCCGCGCTGGTCACGAAATCGAAACCCTGGACGAAAATCGGAAATACGTACAGCCGCGGCCGGCAGTGGGCGGGCAGGGTGCGATCGTCACACCCGGCTGTCGCATCGGCAATCCGCTATGGCGCCTTGCACGTGACCATAGTTTCCGGCCGTGTCCGGCTAGCAATAGTCGGCGGCTCGAAGAGCGCGAGATAGGCGTCGCTCCCCGTCAATCGATCGAGGCTGATCTCGCGATATCCTACAACCGCAAACTCGCAGCGCAGGAGACTTGGCGGCGTACCATGCTCGGACGTCGGCCCGTAGGCATCAACAATGCCGACGCGCGCGCCAGGTTTCAGCGCAGGGACGAGATTGTAGAGCAGGGCGTACGGCTGTGTGATCTCGTGATACATGTGCACCAGGATCGCGATGTCGAGCGAACCGGCCGGCAATCTTGGATCGTGCGGCTCACCGAGACTGATTGTAACGTTCTGCAATCCCAGACCGTGCACCCGGCTGCTCAGGTCCTGCAAATACTCGGGGACGACATCTTCTGCGATGATGCGGCCATGGGGGCCCACGATCGGGGACAGCCGCACAACGTAATAACCGCTGCCAGCGCCTATGTCGGCGATGGTCATTCCGGAATTGATGCCGAGGAGACGCACGAGCTGGCGTGGTTCACCGGCATCGTCGCGCTCCTTTTCGTCGTGCCAGATCGGGCTGACGATGTCCGCGACCGGACGATCA
>Ga0306925_10004728_pt1 | contig 12364 bp, 13 predicted proteins | sample flu12Cox44000176_FD_203755 | JGI IMG/M metagenome (GOLD analysis project Ga0306925, IMG submission 203755) | Lab enrichment of tropical soil microbial communities from Luquillo Experimental Forest, Puerto Rico - flux8day.12C.oxic.44.000.176 (v2)... | ecosystem: Environmental > Terrestrial >...
TTCCTCCTCACCATGATAGATTTCGTGTTTCTGCGAGGGCGGTGCTGTATTCGCCGACGCTTCGCTAGTTGAGGCGCACGCACCGCTTGCCATCGAGAGAGACATGCCAGCAAACCCTAAGGCGGGTAAGGCTTTGCTCCGACGCTTGCCTATGGAAGAACGCTTCGGCATGGCACAATTCTCCCACTTGCTTGGGCATGCTGAACGCCGCGAGCTGAAATACAAAAATTTCTTGGGAGGGGTCTGTGGCCCAAAAATTTCTTGGCAACCACAGGATCACTCCTTCACAGCAGCCAGCGACCGCGCCAGCAAGGCGCGACCTTTCTCCGTCAGATTGACCGCCATGATGCGCGGGTCGTGCGGATCTTGTCGGCGTTCGACCAGGTCTGGACCGGGTTGGTCGTTGATCAATTTCGAACTCAGGCGGACGAGTTCGCTCACCAAGACAGAATTTTTCACGCCAGCATCCTGTGCATATTCGGTGATGCTCTTGCCCTCGCTCTCGGCGATCCTGAGGAACGCGATAAGGCGATTGATCGACATCACCGGACGCACATCGCGGAAGGGCTCCAATGCCAAGCGCAGGGCTTTAGCTTTAGCGCGGATATCGTCGTTCATTCATTCCTCCATGGAAGCCAGCGACCGCGCCAGCTCGATGATCCTGACCCCCGTTTTAAACACAAAAATTTCTTGCGAGGGGGGATTGGTTCGGCTCCGGGCCGCGAGTTTTGGCCCCACCCCCACCCCCTTCGACCATCCCGAGCGATTACGCTCGCGGCTTCTGTGCCAGAGCCGCAGGAGGAGGGATGGGTGTAGTCCCGAAGCCGGGGCCGAAGGCTGCGCCCGTGATCATGTATCACGTGGTCCGCACAGCTAACGCATTGATGTTGCTGTGATTGCTCGCGGCGTCTAATCCCGTGGTAGGCTGGGTGGTAACGAATGGGCCACGTTACGCCCATCCTCTTGAAGAAGGGATGGGACCTTAATGGTCCGGGATCAAGCCGCGGAATCCGGACCCTCGCCGCCAAGGATTGTCGCCGGCGTTGGCGCCTCCAGATCCAGCGGCTGGTGTTCGATCGTCTGGCCGCGTCTTCGGCGGCCCACCCGGGCCTTGTCCTTCTCAAACTGCTTCAGCCTGGCCGTGCGAACGCGCTAATGGCTGACAAAGAAGTCAAAACAGACCCCAGAAACGGTCGGTGAGCTCCGGATAAGCAGAAGGCTCGGAAACATGACTGAGGAACAAGTTGATCGCGTCGTCGAACACCTTTGCCACCAATTGCACTTGGCGATCCGACTGAAGGGCAGCGAGGCCCACCCACCGAACGCCAAGGATATTGGATTCGATTCCGCATCTGTAAGAACCGTATTCCTGACCGGCTTGAGATCGGCAGGCGTCACGATCCACCATGAGGCATCCGGGGCGAGCGAAGAGCCGCCGTGGTCCTGAACGCACGGGATGTGGGCGGTCGCGTCGGTTGGCTAGGGCGTTACGCCAGGGTCCGCCCAATCACGGGTTGAACTTTTCTGGCCGGCGCCGAGACCTATTATAGCGTCCGAGCCTGGATGCTGGGGTGCCGGAAAACTTCAGCCGCTGGCCGAGCGCCGCTGGGGGTTCTCTTCCTGCCGCAACGGGAAGCTGGGGCATGATGTACAGCCCGCCGCGCAGCAAGCATTCCACAATTTGATTTCAGCAAAGGCAGGAGGAGCCTATGCGCAAGTCTCTCACCGTATTCCTTTCTGGTGTAGCGCTGGTCTACGCCGCGTCGACCGCCTTAGCCGGCGAGCATGTGCTTGAGTTCAAGCTCGTCACCAAGCCGCTCGACGTCAAAGTAACTGAAGCAGCAAATATCGAAGGCCAGTCGGTCGCGTCGGGCAAATTGTTCGGCGTCGCCGTCTTCAAGGACGGCCGTATCGGGGTGAAAGATTTCGTCAACACTTCAGACATGCTCAAAGGCTCGGGCTCCTTCTTCGGGTATAGCACCTACACGTTCGAGGATGGCTCGATCACGGCGCGTTACACCGGCTCGGTCAAAGACGGCAAGTCAAAGGGCGAATATACGATCCTCTCGGGCACGGGTGCCTATGCGAACGCCACAGGCACTGGAACAATCGAAAGCGCGCCGAACCCGTTCAAGGGCGTCAATCTCTTTGACATAAAACTGGTCGTCAAAACCCCCGGCACGTAAGAAGCCCGGCACACGCGCTGGATACGCGCGCCTAGCGTGCGCACGCGCAACGCTAGGCAGGGAAGTTTTGACTACCATCGTCCAACGCACGCAGCAGGAATTTTGCCTTCCCGAACGCCCAATCAAGAGTCCGTCCGCCCGCCCAACGGAGACCTGACCAGGGTCGATTAACGATTCATTAGGATTTTCGAAGCCATCCTACTCCGGGAAAGTCCAACAATTGGAGGCGCAACGATGCGTCGTAACAATTGGCTGATGACACGGTTGGAGACAGCGATGTTCCTCGCGGGAGTGACCCTCATGGCCGGCGGGGCTGTTTGGGCAACAGCCATCAGGTAATTGCCGCTGTTTTTTCCTCGAACCCAGCGTGTCCACGATCGAATTTGATGGCGAGGTTGTCGGCTAGGCAAAACGCCCCGCGCCCTATCCGTCTCGCCCTTCCAGAACCTCAACGGCGAAGCGCAGCGTTTTAGCGACCTCGGCGGAGGTGCTGAATTTGCGCATCTCTTCAACCGCTGCGTCCATGATCCGCTGCCGCTGGCCGACGCTATCCATATGCTCGAAGTAAACTGCCAAACCTTTGGTCTTGTCTTCGCGAAGCGCACCGGCATCGACGACGATTTTGTTTGTCATTGGGGCCCCCAAGCTCGTTGAATTGTGGCTCCCGGCAGCACGAAGCAGGATTCTCACACCGCCGGGTTGCGGATAAGGCCACTCGGTTGCGCGCCCCGCGTCAACGATGGCTTCTTGTTACGGTACGCCAATTAGTTGCTTGCTTGCGCCAGCGCGCTGAAATCGGTGGCGGTGGGCTTTCTGTACCCGATCGAATGCGGCTTGCCGATCGTCGTGCTTGCCGGGAATGAGAACTCGGCAGTCGCGCGACGTCAGTGAGGGGATCACGACCAAGCATGAGCACACCAAATCGCCATGTGCGTCATTTCCGCCACAGCCGTCGAAAAAGATCGCTCACGTGCGAATGCGTCAATTTGTTGCCCCGTAGTGATCGTAAAGATGATTCTGGGCTCATCTCTAGTCGCAACAGGGGGACTTCATGTTGAAATTCGTGATCGTTAGCACTGCGTCTTTGGCTTTGGTGGGAGCGGCGGTTGCTGCGGACCTCCCTCATCCGCAGCCGGTTGTCCAGACCGCGCCAGTTGGCAAGTGGCCCGTCGGTAAATCTCCAGTCGGCAAATACCCGATCGGCAAAGCCCCGGCCCCGGCGGTCGTAACCAAGGGTTAAGCTGAAGGTCCAAGCGCCTTCGGGGCGTTCGTGTTTTGCAGGTCGCGCCCAACCGAGGTCGCATTGCGAGCGAAGCGCCTCCGCAAGCAAAACAACTAATTGGCGTACCGAAACACGAAGCCGCCCGCGACGGGGGGCTTCTGTGATTGCAAACACGCGCCAGAGGGGACTTCCTCCTCTCTGGCGCGCTTTTTGCGCGTGTCCAGCAACCCAACTGCGGGCTCGATTTCCCTTGATCCCGATCAAGCCCCCGGGCGTGGCCTTTTCGCGCAGCCGACGGTCAAGGCACTGGAAGCATCAGGAGCAAAAACCACTGATGCTGGGCACGTGGATCGAAAAGGAGCTGCAGGTGTGCAAGCTCTGGCAAAGACGGCCTTATCGAAGGCGGCAGGCGCACAGTTGCGCTTTACGAAGGTTCGGCCCCGTTGCCCCGCAAGCCTTGCCCACGTACCACCGCAATCGCGACATGAGCGCCTTACGCAATGAACCCGCGCCGTTTTGTGCCTTCTATGGGTGACAGCCAACCCTATGCCAGGCGAGTCCGCTTGGCGTCTGGGGGGCCCCTTCGCTTCATCCCTCCCCGGCGCGCAAGGCGGGAATTCACAAGTCTTTGGCGTGATCTCCCGAGACAAAAGCCGTCGGTCCGGTAAACGCGACGTCGTTTCACCGGGTCGATTCCCCCTCAAATGACGACGCAGCCAGATTATTATCTCATCACCTTCATGACGGACGAGCGTCCTTATCCTTGGACCTGGGAGATCAAGCGTCACAGCAAGCCTATGGGCATCAGGCTCTTGAATGGCGGTTATCAATCGAAGGCTTCTGCAGTGATTGCAGGAAGGCGGGCGTTGCTGGAATTTCTGGAAGAACTCGCAAAAGAGGAAAAGAGAAAGCGTTAGATCTGTGTCATCAGCGGGCAGAGCCTCCCCGCGATTCGCGCCGTCCCTCGGAATGTCAGAGTTAGCGGTATCTTAACTTGCCCTCCTGGAGAGATGCGAGCATCGCAATCCTCCGTCAATTCGCGGCCTTTACATTGCTCAGGTGGATCAAGAGATCCGCGAAATTCTTTTTGCCTGTTCCCTGGAAAGCGGCGGCCGGATGGCTAACAGCATATGGACGACTGAACAATTCACCTGCCCCAGTTGCGGGATGAATTACACCGCGACACGAGAGGAACGTCAGGACAAGCGTTCCGGCAGTTTCAACTGCAATGTCTGCGATACCGAGGTCCACACGTGGTCCGGTTACAACGACTTCTTCGATTGGGAAGCCATCAAGACGAAGTCGCCTGTTTTTGGAAAGAAAAGATACGGACTCGCGCCTTGAACGCCCTGGGCCTGCCGGCCGAGTGCGTGATTGTCGCCTGAATGTCATGGTCGCATTGAAAGCGAGAGGCGACTTTCGGGCGCCCCTCCAAGCCTGCTCAATTTTTAACTAAATGGTTCCGTTTGATCGTTGTCATACGCCCTTCTTGGAGAGGGGTCAGCGTTGGGGCCATGGCGACCCAACTGTCCAGTGACAAGAAGATCGCGGCCACACTTCAAGCTCGTATTGACGAGCAGATTGAAGAAGTGGCCAAGGCAGTCTGCGAAGGCGGCAACGTTGAGCGCCAGTGGCGTCGCTTGGAACGACTCACGCGGCTGCTGGTCTCGCGAATGTAGCAAGGGCGGCCGGGTACCGCTGAACGCGCTTCGCGCTGCTGGAACGCGTCGCGAAACCCTGCCCGTGGTCCCAAGCATGCGGGGATTTTCAATGATCGTGCTGGGGAGCGCCGCAGGGACGACGGCTGCCGCTCATAGTAAACCAACCATTAACTCCGGATTGATAACGTACGACGTCCGGGTGGTGACCGCCCGACTAAGCGGGAGAGAACATTGTGCCCGTCGAGATGCTGACTTATGCCGAACTGGGCGAAAGGCTCAAAATTTCCCCAGAAGCGGCAAGAGCCCTGGTGAAGCGACATCGATTGCCGCGTTCCCGCTCCAACGACGGCAAGACGTTGGTACAGGTCGATCTCACCGAAATCAGCCATTCTCCGCTCTCTCGTGCGCCGCAAGCGCAGGCCGGTCCGACGCTGCAGCAAAAAATCGAGACATTGCAGTCCGATCTGATCGAGATGGAGGCCATTGCCAGGGGCCATCGCGCTGACTTTGAGCGAGAGTGTGAGCGCACGAACAAGCTCTTGGCCGAATTGCTCAAGGCCAGCACCGAAACCACGGCGGCCCGGGAGAAGGCGGCGCACCTCGAAGGGAAGCTATCGGTGCTAACGCAATCCTGGCGGCGCTGGCTGCTCGATGTTTTCGCCCTCGGCTTGCCACAAGCCGTTTCTAACGTGCGCGAGAACGTCGCACGCATCGGCCGATAATTGAATCCGCCAACTGCTTCTGCCGAAGATCGGGTCAATGCCTTCGGTTGCGAAATTCCGTCAAAAGACTGATTAGCCCGACAGCAACCGTGAGGACGCCAAGCGCGATCCAAAAAACGGATGTTGTCGAGTTCGTACTGGCGACAATCCAGATGACGCCAGTGCCGATTATTCCCAGAGAAACAAGATACGCCAGGATCACGTCATTCATGCCGAAGTCCTTTCGCGCTGACCGTAATGGCTTACCGTAATGTTATCAGGGCGACATTGGCGCTGGCTGCAGGTACGTCGTCGGACTTCCGGAGATTAATCAAAAATGTAGCTCAGAGAATACCACGGTGCTCATGCGGGAAACCGAATCACTCTGGCGAGTCCAGCGGTTACCATCGCGAATTCAGGCCACGCCCGCCCAGCAAACGGACCCGTTTCTGATCGGTGGAGATCAGCCAAAGCAAGCCAGCCAAGACTTGCAGGCAAGACTCAGGGATCGTCGGACAGCGCCAATGAAAAAGGCCGCTGCTTTCTCCAGCGGCCCTGCCGGGAAAATAACTTTGCGAAGAGCAATGCACCTCAGCCCCGGTGCCAGTGAGAGCATGACGCAGCTCTGGATTTTTGTGGAGTCAAAAGCGCACGCGCGCAGAGCGGAACAACATTAACGTTGCTTATTCACCACAGTCATCCGGCATCCCCATCCAGATCGGCGGCAATGGATCGACGCCGGTTTCACATCGGGCCTTCGCGTCGCGACCGGCGGAACGGGAGATTGGCGACGGCTCGGCGTGCAGCTTACGGTGAGCTTGCAATTCCCCTGACCAGGCCTTTTCGTAACGTGTTCCGCCCAGCCGGCACCGGTTGGTCCGGCAAGATCGCCGCGGCGCTGATCTTTGATTGTGCTGTCGGTGGGTAACCGCAGCCTGGTAGAAAATCGCTTCTTGTGAGCACCGAACTCGCGTAAAGCTGGCGGCCCGGCTAAGCCAAATGCCGATCGCAGGCAGCCAATCTGCCGGTTCCCATTCCGAGAGCCCACAGCACGATCGCCGATGCTCTTCTACGAACCAGCGTTCGCTACGTTCTTCTGTACCGTCTACGCGCTGTACCTGCTGGCGTCCCGTTCGCTCACCAAGAAATCGATTCTGCTGATCGGAAGCTTTCTGTTCTACTGGTGGGGCGAGCCGGTCTTCGTTCTGGTTCTGCTGCTGTCGACGATCGCGGATTATGCGCTTTCCTTCCATCTGAACGATCCCACGCCTGCGCGCCTGCGGCGGATCGCGCTTGCTGTCGGCCTCGCGGTGAACCTCGGGATTCTCGTCCTCTACAAATATGCAGACTTCCTGATCGGCAATCTCGACACGCTGCTCTCGCCTGTCGGACCGCACCTCATCCCCTTGCTGCACCTGGCGCTGCCAATCGGCGTGTCCTTCGTCGTGTTCGAAAAGATCACCTATCTCGTGGATACCTGGCGCGGCGTTTCGCGGCCGGCGGCATCGTTCTGGGATTATGGCTTGTTCGTGCTGTTCTTCCCCAAGCTGTTGGCGGGACCGATCCTCAAATATCATGAGATGAAGGATCAGATCGCCAAGCCGCCGGCGGTGGAGTGGAACGATTTCGGCACAGGGTTCCTTCGGTTCGCGCGCGGAATTGGCCGCAAGCTCATGATCGCCGATCCCGTGGGTGCGTTTGCCAATACGATCTTTGCTGCGGACCCCTCTACAATCGGCGCCGCCTACGCCTGGCTTGGTCTCGCCTGCTTCACCGTCCAGATCTATTTCGATTTCGCAGGTTATTCCGACATGGCGATCGGCCTCGCGCGCATGCTCGGGTTTCGCCTGAAAGAGAATTTCAACGCACCCTACGCCTCGCAATCGCTCACCGAGTTCTGGCGGCGCTGGCATATCTCACTCACGACCTGGATCCGCGACTATCTGTACTTTCCGCTCGGAGGCAACAGATCCGGCGAAGCGCGCACCTACGTCAATCTTTGGATCTGCTTCCTGGCGTCGGGGCTATGGCATGGGGCGAGCTGGAATTTCGTGTTGTGGGGCGCCTATAACGGTTTGTTCCTGACGCTTGACCGGATGTTCCTGCGCGAGGCGCTGCAGCGATCGGGCGCCCTGGTCGCAACATCCGCGACCCTTCTGATCGTGATGTTTGGTTGGGCGATTTTCCGCAACGAGCAGCTTGCGCATCTCAGCCCCTTCATATCGGCCCTGTTCGGGCTCCAGCATGGTTCCGCAGCCATCGAGATTCCGCCGGAAATGCCGCTGGCGCTGCTGACCGGAGCGGTGATCTCCCTCGTTCCGGCGACGCGTCTCTACCCGTTCCTTGTCCGCATTTACGACAGCCGGCTCTGGTTGCGTGTCCTGGTCGTCGTGACGCTTGTCGTCATCTTTGTGATTTCACTGGCACGGTCGTTCGCTGTGCCGTTCCAACCCTTCATCTATTTCAGGTTCTGACCGTGAACCGCTTTGCGCTCTCGCGTCCCCTTCCCCGTCTTGCGTTCTGCGCGCTGCTCTTGGCGTTGCCGTTGATCAGCGCGTGGAACATGGCGGTCGGACCTGACCGCCAACTCAAGGTCGGACCAAAGCTCGGGGGCGTGACTCAAGAGCTGCCGGTCGTGTTCTCGTGGTCCACGATTTGGGACCGCAGCTTTCAGAAGGCTGTTGCCGAGAAGATTACCGAGGCCTTTTTATTTCGCCCGGGACTCATTCGGCTCAACAACGAGCTCCGCTATGAAATGTTCGGCGAACTGTCCCTGCCTTACGTCGTCCGCGGCGCCAAGGGACACCTGATCGGCCGGGGCTATCTCGAAGAATATTGCTCGCGGGTGGAAGGCAGGGGCTTGATACTCGCCAGCAATATCATTCCAAAACTCCGCGATATTCAGAACCACTATCGCAGTTCGGGTAGCGTTTTCATCTATCTGGTCTCGCCTTCCAAGGTTGCGCATCTGCCGGAATACTTCGTCGACCGCGTCCCCTGCCCGAGCACGCAAACGGCACGCACGCAGCTCGTCCCGCAATATGTCGCGGCGCTGAAAGATGCAGGTATCAACGTCGTGGACGCCGCGACCCTGATCCATTCACAGAAGGGCCACTACGGGGTGCCGCTGTTTTCAGAAGGCGGCGAGCACTGGAACGATATCGGCGGTGCGCTCGCAGTCTCGGCGCTTGTCGAGGAGATCAACCGCCAGGCCGGTCGCGAGATCGTTCCGCCCTTTACCTTCAGCTACACGCTGACGAGCGCGAGCGGCGCCGATCGCGAACTCGTCGATCTCCTCAACGTTTTCTTTCCCCCGTTGAGCTATCTGACGCCGAAGCTCGACTTCACGCAGCCCGCTTCGTGCGAGGATCATCCCGCGCGAATGCTTGATGCTGCCTTCATCGCATCCAGCTTCGGCCATTTGCTCACGAAGATGATGATCGAGCACAATTGCCTGTCGAGACTGAACCTCTACTACTACGCAAAGCTTGGCCTCTTTGGCGGGACCCCGTATCACGAACTGCAAAGAAATTTGAGCGAGGCAGAATTCGAGCGCGTGCGCGACGCCAGGATCGTAATTCTGGAGGAGAACGAGTCTTTCATCGCGAGGGCGAACGGATATGTCGACGTCCTCCGCGACGCCGTGAAGCCATGATTTGAATGCGGCTTGTCTGGTACAGGCTAGGACATCGGCGGCGGTAGCTCTCGGCAGGTGTGGCCAATGCGTCACACCGCGATTTTATTTGTATAAATGACCGGGCTGGACGTGTCTAAGGCCGTCGCCAAATAGCCGAATGCACGTTCCTACGGGAAGGTAGAGGCGCGTCACCCGGCTATTCGGCCGCGCGGCGGTGCGGCCTTTTCATAATAATCATCAGTTATTTAAGGAAACGTCTTTATTCGGATTGAAAACCTAGCCCGGCAACAGGTTGCGGTGATGCGACCCTCTTGCGCAAAACCTCCAAAATGCCTTTAGAAATACTTAAAGTGAGTGTGTCATCGTTTGACGACGAGGGAATCAGCGCGGCGGCAAGCTGGTCCTTCGGTCCAATCGACGCTGGTACAGCGTTGTCGATTGCGTCATTCCGTGCCGTCCCCGATTGCATACGCACATCGAACGGCCACCTTCCGTCCTAACGGACGGAATGAGCGGTGCCTCGGCGCCGCTCTCGAAAAAGACCAGCGCAACCACCCGAGCCCTTTTTCGGGCTCCAGCTAGTTTTGGGCGCGCAAGAAATGAAACAGAAGGATTTGAGGACTCTGATCGTCAGGGAATGGGATAGCTGGCTGCAGAGCCAATCGATCGCTCCGGGGAGCGCAACGGGGCGTGACTCGCTCAAATTCTATTTCGACCTTCAGGACAGGCGATCTTCGCTTCTGAACTTCCAATCACGGGGCAGGGACAAGTGGCAGATCGTCCACGCCTGGCTTTTGAGCGAGCATCGCGTAATGGACTAATTAGGGCCCGATCGCTCAATCACGATCTATTCGATCAACTGGTCGGCACGCATCAGGATAGTCTGGTTTATTTCCAGGCCGAGTTGTTTGGCCGTCTTCAGGTTCACGGCGAGCCAGTACTTGGTGGGCATTTCCACGGGAAGATTGGCTGGCTTGATGCCCCTGAGTATCTCGACGATGAACGCCGCGCAGCGGCGAGGCACCATGCCGTAATCGGCCGAGTACGAGATCAATCCCCCGACCGTGACGAAGCTGGGGTTCGGTGACACTGCCGGAAGCCGAAATCTGAGCGCAAGATCGGCGACCTCCTGCTTGGCAATGCTTGGCTGGACCAGCAGCGCTTGGGCGCGCCATCGCTCGAAGAGATCGGTCGCATCGGATTCGAGCTTGACCATCGACGGCGACATCAGGACGTTGATTTCGATGTTGAGCGGCTTGGCGGCTGACAACACCTGATCAAGGAAAGTCTGGTTGAAGGGGTCGCCTTGGTTGCCGAGCACCGCAACCCGCTGCAGCGGAGGCAGCAGCTCCCTGATCAACTCCAGGTTCTTCGCGCCGAGCTCTGAAACCGCGGCACTGACGCCAGTCATGTTGCCGCCGGGGTGCCCGAGGCTTTCCGCCAGTCCACTGGCAACCGGATCGGCAGCGAGGAATACCACGGGAACGTCGTGAACCGCCTCTCTGGCAGCCATCGCAGCCGGGGTCTGGAAGGCGAACAGGACCTCAACTTTGAGCGCCAGCAGCTCGGCTGCGGCCGCAAGCAGTTCGGCAGTGTTTTGCGCCGATCGCACCTCGAGATGAAGATTGTTCTCGCCGTATCCGAGCTCGCGCAGACCGTCCGTCAGCGCGCCCAGAAAATACTGGGTATCGGCATTGGCCAGGGTCAGGAAGCCGATCCTGCGCTTCTCGCTCGGCTTCGGCTGCGCGCGGGCCAAGAGCGGCCAGGCAGCCAGGCAGCCGCCAACCAAACCGATAAAATGTCGACGTCGCATCTTGCGTCCCACGGCTTCGCTCGAAACCATAGCAGCTCCGGGCGAATTTAAGAGGTCGGAGAGGCCGGGCGCAGGAAAGGCGGCTTGGCTTGCGCCGCCCCTGGGTCGGGTGGCTGTTGATAACCCCCACCCCGTCTTCCGGCCGGGATGACAGCGGCCGGTGACGTGTTATCGACATCGCCGTCGGCACACCTTCATAGAGGGAACATGATGCGGATTACACTTGTCGGCTCCCGCCATTTTGGCGTGACGACGCTGAATATGCTCAGGGAGCATGGGGTCGACGTGGTCCGCGTGGTCGTTGCCGACGCCGATGACCGCTTGGCGGCGGCCGCACGCAGCGCCGGCATCGAGGCTGTGGTTCAGGCGGACCCGAGGTTGGTCGTAGCGTCCGAGATCGCGCCCCGCACGGATCTCATCGTGACCGCGCACAGCCACGCAAGGGTCAGCAAAGGGGCGCTGGCCGCCGCTAGGCTTGGCGGCATCGGGTACCACCCCTCGCTGTTACCCCGGCACCGCGGCATGGCTGCGGTGGAATGGACCATCAAGGAGGGTGATCCGATCGCTGGCGGCACGGTCTATCATCTGGCCGAGCGAATGGATGCCGGGGCGATCGCCGCGCAGGACTGGTGCTTCGTTAAAAAGGGCGAAACAGCACGCGAATTATGGGAGCGCGCCCTGGCGCCCTTGGGTCAGCGGCTGCTTGCGGAAGTCATCGACTTCGCCAAGGCGCACGGCACCCTGCCGGCGAAACCGCAGGACGAACAGTTTGCGACGAAAGCGCCGAGTCTTGCGCCGCATTAACCCCTGCCCCACTCTATGGAACCGGGACAATTTGCAGCAAAACATTTGTAAAACCTAGAATATCCGTCATTGCCGCGATGCAGCAAACTTTAGACACAATTGTTCCATTAAAGCGTGTTCCATCACACACATAGCAAGGATCTGATTATGCGTTTTGATCGCATTGCGACGATTTTTTGTGCTTTTCTTCTGGCCGGCGCCGCCACCGCGCCCGGCTTCGCCGCTTCGGCTTATGACGGTGTCTGGAATGTCACCATTGTGACAAAGAGCGGCACATGCGAACCCACCGCAAGCTCGACGGTGACTGTCACCGACGGTAGGATTTCTTCTGCCGGCGCGA
>Ga0306925_10004729_pt1 | contig 12364 bp, 8 predicted proteins | sample flu12Cox44000176_FD_203755 | JGI IMG/M metagenome (GOLD analysis project Ga0306925, IMG submission 203755) | Lab enrichment of tropical soil microbial communities from Luquillo Experimental Forest, Puerto Rico - flux8day.12C.oxic.44.000.176 (v2)... | ecosystem: Environmental > Terrestrial > Soil...
GGACCAACGCGCACAAGACGACCTCAGGCGAGATGGTGCCCGGCCGTTTCGCCGAGATTGACGAGTTGATCGAGATCGGCCGGGGCTTGGGCGCGGCCGATGCCGGCACCTTTGGCATGAACAGCGATTTCGAGGACGAAGAAGCCGAGTTCGCCTGGATCACTCGGCTCGGGAAGGAGACAGGACGGCCGATCTGGTTTCTGTTGACCGACCGGCCGACCGATCCGCGGCGGTGGCGGCGCATTTTGGCCGGTGTGCATGCTGCGCGTGACGCGGGTGCCTCGGTGACCGCACAGGTCGCCGGCCGCCCGGTCGGGGTCATCCTCGGCATTGCCACCTCGTTGAACCCGTTTGCGATCCGCGAGCGCTACAAGCCCATCGAGAGTCTCCCGCTTGCCCAGCGCCTCGTCCGGCTGCGCGACCCGGCGGTGCGCCGGGCGATCCTCGACGATCATCCCTCGCCGGCTCTGCTGAGCCGCTTCGGGCCGCTCGTGCAGTTGGTCGCGGGTCGTTGGGACCGGATGTACGTCATGGGCGACCCGCCCGATTACGAGCCGCGGGCCGAGACCAGCGTCGCCGCGATCGCGGTGCGCGAGGGCCGTTCGCCGGACGAGGTCGCCTATGACTATCTGACCGCCGATGCCGGCCATTTCATGTTTTTTCCGGTGACTGGCTACACCCGCGACGATCACGAGCCGATCCGCGAGATGCTGACCGATCCGGCGACATTGCTCGGGCTCGGCGACGGCGGCGCGCATGTCGCGATGATCGTCGACGCCAGCGCGCCGACCTACATGCTCACCCATTGGGCGCGCGACCGGAAACGTGGCCCCGGCCTGCCGCTCGAATATGTCGTCAAGCGCCAGACCAGCGAGACCGCCGATTTCTTCGGCTTTCACGACCGCGGGCGGCTCTTGCCCGGCAAGCGGGCCGACATCAACGTGATCGACTTTGAGAGGCTGCGCCTGCACAGGCCCGAGGTCGTGCACGACCTTCCGGCGGGCGGCAGGCGCCTGGTGCAGCGGGCGGAGGGCTACGAGATGACCTTGGTCGCCGGCATCCCGGTCTTCGAGCGCGGCGAGCATACCGGCGCCAAACTGGGCCGCCTCGTGCGCCGCGGGCGGTAGCGCCAACGCACCCGGCGGTGCCGACCTTTCATGGACTGTGCCGGCGCGCTACCATAATGCCCCGTGAAACCGAGCGCTGCCATTGCCAGGCTCAAGCGGCACGAGGCTGAACTAAAGCACCTCGGCGTCGAGCATCTTTACCTGTTCGGTTCTACATCGCGTGACGAGGCGCGGGACGACTCCGACGTCGATCTTTTCTTTTGATCACGCAAGAGGCAAGCTCAGTCTCTTCCGGCTGATGGATGTCAAGGAGTTCGTCGCCAGGATTCCCGGCTCCAAGGCAGAGATCATGACTCGTGCAAGCCTGCACCCGGTTTTGCGGAAGCGGATCGAGGCTTCGGCGCTGCGAGTGTTTAGTGGCATCTGCCGTCCCACGGCTCACCGATATCATAGAGGCGATCGAGCACATCTGCAGCGAAACGACGGGCGTGACGCTCGATGCCTTCGCGGCGACTGGCGTGAGCGGTGGCTCGTGGAACGCGGCGTTGAAATCATCTCTGAGGCCAGCCGCCATCTGACCGACGACCTGAAGGCTCGGCACCCAGAAATCCCGTGGTCGAAGGTGGCCGCTATCGGCCATGTCTTGCGGCACGCATGTGAGCGTGTCGCATCGGACGTGCGGTGCACGATGATTTGCCACCGTTAGGTAGGGTCTGACAAAAGAACAAGTACGTGAGGGGTAGTTTTCCATGGCCAGCCCAGACCCGCGCCCGACCTTAGAGGCGCCGGACGACGACCCTTACCTCTGGCTCGAAGAGATCGACGGGAAGGGAGCGCTTGCCTGGGTCGAGACGCAGAATGCGGCGACCCTGACGCGCTTCGGCGACCAGCGCTTTGCGGCCGATCGTGACGCGCTCGCTGCAATCTTCGACCGGCCTGACAACATCCCACTGATCGCGCGACGCGGCGCGCGGGTCTTCAACTTCTGGAAAGACGCGGCGCATCCGCGCGGGCTGTGGCGCGCGACGACCCTCGACAGCTATCGCAGGGAGCCGCCCGAGTGGGGCATCCTGCTCGATCTCGACGCGCTGGCGGCAAAAGAGGGCGAGGATTGGACGTGGAGCGGTGCCGCGACGATCCACGGCACCCACGACCGCGCCATGCTGATGCTATCGCGCGGCGGCGCCGATGCGGTGGTGCTGCGCGAATTCGATCTTCCCGCGCGCGACTTCGTTCCCGAAGGCTTCACGCTGCCGGAGGCCAAGGGCGGAGCCGCCTGGCTCGATCGCGACACCTTGCTGCTTTCCTCTGCATCGGGCGAGGGGATGACGACCAGCTCGGGCTATGCGCGCACCGTGCGGCTGTGGCGCCGCGGGACCGACCCACTGGCAGCCACGGTCATATTCGAAACGCAAGCCCACCACATGGCGGTCGGGGCGGATGTCGACCGCGAGTCCGCGGAGGAGCGGCTCGAGTTTGTCGACAGGATCGGCTTCTTTGATGCGGTCGTGTGGATCGGCGACCGGACCGGCCCCAAGACCCGGATCGACGTGCCGACCGATGCCTCGGTCGAGTGGCATCGCGGCTGGCTGGCGGTCAAACGGCGGACCCCGTGGACAGTCGGCGGCGAGACCCATCCCCCCGACACTGTTCTCGGCATTTCGCTTGCGGCTTTCCTCGCGGGTGATCGCCGTTTCACCAAGTTGTTCGAGCCGGCCGAGCGGCGTGCGCTGCAAGGCTTTTTCTGGTCCGGCGGACGGCTCGTTCTGTCGATCCTCGACGATTTGAAGCCGGTGTTCGAGGTGCTGACTCCCTCCGACGCGAGCTGGTCGCGCGACCGCATTACAGGGCTGCCGGATATCGGCGTCGCCCATGCGTGGTCGCTGGATGTTCGCACTGAAGAGTCGAACGGCGACCTGTTGGCCAGTGCGCAGGATCCGCTGACGCCGCCTTCGCTTTATCTGGTTCCGCCGCTCGCGGCGCCGCAGCTGTTAAAGCGCGCGCCGCAAGCCTTCGACCCCGTCGGGCTTGTCATGACTCGCCACGAGGCGGTCTCTGAGGACGGCACGCGGATCCCCTATGTCCAAGTCGGGCCGCCAGGCCACACGGGTGAGGCGCCCGTGCATCTCTCCGGCTATGGCGGTTTCGGCATCTCGCAGCTGCCCTATTACAATTCCGCCGTGGGCAAGCTGTGGCTCGAGCGCGGCGGCACCGGTGTCGTCGCGAACATCCGGGGCGGGGGCGAGTTTGGCACAGCGTGGCACGATGCCGGACGCCGCGAAAAGAAGCGGCTGAGCCACGACGATTTCGCCGCTGTCGCCGCCGACCTCGTGCGCCGCGGCGTGACGCGACCCGGCCGTATCGCCGCTGAAGGCGGGTCGAATGGCGGCATCCTGATTACCAATATGCTGACCCGCTATCCGGAGCGCTTCGGGGCGCTGTTCTGCACGATCCCGCTGATCGACATGCGCCGCTATGCGAAACTGCACGCCGGGGCGAGCTGGATTGCCGAATTCGGCGATCCAGACGACCCGGCCGACTGGGAGTTTCTCGCCGGGATTTCCGCCTATCACGCCGCGGTCCCGGGCCGGTCCTACCCGCCGATCCTGATCGCGACGAGTCGGCGCGACGATCGCGTGCATCCCGGCCATGCCCGCAAGATGGCGGCAAAGTTGCAGGTAATGGGCTATGAGGCCTACTTTTACGAACCTGCCGCCGGCGGGCACGGTTACGGTAAGGACAACGCCGAGCGCGCCGCCTTTACCGCTCTCGGCTACAATTTCTTGCGCCGCGCCATCGGCTGGGACTCGCGGTGAAAAGAGGGAAGATGCAATGACGATCGCGAGCTTGCGCCAGCCGTTCAACTTTGCGCGTTGGATCGACGCACATAGCCATCTGCTCAAGCCACCCGTCGGCAACAAATTGGTGTTCGAGGGTGCCGGCGTGGTCGTGCAGGTCGTCGGCGGCCCGAACCAGCGGGTCGATTTCCACGACGACCCCAGTGAGGAGCTTTTTTTCCAGCTCCGCGGCGACATGGTCCTGAAGCTCGCCGAAGCCGGCCGGATCTACGACGCGCCGATCCGCGAAGGCGAGGTCTTTCTGTTGCCGCCGCATCTGCGCCATTCGCCGCAGCGCCCGATCGCAGGCTCCGTCGGGCTCGTCGTCGAAAGCGCCCGCGGGCCGGGTGACAGGGACGGGTTCGAGTGGTTCTGCTTCGATTGCGGCGCACTCGTCCACCGCGTCGAGATCGCCGTCGCCGACATCGTCAAGGATCTGCCGCCGCTATTCGCGGCTTTCTATGCCGATCCGAGCGCGCGCAGGTGCCGAGAGTGCGGTAGTGTGCATCCGGGAATAGAACCGCCGCCGGGATGGGCGGTCATTCCGGCCTGAGGAGCAAGCGATGAAGTTCGGCATATTCTACGAGCTGCAATTGCCGCGCCCGTGGCAGCCGGAGGGCGAGTTCCGGCTCTACCAGAACGCGCTCGACCAGGTGGAGCTCGCCGATCGGCTCGGCTACGACTTCGCCTGGGAGGTCGAGCACCACTTCCTAGAGGAGTATTCGCACTCACCCGCCCCCGAGGTCTTCCTCGCCGCGGCGAGTCAACGCACCCGGCAGATCCGCCTCGCGCACGGCATCATGCAGCTGACCACGGTCCACCCCGCCCGCGTCGCCGAACGGATCGCCGCCCTCGATTTGGTGAGCCGCGGCCGCGTCGAATTCGGCATGGGCGAGAGCGCCAGCATTACGGAGCTCGAACCCTTCGACCGCAATTTCGAGGAAAAGCGCGCGGTGTGGGAGGATGCGGTGCGCGCGGTGATCCCAATGTTCAAGGACGGCGGCTGCGAGTACCACGGGACCCATTTTGATTTCCCGTTGCGCAACGTCGTGCCCAAGCCCCTGCAGAAGCCGCACCCGCCGCTGTGGTGCGCCTGCTCGCAGCTCGACACGATCGAGATGGCCGGGCGGCGCGGCTTGGGGGCGCTGGCCTTCCAGTTCTTGAGCGCCGACGCCGCGCATGCCTGGGTCCACGCCTATTACAATTCCTTCACCAAGCGCCTCGACAAGCTGACCGACTACACGACCAACCCCAACATCGCGCTGACCAGCTATTTCATGTGCGCCGAGACCGATGAGGAGGCACGCCGCCGCGCCGACGGCATCCCGTTCTTCCAATTCGCGCTGCGCTTTTATGGGCTGAGCCCGAACCGCAAACGGCCGGAGCCCGGCACGGTCAATCTGTGGGACGAATACGAGAAATGGAAGCGGGAGAACCCCGACGGGCTCGCCCGCGCGCTCTCCGGCGGGCTGATCGGCTCACCCGAAACCTTGCGGCGTAAATTGCGGCGGTTCGAGACCTCGCATATCGATCAGGTCATCCTGTTGAACCAGGCCGGCAAGAACACGCACGAGCACATCTGCGAGAGCCTGGAACTGTTCGCGCGCGAGGTGATGCCCGAGTTCCACGCCCACGAGCCCGCGCAGCAGGCCTGGAAACGCCAGGTGCTCGCCCGCGAGATTGAGCTCGAAGAGATCGACACCGCCCCCTTCCGCGAGCGCTACGGCCCCAATTCGGTGCAGGTTCGGGCGGCCGCGGAGTAGTCGATTCAGCGGCCGGGGAGGTGACATGCCCTCTACCCGCCACCTCGCCGAATCAACAGCCCAACCGCCCGGCGAGGTGGTGAATTGGACGCGCGTTCAGGCGGCTGGCCGGATCTCGCACAGATAGGAGCGGTGCGATGCCGTTCCGCTGACCGGATCGAGCGCGGCGCTGCCGATAAGCAAGTTGAAGTTGGCGCTCATTGGCCCGAACGGGTCATAGCCGGGCGCGCCGATCTCGGGGCAGGCCTGCCACCAGCCGTGCTCGCCGACTACGACGCGCGGGTCGAGATCGTCGTTGAGCCGGGCGCGGGCGCGCACCATGCCTTCTGGCGTCTCGATCGACACCCAGTCGCCGTTGGCGATGCCGCGCGCCTCTGCTGCGACGGGATGGAGTTCCACTTCGGGGCCTCGGGCGCGCTTGCGCAGGCTGGGCAGCGCGCGGTGCTGGGTCTGGCAGAACAATGTCGGTTTCGCGCTCGTCAGGATCAGCGGGAAGCGTGCCACCAGATCGGGCCGCACCACCGGGCCGATTTGCGGCTCTTGGAAATCGGGCAATGGCGCGTAGCCATGATCGAGGAACGTTTGCGAGTAGAACTCGACCTTGCGCGACGGCGTCGCGAAGCCGCGGGGCACGCCATTTGCATCCGGTTCGGCGTGCTTTGCGTGGCGCGTCTGCAACGGCACGCGCACGCCGCCGGGAGTGGCGCGCAACTGCTCCAGGGTGACACCGGTCGGGGCGAGCTGGTGGCGGTAGGCGGCGTCGACGTCGCCATTCCAGAACTGCTCGGCCAAGCCGAGGCGGCCAGCGAGGTCGAAGATGATGTCGGTGTCCGGGCGCGCTTCGCCGGGCGGCGACACGACCGCCGGCCGAAGGTGGATCAGCGACTGCGCCTCTGCGCTGATCTCGAAGCCGATCTTCAACCCCTCCCGTTCAAAGGCCGAGGCGACCGGCAACACCACATCGGCCATTTCGGCGGTGGGGTTCATGAACAGATCGGCGTGGGCGTAGAAATCCAAGGCCTTGAGCGCTTCGCGCCCGCGCGCGCCGTCGGCATGAGCCAGCAGCATGTTTGCGCCGAAGCCGATCACGGCGCGCACCGGGTAGGGCTGCCCATCGACAATGGCCCGGTAAAGATCGCGGGTGGTGACGAAGCCCCAACGCGCCGGCCCGAGCGGACGATCGGCGAGTCCCAGGGTCGGGGCCATGTTCTGTGCCGAGGGCAGCTCCTGGCCGGTGATCGGCGCAGCCGGCGGCCCGGGAAAGAGCACATTGCCGCCACGCCTGTCGAAGCAGCCGGTTAGCGCATACAACAGCGACATCGCGCGCGCCGTTTGCGTGACATTGGCGTGCTGCTCATGCCCGCTCCAGGCGTAATAGGATGCCGGCCGCGCCTGCCAGATCAGCCGCGCGGTTTCCTCGACCTGGGCGCGTGGGATCCAGCAGATCGCCTCCACCGCCTCTGGCGGGTAACGCCGGCAGAGCCTCGTGTAAAGCTCGAAGGCCGGGTGACACACTACGGCGCCATCCGCCGTGGTAATATGGTATTCGCCTGCGAGCGCGAGGCTCGCGCCGTCGCGGTCGTACCGCCCTGTCGCGGCGTCGTAGGGCACCATCCGCGCCGCCGCATTGTCCCAGGCAAGGAAACGGCGCGCATCGCCGCCCGGCGTCAGATCGCGTTCGGTCAACAGGCGGTCCGTGTCGGCGCGCACCAGGAGCGGGCCATTGCTCCAATCGCGAATGAAGTCGCGGTCGTACCAGCCCCGCTCGATCATCAAACTGGCGATGCCGAGGGCGAGCGCGCCGTCGGTGCCGGGCCGCACCCTGAGCCAGAGATCGGCCTTGGCGGCAAGGCCAACGTGACGCGGGTCGACGACGATCAACCGCATGCCGCGCTTCAGGGCCGCGATAACTGCGGTCGCATGGGTCAGACGGGTGAAGCTGGGGTTGTAGCCCCACAGGATCAGAACGCCGCTGTTCTCGATATCGGGCATGGCGCCCCCACCACCGACGCCCACACTCCCCACACCATAGGTGTAACGGGTGGCGAAACCGCGGCCCCAGCCGCAGATGTCGAGGGTGATGTTCGCGTTGGGCGTGCCGAAGCCGTTCGCCAACCGCTGAATGAAGCCGGTGGAGTCCCCGATCGTGGTCGTGGAGGGGGAGGATACGGTGAAGGCCACCGCTTGCGGCCCGTGCCGCTCAGCGACGCGGCGCATCGCCCCAGCCGTCAGGTCCAGAGCCTCGTCCCAGCCGATCGGCTCCCAGCCGGGATCGGGTTCGCCCTTCGGGCGTGTGCGGCGGAGCGGGTGCCTTAGCCTCTCCGGATGATAGACGAGTTCCGGGGCGGCGCGGCCTTTGGCGCAGAGCGCCTGGCCGGTCGGATGTGCGGGATCGGGTTCGAGGCGGGTGAAGCGGCCGTCTTCCACGATCGCGACTGCACCGCACCGGGCGATGCACAGCCCGCAATAGCCGTGAACGCGCTGCAGGCTGGGGTGATCAGCCATCGGATCTTCTCCCGGTCGTCAAAGGCGTGCTCAATCCGGCCATCATCGGCCGATGTCCGAATCCGCCTTCGCACAGCCTACACGAAAACGCGCTTCCGGAGGCATGCCGGGATTGAACTCAACCAGCCATCGACAGGCTCGACATCACGCTCGGCTGGCCGCGCCAAACCGTGCGCGCAGTTCGAATTTCAGCACCTTCCCGGCCGGGTTGCGCGGTAACGCGGGGACGATCTCCAGTCGGCGCGGCAGTTTGTAACGCGCCAAGCGCTCGGTCGCGAACCCCCTGAGTTCCTCGAGATCGACCGTCGCACCATCTTTGAGTGCCACCACGGCGACAACCACCTCACCCCATTGCTCGTCGGGCAGGCCGATCACCGCGATTTCGGTGATGGCCGAATGGTCGTACAGCACGCTCTCGACCTCGGCCGGGTAAACGTTCTCGCCGCCGGTGATCACCATGTCCTTCAGGCGGTCGGCGATGAATAGAAAACCGTCCTCGTCGAAATAACCGACGTCGCCGGTATGAAACCAGCCCTCGGAATCGATCGCCGCCGCCGTCGCTTCGGGATTGTTCCAATAGCCTTTCATGATATTTGGCCCGCTGGTGATGACCTCGCCATTCACACGCGGCATTGCGATGTCGCGTCCATCGGGGTCGACGAGCCGCACTTCGCTGAAAATGGGCGGGCGGCCCGCCGATCCGAGTTTCGCCATCCCCCACTCCGGCGCGAGAAATGTCACGAACGGCGACGTTTCGGTCAGCCCATACCCTTGATTGATCGGGATGCCCCGATCCGCGTAAAGGCGCATGAGAGGCTCCGGCACCGGGGCGCCGCCACAAACGATCGTGTGCAGGCTTGAAAGGTCCGCCGAGGCGAACGTCGGCTGCTGGCTGATGAACAGCAGCATCGCCGGGACGGCGAACATGGTACTGACGCCGTAAGTCGCGATGTCGTCGAGGCACCGGCGCGGATCGAAGGTCCGGTGCAGCACGATGTGCCCGCCCTTTTGCCAGATCACCAGCGAATTCACGTTGAGGCCGCCAATGTGAAATAGCGGCGCCACGAGCAGCGAGACGTCGTCCGCCAGGAGGTCATAAGCAAGCAGCACGTTGATGTTGTTCCACCAGATGTTGCCATGCGTGAGCATTGCCCCTTTAGGACGTCCGGTCGTTCCGCTGGTGAACATGATGATGGCGGTCTCATCCTCGGCGACACGCTCCCCCGTCCTGAGCGGGTCATGCGCGACGAGCATGCCGGCGATGTCTGGCCATCCCTCGGCCGGTTGGTCGGCCGATAAGAACCGGCGGCAAGGAAGCTCTGCCCGGATCGGATCGATCACCGGCCGGTGCGACGTGTCAGTGACCAAGGTATGCACGCCGGCATTATTGATGATGTAGCTGAGTTCCGGCCCGGTAAGCCGGTAGTTCAACGGCACGAAAATGGCGCCGAGGCGGGCGGCGGCGAACAAGGTCTCGAGAAAGGAGGGCTGGTTGAACCCCAGAAAAGCCACCCGGTCACCATGACAAACGCCATGCGCGCGCAGGGCGCTGGCCAGGCGATCAATCCGGTCCTGGAGTTCTCCGTAGGTCCAAGTCGTGCCTTCGAACGTAAGGGCCCTGCGGTGCGGGGTTCGCAGCGCCCTTCGATAGAGCCAGTTGCCGAGCCCGATATCCACAGTCATGGTATTTCCGTCAGTTGAACAAGCCGTCGGTACCGTTGGCCTCGTCCCAGCCGATCGGCTCCGAGCCGGGATCGGGGTCGCCCTTCGGAGCGTGTGGCGGAGCGGGTGTGTTCGCCTCTCCGGATGATAGACGAGTTCCGCGGCGGCGCGCATTCACAGCGTGATGATAGATCTGGTCCGCGGTCCCCGAAGGCCGCGGCGAACGAGGGCAAGCGGTGAACTCTGAGCGGGTCTCAGAGGGCCCACGGGCCGCTTCGTAATCGGCTTTATAAGCCGTTGATCCAGAACGCTTATCGTTGAGAAGCGCGGTCGATTCCGGACGCGGGCGCGATTTTTTCCGCGTGATTTCGCTTAGCGGCAGGGAATCTGAGGGAGATCGAGCACTGCAAAATTCCCCTGTCATGCGGGCCGTGCTGCAAGATGGGGACGCACGAGTTACAACATGCCGACCGCCGATACCGGAGCCGCCGATGCCTCAGCCTCTACCCGCGATCAGCCTCGTCGCCGTGCCCGGGCGGCGGCGCCAAACGCTGGACATCGCCCGTGAGATCGAACGGCGAGGCTATTCCGGCATCTATATGCCCAGTCGCTACGGCAACATGGCGCAGTGCACGGGTTTGACGCTTGCCACCGAGCGGATCCGGTTCGGCACGGCGATCGCGCCGATCTATGCCCAGACGACCGAGGAATTTGCCGCGAGTGCGGCCTATATCCACGAGGTCTCAGGCGGGCGCTTCCGCTTTGGCGTCGGCGTAGCCCACGGCCCGACCCATCAGCGGCTCGGCATCACCCCGGGCAAGCCTCTGGCCGATACCGAGCCTTTGTCGAGAAGCTCAAATCCTATGACGGCAGCGGCGCCTTGCCGCCGATCGTGCTTGCGGCACTGCGCAAGCGGATAGTAGCGCTCGCCGCCGAGATCGCCGACGGCGTGTTGTTCGCCAACGCCAGCCTGTCGCACCTGGCGGAGTCTTTGTCGGTCGTCCCGCCGGCCAAGCGCGGGGACCCGGAGTTCCTGATCGGCAACATGCTGCCCGTCTGCATCACCGATGATGAAGGCGCCGCGCTGGCACTACATCGCCGCCGGCTGGTGCGCTATGTGCTGTTGCCGAACTACCGCAATTACTGGAAGGAAGCGGGATACGGAGATGAGCGCGATCGAGCAGGCCCTCGCCGAAAACCGCCGGGACGACATCCCGCGCTACCTGACCGACCGGTGGATCGCCGACAACGCGCTCTACGGGTCTGCCGCCAAGGTTCGCGACCGCCTCGCCGAGTGGTACGCCGCGGGTCTCAACACGCCGGTGCTCGTCCCCAATTCGGTCAACGGCAACCAGCTGACGGCACTCGACGAAATCTTCGCGGCCTTTGCCGACTGATCCGACCAAGCGGGGAAAGGGATGGAACAAAGGAATCTCGGGAAGTCCGGCCTGCAGGTCTCGGTCGTCGGGCTCGGCTGCAACAATTTTGGCGGCCGCATCGATCTTGATGCGACGCGCAGGGTCGTCCACAAGGCGCTCGACCTCGGCATCACGTTCTTCGACGAGGCCGACACCTACGGCGACCCGCGCGGCAGCGCCGAGGCGTGCCTCGGCGAAATCCTCGGCGACCGCCGCAAGGACATCGTGTTGGCGACCAAGTTCGCGCGGCCGATGGATACGTCGGGCCGCTTTCAGGGCGCCTCGCGCCGTTACATCATGGCCGAGGTCGAGGCCAGCCTCAGGCGCCTCAAGACCGACTGGATCGACCTCTATCAGCAGCACCAGCCCGACCCGCTGACCCCGATCGAAGAGAGCCTGCGGGCGCTCGACGACCTCGTACGGCAGGGCAAGGTCCGCTACATCGGCTGCTCGACCTTGCCGGCGTGGCAGGTTGTCGAGGCGCAATGGACGGCCAAATACCACGGCCTGCACCATTTCGTCTCGTGCCAGGAGGAGTACAGCCTGCTGGCGCGCCGGCTCGATCGCGAGATGATGCCGGTGCTGGAGGCTTACGATCTCGGCTTGATCCCGTTTGCACCGCTCGCCAACGGGCTGCTGACCGGCAAATACAAGCGCCATATGCCGCCGCCCGAAGGCGCCCGTTTGACCTATATGCAGCGCGCGGCCGGTCGTTATCTGACCGACGACAATTGGGCGATTGTCGAGCTCCTGGAGGGTTTCGCGGCCGAGCGCGGCCGCACGCTCCTGGAGCTCGCCGTCAGTTGGCTGGCGCGGCGCCCGCAGGTGGCGAGCGTCATCGCCGGCGCCACCAAGCCCGAACAGGTCGAAGAGAATGTCCGCGCGGCGGGTTGGGCATTGACAGAAGAGGACATGCGAGAGATCGATCGGCTGACCGCCGGGTGACGGTCGCCACGATCTTCAGAACCCTTGAGGAAGGAAGCCCGATATGGACATCAGACTGAACGGAAAGAGCGCGGTAATTACCGGCGGCAGCAAGGGGCTGGGGCTCGCGATGGCGCAGCGATTTGCCGCCTCCGGGGCGGATGTCGCGATCCTCGCCCGCACCCCCG
>Ga0306925_10004730_pt1 | contig 12363 bp, 18 predicted proteins | sample flu12Cox44000176_FD_203755 | JGI IMG/M metagenome (GOLD analysis project Ga0306925, IMG submission 203755) | Lab enrichment of tropical soil microbial communities from Luquillo Experimental Forest, Puerto Rico - flux8day.12C.oxic.44.000.176 (v2)... | ecosystem: Environmental > Terrestrial >...
TTCCGCAACAGGCCCGGCCGTTGAAAGGTACAAATGCAGACGCTGATGTCTTTCTGTCCAGTAGTCATGGGTCGGTGCGCGTGCGCTACGCGTTTATCCACTGCCTTATCCAACGCTACTCCTCACAACGCGTCGTAACCAGCCAGCCGTACGCGCGACAACGCCTCGACATACGCATCGCTCATCAGGAACGCGTACTCGGCTGGGCGGTGCGGGTGCACCATGAGTTCTACGTCCGCTTCCCTTGCAAGGCAAATCACGCGTTCGAACCTGTCTGGCGCGAGATAATCAGAAAGTGAGAAAAAATGATCGGTCACGCGGTGTCGGCGCATCAGCCTCCGATCCACCGCGCTCCGATACCACCGATTCACGAAGCTCTTTTCCCGATGGCGGAAGGAGAAGCTGCGACGCACCTTGGCCCCGGTCGGCAATACGCGTTGGACCAACATGTTAGTGGCAAGATGCAGATGCTGATGTCCGTCCAGATGTGATGGTGACCGACCATACAACCGATTGAATTCCGCCAACTGCGCCGCGAACACGAATTCGAATTGTCGGATTAATAGCGGGTTGAAAATGAGCAACGCATATTTGTGTGCTGTTAGAAAACGGCGAATCTGATCGTGCGCCTTACGCAAATCCTTCGGAACGGATCCAGCAGAGAACTCTTCGGAAAAATTCACGTGCAGACCTACGTCGAGCCCCGCGCCTGAAGCTGCCTCCGATGCACGCTCAGAGTCCGCCATGAACACCATCGCACTCGTTGAGGTAATTCTGCCCTTGGCATAGCAGGCCATTGCCGCGTCGGTCTCAGCTTTGGACCTACCCAGGTCGTCCGCGTTGACTATAAGCATGGCTTGCGATGCCCAGCAACGCCCCATTTGATATAAGCGGATCGGGGTCGTGCCCCCGCGAAAAGCTGTCCCAACCAGATGGTGTTTACGATGATAAGATCGCTTGATTGCCGACAGTTTGGCAATCGGGAAAGGTCATTCGGCTACCCATGAAGCGGGTTTTCGTTCTTGCTGGCACGCAGTGCGATGACCAGACTGCATCTCGCAGCGATCGGTTCGGCGCGCATGCTCGGCTTCAGGTCGACGGAGAACTCTGCTAAGCCGTACCACGGCAGTCGGTTTGGAGAGGGGCGGCATTTCAAGCCTCCTGGCTTGTCACATTTTCCCTCTGTGGCCTTTGGGATGGAATCGCGGTGGCCACTGCTGGTATCTGACGCCAGCTGCGCCTTGCACCGTTTGCTGCTTGAACGGACTAACGTCGACAGCTCGCGGTTGCCTTTGCCGCGGAACTTCAAGGCATCCCAGCAACAGCAGCATCCACATGTTGTTCATGCCGTAGAACGATGCTTCCGTATAGTTGTACAGAACAGCGGATACGATGAAGCAAAGACGCAGTATACCCGCCGCCGGGTCGTCGTTCAGATGCCTTCGTACCCTGAGCAATCCGGACAGGACGATCACCGCGATAAAGGCGACGCCAATGTATCCGAGGTTCAAGTATTGCTCGAGGTATCCGTTGTGTGCTTGATTGAGTCCCGGGTTAATCAGTCTCCACACTTCCTCTAACCGGGCTCCGGTCCAGAAGCTCATGTATCCGACGCCGACGAATGGATTCACCTCGAATGTTCCGAGCACCTGCCAAATAACCGTTCTGTTGGTCAAGGTGGGATCACGCCCCAAGAAACTGAGCGCAAGCTCCTTCAAATTGGCCATTTCAGCGAGAGGCCACGCCACAACAGCGCATAACAACACGCCAAATATCGTCGCGGGCCTCCTCGCTATGCGGCCCAGCAGCAGGAGCAGCACGGCTGCAACCAGGCAGACGAAAGACGTCTGACTGTCGGACATACGCAGAAGCCAAAACAGCATGCCGATCACGACGACAGCAATGATCTTATGCTGCTGAATAAACGTGGGATGCGTGTTGTCACGCCTCTGCAGCAATTCCCAGAACACGTAGATCCCGGCCATTAGGCACATCAACCCCAGATCATTTTTCTGATGGCCCACTCCCGTGAACATCGGCGAACCATCTGCATGATAATCTCTCCCCAACTCGGGGTAATATTTGATGAACAGGACGGACAACGGCAGCAGCAGGAAGGTGAGACGCCGAAGGACGTCCCCGACCGCCTCATAAGGACGCCGCTCTGTCAGGATCACGAGGGCCATGATCGGATTGCCCAAATCCTTGACCCACCGTTTCATGAGAATAGTAGGCTCATCGCTCCAGGTCATGCTGGCCAAGCAGTACAAAAGGTAGAGGACGATCCACGTATTGTTGAGCAGCAATCTTGGCCAGTCGATCTTTCTTCTCGCAAGGATCACAATTCCTGCCACGATGAGAGCGAAGAAGACGGCGGCGTCGACTGGGCTGCCCTCGGCATAGTCGTTGGCTGACGCCATCCTGGGAGCGACATTTAGCCAGGACGACACCCATCGCGAGCCAGCCAGAAACATCCAGGCCAGGGGCACCCATAAGCCACTGGACGAACTGTCGGGCCGCCTGAGATCGGTCGAGAACAGATAGACAATGAACAGCAGGCAGACGACAGTGGCGAGGCTTTGCATTTGATTTCTGATGGAGCTTCTGCGTCTCAGTTCATGATAGTCCGCGGAGGCTCGGCCTTCTTCGATTGCTTCGCTATCTGCCCCAATACTCACCCGACCTGAATCCGATCGAGATGCCGTTCAGCAAGCTGAAGGCGTCGCTGCGCAAAGCGGCGGAACGAACAATTCCTCGCGTGCGCCGCCGAATTGGCAGGTTCGCCTGCACGCAAACAGCCACGAGCTGTGCTGCTTCAGCCTCAGCAAAGTTGCGCGCAAGATTCGGACCCCAATAGCCATACCCTACCACACCTACTCCTACTACCTTGTCCTCCTCCCACATTCTATATCCTCTTGCTAACTGGGAAAAAAGCTGTGCGAGTGATGGACTTGTAGCCACGGAAAAACCCGAGGGTGCTTCCCGCGCCCTCGCTGCCCCCTTGGGTCGAACGCCATTTGGGCAAAAATTGATCTCAACGTCTATATATCTAACGATTTATGATTTATATCTAACGGTCTAGAAGCATCCGGCGCTGTGCGCAGGAGCGTTGACATGATCCCGGATCCGGCAAAAACATGGAGAGCTAGTAAGCTCCGGCTCGCGGCGGGATCAACGTCCCTCGCGAGTGCGAAGATGAAACGACCACGCTCAACCCGCTTCCCAAATGGGCACATGCCCAAACCTTGCTCGGTGCTCTGCTCGGAGCACGGAAACGAACAGAGAGCCGTTGTGCAGCACCGCTGGATCGCCGGCATCCGTCCCAGACCTTGGCGGCGGCCTTCGGTTGCGACGAAATCGGGCACAAACAGGCGGCTACGCCTAGCCCGCGCTTGCCGTAACCACAAATGAAGCTAGTTCGGGTAAACATCGTGCCGGCGCACAACCGCGACAGCAGGTTGTGAAACCTGGTCCTCGATAACGCAACCTCCGATCAGATGCAGATCCTGCATGGGAGTCCATGAATGTCGATCGAAAGCGCAAAAAGCCTTCTGCAATATCTGCTCGCCCGTGACCACCTCAAGGGCCCGCTTCTCGCTTTCGGCGAGTTCGACGGCATAGCCAGCCGACTGCAGGACGCGTGCTACCTAGCGCGCAGTTCAATCTGCTGCGCCACAACTCCGCCCAGAAATCAGTGACGGGTGAGCCAGCCCCACTGGAAGTCCAGATTGACCGATTCGATTCCAAGCAGCGAAAGAGCAAACGCCATGGCGAAACTTGCCACGAAAAGCCATTTGCTCAGCCTGCCAAGCATCAGAACTGACGGCGCCGCGAGCAGCAAATAGGCAATCGGCAGGAGAATCTGAAACGAAGCATATCTGGCCTCCCCGGCAACGTAGACTTGGAAAAGAGCGCTCATGAAAGGCTGTGCCTTGTCGGGGCCCGTCAAGTTGATCAGCAGATTGAGGACCGTGAACAGGATTAAGAGCTTCAATCCGCGCACAATCAGTCGCCGGGAGGTGCTGCGCGGGTCTGCTTTCAAATCGGGGTCCATCGAATCGCGCGATGATGTAGCCGGACATCAAAATGAATGAGCCGCTGACAAATCGTACGTAGGCGTATTCATCGGGGCCAGCCGTCGAGAAAATGTTCATGGCGTGATACACGACCATGACGGCCACCAGAGTTTCCTTCACGACGTCGAGGGTCAAATCTCTGACAGCGGGCGCGGAAGCGGTGGCCACTATTTTGCACGGCCCGTCTACCATCGCTCGATCAATTGCCTTTGGAGCAGTTCGAGGGATAGCACGCGATGTATCTCGCGGGTCCAGTTTTGCCGTCCGTTGACGTGGGTATTGACCATATCCAGGAGAACTTCTCCTTTTAGATAAGACCTCTGCCGCGTACGTGAATCGAGCAAGATCTCCTTTAGGTAGGGCGCAAGTTGGTCGCGATACCACACGCGAAAGTGGTAGAACTTGTGGCGCCCCAGAACGCTTTTCTCGAGATGGAGCGGTGCTAGCAGATGGTCAAGGCTCGCAAGCCGCTGCGGCATGCCGTAGTCATGGGCATATTCCGCCTTCACGGTGAATTCCAGGTAGAGCTTGCGAAGCTTCCCGAGAATCGGAGCCTCACGATAGACGAGACCGCGATCTGTCGGAAGCTTGGCTAATGCGGAGTTTCCCTCATAAATCAGCCGCAAGGATGACTCTGTGCTCGAAGCTAGCTCGCGGGGAGCGCGGTAGATCAGCGCGACGAGATCGTTGTCGAGATAAGGTGAGCGAAGCGTAAGTTGCGATTGTTCGACGCGAGCCGCGCATAATGGTGCCAAGGCACCTGTTTGAATGCGATGAATGACAACGGGTGTCCATTGCGCTCTGCTTGGTACGTCGCACCTGCAGTTCGTACCGATTGCGCGAATTCAGGCTCCAGCAGGGTTTCCGTCAACTTCCTCGGCCTGAACGCGACGTTCCCTCTCAAGATTTCAGAGCCATAATTGCCGGTCAGGCGAACGGGAGCGATCTGCCTCGCGATGCGATTTGCGTACAGCTCGACTGCGCCCGTCACATCCATCGCGCCGTCAGAAATGAATACCGCCTTTTCGGCCAAACTCGGAAAATTAGCAAGGAAGTCTGCCCGCACCGCGATCGTTTGATGGGATTGGCCGCAAAGCATCGCAATGCGACGCGCTATTTTCACGTCGGCACACGCACGATACGCCCCGCCAAACGTGTAGCAGGGCAGCGCCCCGGGCGCCGGGTTAGCCCAGGCCATGATCATGCGACCGTCCAGCCCACCCGTCAGAGACATGGCCACCGAATTGGCCCCCCAAGGTACTTCGGGAGGATCCGAGCAAACGTCTCGTTCAGGTGATCGTAGAGTTCGACGTTGTTCATCGTCGGCTGTCGTTCCCAGGTTTGCCGACTAAAGTACCTTTCTTTGCAGGTACGTCCATTCGGAGCGAAGGACCACCTTGAGCCGCGCCCGGGAGCAGTGAGATGCCCGCGAAAAGGGTCCTGTCTTGCAGCACACTGCCGCAGGCAAAGGTTTCTGGGACCCCACGCAGATCGAGTCGACGCAAGCTGGGTAAAACTTCGAGAAGCGACTTGGCCTCGGACGAGAAATAGAAACGGTCTGGATCCTCGTGATAGTAAACTCTGCCGAGCCCGTAGCGGTCATTGAACAATACCGCCAAGTGTCTGCGCACATCGACTAACAGTCCGCTAAACCATCCGTTCAGCTTCTCTATGAAACGCAACCCCATTGCCTCGTAAAGGGTTATCAAGTATTTTGCATTGCCCGATCCAAAGCCATGCAGCCACTGCGATACTTCCCCGACGTCCATGAAATCTTCCCCCGAGAATATCAAGCAAACATCGCGACGTTCATTCCACAACGGCATGCAGTCGGAAGATGATCCACCGTGACTGACCCAGCCGACGCAAAGCCCAACATCCTCGTTGGCGTACGTGCCCGAGACGTAGGATGGCTCGTGCACCAAGTATCTCGTCATTCTCTCGACGTCTGCTTGCTCGACGCCTGCCTTGCTGATGATACCCGTTATACCAGGCACGTCGGTAGCCCTCGTGGGCGGCGTTCAACGCGGTCGAACCTTACGGGCCGGATCGGCGCTGTGTTCGCGCGCCATGCGAGGCCAAGCTGACGGCTCTCGTTGCTCGACACAAATGCTGCTATCGCTGGTAGACATCAAAGCGGTAGTCCAGCCCGACGATCGTGAGACAATCCTTCATGATGATCTCTTGAATTCCAATGACCTTTTCCCACCGTGCTTCAGGCTCTCTTTCATCAGTGCTTTTCTTGTCGCTGACTCCCAGAGTCTATTCAGATGCCGACGCACGAAGCCCTTAGGCTCGCGCCACGTGCCGGCTTGAAGATGAACGCCATAAGCTCCAAAGCAGTGCCAACTGTTCGGGTCGCAGACATCGTCCGGAAATAGCACTTTCACCGTGTCGCGAGCACCCGGATACTCTGCCAGCGTCCGAGACACCAGGCCGGGTCCGGTCGTATCGAACACGAGGAACTCGCGGCGGAACAGTCGGGGAATCGATTTCATCATCGCTGCCGCCCACTCAGGATGCTGCTGCGCTCTGACGCAGTTCTTTATGATTGCGTCGAGAAACGGGTGGCCAGCTACTGCACCAAAAGCATAGTTCCCGATCTCCCAATCCATCCCATACTGGTTGGGGAGGAAGCTGTGAACGGTCAACTCTTCGAATGGAAATATGCAAGCGAATCCAAGTAGATCCTCGAGACTGGATGCCAGGAACACATCAGTATCAAAATAGAAGCCGCCGAAACGATAGACCGCAAGATATCGGAAAAAGTCGTAACGTTGAATTCGAACGGAGAACGAGTCGAAAACGGGCCGATAATGGGGAAACTCGGCATCAATGAATTCCTCGACCTGAGCGTCATCGAAAAACAAGTATTCGAAATCAGGATTGAGCAGACGCAAGTTTGTTGTGGCCGCCTTGGCCAGAAGCGGCAGGTCCGCGCTCTTGCCCATCTGTATGATCCGCTTTGGAATTTTCTCCGTCATTCGTCGCTTCCTTACGGGACCGTCTATCGGCTCGAGTGGATGACGCCACCTTTGCTCTGCAGTTTTTGTTCCTCAGGCCTTGCCAAATTCCACGGCGCTGCGCCGCAGGCGGCCACATAGGATCTCCAATGTAGCTGCCTGCTCGACTTTCACGCGCTACGGTGTGGGTCAATTACTCCATTGAATCCGCCTTGACCGGCAGCCACGAGTCGGAAGAGCACGACAAGCGACAGCAGCGCCACGACCCCGGCGCGTTCATCAGTACCAAAAGTCAAGGCGGACACCTGCCGGCAAAAAACGACCAGCAAACCTGCGCCCAAGATTCCAAGAAGGACCGCCATGCGTCGCAATACGGTCACGGTTCGCGCGATGCGCTTGTCGTCGCCCGAGCTGGCCGCCTCGGCAATCTGGCGAACCCCGCTGCTGCCGACTCCCATGCCGGCAATGGACACGACAACATCGGCAATCGACCCGTACGGTCCCATCAATCCGAACCCCGCCGGGCCCAGCAATACAGCCATTGCCTTGGTGCGAACGATCCCGATAGGCGCCATCTCGGGCGGAGGCACCAGAACATCTGCATCGCGGAGTTCGGAGGACATATGCTGTCGCGGCTGGCTTGTCTGTGTCCAATTGGCCAGGGACATACTCATCACCTCGAAAAATTGTTTTCGATACCGATCGCGTGCCACCGCGGCGTGAACGTCAATGAATCGGAATGGGAACGAAGCGAATCATTTGCGGGCAATTTTGTGCCGTCGGGTGAGTAGTACCTATTTTTCGAGGTGCCCTCAACTCTCGCCCCTAAAAGATAATCGGCCACGGCGAAAGGTGAAAGTGTTGAAGTGGGGTCAAATGAACCGCCACAGCATTGCCGTGACATGAATTATTCACCTACGCTATTTAATTAATATCAAGTACGAATTGTTTAATTAATATCAAGTACGAGTTGCAGTCTGCTAATCAAATATGTTCAGCCGGTTAACGAAAGGCAGACGGGCGAGATTCAAGGGCACCTCGAAAGATAGGTACTACTCACCCGACGGCACAAAATTGCCCGCAAATGATTCCGCTTCGTTCCCGTTCCGATTCATCTTCGCGCCGCGGCGGCACGCGATCGGTATCGAAAACAATTTTTCGAGGTGCCCTTGAGCCGGTCGGTCAAGGCGCGTTGGTTCAAGGGATGCGGCGCATCACCGATCTCGCCAAGATGAGGGTGTTGGATGCGCTCTTCGCGAGGATGATAAGCATACCAGTAGTGTATTTCCTTCGTGAAGAAGGGGTCGTGCCAGCGTCTCTTCAACCGTTCCCCGAACCATCTCACCAAGATGGTCGCGAATCCTCGCTTCGTCGATCTGAATCACCTGGCCCATCGCCTTCACACCATTCTCGTCACTCATCGCTTGCTCCTTCATCTAGAAGAAGCGGCAAATCCTGAAAGTGTGAAAGATACAGTACGTTATCAACGACTTCTTCCGTCCGGGGTATGTCAACTACAATATCGCTACAGTCTTTGGATTGGGTCGTCGTCTCAATGGTGTGATTTTCGAAATCGAAATGAGTTCCAATTAAGCCAATCTCCCGGTACTCGAGTTATCAAAGGTCGATGCAGCCCCCGAAATGGCGAGTTTTCCCCTTAAGGAGAGGGGCATAAAGTACCGAGGCACTCGGTACTCCTGGAATCCATGGTGCTCTTTGAAGGCACCGATACCGCGACGGCTCCAGATTCCGTACTGCAGAAGTGGAATGCCCTTCTGAGCGCAAATCTCCACTGCCTTGGCGATAAGGGCATTAGTCGGGGCTTTATCTCGCTCTGAAATAAGAGAAATGATCTGCATGAGGCTGGACCACCCAGGCTGATGAACGAGTTTCACGAAGCCAACGAGTTGGTCCTCAAGGAATGCCCCGATGAACTCGCTCCGGTCAAGATAGGTGGCGTGAGTGCGTCTGAGAGTTTCAAGATCGTTTCCAAAATGCTTGAATCGTTTTCCTTGCCGAACGGGGTTTTCGTCATAAATGAACTTGATTCCCCGGACTAGCTCATCATCGAGAATCATAGTCCGCAAGACCACGCCCTTCTTTTGTCGACGATATCGCGCACCCAAAACTCTTCGATGATATCAGCTGGCTTTACATGCGCTGACACACGAGCCAGCACCTCATTGTACGCGGATTCGTCCTCCCCCGGGAGTAGAGGCGGCGGGCCAAACGGATCTACTTTCCTAGGGGTTTCAGGTCGGCCAGGCGGTTTGGCTTCGGGTTCAAAACAGGCAGCAACTTAAATAGATGACAAATAACAGGCTTTTCGAGTACAATAGGCAGCCTTCGCTGATGACCCTCGTTCCAGGCGCGGGGTCCATGAGCCGTTCATCATTTTGGCCCGCAACTTCCGAATCGCCTCAGAATCGACAGCTGACCTACCCGCGGCAACCGGAGAAGTCCTTATGAGTGCTACTTTATCGATGAAGTCATACGGGAGCCGTCGGATTTTTATCGGAGGTTCAGACGCCCGCATCATTATGGGCGTCGATGCCGCATCATTAGAGCGCCTGTGGCGAGAAAAACGCGGCGAAACGCCGCCACAAGACCTTTCGGCCAACCTACTAGTCCAGCTCGGGTTGGCAACGGAGCATCTCAACCGGAACTGGTATGAGCGCACGACTGGGCGGGTCGTCAACCACGTCCAGACCCGGGTCAGGCACCCGGTGCTTCGCTGGATGGCGGCAACGCTAGACGGCGTGGTCGAGGGCAGCGGCGCCGTGTTTGAAGCCAAATTCATGCTGCCGTGGTCGTTTTCGGAAGAAGGGCGGCGGCTCGAGGCCGAGCGGATTGTGGACATGAGCTCGTCCAACGCTTGGGCAGAATTCTCGAACGTGTTCCGACGAACACGGGATGCCTACCTTGAGCATGAGAACGCCAAGGCCGAGCTCAAGGCACTCATGCCGGAAGATGCCAAGGAGGCCATCGGACACGGGATTCAAGCACGCCGGTCGAAATCGGGGGCAGTAACCATCGATCTACTGGAGAGTGAGGGCGGCCATGCATCGATCCAGTGAATTCCCCACCGGCTTTCAGCCGACCCTCGAGGGCTGAAAACGGTAAGCCCTTGACGGATGATGGCATTTTGGCCCAACCGAGACGCTGGCAATCGTCCCATGCTTCTTGTTTTCTTTATAATCGTCCCATGGCTTCTTGTTTTCTTTATAATCCATCGGTGCCATTGCGGCGGCGCTCGCCAAGGCGCAACTCGAAATCATCGATCCGGAAAAATCGCTCGTCGGAGTCATCCCGCCGTCTGGTCCACGAGAGCTGGGGCGAGCGTTCCGCTACGCTCCCTTATCAAGCGGGCTGTGCAGCAATTCCAAAGTCTGCGCCGAGCTCGTCGTCACCGATACCTTCCGCCACTGTTTTTTGGTGGCGCATGCCGCGTCGCGACGCGACGACGCTGGACGGCGGTGGAGAAGGTTAAATTGGGGCGCTTGACCGGCGACTTCAGTTCCTATATGGCCGATTAGGGAGCCGTTCGGCTGGGGCAAGATCATCGGCGGCCTGGTCCGCCCCATGCTACGCGGCATCAAGAAGCTCGACTTCAGCTTCATCTGGACGATGGCTGCCTACACGATCTCGTCGGAGCGGCTGAATGAATGGGCGGCGAGACGCGACAAAGCCCAACGCCGGCGTATCCAGCATTCAGCGCATCCCTCGCGTTGAACAATGGAGAACGCCGTTCCTCGACGCTATTTTCAGGGTCCTGCTAGGACCGGCGAATTCATAGCATTAAGGCACATATGTCAATTTGGATCGACGATATTGAAGTAATTTTAACTGGTAACTTTATTAAGTATGCGAACGTAGCACCAGAAAGCTATGAGCTGATTGGCGACCACGAGGCTCTAATCAAGAAAATATTGGCCTATCGACGCGGTGTCGACATTGTAAGTTTTGGTCAAAGATTACCTAACACCGAGCCACGATACAAGTATTTCAATGACTGGGAGGAAGTGGCTGCTTTGAAAATAACAACCTATGATCATTGGCTCAGCAAACAGATCATTAAAGAAAACAAAAAGAATATAGCGAAGGCAGCAAAGAAGGGGATAATCGTACGTGAGTCGAAATACGATGACGAGTTTGTTAATGGAATAATGGATATTTATAACGAATCACCTTATCGACAAGGCAAGAGGTTTTTGCATTTCGATAAAGATTTTGAAACAGTAAGGGCAGAGAATGGCACTTATTGCGACAAAAGCATTTTTATCGGCGCATACTATAAAGATTCGTTGATTGGGTTCGTCAAACTTTTTTTATCGGAAAGATGCGCGAGTACTCTGCAAGTAATCTCAAAGATTGAACACAGAGACAAAAAGCCTACCAATGCCTTATTGGCGAAAACCGTTGAAATATGCGCGTCCAGAGGAATTCAGTATCTTCAGTACGGTGTTTGGAGTTCAGGGAGTCTAGGTAAGTTCAAGACTTACAATGGGTTTGAGAAAATGCTTTTGCCGAAGTACTACGTACCGGTGACGCTAAAAGGCAAAGCGGCCATAGCTGCCAGATTACATCGTGGGATACGGAGTGTTGTTCCGAGAAAGGTGGTAGAGGCAGCAATCTATTTGAGAAGTAAATGGTATTACCAATAAGGTCGCCACCTGAACTGCCCTCCGGTTGAATTGGACAGCAACAGAGGCTGCGCGCGAGACGATTCGCTGTCGGGAAAAGAACGATGAGCCAACCGCGATGACGTACAGAATGTTTCGCACAATTAGGTAAGGCTGGCGGCCCCGAATCTGGCTGAACTGGAGGTGGCTAAACGCAACCAGGCCCAGCGAGAGGGAGCCGCCATGTCAGACGATACACCGAGTCCGCTGAACACCGTCATCACGATTGACGACGAGCGGATCAAGAGCCACCTCGACCGGGTGGTGCGGGGCACCGTGGAGGCACGTTGAACGCCTTGCTCGATGCCGAGGCGGATCGGCTGTGCAATGCGCAACGCTATGAGCGCAGCGCCGCGCGTCGCGGTAGTGTCCAGAATCTTTCGCACTGGTAGTGTCCAGAATCTTTCGCACTGGTAGTGTCCAGAATCTTTCGCACTTTCGGTTCGCTGAGCGGCACCCGGCCCTGGCTCACGCGGTGATGGCACCTCTCATCTGCTGGTCCTTCAGCAACTCGTTGTTCAGATATCGCTTGGTCGACCACGCCGTGCCGGCGATGTGGCGCAGCCTTGCGGCGGCGAGGTTGAGCGCGGATTGACCGTCAGGGAACGCGCCCACGACACGCGTGCGCCGCCGGATCTCGCG
>Ga0306925_10004734_pt1 | contig 12361 bp, 13 predicted proteins | sample flu12Cox44000176_FD_203755 | JGI IMG/M metagenome (GOLD analysis project Ga0306925, IMG submission 203755) | Lab enrichment of tropical soil microbial communities from Luquillo Experimental Forest, Puerto Rico - flux8day.12C.oxic.44.000.176 (v2)... | ecosystem: Environmental > Terrestrial >...
GTTCCTGATGCACGAACTGCCAGCTGACGTGCGCGCCACCGTGTTGCGCGAGATGGCGCGCGTGCTGAAGCCCGATGGCCTCGTCGTCATCGTCGATTCGATGCAGAAGGGCGACCATCCGTCATGGGACGGCCTGCTCGATCTCTTCCCGCACTATTTCCACGAGCCCTACTACGCCGACTATGTAGCGAGCCCGATCGAAGCGACAGCGGCGGAAGCTGGCCTGACTCCGCTCGCGACCGAACGCGCGTTTCTCTCGAAGATCGCCGCCTTCGCCCGCTAAAGCAGGACCTTCTGGCCCTTGGCGCGCACGCTGGCGCTCTTGAGCTGGCCGCAGGCGGCGGCGATGTCACGGCCGCGCGGCGTGCGCACCGGCGCGCTCAGGCCACCGTCGTTCACAATCTCGGCGAAGCGGTGGATGCGGTTGTTGGAGCTGCACTCGTAGGGCGCGCCCGGCCAGGGATTGAACGGGATCAGATTCACCTTAGCGTGGATCGGCTCGAGCAGCCGCACCAGCTCGCGCGCGTCGGCGTCGCTGTCGTTCACGCCCTTCAGCATGGCGTACTCGAAGGTGATGCGCCGGCTGTTCTTGGCGCCGGGATAGGCCGCGCACACCTTCAGGAGCTGCTTGATCGGCCACTTGCGATTGATCGGCACCAGAGTGTCGCGCACCTCATCGCTCACCGCATGCAGCGACACCGCGAGGTTGACGTCGAGCACCTCGCCGACCTTGGGGATCATTGGCACCACGCCCGAGGTCGAGAGCGTGATGCGCCGGCGTGAGAGCGCGATGCCCTGTTCGTCCATGACGATCTTCAGCGCCGTCGCGACGTTGTCGAAATTGTAGAGCGGCTCGCCCATGCCCATCATGACGATGTTGGAGAGCATGCGCGTGGTCTCGGTCGGCGTCGGCCATTCGCCATAGCTGTCGCGCGCGACCATGAACTGGCCGACGATCTCGTCCGGCGTGAGATTGCGCACCAGCGCCTGGGTGCCGGTATGGCAGAAGCTGCAGGTCAGCGTGCAGCCGACCTGGCTCGAGACGCAGACCGAGCCGCGATCGTCCTCGGGAATGTTGACCGTCTCGGCTTCGTTGCCGTCAGGGAAGCGCAGCAGCCATTTGCGCGTGCCGTCGACCGAGCGCTGCTCGGCCACGATCTGCGGCCGCTCGACGACGAAGAGCTCGGCGAGCTTCTCGCGCGTCTTCTTGGCGATGTTGGTCATCAGCGCGAAGTCGGTGACGCCGTGCCAATAGATCCACTGCCAGATCTGGCGCGCCCGGAACGGTTCCAGCCCGGCCTCGACGAGCGTCGCCTTCAGCTCGTCGCGCGACAGCCCGACCAGGTTGCGGCGCGTGTCGTTGCGGCCGCGGAACGGCTCGATGATCTGCAGGGGCTCGGTCGGCAGGCTTGCCATTGGGACAGGGAAATAGGCGCGGCAGCCCGGGCGCGCAAGGCTAGCGCTGCGCCCGGGATTGCCAGGCCTCGATGGCGGGAAAGCGATGGATGAAGTTCAGGACATTGAGCGTCAGGTTGTCGCGCGCCAGCGCCGCCGCGCCGATCTCGAGCGCCAGGGCGAGGACCACCGTGGCCCGCCAAGGCAGCAGCCGGGCCAGGGCAAAGCCGGTCATCATCGCCAGGGTATCCGACAGCGAGTTGAGGATGCTGTCGCCGGTGTAGCCGGCCGCCAGCGCCTGCTTGCGGTAGGCCTCGATGACCCGGGGCGAGTTCTCGGCGACCTCCCATGCCGCCTCGATGCCGACGGCGATGGCGAGCCGCACCAGCACCGGCGTCCGCGGCAGCGCGAGCCGCAGGAAGCCGTAGAACAGGATGCCGTGGACGATGTGCGAGGCGGTGTACCAGTCGAACAGCTGCTGCGAGAGCTCGGGCGACCAGATGTCGCCGACCCATAGCCGGATGGCAGGTGCAGATCCACACCCGGCCCATGGCGTGCAGCGCCAGGGCCTGCACCGCCACGATGGCGAGCACGGCGACGACCGCGCTCCGTGTCGTCGCCCGGTTCATGCCTTCGGGCGAAGCTTTGCCCGCGCCCGCTGCTTGCGCTTGTAGATCGGGTCGCCGAACACCGGCAGCGGCGCTGCTTCCGTGGGCGCACCCTCGGCGACCGGCCGCGGCGCATGACGGCCCAAGGTCAGCAACCGGTCATACATCACGAGTGCAGCGGCGACGCCGAGGTTGACCGAGAAGCGGGTCGGGATCTTGACCAAATAGTCGCAGTGCTTCTGGAGCTCGGCCGACAGGCCCTCGCGCTCGGCGCCCAGGATGTAGGCCGCCTGGCGCGGATGGCGGAAGCTCGGCAGCTCGACCGCGTCATCGGCGATCTCGACCCCGACCAGCCGGCAGCCCAGCGGCAGGCGGAATGTGAATAGATCGGCGAAGTGATAGGTCGGCACCGAGCGCGGCGTGTCCGACGTGTCGCTGTGGCCGCCCTCGCGGCGATTGTACTGGGCCCGCACCGTGAACACGAAGGAGGCGCCGAAGGCATGGGCGGTGCGGAACAAGGTCCCGACATTCATCGCCTTGCTGACGCCTTCCACACCGATGCCGAAATAGCCTTTCATGCCTCGGCAATTTGTAGCATGAACCAAGCCCAGAATGACCGTTCCCTCGCCGCTGGACGACGTTCGCGCCCAATATGAAGCGCTGCCGTACCCGCCGCGCGATCCGCGCGACGAGGCGATTCGCCTGGTCACCGGCACGCCGAGCCACATCCTCGAGGTCAACCACTACCTGTTCTCCGGGCGGCTGAACTTCAACCGTCCGTTCCGCGCCCTGGTGGCGGGCGGCGGCACCGGCGATGCCTGCATCATGCTGGCCCAGCAGCTCGCCGACCGGCGCTGCCCGGCCGAGGTGGTCTATCTCGACCTGTCCTCGGCCTCGCGCCAGGTCTGCGAGGCCCGCGCCAAGGCGCGCGGCTTGCGCAACGTGCAGTTCCTGACCGGCTCGCTGCTCGACCTGCCCAACATGAACATCGGCCAGTTCGACTACATCGACTGCACCGGCGTGTTGCACCACCTGCCCGATCCGTCGGCCGGCATGAAGGCGCTGGCGAGCGTGCTGCAGCCCGAAGGCGGCATCGGCGTGATGCTCTATGGCGGGTATGGCCGCACCGGCGTCTATCCATTGCAGGAGATGCTGCGCACCCTGGCGCCGCTCTCAATGGCGACCGAGGACCGCATCGCCATGGCCAAGCGGCTGATCCGCTTCCTGCCGACCACCAACCTGTTCCGCCGCAATCCCTATCTCAACGACCATGTCACCGGCGGCGACGCCGGCCTCTACGATCTCCTGCTGCACAGCATCGATCGCGCCTTCGACGTGCCCGAGATCGGCGCGCTGGCGAGCGGTGCTGGCCTGCGCGTCGTCGCCTTCCTTGAGCCGGTGCGCTACGAGCCCGCGACCTACATGAGCGATCCCGTGATCGCCCGGCAGACCAACTCGCTGCCCCTTCTGGAGCGTGCCGCCTTCGCCGAGTGCCTGGCGGGCAACCTGCGCACCCACGTCTTCTATGCCACGCGCGCGGGCTTCGACACGGTCGCCCGCCCCGAGGACACCCAGGCGATCCCGGTGCTGCGCGAGATGGATGCGCAAAAACTAGCCGCCGGCCTGCAGCCCGGCGCACCGCTGGTCGCCAATCTCGACGGCTTTCCCTGGCGCGCGCAGTTGCCGGCATTGGCGCCGCGCATCATCTCGCAGATCGACGGCCGCCGCTCGGTCGCCGAGATCTACACCTCGATGGGTGCCCAGGGCGCGCTGCCGCAATGGGAAGACTTTTACGCCCAGTTCGAGGATCTCTACGTCAAGCTGAACGGCGTCAATCACCTGCTGCTGCGCTTCAGGACTTGAGGCGCTCGCGCGCGAGCGCATGGCGGCGCATGGCACTGCAAAAAGCAAAGCGATCCGAGCGCTAAAATCGCTTACCGGTCGTGTAACGGGTCACCGACATCTGTCGTCTAAGGGAAAGGGCACGGGGATGTAAGGGGAGACCCATGAGCATCGAGAGCGATTTGGTTCTGTTGACTGAGTGCATTGAGAGTTTGCAAGACGAGCTTGCTCGAATGCCCGTGGGACACGACAGAATAGAAATCGAGGCCCTGCTTGAAATCGCCCGAGAGACCTACAAGGTGATGAAGGCGAGATTGCAAAACGCCCCTAATCCCTCGTCCAGACGACGCAATCGGCCTGCTCAATATTTGCAGTGGCATTGATCGACCCGACGCGTTGCAAATTTGCAGTGTCCATCGGCCTTGGCGGCCCGAAAGACCCTCCGGGTAGTGCTACGGCCTCAGAGTGGCGAAGTAACCAGGAGCAAGCTGCTGGGGCGCTTTGATCGTGATGGCCTTGAGGAGGTCGTCCGCCGGCTGTTGCCTGAGATCGTAAACCCGCAACTGTATCACCGACGCCTGCTTCGTAACCCCGGGAGGGGTTGGTTGTGGAAGCCTGGTTTGAAGGGCTTCATCGAAAAGTATCGCCACATTCTGCGATGAGTTGAATGTCTGAACGCCGCCGACAAGCGGCTCCAACTCAGCCGAGGGGATCGGAGAACCATTTCTGGCCTGCGCCATCCAGCCGGCGAGCAAGTCCGATGGCACCTCGATATCGTAAAACCGCGGCACAACGCTCTCGGTTGTCCTGGGCTCTTTGCGAGGATTGGCGTTGCCTGCAGTCGAACGCCCCGGGTCGGCCCGAAGCTTCATATCCGAGGGTTCGACAAGAAGATCACGATTGGCGATCGTTGCCATGGCCACTTGAACGGATGGCACCGCTGCATCAGTCGGATTGTCGTTCGCTTGCTGCGCGTCACGTCCGATGCCACTCGGACCGCGCATCGGATTCAGCAGCAATTCCCCACCCAGAACCAGCGCCGCGACGCTAACCACAGCAACGCCGGCGACTTTCCACGACAGCCAAGCGGCGCCAAAGGCTCGTTTGCGCGGAGCTCGGCGCGCGGGAACCCCTTCGGCTTCCGCGAGAATGCGCTCCGTCAAAGCACGGGGCGGCGCGCGACCACGCTCGGCCTGCTGAACCAGACGCCTTTCCATGACGCGCTCGGCAGCGAACGCGTTCTCCCGGACCAACCTCTCGGCGGCAGCGGCGGCCTCCCCGGCAAGCTGTCCCGCGTCAAACTCATCGACGATCTTGGTCTGGTCGGAAGACAATGGAAGCCACTGCCGCCGTCGATTGAACAGAGCGGCGATCAAGCTCGCGCCATCCGCTTCCCGGCGGGATGGCATATCGTCCTCTTCGCCGCCGCTTGGCCCGTTATTCATTGCCCAGTGGCTCCGCGTAGTGCATGGCCAACCGGAGATCGCCCCCGGCCCCTGCCATCCCTTGAAAGGCGATGTCCGGCCCACATTCGTTACACCGAATCAGGAAAGAATTCCGGAGCCAGGGTTCTCAGGCCAGCCAGCAGGCGGGCCTGGGCTCGGGATAGAGCGGTCCTCAGGGCTCCCGGGGTGAGCTGGAAGCGCTCAGCCATCTCGTCATTCGTGCGATCCTTGTGGAAGCGGTCGCAAACCATTGCCCGGTCGCGCCTATCGAGCTCTGCCCAGGCCTCGATGCCGAGACGCCGCAGCTCGTTCAGGTGGCCTTTGAGCGATATCGTCTCGTCCTGAGGGTCCAGGAGGGCGTCAATTTCTGCCGCCCCGCCGATGGCGTCTTCACGGGACTTCTTGGCCCGGTAGAAATCAACGACAAAGTTTCGCACGACCTTTGCCAGGTAGACCGGAAGCGATGTTCCCCTTTGCCATAATCGCAAAGGTCGATAGTCCTTTGCCGTCAACCGCTCAAAAAAGGCCTGGAACACATCGTCGACATCGGCCGCATTCGCGCGCTTGCGGATGCAGCCATAGATCAATTGGCTGTGCCGCTGGTAGAAGCGCCGGAACGCACCCGGATGGCCGCGAACGACCAGGTCGACCAGCTCTATGTCCGAGATGTCGTCGTTGGCCAAAACTCTCCCCGAACGCGCGGCCTCTCTAAATCCCTGCAACGACCACCGTCAAGGTGTCGTCTTTCGGAGCGGAGAGGAGAGTCTTTTCGCCATCAGTCGCCGCTCGGGCTCGGTGCGGGCGAGCGCCATCGCCTTCTCGAAATGACGGCGCGCCTCGTCGCGGCGGCCAAGGTCGGACAGAAACACGCCGCGCGCCGCTTCGCCGTAGGGGCTGCCCTCGATTGACGGCAATGCCGCCAGACCCGCCGCCGGCCCGTCGGCGCGGCCGATAGCGATGGCGCGGGCAAGCTGAACGACCGGCGAATGGTCGACCTCGAGCAGCCGGTCGTAGATCTCGACGATGTGTGCCCAGTCGGTCTCGAACGAGCTCGGCGCCAGGGCATGGATCGAGGCGATCTCGGCCCGCAGATGCCACACGCTGAGCTCGCTGCCGCGCGCCGAGCGATCGAGGTGAGCGAAGCCGAGCCCGATCAGGCCGCGATCCCATTTCTCGCGCGGCTGGTCCTCCAAGAGCTGGGCCACACCGTCCGGCCCGACGCGGGTCGGCAGGCGCGCGGCCGTGAGCGACAGCAGCGCCGCCAGGGCATCGCTCGCCGGGCTCATGGTCATCGGATGCGCCGCCAGCGCACGCGCCAACCTCACCGCCTCGACGCAGAACTCGGGCTGCACCAGCGCCTCGCCCGACGACGCCGAGTAGCCCTCGTTGAACATCAGGTAGAGCGCGGTGCGCACCGTCTCGGCGCGTTCGGGCAGCGCCTCGGGCGGCGGCGGCTCGATGGCGACGTCGGCCGCCTCGAGCTGCCGGCGGGCGCGCACCAGGCGCTGGGCGATGGCGGTCGACTCGCTCAGCATGCCGGCGGCGATCTGCGGTACGGTCAGGCCGCACACGGTCTTCAGCGCAAAGGTCACGCGCATCTCGGGCGACAGGGCGGGATGGCAGACCGCGAACAACAGCGCGAGCTCGTCGTCGTTCAGCTCGCGGTCGAAGCGGCCACCGCTCTCGGCGATCGGGGGAGACAACGGGATGAGCTCCTCGGCAAGCGCCTCCCGGCGCGCCTCGCCGCGCAACAGGTCGAGCGCACGATTTTTGGCGACGGTGGCGAGCCAGGCTTCGGGCCGCTCCGGCACGCCCTTGAAAGGCCACAGCGACAGCGCCTGCAGAAGCGCGTGCTGCACGGCGTCCTCGGCGATGGCGATACGGCCCGTGCCCAGTCGCCGCGCCAGCGCCGCGACCAACCGGTGGGTCGAATCGCGCGCCAGCGAGGCGACGAGGCTATGGACCGGCCCGCTCACATCGCATCGATCGGCCGCAGCTCGACCCAGTTGGTGGCGTTCCACAGGTGCGGGCAGTCGCGGGCCAGCGCGTCGGCCTCGGCGTCGTCCTTGGCCTCGATGACGAAGTAGCCGCCGACCACGTCCTTGGCTTCGGCATAGGGGCCGTCGCTCGACAGAGGCTTGCCGTCGCGCATGCGGATATGGCGGATGCGGCCGACGGCGAGCTTCTCGCCCCCGACATACTTGCCCTTCTGGCGCAGCTCCTCCGCCCAGGCGTAGTAGCGCTGCACGACCTCCTTGAAGCTGTCCGGCGGCAGGGCCGCGTTGGTGCCGGGGTTCTGGTGCAGCAGCAGCATGTATTGAGCCATGTCGACCTCCTCGGGTTGTGACGGCATCTATCGTCCGTCACACCCTCGACGTTCGAGGTTTTGCCGAATCGACAATTCGTCGATCAACTGGCCGCGGCCTGTGCCCGCATCTCGGCCATGCTCTCGATCGGACGGATCTCGGCCCAATTGGTCGGCCCCAGCGCCATATGCGGGCAATCGCGCGCGATCGCCTCAGCCTCGGCGAGGTCCTTGGCCTCGATCACGAAGTAGCCGCCGACCACGTCCTTGAGTTCAGCATATGGACCGTCGCTCGCGACCAGCTTGCCGTCCTTGACCTTGATGTGACGGCCACCGCTTGCCGTCAGCTTCTCGCCGCCGGCGAGCTTGCCCTTGGCGCCGAGGCCTTCGGCCCAGGCCATGTAGCGCTTGGTCATTTCCAGCAACTTCTCGCGCGGCAGGTCCGCGTTGTAGTTGGGAGCGTGGTGAAGCATCAGCAAATATTGAGCCATGGCGGCCTCCTTCGGTGACGACGGCCTATTCCGTCACCTCATCGACGTTCGGGGCGGGCCGGAATCGACATTTCCGACTCACTTTTTCAGCGCATCCGGATTGAGGACGTTGATCGGCTTGCCGTCCAGCCAGGCCTCGACGTTCTTGATCGTGCCGGCATAGAAGTGCCGGTAGGCGTCCTCGACGACGTAACCGAGGTGCGGGATCAGCGTGATGTTGTCGAGCTTGGTCAGGGGATGGTCGGCCGGCAGCGGCTCCCTGTCGTAGACGTCGAGGCCGGCATGCAGGATGGTCTTGTTCTTGAGTGCGGCGATCAGCGCCGCCTCATCGACGATCGGCCCGCGCGAGGTGTTCACCAGGATCGCCGTTTTCTTCATCTTGGCGAGGTCGGCCGCCTGGATCAGTCCGCGCGTGCGATCCGACAGAGCGAGATGGATCGACACGAAGTCCGAGGTCGAGAGCAGCTCGTCCTTGCTGACATATTTGGCACCACCCGCCGCCGCCTTCTCGGGCGTGAGGTTCTGGCTCCACGCCACGACCTCCATGCCGAAGGCCCTGCCGTACACAGCGGCGCGGCTGCCGAGCTTACCGAGGCCGAGCACGCCGAGCCGCTTGCCCTCCAGCACCACCGCCTGCGCGATGCCGTCGTGCCACTTGCCGGCGCGTGCCAGCCGCTCGGCCTTGCCAAGATCGCGCGCGCACATCAGCAGCAGCGCCCAGCCGAGCTCCGCGGTCGGCGCATTGGAGCCGCCGCCGCCGGTGGTCGAGATCGGAATGCCGCGCTCGGCCGCCGCCTTGTCGTCGAGGCTCGCCGCCCGCGCGCCGGTCAGCACCATGAACTTGAGGTTGGGCAGCTTCTCGATCAGCGCGCGCGGGAACGCCGTGCGCTCGCGCAACAGACCGAGGATCTGGAACGGCGCCAGCTTCTTGGCGGCGTCATCGACCGACTTGAACGGCTCGTGGAACACCGTGATCTCCACGCCACGCTTCTTCAGCGGCTCCCAATCCGCCATACGCATGGCTACCTTCTGATAATCGTCGAGCAGGGCGAGCTTCACGGTTTGCGGCATGGCGTTTCCTGGGTGAAAATGACGGCGCACTATAGCCGCAGGAGGCTCCGGTGGGCATCACGGTTACGCCAATCACGCAGAGCTTCGTCGCCGAGATCTCCGGCATCGATCTCGCGCAGCCGCTGAAGCCGGCCGACCGTGACGCCATCGAAGACGCGATCAATCGCTACGCGGTCGTGGCGTTTCACGACCAGAAACTCACCGACGACCAGCAGATCGACTTCGCGGCGCAACTCGGGCCGCTCCATTCCCCGGCCCAGCGGGCGCGCCATCGCAGCATCAAGCATCGCCTGCAGCGCGACGAGATCGCCGACATCTCCAACCTCGACGGCGACGGCAAGGTGCTGGGCGTCAACGCCCGCCGGCGGCTCGACTGGCTGGCCAATCGGCTGTGGCATACCGACGCCTCGTTCCGCGCCGTGCCCGGCGCGCTATCGTTGCTTTACGCCCATGTCATTCCCGACGACGGCGGCGACACCGAGTTCGCCGACCTGCGCGCGGCTTACGACGCGCTCGATCCGGCGACCAAGAAGAAGCTGGACGGCCTGATCGCCATCCATTCGATCTGGCATTCGCGCAGCCAGCTCGACGTCACCATCTACACGCCAGAGGAAAAAGCCAGCCTGCCGCCGGTGCCGCAGCGGCTGGTGCGCACCTATCCCGGCTCGCATCGCAAGACCCTCTACATCGCCGCCCACGCCTCGCATATCGACGGCATGCCGGTGCCCGACGGCCGGCTGCTGCTGATGGAGTTGATGGAACACGCCACCCAGGCGCCGTTCGTGCATGCCCACAAATGGCGCCAGGGCGACCTGGTGATCTGGGACAATCGTTGCACCATGCATCGCGCGCGGCCGTTCGACACCACCAAGGTGCGCGACCTGCGCCGCGTCACCACGCGCGACGTCGCGTCGACTCGCGAACAGGCCGCATAATTTCTTCGGGGGCCTGTCGAAATAGCCCCTGCCTATCCGACATGTCGGTGAGCGCCAACGCTCACAGCCAAATGGGGAACGACATGCAATACGCGATCCTGATCTACGAGAAAGACGCCGACTTTGCCGCCCGCACCGATAGCGGGAAACAAGCCGCATACTGGGCAGGCTGGCGAGCCTACGGGCAGGCCCTGAACGAGGCCGGAATCATGAAGGGAGGTATGCCCCTGCAGGGGCCTGGCACCGGCACGACGGTGCGCGCCAACGCCGGCACCCGCCATGTCCAGGACGGGCCCTACGCCGACACCAAGGAGCAGCTCGGAGGCTTCTACATCATCGAGGTCGCGGACCTTGATGCAGCGCTCGGCTGGGCCGCCCGCTGTCCGGCCGCGGAAAGCGGTGCGGTCGAGGTTCGCCCGGTCTTTACGCGCAGCGCGAGCTAGCCTCGATGGAGGCGCGTCTCGCGGCAGAAGTGGCAGCGCGCGCCTCCTACGGCCGGCTGGTCGCCTTCCTGTCGGCGAAGTCGCGCGACGTCGCTGCCGCCGAGGATGCGCTGGGCGATGCCCTGCGCAGCGCTCTCGAAACCTGGCCACACGATGGCGTGCCGGACAGTCCCGAAGCCTGGCTGCTGACGGTGGCGCGGCGACGGTTGGTCGACACGTTGCGCCACAACCACGTGCGGGAAGCAGCTGCAGAGACCTTGAAGCTCATGTCCGAGGACGACGACGAGAGCACCACCCTTCCCGACAAACGGCTGGAGTTGCTGTTCGTGTGCGCGCATCCGGCAATCGATGCCGCGATCCGCACGCCCTTGATGCTCCAGGCCGTGCTCGGTCTCGATGCCGCCCGAATCGCCGCCGCATTCCTGGTGCCGCCCGGCACGATGGGCCAGCGGCTGGTGCGCGCCAAGGCCAAGATCCGTGATGCGCGTATTGCGTTCGAGGTACCCGATGCAAGCGAACTGTCCGCCCGCGTCGAGGCGATGCTGGAAGCGATCTACGCTTGCTACGGCACCGGCTGGGATGCCGCGACCGGCGCCGATGCACGAGGCGCCGACCTGATCGACGAGGCGATGTGGCTGGCGCGCCTGGTCGTCGAATTACTGCCCGACGAGCCGGAGGCCAAGGGACTGCTCGCTCTCATGCTTCATTGCGAAGCGCGCAAGTCGGCGCGACGCGATGACCAAGGTCGATATATTCCGTTGTCGGAGCAGGACACCACCCTGTGGTCCGTCGAAATGATCGCCGAGGCCGAGCACTGGCTGGCGAAGGCGTCGACCGCGCGGCAGCTTGGCCGCTTCCAACTCGAAGCGGCTATCCAATCGGCGCACGCCGAGCGGACGCGCTCGGACGCCGTCGACTGGCCTGCGATCGAGCACCTTTATTCCGGGTTGGTGAGCGTCGCGCCGAGCGTGGGCGCGTTCCTTGGTCATGCGGCAGCGGTAGCCGAGACGCGAGGCGCCGACGCAGCCCTCGCGATGATCGATGAAATCCCGGCATCGCAAGTGGCGGCGCATCAACCCTACTGGGCGTTGCGTGCGGATCTATTGCGGCGCCTGAAGCGGACCAACGAAGCGGGCGATGCGTACAAGCGGGCTGCAGGCCTGACGGAGGATCCCGCGGTGCGGCGATTCCTGCTGGCACGCCTCGAACGCGACACCGTAGACTGAGCGTCCTGCTCCTCGAACCGTCGCAAGAAAACATCATGCAGCCCAGACTTGGCGTCACCGAGACGCTTGCCCGCTTCGTCGCCGACACCCACGACATTCCCGACCCGGTGAAGCACGAAGCCAAGCGCGCGCTGCTCAACTTCTTTGCCGTGGCGCTGGCCGGCTGCCGCACCGGCCCGGTCGAGACGGCGCTGAAGTCGCTGGCCGAGTTCTCCGGCGGCAAGCAGGCGACCATCGTCGGCCGGCGCGAGCGCATCGATGCGCTGAGCGCCGCCTTCCTCAACGCCGCCGGCGCCAATGTCTTCGACTATTGCGACACCCATCTGCCGACGGTCGTGCATCCGACCGCGCCGCTGGCGCCCGCCCTGCTGGCGCTCGCCGAGCTGCGGCCGCTGAGCGGCCAGCAACTGCTGCTCGCCTTCGCACTGGGCTTCGAGATCGAATGCCGGGTGGGCGGCGCGGTGTCGCCCGGCCATTACCCCAAGGGCTGGCACATCACCTCGACCTGTGGCGTGTTCGGCGCCGCGGCGGGCGCGGCCAAGCTGCTGGGCCTCAACGACCAGCAGATCGTGTGGGCGCTGGGCACGGCGTCGACCCAGT
>Ga0306925_10004736_pt1 | contig 12360 bp, 10 predicted proteins | sample flu12Cox44000176_FD_203755 | JGI IMG/M metagenome (GOLD analysis project Ga0306925, IMG submission 203755) | Lab enrichment of tropical soil microbial communities from Luquillo Experimental Forest, Puerto Rico - flux8day.12C.oxic.44.000.176 (v2)... | ecosystem: Environmental > Terrestrial >...
GGAAAAACCCCAGGCGGTCGCCGCCTGCAAGGGCGGGAATCCCGCATCGATGAGGTAGGCCACGACTTGCGGCGCGATCGCATACATGCCGATCGCAGTGAAGAAGAATGTCGAGAACAGCGCCCAGAAGGCGTGGTGGCCCATCGCGCTCGCCAGCGTCCAGCCATCACCGAGGGAAGCGTCCGTGGTTTGATTCCTGGCCAGATGCGGCGATCCCGTTGAAAACAGCCGCCACGGCATGATCAGCAGCGGCAGAAGAAGCATGATCGCCGCGCCGCCAAAGATCTGATAGGCGCCGCGCCAGCCGAAATGATCGATCAGAATTTGCGACGCCGGCAACAGCACCAGCACGCCGGCGCCGGTCGCGGAATAGACCACGGCCATCGCGGTCGGCAGGCGCCGTCCAAACCACCGGCCGAGCAGGATGGAATTGGGAACATTGCCGATCAACGCGATGCCGAATCCGACGCACAATCCAAGGCTCAACTGGAACTGCCAAAGATGCCTGGCGTTTGCGGCGAACAGAAACGCGCCGCCAAGCAGGAGCAGGCCGAGCGAATAGACGCTGCGCGGGCCTGAATAATCGAACAGCCGGCCGATCAGCGGCGAAGCGAGCCCGCCGGCGAGCGCCGTCACGGAATAGACCGAGACGACCTGGGCACGATCCCATCCGAAACTTTCGGAAATCGGCAAGAGGAAGACGGTAAAGCTCTCGCCGAGACCGCGGCCAAGGACGGAGAGGGCAAAGCACAACGCCAGCACGATAAGCGCCGTGCGCGCCGGCATTCCCGCCGCAATGCCGGTTTTCTCCAGTGACGTGGGTTGATCCATCCTGCGCAGGGAGCGCGTTTCCGCCGCGCGCTGCAAGCGTCAAATGCGAATACGCCCATGCAACCCGGCGAGGTGCGCCGGAATGTTTTGGCCGCGGCGCTACACGGGCCTGAGCAGGACGTGCCGCTTCTTGCCCATCGACAGCTTGATCACGCCTTCCGCCGTCAGGTCTGAGGGCGTCAGCGTCATCTTCTCGTCGGTGACCGCGGTATCGTTGACGCGCAGACCACCGCCCTTGATCTGGCGGCGTGCCTCGCCGTTCGAAGCCACGAGCCCGGCTTTGACGAACGAGGCCAAAACGCCTAATCCTGTTTCGAGTTCACTGCGCAAAACTTCGACCTTGGGGAGGTTTTCAGCGATCGCGCCCTCCTCAAAGGTCTGTCGCGCTGTTTCCGCCGCATTACGCGCCGCCTCCACGCCGTGCAGCAGTGCGGTTGCGGAATCGGCCAATGCCTTCTTGGCTTCGTTGATCTCCGCGCCCTTGAGCGAAGCGAGCCGCTCGATTTCGGAAAGCGGGATCGTCGTGAACAGTTTCAGGAAGCGCGCGACGTCGGCGTCCTCCGTGTTGCGCCAGAACTGCCAATACTCGTAAGGGCTCTTCATGTCGGCGTTGAGCCAGACCGCGCCGCTGGCGGTTTTGCCCATTTTCTCGCCCGAAGACGTCGTGATCAGCGGCGTCGTCAGCGCATGGAACTGCGGCGTGCCCATCCGCCGGCCGAGATCGATGCCATTGACGATGTTGCCCCACTGGTCGGAGCCGCCCATCTGCAGGCGACAGTCGTAACGCTGGTTGAGCACGACGAAATCGTACGCCTGCAGAATCATGTAGTTGAATTCGATGAAGCTCATCTCCTGGTCGCGCTCAAGCCGGAGCCTGACCGAGTCCATCGCCAGCATCCGGTTGACCGAGAAATGCCGGCCGATGTCGCGCAGCATCTCGATCCAGTTCAGCTTCGTGAGCCATTCCGCATTGTCCGGCATGACAGCGTCGCTCTTGCCTTCGCCGAAGGTCAGGAACCGGGAGAACACCCGTTTGATGCCCTCCTTGTTGCGCTCGATCTCCTCGATCGAAAGGATCTTTCGCGTCTCGTCCTTGCCGGAGGGGTCGCCGACGCGGGTGGTGCCGCCGCCCATCAGCGCGATCGGCCTGTTGCCGGTCTGCTGCAGCCAGTAGAGGCACATGATCTGCACCATCGACCCGACATGAAGGGAGGGGGCGGTGCAGTCAAAACCGATATAGGCCACGAGTTCGCGTCGGGCTGCCAGCGCATCGAGCGAATCGGGGTCCGAAATCTGATGAACAAAGCCGCGGCTTTGCAACACATTGAGAAAATCAGACTTAAAAGCGGTCATTTGTCGGCGACTCTGATCATTCTTGTTTTACGTTAACTTCAGGGATTTTTGGAACCCTAGCTAGATAAAGTGCCGTTCGCGCCGGTGCTGTGGCAATATAAGATGTGCCCGTTTGGCACAAGCTGAACGTCCTAGACCAGCGCCGATCTACTCCACTAGGGCCGGGGCTTGAATTGAGATGATTTTAACGGCTGTCGGTCTGATGAGCGGGACCTCGCTCGACGGGGTCGATGTTGCCTTGATCGAAACCGATGGCAAGCGGATCAAGGCGTTTGGTCCGTCTGGGTACAGGCCTTACAGCGAGTTCGAGCGGCGTCTGCTGCTCCAGGCGCTGGCCGAAGCCGCCTATCTGCCGCAGCGTGATGCGCGGCCGGGCATTCTGCAGGAGGCCGAGCGCACCGTTACCGTGGCGCATGCCGAGGCGATGGCCAGCTTCATCGCGCAGAATCGCATCACTTGCGAGGACATCGACATCGTCGGCTTCCACGGCCAGACCGTGCTGCACCGTCCCGCCGAGCGGATGACGGTCCAGATCGGCGATGCAGCGGCGCTTGCGAAAGCCATCCATATTCCGGTCATGCATGATTTCCGTGCCGCCGATGTCGCGGCGGGCGGGCAGGGCGCGCCATTGGTCCCGGTCTATCACCGCGCGCTCGCCGCCTCGCTCGAGCGCGAAGGGCCGATCGTGGTGCTCAATATCGGCGGCGTTTCCAACATCACCTACATCGACGGCGATACCCTGATCGCCTGCGACACGGGCCCCGGCAACGCGCTGGTCGATGATTTCATGTATCGCGCGCTGGGCCAGCCCTTCGATGCCGACGGCCGCATGGCTTCTCAGGGCCAGGTCGACGAGGCCTGGATCGAGCAGGCGCTGAAACATCCCTTCTTCGCCTTGCCGCCGCCGAAATCGCTGGACCGCAACGATTTTGCCGGGCTCATGCTGCGTGACGTGTCGCCGCCCGATGGCGCGGCGACACTGACAGCATTCACCGCAGCGGCAATCGCCAAAGTCGTTCCGCTGTTGCCGAAGAGGCCGAGAAGCTGGGTCGTCGCGGGCGGCGGCGTGCGCAACTTCACCATGATGCGGATGCTGCGCGAGCGGGTCCGGCCTGCCCCCGTCGAGGCCGCCGAAACGCTGGGGTGGTCGACCGATGCCATCGAGGCCCAGGCTTTCGGCTTTTTGGCCGCACGTGGTCTCAAAGGGTTGCCGCTCAGCTATCCCGCTACCACGGGTGTGCCGATCCCGATGACCGGGGGCGTAATCGCAAGACCGTGAAATGAAAGGGCGGCATCGATCTTGACAGATTAGATGCATATGCATCTATATGGATGCATCTGCATTGAGCCGAGAGATCGTCATGGCCCGTCTCAGACTGATCAGCCACAAGCTTTGCCCTTACGTGCAGCGCGCCGTGATCGCGCTGACCGAGAAGGGGGTTGCCTTCGAGCGCATCGACGTCGACCTCGCCAACAAGCCGGAATGGTTCTTGGCGATTTCCCCGCTCGGCAAGACGCCGGTGCTACAGGTCGGCGATGCCGCGATTTTCGAATCCGCCGTTATCCTGGAATATCTGGAAGAGACCGAACCGAAGCCGCTGCATCCGGCAGATCCGTTGCGGCGTGCCGAGCATCGTGCCTGGATCGAATTCGGCTCTCAGGTCCTCAACGATATCGCGGGTCTTTACAGCGCGCTGAACGAGGAGGCATTTCGGGCCAAGGCCACTCAGCTGGAGCTGCGTTTTGCGCGGCTGGAGACACGCGTGGTCGCTTCGCCATGGTTCGATGGTGAAAGTTTTTCGCTCGTGGACGCGGTATTCGGTCCGGTGTTTCGTTATTTCGACATTTTCGATGAGATCGGCGATTTCGGAATTCTCGCCGGCAAGCCGAAATTGGCACGCTGGCGCAAGGCGCTGGCCGAGCGGCCCTCGGTGCGAAAGGCCGTGAGCGCCGAATATCCCGCCCTGCTCAGCGATTTCTTGAGGCGGCGAAATTCCTGGATATCGCACCTGCAGGCAGAAGCGGTGGCCTGAGGGCATGGTGTCGTTACCGGGCTTGACCCGGCAACCCATCACTCTTTGCAAGAGACTTTATTGAAGAGCTGATGGATGCGCGGATCAAGTTCGCGCATGACGACCCAAAGTTCGACTACTGTGTGGGTTGCCTAGCGGACGTTGGCGAGCCGCATGTCGAGATAGCCGGTCACCGTCTGCATCAGCGGCTCCAGCTTGCCGTCAAAGAAATGGTTGGCGCCGGGAATGATTTGCTGGTCGATCACGATGCCCTTTTGTGTCTTGAGCTTCTCAACCAGTGTGTTGACGTCCTTGGGCGGCACGACGGCATCTTTCTCGCCGTGCACGATCAGACCCGAGGACGGACAGGGCGCAAGGAAGGAGAAGTCGTAGAGATTGGCGGGCGGAGCGATCGAGATAAAACCCTCGACCTCGGGTCGGCGCATCAAGAGCTGCATGCCGATCCAGGCGCCGAACGAGAATCCCGCCACCCAGCACGCGCGTGCTTCCGGATTGATGGTCTGTGCCCAGTCAAGGGCCGAAGCCGCATCCGACAGCTCGCCAGTGCCGTGATCGAACGAACCCTGGCTGCGGCCCACGCCGCGGAAATTGAAGCGCAGCACGGAAAAACCGCGATGGGCGAATGCGTAATAGCACTGGTAGACGATCTGATGATTCATCGTGCCGTGGAATTGGGGGTGCGGATGCAGGATCATCGCGATCGGCGCGTTCTTCTGCTTCGCGGGATGATAACGGCCTTCGAGGCGGCCCGCGGGACCGGTGAAAATGACTTCAGGCATTGAGGGTCCTTGGCAAAAATCAACCGATTTTTTGCTGGCTCGGTCTGGCTTTTTCGCAGACAAAACCTTGCGGAATGAAGGGGCTGATCAGACGTCGCTGTCGTGGCGCGAACAGCGTCTAGCGTGGTGGATCGACACTGGTGAACTGGAGGGCGCGTTCTAACATAGGGCGAGGGGCAAAAAGCAAGGGTTTTGAACACTTCGCTGGGTGCTCGGGACGGCCGCGTTTTCGATCGCGTTGCAACGCGACCTTGTGATCGCCAACTGACATCACGAGAAGCGACAGATGGGCGGCTCCGAGGCCGACCAACCAGAAGTTTCGGGATAAAGGTATTATAACACTCCATTATGGACAGGGTTTATCTCGATTGGAATGCGACAGCCCCGCTTCGTAGTGAAGCGCGCCAAGCCATGATTTCGGCCCTGCAGCTTTGCGGCAATCCGTCGTCGGTTCATGCCGAGGGTCGGAGCGCGCGCAAGCTGGTGGAGGATGCCAGAGCCATTGTCGCGAACGCCGTGGGCGCCTCGCCGCGGAACGTCGTTTTCACCTCGGGCGGGACCGAGGCCAATGCGCTGGCGCTCAGGCCCGGGCTCAGGCGCGGTTCAGGTGCCCCGGTCGAGCGGCTTCTGGTTTCGGCGATCGAACACGCCTCGGTTCTCGCCGGCGGGAGCTTTTCGGCCACCAGCATTGAAACCATCCCTGTGTCCAGTTCCGGAGTGATCGATCTTAGCCGCCTGCGCGCGCTCTTGGTCGGCCAGCCACCCGCACTCGTGTCGGTCATGCTGGCCAACAACGAAACCGGGGCCGTGCAGCCGGTCGCGGAAGCGGCCGAGATCGTGCACGGCGAGGGCGGTCTGATGCACGTCGACGCGATCCAGGGTTTTGGAAAATTTTCTTTCAATATCAATGGTTTGAATACTGATTTGGTGACGCTTTCGGCGCACAAGGTCGGCGGACCCAAAGGTGTGGGCGCTTTGGTCTTGGCGGAGGGGATAACCGGCCTTGAGCCCCTGCTGCGCGGGGGAGGTCAGGAGCTGAACCGCCGGGCGGGAACCGAAAATGTCGCTGGAATCGCAGGTTTCGGAGCCGCCGCGAAGGCTGCCCTGGATGCGCTTGAAACCGAGACCAACCGCCTTGAGGCGCTGCGGGAGAGGCTTGAACGCGGCCTGCGGCAAACGCCCGGCGCCATCATCTTCTCCGATACTGCTCGCCGCTTGCCCAACACGACCCTGTTCACGGTTCCGGGCCTGCGGGCCGAAACTGCAGTAATCGGCTTCGATCTCGCCGGCATTGCGGTGTCATCGGGCTCTGCCTGCTCATCCGGCAAGGTACAGCGTTCCCACGTGCTCCAGGCGATGGGATTCGGCCCTGAACTGGCCCAAGGAGCGGTGCGGCTCAGTCTGGGCTGGTCCACGGGGGATGCAGATATTGATCGCTGCCTGGAGGCTTGGCGAATGCTTGCGGGTGGCTTACTTAAGGGTCAACGACGAAACACGGCTTGAACGGTTCTAAGCAGGTGATTTCGTCGACGGAACATCGTAATAGACCTGCTCAATCGATCCACCGCGGTCCTTGAAACCGCGAGCGGAGGAATGCAATGGCTGCCGTCCAGGAGACGGTCGATCGGGTTCGCCAGATCGACGTCGATCAATACCGTTATGGATTCGAGACGCTTATCGAGTCCGAAAAGGCCCCGAAGGGGTTGTCGGAAGATACCGTCCGCTTCATCTCCGCAAAGAAGAATGAGCCGGCCTGGATGCTGGAATGGCGCCTTGAGGCCTATCGCCGCTGGCTGACCATGACCGAGCCGACCTGGGCGCGCGTCAACTATCCGAAGATCGATTACCAGGACATCTACTATTACGCGGCGCCGAAGCCGAAGAAGCAGGTTGCCTCGCTCGACGAGATCGACCCGGAAATCCTCAAGACCTACGAGAAACTCGGCATTCCCTTGCGTGAGGTCGAGGTTCTTGAAGGCGTGGTTCGCCAGAATGGCGACAACGGATCGCCCGAGCGCCGTATTGCGGTGGACGCCGTGTTCGATTCCGTTTCGGTCGCCACCACCTTCAAGCAGGAGCTGAAAAAGGCCGGCGTGATTTTCATGCCGATCTCGGAAGCGATCCGCGAGCACCCCGAGCTCGTGAAGAAGTATCTCGGCTCGGTGGTACCGACCTCGGACAATTTCTTTGCGACCTTGAATTCGGCGGTGTTTTCCGACGGCTCCTTCGTCTATGTGCCGGCGGGCGTGCGCTGCCCGATGGAATTGTCGACTTATTTCCGCATCAACGAGCGCAATACCGGCCAATTCGAGCGCACCCTGATCATCGCCGACAAGGGCTCTTACGTCAGCTATCTCGAAGGCTGCACCGCGCCCCAGCGCGACGAAAACCAGCTTCACGCCGCCGTGGTCGAGCTGGTCGCGCTCGACGATGCCGAGATCAAGTATTCGACGGTCCAGAACTGGTATCCCGGCAACTCGGAAGGCAAGGGCGGCATCTACAACTTCGTCACCAAGCGCGGCGACTGCCGCGGCAACCGCTCGAAGATTTCATGGACCCAGGTCGAGACGGGATCGGCCATCACCTGGAAATATCCGAGCTGCATTTTGCGTGGCGACAACTCGCGCGGCGAGTTCTATTCGATCGCGATCTCGAACGGCCACCAGCAGGTCGATTCCGGCACCAAGATGCTCCATCTCGGCAAGAACACGACCAGCCGGATCATCTCCAAGGGCATTGCCGCCGGCGTGTCGCAAAACACCTATCGTGGCCTCGTCACCGCGCATCGCAAAGCCACCGGCGCGCGCAACTACACCGCCTGCGACTCGCTTCTGATCGGCGACAAATGCGGCGCCCACACCGTTCCTTACGTCGAAGCGAAGAATGCTTCCGCGCTGTTCGAACATGAGGCGACCACCTCGAAGATCTCCGAGGACGTGCTGTTCTACTGCACGCAGCGTGGCTTGAGCCAGGAAGAAGCGGTTGGGCTCGTGGTCAACGGCTTTGTGAAGGACGTCCTGCAGCAACTGCCGATGGAATTCGCGGTGGAAGCACAGAAGCTGATCTCGATCTCGCTCGAAGGTTCGGTTGGATAGAACCTCAAGGAGATTGAGCAAGCTTTCTTTCAGGGAAGAGGAATAACTGTCAACCACGCCTTCGGGACCGCGCCTCCGGTGCTCCCCCGGAACGAGGTGAAAACGGAAAAAATGTAATGGCCTTACTCGAAGTCAAAAATTTGAACGTCCGCGTCGATGATCGCGAGATCCTCCATTCGCTTTCGCTTACCGTGAATGTGGGCGAGGTGCACGCGATCATGGGGCCGAACGGGTCCGGGAAGTCGACGCTCTCCCATGTCATCGCCGGCAAGCCCGGCTACGAAGTCACCGGCGGCGAAATTCTCTACAGGGGCGAGGATCTTCTTGCGATGTCGCCCAACGAGCGCGCCGCCAAGGGCGTGTTCCTGGCGTTCCAGTATCCGGTCGAGATTCCCGGCGTCGCCACCATGACGTTCCTGCGCACGGCACTGAATGCCCAACGCAAGGCGCGTGGGCAAAGCGAATTCTCCACCCCGGCTTTCCTTAAGAAAGTGCGCGAGGTCGCGGCGAAGCTGAACATTCCGCAGGACATGCTCAAGCGTGGCGTCAATGTCGGCTTCTCCGGCGGTGAGAAGAAACGCAACGAGATCCTGCAGATGGCGCTGTTCGAGCCGGCCCTGTGCATTCTCGACGAGATGGATTCAGGCCTCGATATCGATGCGCTGCGCATTGCTGCCGACGGCGTCAACGCGTTGCGCTCACCCGATCGGGCGATGGTGGTGATCACGCACTACCAGCGGCTGTTGAACTACATTATCCCCGATTTCGTCCACGTGATGTCGAGAGGGCGCGTGGTGAAGAGCGGCGACAAGCATTTGGCGCTTGAACTGGAGGCATCCGGCTACACGAAGTTCGACGACGCGGCCTAATTCAAAACGGAACTGATGATGAATCTTGCACTGGCAAAAACCGACACCGCACGCGCGACAAGTGATATCTTCGCGGCCGCGCGGGACCGGCTGCCTGGCGAGGGCGCGGTCGCGGAGGTGCGCGAGCGGGCTTTTGGAGCCTATGAGCGCGCGGGCCTGCCGCATCGGCGGATCGAGGAATGGAAATACACCGATCTGCGCGCGCTGATGCGCGAGGTGCTGCCGCTTGCCGCTGCTCCCGATGCCGCCGCGCTCAAATCCGCCGAGGCCGCGCTGGCTTCGCTTGCCGTGGTCGATGCCCAGCGGCTCGTGCTGATCGACGGCGTGTTTGCGCCGGCACTGTCGGACCTTTCGGCTTTCGAGACCAGTGTGCGCGTGCAAACCCTGCGCGACGCGCTCGAGGAGCAGGGAAACAGTTCGAGGGCAGATTTGCTCGGTGGTAGCGCGATCGGAGGCGCGATGCTTGCGTTGAACGCAGCACTCGCAACCGACGGTGTGTTGGTCACGATTGCCGAAAAAATCGAGCTCAAGAAGCCGGTTCACATCGTGCATGTCGCGACGCGTTCGTCGGCTGCGCGCTATACCCGCTCGTTCCTGACCGTCGGCAAGGGCGCGAGAGCGACCTTGCTGGAGAGCTTTGTCGCAGCCGACGGTGCGCAATCCTATCAGGTTAACGACGCCGTCACCGTTTGCCTCGGCGATGGAGGTGAGCTCGAGCATGTGCGGCTGATGGTCGATGCGCCGGACGCCGTCAACATCACCACCGCCATTTTCACGATGGGTGCGAAGGCGCGGCTGAACACGCTGAACATGACCACGGGCGGCGGCGTCAGCCGCTATCAGGGATACCTCACTTTCGCCGGCGAAGGCGCCGAAGTGACGGCCAACGGCGTCAGCCTGCTCAATGGTCGCCAGCACGCCGATAATACGCTGTTTCTGGATCACGCCGTTCCGCACTGCATGAGCCGGGAAATCTTCCGCTCGGTGGTCGACAATCGCGCCCATTCGGTGTTTCAGGGCCGCATCATGGTGCGCCCCGGCGCACAGAAGACGGACGCCAAGATGATGACGCGGGCGCTTCTGTTGTCGGACGAGGCTGAGGCCGACAACAAGCCGGAGCTCGAAATTTTCGCCGACGACGTTACCTGCGGCCACGGCGCAACCACCGGCGCGCTCGACGAGAGCCTCCTATTTTACCTGCGCGCACGCGGCCTTTCCGAGAAGGAGGCGCAGGCGCTTCTGATCCAGGCATTTGTTGGCGAAGCGATCGAACAGATCGCCAGCGATGCGTTGCGTGAGCTCGCGATTTCGGCAGCGCAGCGCTGGCTGGCGGCTCGGGGATGACCATGCATCCGGCAGTCGCAAATGGTGCGTATGATGTCGCGAGGGTGCGGGAGGATTTCCCCGCTCTCGCGCTCAAGGTCTATGGCAGGCCTCTGGTCTATCTCGACAACGCCGCGTCAGCACAGAAGCCCAACGCGGTGCTCGACCGCATGAACCTGGCCTTCAAGACCGAGTACGCGAATGTGCACCGCGGCCTGCATTACCTCGCCAACGCGGCCACCGAGGCCTACGAGGGTGCCCGCGCCAAAGTGGCGAAATTTCTCAACGCCGCGCGGAGCGAGGAGATCGTCTTCACCCGTAATGCGACGGAGGCGATCAACCTCGTGGCCTCCTCATGGGGCGAGCCGAACATCAAGGCAGGCGAGGAGATCGTGCTTTCGATCATGGAGCACCATTCCAATATCGTGCCCTGGCATTTCCTCAGGGAACGCCACGGTGCCGTCATCAAATGGGCCCCGGTGGACGACGAAGGCAATTTCCTGATCGACGAGTTCGAAAAACTGCTCTCCGCGAAAACGAAGCTGGTCGCGATCACCCACATGTCGAACGCGCTCGGCACCGTCGTGCCGGTCAAGGAGGTGGTCAAGCTCGCGCACGATCGCGGGATACCCGTGCTGGTCGACGGCAGCCAGGCCGCGGTGCACATGCCGGTCGACGTGCGGGACATCGACGCCGACTTCTATGCTTTTACAGGCCACAAATTGTACGGGCCGACCGGCATCGGCGTGCTCTATGCCAAGCATGAGCACCTCGTGGCGATGCGGCCCTATAATGGTGGCGGCGAGATGATCCGTGAGGTGGCACGCGACTGGGTCACCTACGGCGATCCTCCGCACAAATTCGAGGCGGGCACGCCGGCGATCGTTGAAGCAGTGGGACTGGGAGCGGCGATCGACTACGTCAATTCGATCGGCAAAGAACGCATCGCGGCCCACGAACATGATCTTCTCGACTACGCCGAAGCTCGTCTGCGTGAAATCAATTCGCTGCGCATGATCGGCACGGCCAGGGGGAAGGGGCCGTTGATCTCCTTCGAAATGAAGGGCGCCCATCCCCACGATGTCGCGACCGTGATCGACCGCCAGGGAATAGCCGTGCGGGCCGGTACCCATTGCGTCATGCCGCTTTTAGAGCGGTTCAATGTGACGGCGACCTGCAGGGCCTCGTTCGGAATGTATAATACTCGTGAGGAAGTCGATCAGTTGGCGCAGGCCCTGATCAAGGCGGGGGAATTGTTCGCATGACCGATACCATCGAAACCGGGAATCCGGAGATGCCCAATCTCGAAGCCAAAGTCGCCAATATGGAGACGCACTCGGCGTTGCCGCCGGAGGAGACCGAGCGCTTGAGCGGCGAGATCGTAGCCGCGTTGAAGACCGTTTTCGATCCGGAAATACCCGCCGACATTTACGAGCTCGGCCTGATCTACAAGGTCGATCTCAAGGACGACCGTTCCGTCGATGTGGTGATGACGCTGACGACGCCGAACTGCCCGGCGGCCGGAGAGTTGCCCCAGATGGTGGAGAACGCAATCGCCAGCATTCCCGGCATTGGCGTCGTCAACGTCAACCTGGTGTGGGACCCGGCATGGACTCCGGACCGGATGTCCGACGAGGCGCGTCTCGTTCTCAATATGTGGTGATGCATTCGAATTTGACCGTTCACGATATCAAGCCGGCATTGAACAGGCCGCGGGATTGACCACATGACAGATATGACATCCGCATCACCGACATCCAAGCAGAAGCCGCGCCCGCGCCCGCAGGTCATGAAGCTGACCGAGGCCGCCGCGCAGCGCATCCAGGAATTGACCCGCCGCGCCGATTCCGAGATCGTCGGCTTGCGGGTCGGCGTCAAGAACGGCGGCTGCGCCGGACAATCCTACACGGTCGAATATGCCCATGAAGTCCGCCCGAGCGATGAGGTCGTCGAGGACAAGGGCGTGAAAATCCTGGTGGACCCCAAGGCCGTGCTGTTCCTGCTCGGCACCGAGATGGATTACAAGGCCGACAAGTTGCAGGCCCAGTTTATCTTCAACAATCCGAACCAGGTCGGA
>Ga0306925_10004737_pt1 | contig 12360 bp, 14 predicted proteins | sample flu12Cox44000176_FD_203755 | JGI IMG/M metagenome (GOLD analysis project Ga0306925, IMG submission 203755) | Lab enrichment of tropical soil microbial communities from Luquillo Experimental Forest, Puerto Rico - flux8day.12C.oxic.44.000.176 (v2)... | ecosystem: Environmental > Terrestrial >...
GGGATCATCGACAGCTGCTGCGAGGCTTGGAACTGGCTGCTCGCCGAAACCGGCCGCATCCGCTCCCTGTGCTCCTATCCGTGGCTCCAACAGGTCAGCAGCTAATCAGGTCGGTATGAGATGGGCATTCCGGGGCAATACACGCACGAGCGGATGCGCGCGGCCTTCCAGACCGTGGCCCGAGTGGCGAAGGGCCACGGCAAGGCGATGGGGGTCGGCGGCGTGCGGCAGGATTTCGAATTCCAGAGCTGGCTGTTGCGGCTCGGCGTGCGTTACCTGACCGGCGGCTCCGATGTCGGCTACATCCTCAGCGCTGGCCGCGCTGACGTGAAGCAGTTGCGCGACCTCAAATTGTAGGGAGCGGGCATACGGTGCGCCGGATACGCTGGTCGCAGTCGAAGATGACGAGAGCAGGCGCGCGCGGTCTGATTAGCACTGCAGTAGGCTTGCGGAAAGCGCGATATGTCACCTGGCCAGTGGGCCATGGCGGGCCGATGCTTGCGGCTCAATTTGCGGCGGTTTCAGGCTCGACGCGAACCACCGGGCGCTGTTCGAGAAAACGCCGCAGAATCTCGGCTTGCTCCTCGGCTTGGACCTGCAACCGTTCCCAATAGACGAGGCCGTTGTCCAGCGGCGCGTCGCGTGCGCTCACGATCATCCGGCGTGCGAACTCGGCTTGCTCGTTCAGCATACGCAGGGCGACGTAGATACCCTTCTCGACCCCCTCGGACTGCGATTCCAACAGCTCCATCGGGCCAAAGCGATGCCCGACGTGACAGTCGTATTCGTGTACGCCGTTCTTGAGCTTGAACCTGAGCGCACCACCACATTCCGGGCAGCTGAAGGTTAGGGGACGGTCGAAGTCATTCATCTCCATTTCGATAGGCGCTCCCTCGCCGGCTGCAACTGCTGCGACCGAGATCGCTTCCGTGGACAGCCGGAGCAATAGGGCGGGGATTTCGCCGGCGCAAACCACAAAATCCGGCTCGCAGACCGATGCGGCAGTTCGCGGCATGTCCGGGAAATCCGAATGCGACGGATCCTCGACGATCGTCACCCCGCCGGCCTGCCGGATCGCAGCCAGCCCGACTGCGCCATCGCCGCCTCCGCCGCTCAACGCGACGCCAATAACCCGAGCTCCACAGTGTCTCGCGGCGGAGCGAAACAAGGGGTCGATCGCCGGCCGGGTGAAATGCTCGCGCGGGCCGCGGGATAGGCAGACCCGACTATCTTCGATCAGCATGTGTCGGTCGGGAGGGGCGACATAGATGTGGCTTTTTCTGATCGGCTCTTCGCCTCGCGGGTGCGACGCCGTTAGTGTCCCTGACTTTCTGAGCAGATCGGGGAGGATGCTGCGGCTTTGCCCGACGTGGGCGACGACGAAGAGGGTCCCAGGAAAATCGGCGGGCAAAATTTGGGCGATCGCGCGAAGCGTGTCGAGACTGCCGGCGGAGCCGCCGATGACGACTATGTCCCGGCTCCGAGTATCTCCTGAGCGCTTAGCTGCCACATCCCTTTCCCTCGCTTACCAGTCAACGCGCGCCGCTCGGCTCGGTTCCGGTATAGTGCGGCCAGGTTCAGCCGCACGGTCGGAGATTACTTCTCTTGTTCCAGCTCGAGGTGCTGACGCGCCAGGCTGAGCGTTTGCTTCAGAGTAGCCAGGATTTCCTTCGCCTCGGCGGCAAGCACAGCATATTTGTCGTTATTCGACAGCCGGATGACGAGGCTTTCCTGACGCGCGATGTGCTGCTCGGCCTGGGCCACGTGCCGGCGCGCCTGTGCGATCGGGTCTTCGGCGGCCCTGTGTCTCAACCTTTCTTGCCCCTCGCGCTCTTGCAGATCATCCACCGGCCGCGCGTAATCTTCGGACGCCTCAGGTGCGATCTCGGCGAAGCCCTCCCGATTTTCTGCGAGCTTGAGCAACCTTTCATGAGAAGCCGCGACCCGCAACAACCTGGCTCGCACCTCGGGGGAACTCGTGCGTGCGGCTTGCCTTTTGAATTCTTCCGCCTGCGCTCGATAATGCTCGATATACTTTGCCGCACTTTGCTGAGCAATCGCCGCCTGCGCCGCGCACTGCTCAATGATGCCGTGCAATTCTCGCAACTCATCGAGTAATGTCGGAGACCTCATCTAGGGGCCCCAGCCGCACCGCACGAGTGCGATAGAGCATGTCGCGCGTTTCGCGAAGGATCGCTAAAGTACGTAACACAGCATCTGGGGCAGGCAGTGCAAAGCGGACTGGCAACGCTCAATCGGTCATTTCCGCGAAAGCAAAAATCTGCGGTAGCCGGAGCGACTTGTGAAGGACTTCCGGGGAAGGATTCGCTCATTTCGGGTCAGGCATTCAGTCTGCTAATCCTGGCTTCGGAGCCGCAGTTTTGAGAAGGCCCATCAGTGTCCCTAGTAGATCGGCCATTTTGAACGGCTTAGACAGACGCGGCCGTGCGGCGTATTCTCCAGGTAGACCGCCCGTGTTGTAGCCGGTCACAAACATGAACGGGATGTGCTGCCGGGACAGAGCGTCGGCCACTGGATCGATGCGGTCGCCGCCTAAATTGACGTCGAGGACCGCGGCGTCGTAGGTCTCGTGATCCACCGCATCGAGCGCTTCCGCCAGTCGCGCGACAGGTCCCAACACGACGCAACCTGCAGATTGCAACATCTCTTCGATCAGCGTCGCGACAAGAAATTCGTCCTCGACGACCAATACTCTAATTCCTTCGAGCGTCGCTGTCATGACGCTGCTTCCTCTCTGATCCGGCTGTCGGAGGGCGGCCCGAAGGTCATGTGTTGAGGGTCGGCCGGAATGACTATCCTACAATGGAGCCCGCCATCGATGACACCGAGCTTTGCTTCGCCTTCTAATTCGAAACGAACGCCGCGTTCGATGAGTTCCGTACCGAAACCGTGCTTCGGCAATCCGTCGATTTTTGGCCCACCGCGTTCGGTCCAGGTCAGCTCGAGCTGGGTCGGTCGATCGCCGGCGATTGTCCAAGCTACATCGACTCTGCCCTCGGGAGCGGAGAGGGCGCCGTATTTGGCGGCGTTGGTCGCGAGCTCGTGAACGACTAACGCCAGAAACAGGGCCGCTTGCGGCTTCAGCATGACCGGCGGCCCGTTCACCGTCACATTGGCGCCGCGGCTGCCGCCATGAGGGGCAAGTTCCGTCAGGATGACATCGCGCAGCCCCGCCTCGGTCCAACCCGCCCTCGACAGCAGGTCGTGGGTGTGCCCGAGGGCGTGGTAGCGGCCGATCAGATCGGTCTTCGCGGTCCCATCTGGCAAGGTGCGCTCGGCCATCGACGAGACCACGGCGAGCGTGTTCTTGACGCGATGGCTGAGCTCGGCGGTCAATACCCTCTGCTGCTCCTCCGCCGCGGCAATGTTGGTGACATCGACAAAGGTTAGCAATACGCCGTCAATCTCGTTGTTGGCCTCGCGGTAGGGAAGAATGCGCGCGAGGTAATGGCCATTCCCGCCGGCAACGCTCACCGCGCGTTCGGCCGGCTCGCCGTCGCTGCACACCCGCCGCATATCTTTTTCCAGATCGGGGTAATCGATGCGGCTGACGATGTCGGTCAACGGCCGCCCGCGATCACCGGCAATGAGATGGAACAGTTTCGTTACGGCCGGCGTAAAGCTGCGGATCACGAAATTGCGGTCGAGAAAGATCGTCGCGATCTGGGTGCTTTGAAATAGATTGTTGAGATCAGTATTGGCGCGGTCGAGCTCGTCGATTTTCATGCTGAGCTCGTTGTTGACGGTCTGCAGTTCCTCGTTGACCGATTGTAGCTCCTCCTTCGAGGTTTCGAGCTCTTCGTTGGTCGATTGCAGCTCCTCATTGACCGAGAGCAGCTCTTCGTTGGAGGAGCGAAACTCCTCGTTTGCCGTTTCCAGCTCCTCGATCGTTGATTGCAGCCGCTCCTTGGTTTCCTGCAGCTCCCGTTCGATCTGCTGCACGGTTGCGTCCTCGCCTTCCGGACGCCCCGAGTCGACCGTCTCTTCGTCTGTTCTAATTGGGCCGCGGTCGATAAATACGATCCCGTAGGCGATCTCCTTGTCTTCGTTGATCGGCTCGACCGCAAGGCTGACGGTCTGTGTGCCGCCGTTGATCTGTATTGCCACGCGATCACGGACGGCGCGCTGTCCGGTCTCCTTGGCACGATGGAGCGCCGCACGCAGATCGGCGCGCAGACCGGGGCGAGCCATAGCGATGATGTCGCGATTGGGCGGACCGGCGGCCGGCTGCAGATACTTCCCGGTGCCCGGCGAGAAAAACAGCGTTTGGCCGGCTTCGTCGACGATCACGTAGGTGGGTGCAAAACGCTCCACAATCGTGCCCGCAACCCGGCGCAGCATGTCGGAGCGCTGCAACAACCCGCTGTGGCCCTCTTCTGGTCCCGCCACCTCGCGCCGCGAGTTCGGCAAGAATTGCCGCAACGGCAGAACCGGGCGCGAAACCAGGTCGCGCCGCCGGAAGATGCGGTTCTTTCGATCGAGCGTGACGAACAATTCGCTATAGCGGGAGAGATTTTCAGAACTTCCTAGGAATAGGTAACCTCCCGGTCGCAGCGAATAATGAAACAATGGAACGATCTGCGCCTGCAGCGTTGGCTTCAAGTAAATCAACAGATTTCGGCAGGATATCAGATCGAGCCGTGAGAAAGGCGGGTCGCGGATGACGCTATGCGTCGAAAAGATGCACATATCGCGCAGCTCTTTCACAACGTGATATGTGCCGGCTTCCTGGACAAAGAAGCGCCGGAGCCGCTCGGGCGAGACTTCCTTGACGACGCTCGCCGGATAGCGCGCCGCGCGAGCGACCCCCATCGCCGTCTCGTCGATATCAGTGGCGAAGATCTGGACCTTGGGCGGTGCGATCAGTTTCTCACACTGCTCGCGCAACAGGATGGCGATCGAATAGGCCTCCTCGCCGGTCGAGCACCCGGCGACCCAGACCCGCACCTCGTCGTCGGCGCCTCTGCCCTCGAAGAGTTTGGGGATCACTGTCGTCTCGAGCGCCTGAAATGCTGCCGCATCGCGAAAGAAATCGGTGACGCCGATCAACAGGTCGCGAAACAGCGCATGGGCCTCGTCCGGCTCCTTTTGCACCCGATCGGCGTAATCCTCGAGCTTTGTCGTCTGGACCACCTGCATGCGGCGCTGCACTCGGCGCTGAAACGTGCGCTCCTTGTAGTCGGTGAAATCGTGCCCGGTGCGGCTGCGTAACAGAGCATGGATCCTGGCCAGCGCGTCGCCCGGCTTTTCCGGGTCGAAGGCGCCCCAATTGCGAATGTACGCGATGATCCGATCGGGAATGGTCTCGACTGGGAGCTCGAGATCGACAAAGCCGGCCGCTACCGCGCTCGACGGCATCTCGGAGAAGCGCGGCCGCGTTACATTCGAGCCTTGCGCGATCGTCAGCCCGCCATTCTCCTTGATCGCCTTGATGCCGAGAGTGCCGTCGTGGCCGCCACCGGAGAGCACGACTCCGATCGCATGCTCCCCCTGATCCTCGGCGAGCGAGTTGAAAAACACATCGATCGGTGCCCGCTCGCGGTCGGCAGTCCCGGTGCGGCGCAAGCGCAGACGTCCCTCGCGGATGGTCAGGATCGCGCTGGGCGGCAGAACATAGACATGCTCCGCTTCGACCCTCTCGCCGTCCTTGGCGTCGACGACCGGCATCCGGGTGGCGCGGCCGAGGATCTCGGAAAGCATGCTCTCGCGGCCCGGCGGCAGATGGGTCAGGACGACAAAGGCGAGTCCGTTACCGGCAGGAACCGCTTTAAAGAATTCTTCCAGCGCTTCGACACCGCCTGCCGAGGCGCCGATACCGACTACTGGGAGAATTTGGCCCAAGTTTTTCACTCGTCGGCTGTCACGTTATCGTTAAGCCGAAGCTAACTACGAACACACCGTCGTTTACAATATGCCTCTTCCGGAACGACTGGAAGGTAGGAGGGTTTGCTCAACAGAGATGCGGGAGGCAGGCATGGCAATTCCGCCACACGATTTGAAACCACAGCATCTGCATGTGTTGGACAAAGCGCGAGAACTCGCCGAGCAAGTGCGAAAGACGGCCGAACGCGTCCATGAGCAGGCCAAAGAATCGCGCCGCCTGACCGAGATTGCACGGCGTCACTGCGAAAGGGGGCGTGAGCTGTCGAGAGCCGGGCGCGAGGAAGCGCGCGCCGTTCAAACTTCGATATCTTGGAGCCTCGATGCAGCCCACAAAGGGGGACGCCGCTCGGCCGAGGATTGACGTCAGCCGGCGCGCTGCGGCGCCGTTACGGTGCGGCGCGGCGCCCAGGGCACCTCGCGGATGCTGTTGAGATCGATCTCCGGCATCGGCATGCCGAGCTGATTGGCCACTGCATTTGCGAGTTCGTTGTAATGTTCGAAATTGCGGCGCAAGCGCCCGCGCCAGGCGGGGATGCCGCCGCTCGCATGTAATTCGAATGCTGACTCGCGGCCGTCCAGCGCCGAGGAGACGTGATCCCACGCCATCTGCAAAAGAGCCGAGCGCTGCAGGGCGGTATAACCGCCGCCGCCGAACGCGTCCTCGAGCCCGGCAGCCAGTTCGGGTGCGGCGAGATCCGTGTCCGACGGGCAGACGACGAGCGAGGAGCCGGGGACGATCCGCAGGATTTCGGCCATGCGCTGGCGCGCCTTCAATATTGCGATGCCACCGACCGACAGATGCGCGTGGTTGGGGACGCAGTAGCCGCTTTGCGTAAAGCAGGGGTCGCGCTCGCATGCCGTGAGGCAGCTGCGCACGGTCTGCACCTCAATCGTCAGATCGACGAGGTATTCGATCGTCTGGTCGTGCTTTGCGAGGCCCATTGCATGGGTCAGCGCGAGGGCGAGGCCGAGCGTGACCTCCGCCTTAGAGAGCCAACCGTAGAGATGGTGCCAGATCAGCCAGCGCACGACCGGCTCTGGCGATTCACCCAACAGGAAAACATGTTCCCACGGGATGAACACGTCTTCCAACCACATCTGCCCGTCGAGCTCGTCGTAGCGTTGGCTCAGTGGCGCGACGAACGGGTTGGCGTCGCGCACCGCGATCTTGCGGCAGATCGTCGTGACGCCGGGAGCGTTGACCGCCACGATAAAGGTGGCGCGATGCCCGTCGATCTCGATGCCGCAGAGGCTGCCGACATAGACGTCCTCGGCAAAGGCCGGGCTCGTATGCATGCCGATTTTGCCGCGGACAATAATCCCGGCGTCGGTCTGACGCACGAGCCGCAATGCCGTACGCTCGGCCGGATCCTCTCTCAGCCGCGCGCCGATCGTCGGGGCGCCGCCGCAGAATGTCAGGAACCGCCCGCTGCGGGCGATCATCTCGCGATACCGGGCGGCATTGGCGATCTGCTCGGCGGAGACATCGCGCTCCTCGACCGAAGCCAAGACGCCAAGCGCGATCATGTGGCCATAGCACGGGGTGTGAGTGATGTTGCCGGCGCTGAGAAACGTCGTTGCCGAAAAGAACCGGCCCATGCCGGAGAGATCCTCGGCGCTCTTTGGCACGACGTAGGCCCAGGGTGTGCCCTCGCTTTGCGCGTCTGATGGACGGACGGCGATCTCTTGCCAAGCAGGGTCCAAGTGCAGATCGTACCAGGCGACATATTCCTCGACCATCGCGCGCGTCGCGGGATGCGTCGTCACGTCGTCGATCAAGCCCGCGCCCATGACCCAGACCCGCCGACCGTCGCGCAAAGCGTGCCGGTACTCCGCCCCTGTCCTCATGCCCTGCTCCTTCGTGCTCGGCCTGCAACTCGACCGGCAGGTTTAGCCTGTCGCGAGCCATTGACCAACCAGCTCGCAAGTGACCAGGAGCGCAACGTCTCGCCGATGATCAAACCACGTGCGCCCGCCAGCATCGGATAAGCGTAAACCGCGGCACGTGCGCACCGGCGAGTGTCGCGATGGCGGCCGCACCCATATCGAACCAATAAGACGGTGTCAGCTCCCCGGGCAGCATATGCTCGAACAGCCAGCGATAGAGTATAAACGTGATAATGACCGCGTAGATCATTCCACCCAGAAGGAAGAGCCATAAGCTCGCAAAACAATAACTTCGGGAGAGGGCGATATTGGAGTTGACGTACCATAATTAGGCATTATATATTCTCCGACAAGGAGATAACCGATGCGATCTGTTCTCGACGAACCCCGCTTCCGAAACGAGCCAGCCGCCTACGCATACGTCGAGGCGATCGTGTGGCCGAATGGGCGTGTCTGCCCCCATTGTGGCGTGGTTGATAAGAGTGGGGCGCTGAAGGGCAGGAGCACTCGCATTGGCGTCTATAAGTGCTATGCCTGCCGGAAGCCATTCACCGTCAAGGTCGGAACGATCTTCGAAAAGAGCCATGTGCCGATGCACATCTGGTTGCAGGCGATGCACCTGATGTGCTCCAGCAAGAAAGGTTTCAGCGCTAATCAGTTGTGCCGCGTGCTCGGCGTCGATTTCAAAACCGGATGGTTCATTGGACACCGCATTCGCGAAGCTATGATGCCGATCGATGGCGGCTCTGGCCCGCTGGGTGGCGAAGGCAAGATCGTCGAGTCGGACGAGAGTTACACCGTGTACAAGGAAGGTGGTCCGACTTGGTTCCTGCATCCCGAGCACGGATGGCGGAGACGCACTGGCGGAGATCGAGTGCCAGTCGTCACTCTCGTCGAGCGTGGTGGCAGGGTACGTTCCCGTAAGGTCGATAACGTGACCGCCGCCACCCTGCGCAGTGTCGTTTTCGCGACTGCAGATACTAAGAGCAGGCTGATGACTGATGAGCTTCGCGCGTACCGACGCATCGGTCAGCGCTTCGCTGGTCATGATGCGGTCGATCACGGGCGAGAGGAATGGCCGCGCGACCTGGGCGACGGCACCAAGGCGCACACGAATACCGTCGAGGGCTTCTTCTCGATCCTCAAGCGAGGCATCTACGGCTGCTATTTCCACGTCAGCGAGGCCCATTTGCATCGCTACCTTGCCGAATTCGATTTCCGCTACAGCAACCGAATCGCTCTCGGGGTCGATGATGTAGAGCGTACTGAGCGCGCGATCCGCGCCATCGTCGGCAAGCGGCTGACCTATCGAACGACTGGTAGAGAAGCCGCCTCGAAACCAGCTACCACCTAGACCATTCTGGCTGGACGCGCCATATAGGGAGCCAGTGCAATTGAGGCTTCCGTTTGATGGCGGCGACGAAGACGAGGACGACGCGGAAGGTGACCAAGAAGCCGCCAGTCAGCAAGGTCGATGACAAGCAGCAATACGAGCGCTTCCGGGAATTCGCCCGCAAGGTCGAGGCGGACGATGACGTGGAAGCGTTCGATCGAACATTCAAATCTATCATCAAGGGTTCGCGCAAAACGCCTTAGCGCTTCATTCCGAACCTAGCTACGCTTGGGCCTCCGCGTTTCAGTTCCGCAAGCATCTCGTCTCTGGAGTAAATGAGCACGTCGTTCAAATACCCTCTCTCTCGTAATTCCCTGAGTATCGGGTGTCTCTGATCAATCTCCTCCCTTCTGAGTCCCTGCAAAAAGCATTCGCATCCCCGGTAGATTTCGGTCGCGATAATGCCCGCAGCCTGTAGTGGTATATATTTCATGCGGGAGCCGTAAGTGGTTGAGGTCTGCACTCCTCTATAACCAATATCGGCATAAAGCGTAACATATCGCTCGTGCCAAGTGGCTAACGCGTTGCCTACGCGTTCTTGTGCTTTGCTCTGATCACAGTAGATTGCGATCCCTTCGCCATGCGGGAGATTGTATGAGCGATGAAGGATCAGACTCAAACAACGATCGAGGCAGAACTCGTATGGGTCAGAAGGTAACTCGTATTGTCCTTCTGCTAAAACCCCCAGATAATGTGGCACCACGACTGCGTATCCGATACCGAAGATATCGTCTCCACTGAGAAGCTCCCACACCGCCCTGCGAGCCGATAACCATTTAGCTTCAGACCAATCTCTATAGTCGCCATGGCGACCAGCATGAACGCTGCCAAACTCTGAATGTTTCCAGCCGTTCGGCAACTGATACTTTGCCAGGAAGGCACGCCACTTGTTTTCCCAAGATATCCAGGCATCAGTAGATGCGACCCACCCGAGCACGCCGACTATCCGCGATCCAGAATGTGTGCCGGTATCGTCGAGGTATGCCCACACTATCGCCACTACCCTTTCGCGGCTCTGAAACGGATGCGCAACCGCCCCCACGTAACGAGCGCTGTTGTACGACGGGCCGATCATAGCCGCCCCGCGTGGGTACGGATAGTCCAATATCGCCCGGGAGAGAGAACACGCGTGCAACACGGGTTCCGAGAATGGCCAACGCCTCGGTCGCGCCCGTCGCAAACAGCCAATGAAGATCCAATGCCGCGCTCAGGCCCCTCCGCCGTGCGTCGCGGCGGCGAGGCGCCAGCGCACCATCTCGCCAGCGCGGAAAGGAACCACGGTGTTCTCGCCCCGGCCGATACGCTCTGGCACCAGGAACGGCTCCTGCCGCAACGTCACCCGGCTCGCATTTGGCGGCAGGCGATAAAATTCCGGACCATTCAGCGAGGCAAAGGCCTCGAGGCGGTCGAGCGCCTTCTCCTCCTCAAAGACCTCGGCGTAAGTCTCCAAAGCACATGGCGTCGTGAAGATGCCGGCGCAACCGCAGGCGGTCTCTTTGGCCGCAACCGGGTGCGGCGCGCTGTCGGTGCCGAGAAAGAACTTCTTGTCGCCGGAGGTCGCCGCGCGGCGCAAGGCCAGGCGGTGCTTTTCGCGCTTGGCGATCGGCAGGCAATAGAGATGCGGGCGGACCCCGCCGGCAAAGATAGCGTTGCGATTGATCTCCAGATGATGCGCGGTGATCGTTGCCGCCAAGTTCGTCTTGCTCGAGCCGACATAAGCGACAGCCTCCTCGGTCGTGACGTGTTCGAGGACGATGCGCAACTCGGGCAACCGCCGCCGCAGCGGGTCCAATACCCGCTCGATGAACACCGCCTCGCGGTCGAACACGTCCACCTCGGGATCGGTCACCTCGCCGTGGATCAACAGCGGGATGCCCAGCCCCGCCATGCGCTCGAGCACCGCGAAGATGCGTTCGTAATCGGTGACGCCGAGAGCCGAGTTGGTCGTCGCGTGCGCGGGATAGAGCTTGACCGCCGCGAACACCTTTTCCTCGTAGCCGCGCGCAATCTCTTCCGAATCTGCCTCGTCGGTGAGATAGCAGGTCATCAGCGGCGTGAAGTTCTCGCCCGACGGGCTCGCCGCGAGGATGCGCTCGCGATAGGCGCGCGCCGCTGCGACTGTGGTAACCGGCGGCACCAGGTTGGGCATCACGATCGCGCGTGCGAATTGGCGTGCGGTGAACCGCACCACTGTCGCCAACATCGCGCCGTCGCGCAGGTGGACGTGCCAATCGTCCGGACGCCGCAGGGTGATGGTCTCTGGATGTTCCGGCATTGACCTGCGCTCAGGTTAGTTCGCAGTCTCTAACGATCGCCGGAAATTACACCGGGATTGCCACGCCGGTTCGCTCGGCTGCGGCGATGAGTGCCTCACCCCTGGTCACTAACGGGGGACCGCGGCGGATTGCGAGTTCCAAATAGGTCGCGTCGTAGGTCGTCAATCCTTGCGCCCTCGCCAGCGCAAGGATCTCGCGCCAGGCGCGGGCGGTCGCTTCATTGTCGGTCGCGATCGGCAGCTCGGCGATCAAATCCAGGCGCATTGTGACGTCGGCCGTGGTGATGCGGCCGCGCTTCTCCGCCTGCAGCAGAACATTCGCCACCTCCAGATGCCAAAGTCCGGGACGACCGCACCCTGATCGCGGACCTGTTCGAACAGCGCATCCGATCTTGCGGAGGCCTCGTCTTCGAAGCACCAGCTCAGCGCCGCGGATGAATCGATAATGAGCGCGCTCACCGGCGCCCGGTATCCCGAAGGGCCTGCCAGGAGAGGCCGCCCAGAGTCGTTTGCTTGCGCAAGAGCTTGAGCTTTTCAAATGCGTCATTCACGCGCGCCTGATCGACGCGTGCCGCGCTAACTAAGCGGGCGACGGGCTTTCCGTGCTTGGTGATGATCACTTCTTCGCCTCCACCTACGCGGTCGAGAAGGGTCGAAAGATGCGTCTTGGCCTCGAAGGCCCCTACCGTTATCGTCATAACCAACCTGAAACACAGACCAGTTTTTTAATCTAACCAACCTGTCCCCAGCGTAGAAGCGATGCTTCGTCGCCGAGCCAAGGTCTGCGCCGCCGCACCCCCTGATCACTCCTCCGGTATGCCGGCTTTGCGCAGCCCGGCGAAATAGGTGGTTTCAAGCAACCCGCGGATCTTCGGCGACGACGCGGCCCAATATGCTCCGG
>Ga0306925_10004740_pt1 | contig 12357 bp, 9 predicted proteins | sample flu12Cox44000176_FD_203755 | JGI IMG/M metagenome (GOLD analysis project Ga0306925, IMG submission 203755) | Lab enrichment of tropical soil microbial communities from Luquillo Experimental Forest, Puerto Rico - flux8day.12C.oxic.44.000.176 (v2)... | ecosystem: Environmental > Terrestrial > Soil...
ACGGGAGGAACCTGACATGCAACGGAAGGCGGCAGCCTTCACACGGTGGCACGAGCCGGATGACGCGAGAGTGTCAAGTCCGGATCTGTGAGCGGCTCGGGGTGAAATTCCCCGGGCCGACTCGGCAGTGGCGGCGGTGCTGGTCCGGCGGCGGCGCGGCAGGTTGACCTCAACAAGCGGCCCCCCTGTCGAAACTGCTCTCCAAGCGACAGCGCGCCGTTGATGCGACTTGTACACCGCTCGCAAGGCGCAACGAACTCGCAAGCGGCAGCTTCCTTGGGGTCGGAGCTGCAACCGGTTCCATCGCTTTGCCATCGTAATATCATGCGTAGGATCGCAAGCAGGCACCGGGGAGGACAGGACTATGCAGCGGAGCATGACACGGATCAGAACCTCCATGTCGGCCGGCTGCCGCCCCCCAAGGGCTGGGAGGACATGCCGGCGCGACTTGCCAGCGGCCAGTTAACGGACTCCGCGGTCATCGTCGCGCAGGTCACACCGGCCATCGCGGAAACGGTGAGGCGGCAGGTTGAGGCCGGGATCGATTGCATTGGCGACGGCGAGTTCTGGACGGCCCGCACACTCGACCATTACACCGCGCATTTCACCGGCGTTGAGACGCGCCCCATCGCTCCAGGCGAGCCGCCGACCACGCGTCATTCGACCCGAGAACGTGACGAATTTCCAGATTTCTACGCCGACATGGACAACGCTGGAACGTTGTTCCTAGTCCCCGGCGAGAAGCCGATGCCTCCGGTTACAGTGCGCGTCGTCGCCAGCAGCCCGGCAATCGAAGGGACCGGAAGCCATCAATCGCCAGCTCGACACCTTCAAGGCCGCGATTGAGCGCTCGGGCGCCGCCGTCGAGGAGGCGTTCGTCGCAGTGCTCGCACCTGGCTGGCTCGACCACTTCATCTTCAACGAATACTACAAGACCGAGGAAGAATTCCTGTTCGCACTGGCCGACGCCTTGCGCGAGGAATATCGGGCGGTGGTGGCGGCAGGTTTCGTATTGCAGATCGACGACCCCGGCTTACCCGACTGGTGGGACATGCTGAAGCCCGAACCGACGATCGAAGCCTACCGCAAATTCGCCAGGCTGCGCATTGATGCCGTCAACCACGCGCTTGTCGGCATTCCCGCGGAGAAGGTGCGCTACCACCTGTGCTGGGGCAGCTGGCACGGCCCGCACACCCACGACCTGCCGCTCGAGCACATCATCGACCTGATACTCGAGGTGAAGGCGCAGACCTATTCCTTCGAGGCCGGCAACGTGCGGCACGAGCATGAGTGGCGCGTGTGGCAGCAGGCGAAGTTGCCGCCGGGCAAGATGCCGATGCCTGGCGTCGTCAGCCACGCTACCAACCTTGTCGAACACCCCGAACTCGTCGCCGACCGCATTCTGGGGTACGCGGCGATCGTCGGCCGCGAAAACATCGTTGCCGGCACGGATTGCGGCCTCGGCGGCCGGGTCCACGCGGACCTTGCTTGGGCCAAGCTGCGCATGCTTGTCGAAGGGGCCCGCCTTGAGTCGACGTCCCTCTGGCCTTAGTCAAACATCCTCGCGGCCGTCACCGAGTTCCCAGTTCAGGCTGTCGCGTGCTACTGCTAGGTTGCAGGCGATGTCGCAAACAGCTTGCCGTCACGCTCCTGGATCCGTCCGGCGCGGAGATGGCGCTGCACTGCGATGCCGACATGGTTCGGCCGATCGTTGGGGCAGGCCAGGTAAAGTTCCGGTCGAGTCCTGGCTGTGGCCAGAGCCAGGACGCGCTCGCCCAGGCTCGGTGCGCTGGGTTTGCGTCCCGCTGACGTGCTAGCGGCTACTCTTGGCGGCCGCCCACGGCCTCGGCTCGCAGTTGTGGCCTTTGCTGCTGCGGTGGCAGCCGATGTGGCTCTCCTGGCAGGCGGCGTCTTGCTAACGCGCGTCAGCACGCGCTCGGCCGTCTCGAGATCGGTCAGCCGAGTGGCGACCGCTGCGCGATCAGTATCGAGGCGTGCAAGCCGCTCGCTGATCTTCGTCTTCTCAGCGCTGATCTGGTCCAATATCGTCGGTGTTGTGGTGGGCATAGTGGCCTTCACTGGTTTCAGGTCGATCGGGATGATAATCTTGCTGGCGTCTAACACCTCAATGCGGGATCTTCAACTGTAGAATGCCCCGACTGACTTCGTTGGCGGCCGATGCTGTGCCCGAAATCTCATGCGCCATGAACAAACTCATAGGCGGGCGTCGGAAACAGCGGGGTACTGGCAAAGCCCGCTACCGTCAAACTTAGAAGACCAGCGATGACCGAAGTGGGGCCGCTGCTCCCGCGAACGACGGAGTCAGTTGCCAAACTTTGCCAGGCAACTTCTGATGGACCAGGGAGCCGCTGGTGCAGGCTGGTCATCCTCTGCAACAGAGGAGCACGACCATGCAAGGGTTTTCGGGGATTGATGAGGTGTTGTTTCCCTGACAACAGGGAAATACGCTGGTCCAGCGACGGCCTGACCTTGCCGCGCATTCGTCGGAGCACCGCCCCGGGTCGCTCCGGCGACGCGCCATAATCGGTAAAGACGAATGTCGATTGAAACGGCCAGACACCTGACCAAAAGCGGGCCGGCAGCGGATTGGCGGCGGAATATGATGCCTCCCTCGTCGGAAGACGCTTGCGTCATTTTTATGCATTTCGCTACGCTTGCACCCAGCGCTGCGAAGTGATCCTTTTCAGAATATTTTTGACAAGGATACAACTTCGCGGCGTATCTAGATAATAAAATTCGTCCGAAGGCGCTCTTTGGCTTGAGGCGGCCGAGCGGCTCGCAATGCCTTTGGCGAGGAGGCGCATGGGATATGACACCGGACAATTTCTCGACCCATTCTCTCAGCCCGGGAGATCAGCTCGAAGCCTGGCGGGAGTGGTTTGAACCCGTCCTCGACGTCCTTCCGAAGCACGCGACCGGCGACGAATTTACGGCCGAGATGCACATGTGGAAGCTGGGCGGCTTGGCGATGAGCCGAACCATCGCACCGCCCGTCAATGTCCTGCGAGCGAAGACTAACCTGAGGCACGATCCGGTCGATCACTGGGTCATCAGCTATTGTGCACGGGGAGCGCACTTGGCCCAAACGGCGGGCGCCGAGCTCGAAGTGCCCGCAAAAGTGCCGTTCCTCTGGTCGCTGGGGCAGGAATTTTTGCACGAACGGACGCATGTTGACCGGGTCCAGTTCTTTCTGGCGCGCGACGCGTTCCGGGATCTTGCGCCGCTGCTCGATGGGGCTCTCGGGTCGATCCTGGACACGCCTCTCGGACATCTGCTCGGTGACTATATGATGGCCCTCGAGCGACGATTGTCAGTCGTGACGGAGGCCGATCGCTCCCGCCTTACGACCGCGGTCGGCGCAATGGTCGCCGCCGCAGTCTCCCCGTCGGCCGATCGCATCGCCGTCGCCAGGGGGCAAATCGATGTGGGCCGCAAGGAGCGGGTGCGGCAGGCCGTCCGCAAGCACCTGCGGACTCCGACTCTGGGGCCTACGAACCTGTGTCGGCTTGTCGGAATGTCCCGATCCAATCTCTATCGATTGTTCGAAGATACGGGAGGTGTCGCTCGATACATTCAGCGTGAGCGGTTGCTCGAAGCGCATGCGATCCTGACCGATCCCACGGCCACAGAGTCGATCTCGGCGATCGCCGAGGATTTGTGCTTCGCGGACGCCTCCAATTTCAGTCGCACCTTCAGACGGGAGTTCGGCCACAGCGCCGGCGAGATGCGGGCGGCGACATTCGCCGGGCTTGTGCTGTCGGCAACGCCGCGAGGCCCCGTCCCGTCGTCGGCAAGAGCAGATTTCAGCGAGCTGCTTCGCGGATTCTAGCGTTCAGTGCTCCTCGCTCGGCTGCGGACGCCGCTGCGCTGAGAAATAATATTTGGCAGAAGAGAGGGCGCCCGGTTGGGGGAAACCGGGCACCCTGCAGAAGCGCTTGGGGGAAATCTGGCGCCGTGGGGGTAACGGGGCCGGTTTCCGAGAGAATTGTCTTTCTCTCCGCTTCTGAAGCCACCATATCGGCCGAGGAAACCTTTGCCGAAGTCAGCCGCGCGCGTCGTACCTCGAAACCGTTGACCAAGCGAATCAAGTAGTAAACTCAGTACATCAGCGCCTCTGACCCAGGAACATCATTAGGAACTGGAATAGATTCACGAAGTTGATATAGAGGCTTAGCGCGCCGAATATGGCGACCTTCTCGGCCATCTCGGAACCCCAAGCCTCGGTATACTGCTGCCTGATCTTCTGGGTGTCGTAGGCGATTAGGCCCGAGAAGATCAGGACGCCGGCGGCCGAGATGACGAAGCTCATCGTGTCCGACGGCCAGATCATGTTGACGAGGCTGGCCAGGATCAGGCCGATCACGCTCATGAACAGGAACTTGCCCACCGCCGTCAGGTCGCGCTTGGTTGTGTAGCCATAGAGGCTCAGCGCGCCGAAGGCGGCGGCCGTGACGAAGAAGGTGCGCGCTACCGAAGCGCCGGTGTAGCGGAACAACAGTAGCGACAGGCTGACACCCATCAATGCCGTGACGGCCCAGTAGACGGCCTGCACCGCCGTCACGCTCATCTGCGCGGCGCGGACCGAGGTCAGCATCAAGAGGCCGAGCGGCGCGAAGATCGCGATCCAGCCCAGCATGTTCAGGCCAACGACACGGCCCGCCTGAACCTGGAAGAACAGGCTCGCCAGCTCGGCCGAGCTGAACAGGCCGAAGGCTACCACGCCCGACAGCGCGAGCCCCCCGGCCATGTAGTTGTAGACGCGCACCATATGGGTGCGCAGGCCGATATCGAACGACGCTTGGTCGGCAATCGTGCCGGGGTGATTGAAGGTTCCGAAGTTGGGATTCGCCATTTGGTCTCTAGCCTCCTCGGGTCTTCGCAGTGGCGCTAAGAGCCGCTTTGTTTGACCCGCCCATTCTACAAACCACGCTCGCCGACACATCAGCCAGGAATCCCACGACTGTTCCCAGTGTCCCAATCGTTGGGGGCCTGCCTTGCGCTCTACTGAACACCCTAGCGGCCACCCACCCGGACATCACCTCGGCCTCAATATCGGTTCGCGCGCGCGGTTGGCGCAATGGTCGCCGCTGCAGTCTCCCCGTCGGCCGATCGCGTCGCCGTCGCCGGGGACAAAATCGATGCGGGCCGCAAGGAGCGGGTGCGGCAGGCGGTTTGCAGGCACTTGCGGACTCCGACTCTGGGTCCACGAACCCGTGTCGGTAAGACAGGTCACCGTGCGAAAGAAGCTGCCACGGAAGGCCGCCGAGATTGGGACGCCCGGTATTGTCCCGGGATTCCAGGCTCATCCCAAGCGCCGCCGACATCGCTACACTGCGATATCCGTCGCATAGAAGGGCGTTGATTATGATCATCCAGATTGCAACAACCGTAGGTTTTGCGACCGCGTGCCTGGCGACAATCGCGACCATTGCAGCGGGTCCCGCGGCCCGGCGCGGCGGCGGACCGTTGTGGTGATGAAGCAGCCCCGACAGTGAGCCCGGGCGATTTGTCAGAGTCCAGGGATGCGCGCCAGAACGTGCTCGACAGCAAGCGCTACGAGTAGTTACTGGCCCGCGACCGCCGTGTTCCGCCAAGCGCGGATGCGAAAGGAGTGCGATCCGATCACAGATCCGGAGCCGCGCAAAGGCTGCCTCGCGAGCCTCTGTCGGGGCTGAGTGCCGGACGGGATGGAGGTCGTCGTCGAATGCCCGACCGACGCGAAGGCGCAAGGTGTGCGCGAGATGCCCCCACCCGACGCTGGCGTCCCGTAGCTATGGTAGATGAGAGAGACGCGACAACGATCCAGCCGGAGGCTAAGATCAAAGCGCGGTCGGCCGAGCACAAGCGAACGCAGATCGCGATCAACAAAGGTGCCGTGTAAGGGTGCGGCGCTGAAACGGAGCTAATGAACGCCTCCTCCGCCATCACGTTGGTGGGTGGACTGGGCTTGTTCCTGCTCGGGGTCCACCACCTGACCGACGGTTTGAAGAGTCTCGCCGGTGATTCACTGCGCCGTGCGCTACAAACGCTCGTTGCCGGCCGATTGAGCGCAGTCATATCGGGTGTGTTGTTCACGGTAGCGAGTCAGTCGTCGACTGCGACGACGCTCGCCGTGATCGGCTTCGTCAGCGCCGGACTGGTCACCTTCTCGCAAGCGGTCGGGGTCATCATCGGCGCAACTTTGGGTACGACCTCGACGCCATGGCTGGTGGCGATTTTCGGTTTTCGCGTGAGCATTTCCGCCGGCGCTCTGCCGATGCTTGGGATTGGGGCCTTTCTCTGGCTGATCGCCAAGGGCAAAACGCGCTCGGTCGGAGCCATCCTGGCAGGCTTCGGACTGCTTTTCATCGGGATCGAGTACCTGCAGACGGGGATGGAGGGCATATCCTGGAACCTCGATGCCGTTGGCGGAAACGGGTTTGGTTGGCCGTGGATTCTCGCCGGTATCGGGATCTTGATGTCGATTGTCATGCAGAGTTCGAGTGCCGCTGCCGCGACGACGCTCGTCGCACTGCATGCGGGGTCGCTGACCTTTGATCAAGCTTGCGCAATGATTGTCGGACAGAGCGTCGGGACGGCAGCAACGAGCGCGTTGGTGGCAATCGGCGCCGGTTTGGCGGTGCGGCGCGCTGCAATAGCGCACATCGTCTACAATGTCAGCGTCGGCATCATTGGGATCCTGTTGCTCGGACCGCTCGCGGCGGCCGGCCGCTGGGTGGGTACTCAATTTGATGATCCCGATGGTGTGCTGGCGCTGGCAGCATTCAGCAGCATCTTCAAGCTGGTCGGGGTGCTCGCGTTCTATCCGTGGCTTGATGGTTTCCCCCGCTTCATAGAACGCATCTCCGAACGAGGCACCGAGACGGCTGTCGGCCGGCTCGATCCGGTTCTTGCCGAGGCAGGAGGGGCTGTCGCGCTCGAGGCCGGCTGGCGGGCGACCCTGGAGCTCGCGCGTGGTTCGGTCGACGCTGTCCGCCGCCGGCTCCTTGGCGAATCAATTCGCTATGATCCGCCGGTCGAAGGTGCCCGGCAGATCGAGCAATTCCTGGAATCCCTGTCGCTCGAAACACTCGATCTAGGCACATTCGAGCCGCGCCTCGTGCGACTCTGTCACGCTCTCGATCACCTAAACCAACTTCATGACGACCTGACGCGAATCCCGTCGGACGCAGGCGACTGGCAGACGCCGACGGGCTTTAAAACGGGGGCGCGAGCACTCGCTACGTGGCTCGAAGCCACGACCCAACGCGGCGCAGGGACCGGCTATCACCCGGGCAATGGAAGATGCCTCGCAACGGCTTACCGACGAACGTAAGACCGGCCGTGACAAGCTTCTGGGAGATGTTGCACTTCAACGCATCTCTGCAGAGACGGCCCGCAATGGTCTCGAAATGCTTTCGTGGGGCGATGGCGCTCTTTACCACGCATGGCGCCTGGCCGAATCGTTGAGAATCGCTTCCGGCGACCAATCGACCACGGCTGCGATCCGTAACTCATGACCGAAGAAGGAAGCCGATGAAGCGCAAGGAATACGAAAAGTCACTGCGGAAGCTGCAGATCGAGCTTTGCGCCCTGCAGGACTGGGTCAAGCAGGAGGGCCTGCGCGTTGTGGTGATCTTCGAAGGACGCGATGCCGCCGGGAAGGGCGGCACGATCAAGGCGATCACCGAGCGGGTTAGCCCACGCGTTTTCCGAGTGGTGGCGTTGCCGGCGCCGTCCGATCGCGAGAAGGCGGAGATATATTTCCAGCGTTACCTCTCGCATTTCCCGACGGCTGGCGAGATCGTGATCTTCGACCGCAGTTGGTACAACCGTGCCGGCGTCGAGTACGTAATGGGTTTCTGTACGAAGGCGCAGCATCGCCGCTTCCTCAAGGTGTGCCCCGAGTTCGAACTGTTCATCGTCGACGACGGCATCATACTCATCAAATATTGGCTGGAGGTCAGCGACGAGGAGCAGAAGCGCCGCTTCGAGGCCCGCATCAATGATCCGCTGCGACAATGGAAGCTGAGCCCCACAGATTTGTGCTCGCGAAGCAGGTGGTACGAGTACTCGCGGGCGCGCGACATCATGTTCGAGGCAAGCAACACGAAATACGCACCCTGGTACATTGTTCGCTCTGACGACAAACGGCGGGCACGCCTCAATTGCATCCGTCACTTGCTTGACCTCATCCCCTACAAAAAGGTGCCGCAGGAGAAGGCGAAGCTCCCCGACCGCTCGATGAATGACGCTTACGATGATGTGGCGTCGCTCGAAGGTATTCAGTTCGTCGCGGAGAGCGCATGAGGCAGCGCGAAAAACCAGGGGAGACCGCATGATGTATGAGGCAGTGCGTGCCAATCCTGGCGCCGAAGCCGTCGCCTGGCATGCCGTACCGGCGGATCAAGTAATCGGCCGGCTGAAGACGGACCCCGCAAAGGGGCTGGACGCGGGCGAGGCTTCCCGGCGCATTTCCCAATACGGTCCCAATCGCCTGCCGGAGGGCAAGAAGCGAGGGCCGCTGATCCGATTCCTCGCTCAGCTCAACAATGTCCTGGTTTTCGTTTTGCTTGGCGCCGGCTTTGTGAAGCTGATGGTCGGTCTGTGGCTCGACGCTGCGGTCATCCTAGGTGTCGTGATCATCAATGCCCTGCTCGGGTTTATCCAGGAGGGCAAGGCGGAGAAGGCCCTGGATTCGATCCGCAATATGCTTTCTGCAGAGGCCAGGACCATACGCGGCGGCGAGACCCGCCTGATCCCGGCCGAGGAATTGGTGCCCGGCGACGTCGTGCTCCTGGAGTCAGGCGACCGGATTCCCGCAGACCTCCGCCTCGTCGACGTGAAGAACCTGCGGACCGAAGAAGCCGCACTAACCGGCGAGTCGGTGCCGATAGACAAGACCACCGACGCCGTGGCGGAAAAAGCGACAGTCGGAGATCGGGAAGGCATGGGTTTTTCCGGGACCCTCGTCTCGTCCGGGCGCGGGACGGGAGTGGTTGTCGCCACCGGGAGCGAGACCGAACTGGGACGCATCAACCAGCTTATGGCGGGCGTCAGCGCGCTCGACACGCCGTTGCTGCGTCAGATCAAGAATTTCGGATACGCGATCACCGCCGTGATCGCCGTCGTGGCCGTGATCGTTTTCGCGTACGGCAGATGGGTCCAGGGAATGGATTTCATTGCCATCTTTCAGGCGGTCGTCAGCATCGCCGTGTCGGTAATCCCGGAAGGGTTGCCTGCGCTGATCACCGTCACCCTGGCGATCGGCGTGCAGCGCATGGCCCAGCGCAATGCCATTATCCGTCGCCTCCCGGCGGTCGAGACGCTGGGCTCGGTGTCGCGGATCTGCTCCGACAAGACCGGTACCTTGACCTTGATGGAGATGATGGTGGTGTCGGCGGTTACCGCAGACTCGGCGTACAAGGTCACTGGCCAAGGTTACGCACCTGAAGGCGAGGTGACGAAGCAGGGGACGCCGCCGGGAGAGGATTCGGCTCTCAAGCTGATAGGGCGCGTCTCCATGCTCTGCAATGATGCGGAAATCCACCAGGAAGAAGGAACCTGGAAGGTGGAAGGCGACCCGACCGAGGGAGCCCTCTACCCGTTCGGCAACAAGCTCGGGCTCGAACGGCAAGCCGAGCAGTCCGCCTATCCCCGGATCGACGCGATCCCGTTCGAGTCGGAACACCGGTTTATGGCGACGTTGCACGGAGATGCCGCCGGCAAGCAGTTCCTGCTGGTCAAGGGAGCGCCCGAGGTAATCCTCGATCATTGCGATCGACAGGCGACAATTGGCGGGCAGGCTGCGCCGATCGACCGCGACCATTTCATGAAGGCGTCGGATGAGTTGGCCGCGCAAGGCGAGCGCGTGCTGGCCTTGGCGTGGCTACAAGATCCGGGGGTCAATGCCGGCAACCTCGGCCCGTCGGATCTCCCGAAGAATCTGGTTCTGCTCGGCCTGATCGGGTTGCTGGATCCGCCGCGAACAGAGGCGATCGAAGCTGTCACTGAATGCCATGCCGGCGGCATCCGGGTGACAATGATTACCGGCGATCACAAGATTACCGCTGCCGCCATCGCGAAGATGCTTGGAATTGGCGATGGGAGAACCGCGATCACCGGCGCGGAGATCGAGGAAATGGACACCGCGACATTGCAGGAGCAGGTCCGCGACGTCGACGTCTTTGCGCGCGCGAGCCCGGAGCACAAACTCCGGCTCGTCAAAGCGATCCAGGCGAATAGGCAAATCGTGGCGATGACCGGCGACGGAGTGAACGATGCACCGTCCCTCAAGAAAGCCGATGTCGGCGTCGCGATGGGAATCAAGGGCACCGAGGTCACGAAGGAGGCGGCCGAGATGGTGCTGGCCGACGACAACTTCGCGTCCATCACTGCCGCGGTCAAGGAAGGGCGCACGGTCTACAACAATATCGAAAAGGCCATGCTCTTTATGCTGCCAACGAACGTCGCCCAGGCACTGGTGATCATGGTGGCGATCTTCGTGGGCTTTACCGCGCCGATCACCGCACCGCAGATCCTCTGGGTCAACATGGTAACGTCGGTGGCGCTCGGGCTGGTAATCTCCTTTGAGCCGCACGAACTGGACGTCATGCGGCGACTACCGCGTGCGGTGGACCGACCAATTCTGGACGGCTTTGGAGTGTGGCGCGTCGTATTCGTCGGACTGGCGCTGCTCGCGCTTACCTTGTGGGCGTTCTTCTGGATGAAATCAAAGGGTGCGTCAGACGAGCTCGCCCGGGCGGTCGCTGTGAATGCGCTCGTGATTGGTCAAATCTTCTATCTGCTCAATAGCCGCTACAAGCTGGACTCGTCGCTGTCCCTGAAGGCGCATCTCGGCAACAAGTATCTGGCGATGGGGATTGGTGCCGTCGTGATCCTGCAGCTCCTCTTCACTTACACACCGCCATTCCAAACCCTCTTCGAGACCGCGGCGATCCCGCTCTGGGTTTGGCCATGGTTGTTCGTCGGCGGCCTGGTATTTTTCCTGGTCGTCGAGGCGGAAAAGCTGATCATTCGTACTGCCCGTCCTGAATCGGCCGCGCCGGTTCTGGCGGAATCGGCTGCTTGAGCAACCGTATGTCCAGCTGAGATTGGGACACCCGGTATCGTTTTGGGATTCCGCGCTCATCCCCGGTGCGCCAGAAATTGCTAAGCTCCGGTGAGACATGATCAGCCGAGGAGCACGAGGGTTATGATCATCAACACAGCACTGACTCTAGCCTTAGCGGCCGCATTATTGGCGCCGATCGCGATGACCAGAGCAGCCCACGCGCAGGCGGTGCGACCGACGGTTACCGTAAAGCACCGCCCGATAGTCAGCCCGGGCGACGTCTCGGGGTCCTGGGATGCGCGGCAGAATGTGATCGACAGCAAACGTTACGAGCAGCTGCTGGCCACAAACCCCGCCTTCCGCCGGGAGCGGATGCGAATAGAGTGCGGCCCGATCACCGATCCGCAACTCCATCAAAGCTGCCTCGCGAGCTTCAATCGGGGCTGAGCCGCCCAGGGACTAAGGGCGGCCCGCAGCAGAAGCCTATGCCAGAACCAATCGGGCTGGCGCGAGTTGAGGATTCGCCTTGTCCGATCTTCTAGTCATCGAATTTCCCAGCGAAACAAAGGCGGAGGGTGTGCGCGAGATGCTCCTCGCCATGCAAGAGGAGTATCTGATCGAGTTGGGAGATGCCGTTGTTGCGGTGAAGGACGATCGCGGACGGGTCAAGCTGAATCAGCTCTTCCAACCGGTCGCACAAAGCGCGGTATCGGGGATGCTTTGGGCCTCGCTGATCGGTCTGCTGTTTATGATGCCGCTGGCCGGTTCTGCCCTCGGCGCTGCTTCCGGCGCGCTCAGAGGTCGGCTGGCCGATCTCGGCATCAACGATGAATTCATGAGGCAGGCGGCGAGAACCCTGCAATCCGGCAATGCCGCCCTGTTCCTGCTGATCCGGAAGACGACCACCGACAAAGTACTTGCCGCATTGCGTGGCGCCGGCGGCGCGGTCATGCGTAGCTCGTTCGACGAGACCAAGGAAAAGGCACTGCGGGCGGCTCTGGCCGGAGTTCGGGCAGCCTCTGGAGAAGTCCGGAGTTGAGTTCCTAACCGTTGCCGGGCATTCTAGCATCGATGACACCGAAATAGGGAGGATCAACATGTTGTTCCCAGGCGGTTTCACTTTCCCTAACTTTCTGGCCGACGTCTTTTCGATATTTATTTTCGTGCTGTGGTTCTGGTTGCTGATCACGATCTTCGGCGATCTGTCTCGCCGTCACGACATATCAGGCTGGGCAAAGGCGATTTGGGTAATCGCGCTGATCCTGTTCTCGTATTTGGGGATA
>Ga0306925_10004742_pt1 | contig 12350 bp, 10 predicted proteins | sample flu12Cox44000176_FD_203755 | JGI IMG/M metagenome (GOLD analysis project Ga0306925, IMG submission 203755) | Lab enrichment of tropical soil microbial communities from Luquillo Experimental Forest, Puerto Rico - flux8day.12C.oxic.44.000.176 (v2)... | ecosystem: Environmental > Terrestrial >...
ATCCTGATTTGGGCGGGATACATGAGGGTTGGCAGCGAGCAACAGCAGTCCGCCACGCACGTACTCCGCACCCAGCGCTGGGAGGAAGGCCTGAACGCCATTCAGCACCCCCACGCTCCCGACTCGCTGATTCCCATGTTCGAGAGTATGGTCGATCGAGCTCTGTCCGGCACCGACCCCGATCCTAGGGTTCCTGCGCGCAGCTTGGCCCGAAGCAATCCGGCGGACGATTCCCGTCGACGAACATCCGTGGAATATCCTCCCCTTCCACAGCGGGTTGCCACCAAGAGCTGACTCTTCACTCCATCTTTCTTTCGGGTTCTGGCTGGGCTCTGGATCTAAGATCTAATTTGTCTTAATTTGAGACGCCGCCAGCCGAAGGGTCTAAGTCTTGCCCCCAAAAATCTGTGATTCCTGGCGAAACCCGGAGTGTAAGGGTCAAACTGACAGGAAACTTACGAAGAAAATCGAAAATCTACGGAATTTCCTGTAGGAGATTTAGCTTTGGCAGGTATAATCCGGGCCGCGTGTCGGTGTCCTTACCTAAGGCACACTTACACGCAAGGAGAGACCCCAATGAAGCGAACCGTCAGGGCATGGCTCCTGATGCTAGTGTTCGTGGGCACCTACATAGCAGCCGCCGCCCCTAGAGTTGCCGCTCCGGACGGCGGGCCGCTACCTTTGTGTCCACCTTCAAACCCAAAATGCGGCAAACGGTAGAACCCAGCAAGATCACCAAAGTAACTTGGCAGTAACTTTGTTCCGAAATCTTGCTACCTGCGGGCCGGCGCGAGCTTGATACTCGTCCCGGCCCTCTTTTTTGCGTTGACGAGACTTTCGGTGTGTCCTAGGCGGCAGGTTGCTGGGCAGAACGGAGCAGTTTATCCAGTTGCCCGGCCTCGTACACCGGAGGCTGGCAGCTTCCTCCAGAACAGATCACAGCGCAGGCCTGCCGACCAATCGGCAGGTGGGGCATGGTTTCCGCAAGGGTGGGTGGCAGGTTGGGCGCTACGACCTTGCTGGACGAGATCTGGATGACGGCCTTGTTGAAGACAAATGCGCTCGCCGCCGCCCTTCGCAATTTCTCCGCTTCCTCTCCCTCTCCGACAACAACCACCTGGGTGTGCATCTGGCTGAAGTACACCGCAGCTATGCCGTAGGTTGACGCGAAGATTCCAAACTGCTCAGCCGCGCCCGCAAACACTTCCATGGTCAATTCCGCTTTGTCGCGATAACCTGGCTCATTCGCGTAGGCGTGCATCCGCAGCAGTGCGATCACGGCCACCGAATTCCCAGCCGGCGTCGGCGAATCCTGAAAGGGTTTGCGTCGCGAGGCGAGGACCCCCAGGAGTTTGTTGCTGCTGTCGCTTCCGTTTTCGGAGTCGAGGAAGCCTCCGCCCATCGGGTCATAGAATTTCTCGACCATCGCATCCACTATGGCCTTCGCAAACCTAAAATATGAAATGTCAGCGGTCGCCTCATAGGCGTCCAGGCAGGCAATGGCGGTAAAGGCGTAATCATCCAGCATCCCGCGGACCTCTCGCCGGACTGCGTTCGGATCCGAATACGCCACTACATGCACCAGCCCTCGCTTCGGCTGCCATGCCTCCGCCAGGATCCGGTCGAGCGAACGCAGCGCGAAATGGCGGGCACCAGCGACGCCAAGAATGCCCGCTGCCTGCAAGTATGCCGAGATGCACATGCTGTTCCAGCTTACGTAAATCGTCTTGTCCACATACGGCGTCGGCCGCTGGAGCCGGGCGGCATACATTTTCTTCTTCGCGGATGCCAACAACTCCTGCACCTGCTCGGGTCTCTTCTGCAAACGCTTGACCAGTTCCTCCACCGACGCACAGACATACAACACGTTCTTCGCCGGATTGTGGTGCATCTCGCCAATCTCGTTGATGTCGAAATGCAGCAAGGCCGCCTCGGCCTCTTCTGCGTTTAGTATCGCCCGCGTCTCCTCGACCGTCCAGGTGAAGTAGTCGCCATCATCATCCATCGAATAGTCTGCGTCCTGCGAAGCATAAAAGCCGCCATGCTCGCGATCGCTCAGCCACTCGTCCATCCAGCGAATGATGTCGTGCGCCACGTCCGCAAAGAACTTCGACCCCGCGACTTGGTAGGCATGCACATAGTTCTTCAGGAGTTCCGAGTTGTCGTAGCACATCTTCTCGAAGTGCGGCACCACCCAGCGCTCGTCCACCGAATAGCGGTGAAAGCCGCCGGCCAGTTGGTCGTACACACCGCCGTTGGCCATGTGCTCGAGAGTCGTAGTAACGACCTGCTTCAACTCTTCGTCGCCGGTTCGCGCCCAGCGCTCGATCAGCAGGTCCAGCGTGCTGGGATGAGGAAACTTGGGAGCGTTTCCGAAGCCGCCGTTCTTGGCGTCAAACATTCCCAGGGCCGATTTGACGATGGCGTCAATCGCCCGCGGCGAAAATCGTGCGCTGTGCCCCGCGAACGCTTCCGCCTTCGCAATCGTCTGCTCCACCAGTTGCGACTGCTCGGTCACGTCTGTGCGCTTCTCTTTGTACGCATTGGCGATCGCGATTAACACGCGCTTGAAACTCGGCCGTCCCCACTGGTCCTGCGGCGGAAAGTAGGTTCCGCCATAAAAAGGTTTCCCCTCGGAAGTAAGAAACGCAGTGAGCGGCCACCCGCCCTGCCCGCTGATCGCGCTTACCGCGACCTGGTAGCGGCTATCGATATCGGGACGCTCATCGCGGTCGACTTTCACCGCAACGAAATGCTCGTTCACGATCTGCGCGACTTCGGGGTCGTCGTAAGACTCGCGGTCCATCACATGGCACCAGTGGCACCACACGGCGCCGATATCGAGCAGCATCGGCTTGTTCTCGCGCTGCGCCGTAGCGAATGCCTCTGCGCCCCATTCGTACCAGCGAATCGGCTGGTGCATGGCTGAACGCAAATAGGCCGAGGAAGCGAGGGCGAGACCATTGGAGGATTCCGTGGACATGCCTGTCAGTGTACTTGCTTTGGGGGATACAAGGGCAGCGGCCGCGGCCTTGGCCGCAAGGCCGCCGTGCAAAGGCCGACGAGGCAAGGAAAAGGAATCGGAGAATGGACGACGAAGTGGCGCATTCCGCGGCCTCGCGATGGCCGCAAACTTAGGCATCGCGGGCTCCTCAACCGGTGATCCCCGGAGCCCGCGCAACACCCCATCTAGGCTCCCAGGAACATCACATGCACATACGTCCCCAGGCGCACGTTGTAAGCCAGATACCAGCCCGGGTGATCCAGATCGTCATAGAGCACGATCTCATCGGAATCCCACAGCCAGTCATCACAGAAGCCGTAGTCGTACGACGCCACGCTGAAAAAGAATCCGCCGAACCAGAAATGGCTCGGGCCGCCGCCAGCCAGGTGCCAGACGTGCTGGGGGCCTAACCCTCCCTTGAAGCGTCCATGTTCCCAAGGGTGATCAAGATGATAGTGCGGATCGTCGCGGCCGCTGACGTGCCCCACCCACTCCCCGTTGGTGTGAACGTGCGGAGCTTCCGGATGCCCCGGCTGATCCCGGAAGGTGCGATGCTCCTGCGGGTTTTGGGCTGGGTGAGGCGCCTCGCGCGCCGGTTCCGGCCCACGCTCAGGAATATGCCGCTCCATGCCGCCCTCGGGCCGTTCCTGGCGTTCGTTGCGTTGCGCTAAGGTCAGCGCACAAAAAACGAAAATGAGTGTGAGCAGGACTGCAAGCTTTCTCATAGTTCCTCCTTGCAAGTCTGTGCAGGCCCCTGGAGTTGAGATGAGCGACAGGGCCAAAATGGTTGGGGGAATTCTCTACGCCGAGATCAGCGGACGGACGACAGTTTCCGGGTGATGTTGCAATAGAGCTTAACGGCTTCGGTCAATTGCTGCTTCTCGACATACTCGCCGTCAGTGTGTGCCACGTGAATGGAGCCGGGCCCGGTCAGTAGCGGCTCTCCCCAGTTGCCCAGTGCAGGGATGTCCGTCGTAAACGCAGCCACCATCGTGGGCAGGCCGTCTACTTCGCGGAAGCGCATGAACGGAATCTCGAGATAGAAATCGACGCGCGCCAACTCGCCAACGGTCTCCACAATCCGCCGTCGCAATTCTTTCGTAGGACCTACCAGTCGATACAGCAGATGAGCCTTGGCGTGATCGGGTATCACATTCGGAGCGCGTCCGCCTTCAATGAGCCCGATGTTGAACGTGCAGGGCCCGATGCCCGGCGTCTGGGGCAGCGGCATCGCGCGCAGCCGCGTCAGGGCCACAATCAGCTTGTCGATCGCCGACTCACCCAGCTCCGGATACGCCGAGTGCGCCATCCGTCCCGAGGCAACCAACTCCGCCCGTAAGGTGCCCTTCGACGCCACGGCCAGCCGGTTCTCGGTCGGCTCGCCATTGATGAGGAACCGCGAACCGATCGCGTGATCGTTCGCCGTCTTCGCTCCCTGGCTGTCGCGCTCCTCGCCAACCACAAAAAGCAACCCAACCCGGATGCCTTCTTCGCGTAGGCGCGCCGCCGCTGCAATCTGAATCGCGATGATGCCCTTGGCGTCACACGACCCCCGCCCGAAGATTCGCGTCTCGTTCTCCGACGACGGAATGAACGGAGGCACCGTGTCCATGTGCGTAGAGAACACAACCTCGGGCCGGGCTGCGCCCGGAGAGGTCACCACCACGTTGAAACGATCGCCCTCCACCGGCATCTTGTGGACCTCAAAACCATGGGCCGCCAGTTCGCGGCACAGAACCTCTCCCACACCAGCCTCGTTGCCGGTGATCGATTCGACGTCCACCAGCCGGCGCGTCAAAGCAAACAAGTCCATGCGTGAGAGCATACCCGATCCCTGTGGATGGAGGAGCGGGCGTTCCGCCCGCAGGGTGCGCTGCGACTGTGTAGCGGGTAGTGGCCCCTCATCCTCGCCGTTATACTCAAGTCCGTGCCCGACGCCCCCGCCGCCATTCGCTCGTTGTTCCTTCCCGGCCCCGCCGGACGGCTCGAAGCCCTCCTCAACGCAGGACCGCCGAGCGCGACCCACGCGGCGGTTGTTTGCCACCCCCATCCGCTCTACGGCGGCACCTTGCACAACAAAGTCGTCTTTCACGCGATGAAGGCGCTCAACCAATTCGGCTTCCCTGTGTTGCGTTTCAATTTCCGCGGCGCCGGACGGAGCCACGGCGAGCACGACTCCGGCTCTGGCGAAGTCGATGACGTACGCACCGCCCTCGACTGGCTCGGACAGGAATTTCACCTGCCTATGATCTTTGCGGGGTTCTCCTTCGGAGCCGCCGTCGGCCTTCGCGCCGCCTGTCCCGATCCACGTGTGCAGGCCGTCATCGGTCTCGGCACCCCGATCTCCCCTGTCGATGACCGCTCCTACGACTACGCCTTTCTCGAAACATGCACGAAGGCGAAGCTGTTCGTCAGCGGATCCCGCGACCAGTTCGCATCGAAAGCAAGATTGGCAGCGCTCGTCGCTTGCCTGCCAGAACCCAAGGAGCTCGTCATCATTGAAGCCGCCGACCATTTCTTCGAAGGCCGCCTGCGCGAAATGCGGGAAGCTATCGAGCACTGGGTACGCGACGTCGGCCTCGCCGTGTGATAATTTCGCGCAATCATGAACGAGCGCAGCCTCACCGTACCGGCCCTTCTGCTCGCCCTTGGCCTCATCATCGGCGGTTGGCTGCTCGGCGCTGAGATCAAAGCCACGCGCCTCGGCGACCGCTACGTGACCGTCAAGGGCCTGGTCGAGCGCAAAGTGAAATCCGACCTCGCCATCTGGCCTCTGAACTACAAAGAAGCAGGCGACGACCTATCCGCGCTCTACGCCAAAACTGAAGCCGACAAGAAGACCGTTCTGCAATTTCTGGATGAGCAAGGCATTCAGTCCTCGGAATTTGAATTAGGGGTGATCCGTGTCGTCGATACTCAAGCGAATGAATACGGTGGCACGAATCGTGCGCCGCATCGCTACATCGTCGAGCAGCAAGTCACGGTGCGCACCTCGCGCGTCGACCAGGTCGCCGCTGCCGCCCAGAAAACCTTGCTCCTTCTACAGAAAGGCATCATCCTCGGCGGCAATCCCGGACAGGGGCTCGCCTACAAATTCACCGGGCTCAACGCCATCAAGCCCGACATGATCACCGAGGCCACGCGCAACGCCCGCGCCGCTGCCGACCGCTTCGCCGCCGACTCGGGCAGTAAAGTCGGCTCCATCCGCACCGCGAACCAGGGAGTGTTTTCCATCCTTCCCGCCGACCAGGGTGGCGACACAGGCGAGCCCGGCTACGGCATGACCGACAGCAGCCTGATGAAGACCGTGCGCGTCGTTACATCGGTCGAGTACTACCTGGAAAAGTAGCGTGTGTTGATCCGGCGTAGCCGCCCAAGAAACTTCTTCACCTCAGCGACACGGAGTCACAGAGGGAATCCAAAATTCTGACCTGTCGAGCGAAGTGAGGCGATCAACCGAACGAAGTCGAGAGACCTTGCGTTTCCCCCGGCCGCCCAATGAGGGAAATAGTTGGCTGTGACGTCAGGACCTTTCATCCTCTGTTCTCTGCGCCTCTGTGGTGAAACCTCGCTTCAAACTGTTACCCTCAACGAAATGCCCGCTGACCCTAACCCTTCCATGCGCACCGTGGCCCGCGAAATCTTCCAACATGCTCTCCGCGAAGCCTCCATTCCGAAGGCCTTTGCGCGTCACGTCAATTGTGAACGCGGAATTCTGCGCGTGTGCGAAGACCTGTACGACCTGAACGCCTACTCGCGGGTGTTCGTGGTTTCCATTGGCAAAGCCGCGCACACACTCGTCGAAGCCCTTGAATCCCAGGTGGGCAGCCGCCTCGAAGGCATCGTCGCCACCTCTGTCGATCCCGGCACGCAAGTCCACGGCTTCCGCTACTTCCGCGGCGGACATCCCACGCCCAACGCCGACTCCGTGCGCGCCGCCGAAGCCATCCTGAAATCCCTGAATGCGCAGACCGCCTCCTCGCTCGTGATCTTCCTGCTTAGCGGCGGCGGATCGTCGATCGCCGAAAAGCCCATCGACAACGAAATCTCGCTCGATGACTTAATCGCCACCTATCGCGCTCTCGTGCTCTCCGGAGCACCCATCGCCGAGATCAACGCCATCCGCAAGCATCTCTCTGCCGTGAAGGGCGGACGCCTGGCGCAAGCTGCCCACCCGGCACAGCAGGTGTCGCTGCTCGTTTCGGATGTGCCTGACGCCACGCTCGACGCGCTCGCTTCCGGTCCGACCATGCCCGACTCCACCAGCCTCGCCGATGGCTACACGATTATTGAGAAGCATCAACTGCTCGAGCAGTTCCCTGCTTCCGTGCGCGAACTGTTCCAGCGCCACGCGCTGGCAGAAACACCCAAGTCCGACGATCCGGCCTTCGTGCGCGCTCGCTGGTGGCCGGTGCTGTCGAACAAAACCGCCACCGACGAAGCCGGCGCCGCCGCCACTGCCCAAGGCTTCGCCGTAGACGTGGACAATAGCTGTGATGATTGGGACTACGAGCGCGCCGCTGACTACCTGCTGGAAAAACTTCGCCGCCTGCGGCGCAGCGTGTCGCGTGTTTGCCTGATTTCCGGCGGTGAGGTCACGGTAAAAGTCACCAACGGCGGCACGGGCGGCCGCAACCAGCAGTTTGCGCTCTACTGCGCCCAGAAAATTGCCGGAGAAGACATCACCGTTCTGAGTGCCGGCACCGACGGCATCGACGGCAACAGCCCGGCGGCAGGCGCAATTGCGGATGGCACCACGATGGAAAGAGCAAAGGCTGCCGGATTGAATCCCGCGGCAGCCCTTACAAACTTCAACGCTTATCCGTTGTTTTACACCCTGGAAGACGCCATCATGACCGGCCCCACCGGCAACAACGTGCGCGACCTGCGGATCTTGCTGGCCTATTAACTAGGCCGACTTCTTCTGCTGCATGTGCTGCGACATCTCTTGTTGCGCGCGCTCCATCTCCTCGGGAGACACATCGCGCACATGCGTGCCCAGAGACCAGCGGAAGCCAAAAGGATCGAGAATGTGTCCGTAGCGATCACCCCAGAACTGGTCCATGAGCGGCATCTTCACCACTGCTCCTGCAGCGACGGCCTGCGCGAACAACTTGTCCACGTTGTCGACGTAGATGTGAATCGCGAAGCCTGGGGTTTCTCCGCGCGGCGCCAGAGCGCCGCCCCACTCCGGGAACTCGTCGTTTAGCATCAGGACTGAATCGCCGATCCGCAGCGAGGCGTGCATCACCTTGCCGTTGGGCGTGTGGCTGACCTGGAGTACCTGCGCACTAAGTGCTTTCTGGTAGAAATCAATCGCCGCTTTTGCGTCTCGCACCGTGAGGTGCGGGGTCAGAGTATGAAATCCTTCAGGGATGGGTTTTACGCTGGCCATAGAACCTCCGGGATTACAGAATTTAGGACGGTTCGAGCGGGAACCGCCGCAAAAGTCTACCCCCGGCTCGCAACGACTCCAAGCGGGAAAGAGCCTATTTTTTCGTGGTTGTTATGTCAGGTGGAATTACTAACAGGGCTTTCCACGCTGAAGCTAGATGAACTTCCTGAGCCCTGAGACCTGACCTCTGCTTCTAGAAGAACTTCGTTAATCCCTCTTCCAGAACCAGCACGCGGTCGCGGACGCCCGCTTTCTTCGCTTCCTTGTCGAGAAGTTGCAGCGGTTCGTCGATCGGTTCATGCGACAGACGGAATGACCCGTAGTGCATGGGCACCATCCAGCGCGCGTTCAGGTCCACGAAGGCGCGGGTGGCGTCGGCCGGGTTGGTATGGACGTTGCGGAACGTCTCGGGATTGTAGGCGCCTATCGGTAGCAGCGCGACTTCGGGCGAAAGCCGCTCGCCAATTTCCCGGAAGCCTGCGAAATAAGCGGTATCGCCGGCGTGATACACGGAATGCTTCGCGCTCTGCAGAACGTAGCCGCCATAGCCGCGATGCGAATCTTTCAGGATGCGAGCTCCCCAATGCCGCGAGGGCACGTGAGTCACCGTGAGTCCGCCGTGGTGGTAGTGGTTCCACCAGTCCAGTTCCACGATCTCTTCGAACCCGAGATCGGAAACCAGGTCAAACACGTGATGCGGGATGACGAGTGTCGGCGCGCGTCCCGACACCCGACGTGTGTGATGCACGACGGCACGGAGCGAAGGGCGATGCAAATGGTCGAAGTGCGCGTGGGTTACCAGCACCAGGTCAATGGGAGGCAGATCGGACACGCGCAGGCCGGGCTTGCGCAAGCGTTTCAGCACGAACAGCCAGCGCGCAAAGTTCGGATCGATGAGCACGCTCTGCCCGCCTACCTGCACAAAGAACGAGGCATGGCCGATGAACGTCACTCCCAGTTCGCCGTTGGCGACCAGGCACGGCTTATAGGTGCTGCCGGTGCGAGGAGTGACTGCCGAATGGCGAACCAGACGTCCGAATTGCTGCGCCCGTTTGCGCAGGGCTGGATTTCGCAAGGTCGCTTTGATCATGGAGCCCGAAATACGTTGGGAACGCCCCGGATCCAACCAGGTTGCACCTGGCTACCTAAAACGGTTCTTCTCAAGAAGCCACAACTCTGGCTTTGTATTTTACGGCAAACCTGGCGCAGATTGCTTGACCGTAGTTACGATCGTCATATCTAATCGGAATACCTCAAGGGATCTCGGTCCGCTCAGCGCACCATTCGTCGGAGCCAGGTTTCCTCGTAGCGCGAGAAATCCACTCAGGAGATGGCAGATGCGCGTCGCGTTTCTGGGCTTGGGAATTATGGGGCGCCCCATGGCCGCCAGCCTGGTCCGGGCCGGCCACGAGGTTTCCGTGTGGAACCGCACCCCCAAAGAAGTCGAGGGCGCGCGCCTGGCCAGTTCCCCGGGCGACGCCGTCACCGGCGCTGAGGTCGTCTGGATGTGCGTTTCTGACACCAAAGCCGTGGAAGCCGTGCTGTTCGGCCCTCAGGGTGTGGAGTCGGCGATCGGCCATGGCGCGATCGTGGTCGACTCGAGCACCATCTCGCCTTCGGCGGAGCTTCATTTCGCCGAGCGGCTCCGCGCCAAAGGCGTCGATTACGTGGATGCCCCCATCACCGGATCAAAGGTCGCAGCCGAGAACGCGTCGCTGATCTTCATGGTCGGTGGCGAGCCCGCTGTCCTTGCCAAACTCGATCCGCTGTTCAAGGCCATGGGCAAGCAGATCTTTCGCATGGGCGAGACCAGCAAGGGCCAGGCCGCGAAACTTGCCATGAACTTGCAGATCGCTCTGATCTACGAAGGCTTCGCTGAAGCGCTGACCCTCGCCGCCAAGCTCGGTGTGAATGTCGAATCCCTGCTGCCGCTGATTCAGGCCTCGATGGTGAAATCGGGCGTGGTCGACTACAAAGCGCCTTTCGTTCTGAAGCGCGACTTCTCGCCCAACTTCCCGTTGCGCCTCATGCTCAAGGATATCCACCTCGCGCTGGCCGCTGCCAAAGAGGCACGGGTGAAGCTGCCCGCGCTGGAAACTGTTCAGGAAGTCTATGAGATGGCGGCGGAAGAAGGTCACGAGGACCTCGACTACGCCGCCACACTGACCTTGCTGGAAAAGTGGGCGGGCGTGGAAGTGAAGGGCGCGGCCTGAGGAGCCCTCGTCGGTCGGCGACGAAGGCCTCGCGATAGGCACTCAACCCAACGCATTAAGGCCGTCCGAATATCTGTCCCCTAACTCTTTTAGAATTATCATAGAGCTAACGAATCGATTGGGGAAGCTCTCCAATCGACGTTTTCCGTCCGGATGCCCCCCGGGGAAAATGGCTCGCACCCCAAAAACGCGCCTGGGGGCTCCGGAAAGCTTGGAATAGGCATTCTATAGGAGCTCACGATCCTCTCTGGATCATAAGGCGGCCGAATCCGGCCAACTTCCACGGCTATAGCCTACAGCTTTTGGTCGGGAGGGAATTGAGACCAAGCTCCCGCGTACAATTCCCCGACCGCCGCCCGACCGGGGCGGAATCTTTCGTGTGCGTGGGGTTGGAAACCATGAACGTCGCGTGGCAGATCGTGGTCGGGGCGGTGATCGGGGTGCTCGTCGGTATCACCGGCACCGGCGGAGCTTTCGTGATTCCCGCGCTGATCTACTTGTTCCACATGAACCAACTTCGTGCGCAAGGAACCGCGCTGCTGATTTCGGCCCTGCCCATCTGGTTCATCGCCTTCATCCCGTACGCGCAAGAACGGAACTTCGACTTGCGGCTCGCGCTGCTAATGGCCGTGGGACTCTGCCTGGGAAGTTATTTTGGCGCCAGTTGGGCCCAGCACCTGCCGATCCCCGTGCTGCGCCGGGTACTGGGCAGCGTGCTGGTGCTGATCGGAGCGAGGTTTCTGGTGCAGGGCTGAATCGCGCTTAACAAGCGAATCCGGAAAATCTAAGAACCTTGAAGCAGAGGGGAACGCAATGGCACTGACAGCCCTACCGCGTTACCGGCGTAATGGCCTAAGTGGTTGGTATTACAGAACTATTACACAAAAATTCGCGTGGTCCCTGCTATTTTGACGCAAGCAAAAAATCAGCAGTCGGGGAACACGCCAATGGAACTGGAAGCGATCGGCCGCACACACGGCGGCGACGATCAGGTCAACTGGGTCACCGCGATCTTCATGTTTTTGTTTCACGCCGGCGCGGTTGCGGCGTTTTTCTTTTTCAGCTGGAAGGCGCTTTTTGTCGCCTGCTTCCTTTGGTGGGTGTCGGGATCGCTCGGAATCGGCATGAGCTATCACCGCCTGCTCACCCATCGCGGCTACAAGACTCCGAGGTTTGTGGAGTACTTCCTCACCGTGTGTGCAACGCTCGCGCTCGAAGGCGGCCCGATTTTCTGGGTGGCCACGCACCGCATTCACCACAAGTTCTCAGACCAGGAAGGCGATCCGCATTCTCCCATCGATGGCACCTGGTGGGCGCACATGGGCTGGATCCTGATGGGCAAGTCGATGCATCACGACACGACTACGCTGGCCCACTACGTTCCTGATCTCGCAAAAGACAGATTTCACGTCTGGATTACCAAGTACCACTACGTACCGATGATCGTGCTTGGCCTGATCCTGCTGGCCATTGGTGGGCTGCCCATGGTGTTGTGGGGCATTTTCCTGCGCACGGTGGTTGGGCTGCACGCAACCTGGGCAGTAAACTCCATCACGCACATGTGGGGTTCGCGCCGCTTCGCAACCCGCGACCTTTCGACAAACAACTGGCTGGTGGCAATCTTCACGTTCGGCGAGGGCTGGCACAACAACCATCACGCGCACCCGACGTCGGCTCGCCACGGACTGACCTGGTACGAAGTCGATCTGAACTGGTACGGGATCTGGGCGCTGAAAGA
>Ga0306925_10004746_pt1 | contig 12343 bp, 16 predicted proteins | sample flu12Cox44000176_FD_203755 | JGI IMG/M metagenome (GOLD analysis project Ga0306925, IMG submission 203755) | Lab enrichment of tropical soil microbial communities from Luquillo Experimental Forest, Puerto Rico - flux8day.12C.oxic.44.000.176 (v2)... | ecosystem: Environmental > Terrestrial >...
AGTTTGAAAAGGGCGTTTGCGTTGGTCTTGGCCACGCAAATCTTGCCGAGGTTCTGGATCGAATAGGTTCGACCTCGAAAATAGATCAAGGCCGCGTCCATCTGTCTCCGTTTTGGATCATGAAGGCGTTGAATCTTCTAGGCGGCCGAAACGGAATAGGCAGGGTCGATATGGTTGAAAATCGCTTCGTGGGTATGAAAAGCCGGGGGGTGTATGAAACGCCCGGAGGGGCAATTCTGTTCTTTGCACACCGTCAAATCGAGTCTCTGACGATGGATCGCGAGGTCATGCACATTAGGGATTCACTTGCTCCAAAGTATGCAGAGCTAGTCTACAACGGTTTCTGGTTCGCTCCGGAGCGCGAAGCGATTCAGGCGCTTATCAGCGAATCACAAAAGAATGTTTCGGGCATGGTGCGAATAAAACTGTACAAGGGAAACATTATCGCGGCCGGACGCAAAAGCCCCGTAAGTCTCTACAATCCTGAGATCGCTACGATGGAGGCGGACCCAACCAAGGCGTACAATCAGTCGGACGCAACCGGTTTTATTGCGCTCAACGCTCTGCGTTTGAAAGTTGCCACGAAGGTTCATGGAAACGTTGCCGGCTCTTAAAGGCTCGAAAACTCGTTCCCAAGGGCGAACGGGAAGCCTCGCGCAAAGGTACGCCGGGGTACGCAAAGGCAGTGGATTTAAAGTTTGTTCGCCATGCGGCGGATCCCGTTCTTCAGATGTTCGTCGCCAAAATTAATCAATAGACCAAGGCGAAAGTTTTTAAGTTTCAGCTGGTAAAAAGCTGCTTCCAGTGAACCGGCAGCAGCGCCTCGACTGACTTCAGCTCTACGATGACGCTCGGTTCGACAATCAGATCAGCCCGGTACCCCTCCTCAAATTCGAGTCCGTCATAAACGATAGGAATCGGTACCTGGCGCGCCACTTCGAGATTCTGCTTCCTAAGTTCGTGGGCCATGATCACTTCATAGACATGTTCAAACAATCCTGGACCAAGCGCGGAGTGAACGCGGAAGGCGGCATCCAAAATCACTTTCGGCAGGTCGTTCTGGCTCATACGACATAACGCTATACAAAAATGTATCGGATATTTCAAGCCTATTCCTTTGCGTGCCTTTGCGCGAGGCTCAAAGTATCCGAAGTCCAAAAAGATGTCTTCCTAAGCGTCGCGTAAAATGCTCAACTTGGTACCAGACTGCGACCAAATCTCAACAGACCCGGAGGAGTGCACCAGTGAAGTTAGCAATTGCGGAAACTGATGTTGCCAAGGCAAGCGTTCAGGAAATTAAGGTAGGTGAAATTAAGGTGGGTCCGGTTGCAATCGACAAGCTTGTGCTTAGCAACGTCCACTTGCAGACATCGACTGGCACCGCGCAAATGCGCAACGTGCGATTGGCTATACGGCTGAAGTTCTCGCTCGATTGGGAAATCGGTATCGACATTTCGATGCCCGATGGTATACCTGATGTGCACTTCAGCCGCTCAGGCACCATCGATCTTGGATCACTGAATTTGGGCGTTGGCTTCGGCAACCTGAATCTCCCGGGCTTGGCCAACCTCTCCTTCGACATACCCAGCTTGCCGGTAACCAATCTGGAAGCCGTCGTCGGTCCGATAAAAAACTTAAATCTGGGCGCGACGATCGCTCAGCAAATTCAGGCTCGAAACCTGGTTGCACCCACACAAGGATTTCAAATTTCCGGTCTCAGCCTGACGAAAGTGCGAGCTGAGGGGCTGGCCCTCCCCGAAGCAGTCCTCGACGCGACAACGATCGGCCAGCTGCAGGGAGGCTCGCTTCCATTAACCAATCTGACGATCCCAAATATTGCGCTGCCGCAGGCGACTATTCCGACAGTTGCGAGCGACAACATAAATGCCACCAGCAACCCCGTCACGGCCTCGTTACCAACAGCCGATATCGGAATCCTCAAGGCAACTCTGAAGACCGAGGTTACCGCTGGTTTGCATATCGACCAGCTTATACTGGATGACATCAAGGCGTCCGCAAAGATTGGCGAAATCGAGCTTAGTAATGTAATATTGCCGTACGACGTTTTCGACCTGACGCTTTCCAAGATCGGGATCGAGACAGTTTTGGTGCCACAATTGGAGGTTAGCTGAAATGGCAGAAAACCCTGTAAAAGTCGAAGTGAACGTTACCCCTGGCCGGAACGAAAAAATTGATAATACGATCCACTTTGAGGAGATTTTGGATCACCTTCACAAGGAGGCCACGAAGCTCTCGGGGGCCGCACTAGAGGAGAATAGAGAGCCACTGGCAAAATCCCAGCAGCTTGCTGCAAATCTCTTGAGCGCGCTACGTGCGTTGCGAGGCTCCCAAAACTGAGGTCTTCGTCTCAAATCTTGTTGATACTTCGTTTCCTCGCCGCGTGAGGATCGAAGAAGTCTGGGGGGAATCTGTATTATCAGACTGGCGCGCAGCCGTACAATCAGGAGACGGTCTGGGCCACATAAGAGCGCTTCCGATCAGGTGCCCTGTTCGGAGATTCGTCCCCGGCGTCGTGCAAATGCCCCAGTGTTCGCAGGTCGAACGACTGGAATTGGGCCGGCTCAGGAACAATCCGTTCCTGCTGTCTTTTCATACTTTTCAAAGCAATAAACCCGAGTAGTAACGCTTCCATTTTTTGTCCTTTCAATTTGGCCGCAAAAGAGCGGCCTGGTTCAGGAGTTGGTGAGCGGGAATGAGATCCCGGTTTTTCTATCGTTCCGGCGACTGGCGACGGAACGCGCGATAAGTCTCGATGACTCTTGGAGTCATGACTATCGCAATGAGCGCGGCAACGAAAGCCGCATCGTGAATGGTGGTCACCGTTTCCATTGTGTCTCTCTTTCTCCAGTTATTGGTTAACTATGAGAATCAGATCCAGACACCCCTTGCGGGATTTCCCTTTCTGTTTCTCTCAGCATTCCGGAGCTGACGCTCCTAATCGAAGCGTGTTCCAAAATGCCCAGAGAATTTCTTTATTCACTGCGAGGACTATAGCAGGATATCGGACAAATCCAGGAACATTTAGTTCTTTTGCGGAGATAGAAAGGCTTAAACCATGTGTAAAATTCTGGTGATACACATCTTAACATGTCATATCAGGTTTATGAAAAATGGCCTTTAGCCCGAAAAATCTCACCCCGCAGGCGCGGGGTGAGATTTTCGCACCATAGAGCTTTCAAACCCTATTAGTCTTGGACGATCGCCGATGTTCGCCTTTATGCGAGGGACGGCCTCCGTGCCGTCCGATGAAGGGGAGTCGCTTGCGACGCCCTCGTTATCGAGGCGAACAGAGTCCTTTATTGGGCATTGGTCAAGGCTCCGGGAGGCGCAAGCGCCTGTGCGTGTTTAGCGCTTTTAACACGGACACGACTGGTCAACGGGACGCGGGGTGGATAGCGGGTGAATAGAACCGACGGCGCCTCGGAGAGGCGCTCCGAGAATAGGCCGGCGCTTCAGCGCCGGTTGGTCAAAAGCAAAAAGGGATCCCCGCCCCGGAGGGCCGTCGCGTTGGGCTCAATCTTTTAGACAGGGATCACGTTTCGTGGAACATTCACTGCCGGGAGAATTCCGATGTCAAACCGCACTCTGTATTTCGTATTTATTCTCGCGCTTGTTTGCGGATTTGGCCCGCGTTCAAACGGCGAAATGATCGATCAACGCAATTTTGCGATTGATACCTATTCCCCGACGCCGAATGAGATTCTCCTGGCGGAGCAACGCGCTCGGAAATATTGGGCCAGAAACGCTGCGCGCTACGGCTCGAATCCTGTTTATCTTGGAGTTGAAACGTCAAGGATTTTTGAAAGCGAGATCGTGCAGAATCTTTGGCCGAAGCTCATCAATTCGCAGACGGCAATATCCTTTTTCTCGAAGTCGCCAGGAAGACATCACACCGAAGTCGATTTAACGGGCGTCATGATTTTTGATACCCGTAGTGGAAGCTTTGTGGGCAATCGCGGCTTCGTTTTGGTCGATACTCCAAACCGCGGGTCGGTCGCGCGGATCGGCGACTATATTGCCCGTTACATTGGCACCGGCCGCTGGTAGCGGCGTTCCAATGGCTCAACCTCTCCTTCAGCGGTTGGTACAACCGCTTGCACCGACGGCGAGGACCACTGTTTCAAGGACGTTTCAAAGCGGTCCTTCACCATCCCGAGGAGAGCGGGCTCACTATTAACTTGTCCTCTTCGCCGGATCTCGGCGCCTGGAACCAGCCCGACCCCTAACAGGGAGTAGAGAGTGCTCGGATCCGATGATCGCCAACACACAAATTTGTTGGTTGGATTGAAATGAATTTCTGAAACGGGAAAGGGCTCTTGGGCTCTAAGGGAATGTGCGAAGGCAATACATTCGGATAACCCGGATGGCTAGAGGTCTCACGATAGTCCACGGCTAGCCGGATCGAGTTTTGCGGTCGCGCTGGTGAAGGTGGCCGGGACGCAATCGCCTCTCTCCTCGGATTACGTGAAGAATCCAGACCCGCTCGCCGTCGTAGCGATAGAACACGCGGCAAGGGGGCTCGACGATCTGACGGTAACGCGAGCCGCGAAGCTCCGGTGGCACCGACCCACTTTTGGGGTGAATGACAAGCTGCTCGACGTGTTCGAAGACCCTGTGGACGAGTCGCCGCGCCGCTTCGGGCTTGTCGAGGGCGATATAGTCGGCGACGGCGTCAAGGTCACTCAGGGCCGGTTCGGTCCAAATTATTTCAGCCATCGGGACATTCGCCGCTTGGCCTCCGCCTGGGATAGAATGCGGCCCTCTTCAACGGCGCGCTCGCCCCTGGCGATGCCCTGTAGCACCGCCAGTCGCCGCTGGAGCTCATCGTAGGTCTCTACGTCGACCAAATAGGCAGCCGGCTTGCCGTGTTGGGTGATTAGAATAGGCGCTTTCTCGCTCTCGAGTTGAGAGAGGATTTCGGTTGCCTTACGCTTTAGTGTGGTCACGAGTTCGGTGCGCATAGAGTGATACTAAAGTGTCACTTCCTTGCAATCAAGCTTAGGCGAGCAGAGGAAGGATGTGGTTTTCCACAGGAGTCACAAAAAGGCCCGCAACTCTTGGTCGTAAGCGCGACCACACGTTGGACGCACAGATCCTCCAAGCCGCGATCAATATTTTCGCAGAAGTGGGCTTTGACAGTATGAGATGGCTTGTGAGGTTATTGTTTCAATGACTTCTCATCGCAGCCGCACACTAAACAAACCTTCCGACAGGATCTTTTACTCAGCCTTACTCGACAACATTGTATTACCGGCACTCAAGAATCCAAAGCCACCTTGATGATTCCGCGAGAGGCGCAAGCACCTCCCCTCCAGGGCTCGCACATAGTTCATTCCCTGATTTCCTTGGAGAACTTTCGGACATCTGACGGGGTGCCAAACGAATTGATACTCGAAGCAAGGCGCACAGCGATTCGCGCAGCGTCTAGTTTTCGAATCAGAGATTTGGTTTCTGGCACTGCTGCAGGCGTTACACTGAATTCACGCAGGCCCAATCCCAGCAGGATAGGAATTGCATCGACGTCGGAAGCGATTTCGCCGCAGACGGATGCTGGGATTCCTTTTTCACGAGATTTGCGGATGACCTTTTCACAGATTCGCACGACGGCTGGGTGAAGCGGGTCGGCGAAGGCGGACAAGGCAGGACTGCCACGCTCGGCACACAGTACATATTGGGTAAGATCGTTCGTGCCGATGCTTAGGAAGTTCAGATGCGAAATAAGCTGGTCGACGAGCAGCGCCGCAGCTGGGGTTTCAATCATGACACCAAAGGGAAGGGGCCAGCGATGGGGGATATTTTGATTCTTAAGTTCAGCCGCCAGTTCATCCAGTAGCTGCTTCAAATGGAGGACTTCCGAGACGTCCGTTACCATCGGAACAAGAAGCTTGAGAGGCAAGGAGTCAGCGACCCTCAAAAGAGCACGCAAATGCGTGCGGAAAAATGCGGGATTCGCAAATAGCAATCTGACTCCGCGCACGCCAAGAAAAGGATTGGCCTCTTTTTGCAGTCGCAAGAACTTGAGCGGCTTATCTGCACCCACGTCGAGCAGGCGGATGGTCAGTGGCAAAACCTTTTTATTGATTGCGAGTGCCTCTCTGTACGCGTCAACCTGCTCCTGTTCGTCCGGTTCATGATCGAAACGTTGAAAAAGGAATTCCGAGCGAAAAAGGCCGACCGCGTCGGCGCCATATCCGCAGGCGTTCGAGATGTCCTGCGCGGAGCCGGCATTGGCGGCGACAAGGATCTCGATGCCATCTGCCGTGAGAGCCGGTCGTTCGCTATCCTCCAATGCTTCCTGCAATTGAGAATGCTCAAGCTGGCGCGCGCGTTCCAACCGCTCGAGGAGATCTGGCGATGGCTCGATCCAGAGAGAACCTTCGGCGCCGTTGATTGCGACCGTTTGCGCCGTGCGGATCTCTTCTTCATAGCTTTGCGCGCCGCCGATTGCGGGAAGGTTGAGAGCTCGGGCAAGAATGGCACCGTGAGAGGCCGCGCCCCCTTGCAGTTGAATTACTCCGGAGATACCACGTCGACTAAAATTTTCTGCCAGGGACGGAGTCAGCTCGTCGCAGACCAATATCTGACCCTCAGCTAATGGTTTCTCAGATAAACTGGAAGACTCTTCGGGCTCAACCATTTGGTTCAGCGCGATCCGCTCCACTTCGCGGAAATCTGCGGCACGAGCGCGCAAATAAGTATCAACAGCCTCTTCTTGATCGGCAGTATGGCGAGACAGCACCTCGTGCCACGCGACTGCAGAGTTCAAACGATCCTTTCGGATTTTCTCTTCGACTTCCTGGAGGATCGAGGGGTCCAGCAAGATCATGCGCTGGGCTTCGAAGATTCGAAGGTCGGTTGGGTGCAAAGAACCCTGAATGCGACTGATCCGGGCATCGAATTCTGAGGCGGATGCAGTCAAAGCCGAGCGAAGCCGCGAGATTTCCGAGGCGACCTCTGAGTCCGTCTGAACTTTGTAGGTTGGAAGTTGGGCGGGTAGGGAAGCCAGAAGAAGGGGACGACCGATTGCAATCCCTCGGGACACGCCGAATATGCCGGATTCCTTCTGTTCCCCGCGGAGGCTGGCAGAGGTAGCGGCTTGTGGCAAAGATTCGCCGAATTGATTTGCAACCATCGACCGGATCGCGTCAATCACGGGTTGAGGGTTGGGGGAAGAGATAGAGAAGCGGACCCGGTCTCCTTGGCGAATCTGAAGCCGTGTGACATCGACCAGGCTTTTTGCCGCAACCGGCCCACGTCCTGCGCTGCGATTTTCGATCAGCACCTCTCCTTCAAATTCAGCAAGTCCCTTTATGAGAGCTGCGGCGGGCCGAAGGTGCAGGCCATGTTCGTTTTCGATTATGGCCTCAATGATTTCATTGTATTCTGCCGGAGTCGCGGTCGGCAGTTCCTTAGTTTCGACGGGAATGACATCCTGGACTTGATCCTGCTTTGGCAGCAGGCTTTTCCCGGCCGCTTCGGCTACCTCCGAAATCGAGGCGCCCAATTGCGCCTGAACGGCAGCAGCGATGCCGCCCTCAACGAGAGGGGCGGAGCTAAGTACAATCCTGTCCCGTCGTTCAGGATCCAGCAGATCCTTTGCCGTTTCGGCGCTCAGGATTGCGCTTCCCAAATCCATGAGCACCAGGACACCTTCTTCTGAGTAGACGCTAGTAATCGCTTCCTGAATTTCAATCGCATCCGTTCCCAGTTCTTCTCGATTGTCCCCGACACCGCCCGAGCAAGCGATCGACAAATTCGGTTGAACGGTGCGACGAATCAATTCAACCGTGGCCTCTGCTAGAGATCGGCTATGCGAAACCAGAACAAGTCCTACCATTTCGATTTAGTTTAATGGTTTTCTTGCCGAGCGAGCATTATTTTGCCTCATTTGCGGCCAAGGAGGAGGAACTCCCGAATGAATTTGGCCCGTCGAATTCCTCGACTAACTGCAGCATGCGTTGAGTGACTTTACGAATTTGAGAGGGTGTCAGGAAAGAGAGATTCAACAACTCCATCAATAACAATCCCTGTGAGGCGAGGAAGAGCACCGCCACGTCTTCCATTCTGAGGCTTAACTCCTTACAGAGGTCCTGAAACTCGTTCTGGACTGACTCTCGCATCGGCTCGACCAGCTTCGGGTCGTTTGCTATAGCTGCTACGACGGGTATTAAGACCCGCCGCTGCTCTTCCAGGTGCCGAAGTGTTCCGATAATACTGGCTTTCATTTTGCCGTTTCGCTCCCCGGTTAACGATTCAGCGATTTTGGTATGCTCGCTCTCCAGCAGTTGCGTTGAGCGACGGATCATGGCCTCGAGCAAGGCTTCCTTCGATCGGAAATGATAAAAAAGGCCTCCTTTGCTGACGTTAGCCTGGTTGGCGGCCGTTTCGAGAGTCAGACAGGCCGGGCCACGCCTCGCGACAATCTCTTCGGCAGCCTGAAGGATCGTTTCGCGCGAATCTCTCCTGCGTCGGCCAGAAGCCGGGGTGATGCTTGGGGGACGGCTCATTCCAGAACATACGAACAACCGACTGAACAGTACACCAAAAAGAGCGGATCCTTGGGGCGTACCGCATGATTTTGCGGGCATCCCATTTTGGATGTAACGCGATCCATGGCAAAATCTGTTTTAATTGTCGGAAGCGATTGTTTAAGCTTTGACCTGTCTGAATTTCGGATTCAAAAAAGGAGGAGATACGGAGATAGGGGGGGATAAGATAAGCAGATAAGGAGATATTATGATTAGCCTTCTTGGCACTTTAATAATCGGGTTGATTGTTGGGGCAATCGCAAAGCTCATCGTTCCTGGGAAGGAGCCAGGGGGTTGTCTGATAACGATGGCGATCGGTATCGCTGGTTCTTTTGTTGCTTTTTACGTCGGGAGACTGCTTGGCTGGACATACGGAAATCCCGACACCCTGCGGCCGGTGGGCTTCATTCCCTCCCTGCTGGGAGCCATTATTCTGCTGGTTGTCTACCACTGGATACGCAGGAAAAGCGGGCGCTAAACTTGGGTTTGGTCCATTCGCTGCAAAGCCCTGGGCATTTTTACGAAATTCGTTTTCCATGGGAGGGACGGCCTCCGTTGCCGTCCGACTAATCACTGGCCCCCAATAATAAGGAAAAAAATGGGACGGCACGGAGGGGGGCCCTCCCTAAAAGGGTGATGTGCGCGCCACTTCTTGCAACGTGTGATTTTTGCGGCTAGTCCACGATCTGAACGGGCGTACCTACCTCGACATTATTAAAGAATGACTCAGCCATTTTGCCAGGCATCCGAATACATCCATGCGATGCGGGGTAGCCCGGCAAATAACCTTTATGCATCCCGACACCGCCGGTGATTCGCATAAAGAAAGGCATAGGTGCGCCTTTGAAAACTGCACCCGGAGGTTTTGGATCTTTGCCCACCTCGACGTCTTTCTGAACGACATTGCCCGATGCGTCTACGTAGTCCCCGTACAGGTTGGAGGCATGGTCTAGATCTTTCTGAACGATCTTATAATTGCCGATTGGCGTGTTGTGGCCCTCGCGCCCGGCCGATACCTGAGAAACGCCCACCAGCTGATCCGCTTTGTAGAAATACGCTCTTTGTTCCTTAAGGTAGATAATGACCGATGGCGGGCCGGGAACTCCATCTCCATCCCAATACGAAATCGAGTCATTCCCAGGAGGTTGTGCTTCGCCGCCGCCGGTGGATGGTATGTAAGCAGTGTTCGGATTTGCCAAGCGAGCCTTTTCGCTGTTTCCACACCCGGCAAGCAAGGCTGCTGCCAACACGGTTAAGATACATCGCATGCTCATAGACGGAAAAGGTTGGGAATAGCCTTTCCTGCAAAATTGTCAAGGAAGGGGCGGCGGTTCGACATTTCCAAAAGATGGATCTGCCGTTTGATTGAAGCGGAAGCCTCTGCTATATGCAGTGGTTTGACCGTATGCCGACGTACGAATATCTCTGTGAAAAATGTGGCCAGACCTTTGAGGCTTTCCAATCGATGAAGGACGAACCCTTCAAGGTTTGTCTGAAGGAACTCTGCAGGCAAGATCTTTGGGGCCAGGGCAGAGTGAAGCGTCTCTTGGGGACAGGGGCCGGCCTTCTTTTCAAAGGCTCCGGCTTCTACATCACCGACTATCGAAGCTCAGGTTACAAGGAGAGTGCGAAGAAGGAGGGGAATTCATCATCAAAGGAGGGAAGTTCATCGTCGGGCAGCGACGCGAAGCCAGGGAGCGATAAGCCATCGAGCCCTTCAGGCTCTTCGAACAAGCCGCCATCGGCGGGCTCTTAGTCTTCCGAGGCGGGGAACGTGGACAAAGACATCGGATGCCGTATACTAGCGAAATGTTCCGTTTGACTCGGGGTGAACAGTTGCTTGTCGCAGGGTTCAGTTTAGCGCTTCTCGTGGGAGCGATAGTCAAACATGCGCGGGAGACTTTCGGCCAGCGACACACCATTGAGTCAAGGTAAGAAAATGCAGAAGTCGTTTAGCGAAGTTGTCGAACAAATTATTGGGAAGGATCCGCGGTACGCTAAAGAAGCCTACATCTTCCTGAAGGAAGCGCTCGAATTCACGATCAAGCAGAAGAGACGAGGCAAAAGCGAAGCGGGGTGCCATGTCGATGCTTGTGAATTGTTGGACGGATTTCGGCAACTCGCCCTGAAAGAGTTTGGGCCTATGGTCATGACGGTTCTGGAATACTGGGGCATTGCTGCATCCGACGACGTCGGCGCCATGGTCTTCAACCTGATCGAAGCGGGAGTCTTCGGAAAAACGGAATCTGACTCGGTTGAAGATTTTCGTGATGCCTTGAATTTCCGCACGGCGTTCGTCGAGCCTTTTGAGTCCCGCAGCTCAAAACCTGCGAATCCCTGAATCGCGGAAAGAGAGCTAATGCAGATTCCCGAGGTTGACTCAGCATCTTTTGAACTTGCGAATGGTTTGACGCTCATTGTCGCGGAACTTCATTCGGCCCCATTGGCCAGTGTTCAGGCGTGGTGTCAGACGGGCAGTATCCATGAAGGTGAATGGCTTGGGGGTGGATTAACGCACCTCCTTGAGCATCTGCTTTTCAACGGGACGGAGCGGCGTACTTCCAAGCAGATCAGCGATGAGATTCATGCCGCAGGTGGCTACCTCAATGCCTACACCTCTTTTGATCGCACGGTCTTCTGGATCGACTGTCCGGCAAACGCAGTGCGCCAGGCGATCGATATACTTGGCGACATGCTCTTCAGGTCGCTTCTGGATTCTGAGATGCTCAGTAAGGAGATGGACATCATCCGCCGGGAGTTTGACATGGGCTTGGATGATCCGGATCGCGTGTTGAGTTATCTTACTTTCAGGACGGCGTTTCAGGTGCATCCCTGTCGCTACCCAGTGATTGGAATTCGCGAAATATTCGACCGGTTAACTCCCGCGGACGTCTCCCGATATTACCGAAGGCGTTACGTACCTAATAACATCTTTCTCGTCGTAGCCGGCGACGTGGAGACCGATCGCATCAAGGCAGACGCAGAGGACCTATTGGGTTTTGCCAAACGTTCTGTTTTGGAACCTGTCGTTTTGCCGGACGAGCCGCGCCAACTTGGACGGCGAACGGTCGAGCAAAGTTTTAAGTCAGAGCTTGCATATTTCAATCTTGGCTGGCACGTGCCGGCCGTTTCCCACGAGGATATGGCATCCCTTGACGCGGCTTCAGTGGTGCTTGGTGGAGGGACTAGCTCGCGTCTCTATCAGGAACTGCGCGAAAAAGAAGGCTTGGTCTATGGAGTAGGAGCCTACGCATACACCCCCGGGTTTCCGGGTTTACTCACCGTCTCAGGAACTTGTGACAAAGAAGTATCGGAACTGGTGTCAGATCGAGTGATTCGCTGTATTGACGATCGCCGTGAACGTCAAATAAGGGAGGAGGAAGTCCAGAAGGCGAAGCGCATACTTACGGTTAATGCGGTTGAGCAACTTCAAACCGTTAAGGGCGTGGCGTCGGACCTCGGTTTGAATTGGTTGTACGCGAGAAATCTTGGCTTCAGCCGGCATTACCTTGAACGGGTCCAATCGGTCAGTGCGTCGGACGTCGAACGCGTGGTTGGTCGCTACATGACGGATTCCAATCTTACCGTCGCGATGCTGAGGCCTGAGGTCAGTTCAAAACGCGCGCCTGCAATCACGTCGCGCAGTCCGGAACCGCAACTTTATTGCCTGGGTAACGGAGCCAAAGCGGTACTCATTCCGGATCGGCGATTACCGATGATTTATGGCTCGGTTATTTTCCAAGGCGGGGCGCTATCGGAAACGTTCAAGAGCAACGGTGTTCACCGGCTTCTTT
>Ga0306925_10004748_pt1 | contig 12343 bp, 17 predicted proteins | sample flu12Cox44000176_FD_203755 | JGI IMG/M metagenome (GOLD analysis project Ga0306925, IMG submission 203755) | Lab enrichment of tropical soil microbial communities from Luquillo Experimental Forest, Puerto Rico - flux8day.12C.oxic.44.000.176 (v2)... | ecosystem: Environmental > Terrestrial >...
ATTGCGGGTCAGAAGGCCGTGATTACGCGGGCCAAGAAGTCCATTGCGAATTTCAAAATTCGCAAAGGCATGCCCATCGGTTGCATGGTCACCCTGCGTGGCGAACGCATGTACGAATTTCTCGACCGGCTGACGGCCGTTGTCTTCCCGCGAGTCCGCGACTTCAAAGGCTTGCCGCCAAACTCATTCGATGGCCGGGGGAACTACACGTTGGGCCTGCGTGACCAGCTGGTTTTCCCGGAGATTGATTACACGCGCGTAGACAAGATCAAGGGCATGAACATCACCATTACCACGACGGCCCGCAGTGACGAAGAAGGGCGCGAGTTGCTAAAGCTGCTCGGCGTGCCCTTCCGCGCCCAAGGCTCTTAAGGAGGCCGAACCAGAATGGCTCGAACCAGTCAGTTTGCGAAGACAAGACGGAAGCTGAAATTCAACAAGATTCGCCAGCGTAACCGCTGCCGCATCTGCGGACGCTCGCGCGGTTTCCTGCGCAAGTTCCACATGTGCCGCATCTGTTTTCGCGGTCTCGCGCTCAAGGGAGAAATTCCCGGCGTGGTGAAGGCAAGTTGGTGAGGGGCGAATGACCACAGATCCGATCGGCGATCTTTTGACGCGCATCCGCAATGGCAGCCGCGCGCGACACCCGCGCGTGGACGTGCCATCCTCGAAACTCAAAGTCGAGATCGCGCGCATCCTCAAGGATGAAGGCTATATCGCCAACTTCAAAGTGGCGGACGAAAAGGGCAAGCGGACACTGCGCATCTTCCTGCGCTATACCCCCGACCGGCGCAGCGTGATCACCGATCTTCAGCGGGTTTCACGCCCCGGCTCTCGTCGCTATACCGGCAAGACCGGAATTCGCCCGGTCGTGGGTGGGATGGGCATCGTCATTCTTTCCACGCCTCGCGGGATCATGACCGGTCAGGCTGCTCGCAAAGAGGGCCTGGGCGGGGAACTGCTTTGCGAAGTTTGGTAGGAAGTTTGGTTGGCGAGGTTCAGAGAGAATTATGTCGCGAATTGGAAACAAGCTGATTCAAGTTCCGTCGGGCGTGAAGATTCAGATCAAGGACGGCACCGTTGACGTCCAGGGCCCGAAAGGCAAGCTGACTGTTCGAGTGCCGCGCGGAATTCAGTTTGAGCAGAAGGACTCGACTTTGATTGCCAAGCGCGGAACCGAGGAACACCGGGCACTGCACGGTCTGGCCCGCGCTCTGGTCGCCAATGCCGTTTCCGGCGTCACGACGGGATTCAAAAAGGAGCTCGATATCGTTGGCGTCGGTTATCGTGCCGAAGTGAAGGGCAAGAATCTGGTGATTGCGCTCGGTTTTTCACATCCAATTGAGTTTCCGATCCCGGAAGGCATTCAGATCGCGGTTGATAAGCTGACGCATTTGGTTGTTTCAGGTGCGGACAAGGGACAGGTTGGCCAGATCGCCGCCAATCTGCGAGCGCTGCGTCCACCTGATCCGTACAAGCAAAAGGGTATTCGCATTACAGGTGAGCGGCTCAAGAAAAAAGCCGGCAAGGCCGGCGCCAAGACGGCGGCTGCGTAATTCCGTCGCCAAAGGAGAACCAGAGTGGCAGTATCCGTTAGAAGATTATCGCGTGCGGCGCATCGGGAGCGCATTCACCTGCGCATGCGCAAGCGCGTCACGGGCACGCCAGAGCGCCCCCGGCTTTGCGTACATCGCTCGAGCCGTCATATTCGCGCGCAGGTGATTGACGACGCTACCGGGCGCACGCTCGTTTCTGCAAGTTCGCTCGACAAAGAGGTCCGTGCGACGATTAAAGGCGGCGGCAACATCGCCGCTTCGAAAGTGGTCGGCAAGGTCATTGCCGAGCGCGCGAAGGCGAAGGGCATTGCGAGTCTTGTTTTCGACCGCGGCGGCTACCAATACCACGGTCGTGTGCAAGCACTTGCGGAGGCGGTCCGTGAAGCGGGCCTGAAATTCTGAGTCATGCCGAAACAAGAACTCAAAGACACGCTTGCGGTTCGTCGGCCGTTGTCGGCCAATCAGGCTAACTTGAAAGATCAAGTCGTTTCGATTAATCGCGTGACCAAAGTTGTAAAGGGCGGCAAGAACCTGAGCTTCTCAGCGCTTGTTGTGGTCGGTGATCAAGGCGGCCACGCTGGATTTGGCATGGGCAAAGCTCGCGAGGTTCCCATGGCCATTCGCAAGGCGATCGAGCAGGCCAAAAAGAACATGGTCAGGCTCAATCTCAAGGGCTCGACGATCCCGCATCAGGTAGTCGGCTCTTACGGATCGGGCCAGGTGCTGCTGAAGCCGGCGCCCGAAGGCACCGGTGTCATCGCGGGTGGACCAGTCCGTGCGGTCATGGAAGTTGCGGGAATTCAAAACGTGTTGACCAAATCGCTTGGCACGTCGAACCCGCACAATGTAGTCAAAGCAACCTTCGACGCGCTCTTGCACTTGAAAGACGCCTCGAAAGTTGCGGAAACGCGCGGCAAGGTGGGCGCAGAAGAAGCGGCTGCGACTTCGACAGCGAACTCCTAAACCTATGGCTACCAGGAAAAAGTCCGGCACGCTGAAAATTCGCTGGGTGCGTAGCTTTATTGGCTGTCCGCGTGATATGCGGCAAACGATTCGCGGCCTCGGCTTCCGCCGTATGCAGCAGGTCATCGAGCGCCCCGATAATCCCGAGACGCGCGGCATGATCGCGAAAGTCCACCACTTGGTTAAGATTGAGGATTGACCCCCAAATGGCTACACCGACACTTTCAAACTTGAAACCGCCACGCGGTTCTCGCCACCGCAAGGTTCGCGTAGGCCGGGGTATGGGCTCGAAAATGGGCAAGACGGCGGGCGCCGGCAACAAAGGCCAGCAGTCGCGGCGCGGCTATTCTCGGCGTCCCGGATTCGAAGGCGGGCAGATGCCCCTGCATCGCCGCCTTCCTAAGCGCGGTTTTTCCGCGCCGTTCTCGAAAACCTTTGCGGTAGTCAACCTGTCGGCGCTCAACGAGTTCGCAGCAGACGAAACCGTCACACCCGAATTGCTCGCCGAACGAGGCATTCTACGCGCCCCGCGCGACGGCGTTAAGATTTTGGGTGACGGCGAACTAAAGGTTGCGCTAACCGTGCGCGCTCATGCCTTCAGCAAATCGGCTGCGGAGAAAATCGCCAAGGCCGGAGGAAAAACCGAAGTTTTGTCATGAGAAAGCTGGTCGAAGCATTTCGGAATATTTTTGCGACGCCGGACCTGCGCAAGCGCGTCCTTTTCGCGCTGAGTCTGCTAGCCGTATATCGTCTCGGGGCGTTCATTCCCACTCCGGGGATCAATACGGACGCCCTCCAGCGCATCTTCGAGCAAAATCGCGGCTCCGTACTCGGCATTATCGACCTGTTCAGCGGTGGCAACTTCCGTCGCTTGACGATTTTCGCCCTCGGGATCATGCCCTACATCACCTCGTCGATCATCTTGCAGTTGCTGGTGGTTGTCTGGCCCTATCTCGAGCGCCTGCAGAAGGAGGGCGAACTTGGCCGCCGCAAGATTACTCAGTACACGCGCTACCTCACGATCATTCTGAGCGCGTTTCAATCCTTTGCCATTGCGCGCACGCTTCAGTCGCAGTCCCTGGGCGGTGGGTCGCTCGTTTATCACCCGGGCATCCGTTTCACGCTGATGACAATGCTAACCCTGACGACCGGCTCCGCCTTCATCATGTGGCTAGGCGAGCAGATCAGCGACCGCGGAATCGGAAACGGCATGTCACTCATCATATTTGCCGGCATCATCGTTGGCCTGCCACGCGCGGTTAAGGATCTGTGGGATAAGGCCGTCAATGGTCAGTGGGGTTCGTTCACCGGCATCGCTTTGATAGCCCTTCTCGCTCTGATGGCCGCGGTGGTGGCCTTCATTGTCTTTGTCGAGGGCGGGCAGCGGCGCATTCCGGTACAGTACGCGAAGCGCGTGATGGGCCGCAAGGTGATGGGCGGCCAAATGACCTATTTGCCTCTGCGGGTTAACTCCGGCGGCGTGATTCCGCCGATCTTCGCAAGCTCGCTGCTCACGTTTCCGCAGACACTGGCCTTGCTCTTCCAGAGCAAGTCGCCGTTGTTCGAGAAATTCGGCAAGACGATTGCCTGGGGAGAGCCGCTCTATACGTTGGTTTATGTCGCGCTGATCATCTTTTTCGCCTTTTTCTATGTGGGAATCATTTTCAACCCTACGGAACTGGCGGACAACATGCGCAAGTATGGCGGGTTCATCCCCGGCATCCGTCCGGGCCGGAACACGTCGGAGTATATTAACAAGATACTTTCGCGCCTCACTCTGGTGGGCGGGGCGTATCTGGCACTGGTCTGCCTAATCCCGGAATGGATGATCTCTGGCATTCATTTGCAGCACTTGTGGGGTCCCCTTGGCAACTGGTTTGACACCCACGCGCCACGGTTCATTTTAGACGGGCTGAATGTGCAGTTCTACTTCGGCGGCACGTCGCTGCTGATCGTTGTGGGCGTGGCCATGGACACAGTGCAGCAGCTCGAAGCGCAGCTGGTGATGCGCAATTACGAAGGGTTTGTAAAGAGGGGCCGAGTACGGGGTCGTCGCGTTTGATCAAGTGATCTGGCGGAGACCATGGCTCTTAAGCGGGCAGTGATTTTTTTGGGGCCTCCCGGCGCCGGGAAGGGCACCCAGGCAAAGCAGATCGCACAAAGCTATGGCCTACCTCATCTTTCGACAGGGGATATGTTCCGCGATGCGATCAGCCGCGGCACGGAACTCGGCAACATGGTGAAGCCGATCATGGAGCGCGGTGACCTGGTTCCGGACGACTTGGTCATGAAGATGGTGGAGGAAAGATTGTCGCGTCCCGACTGCGCGCAGGGTTTTGTGTTTGATGGATTCCCGAGAACGCTGGCGCAGGCGAGCGTGCTCGATGGGATTCTCAAAAGCCGGGGCTTTCCCAAGCCGCTGGTGATCGATTTTGTGGTCAGTGAGGACAAGCTGATGCGGCGTGTGTCCGGTCGCCGTACCTGCAGTATTGGCGGCGAGATTTACAACATTTATGATGCGCCATCCAAGATCGAGGGGATTTGCGACGTGGATGGCGGCAAGCTGGTGCAGCGCCCCGATGACCGTCCCGAGGTTGTGAAGGAAAGGCTAGCGGCGTACGAGCGCCAGACCAAGCCGCTCACGGATTACTACCGTGCGCAGGGGCTGCTCGAAGCGATCGATGCGGGCGCTGGCGTGCAGGAAGTCAATCGCGCCGTTCGCCAGGCTTTGAATGGGGCAAGAAGAAGCTGAAATGGTAGTCTGCAAATCGCCGGCCGAGCTGGAGAAGATGCATCAGGCCGGACTGATCGTTTGGAGCGCGCTCAATAAGATGCGCGAAATGGTTCGACCGGGCCTGTCGACGAAGGATCTGGACGAGTTTGCCGAACGGTATACGGCCGAGCATCGTGCGCATCCGGCGTTCAAGGGCTATCGAGGTTATCCGGGATCGGTGTGCACCTCGATCAACGACGAAGTCGTCCACGGAATTCCGTCAGGCTCGCGAAAGCTCCACGAGGGAGATATTGTCTCGATGGACTTTGGCGTCGAGCTAAATGGGTTTTATGCCGATGCCGCGCTGACCGTCCCTGTGGGCAAGATCACAGCCCAGCGCGAAAAGCTTTTGCGCGTAACGCAAGAATCGCTCGAGCGCGCCATTGAAAAAGTCCGGGTGGGCAACCGGCTCGGAGATGTTTCGGCCGCGGTGCAAAAAGTGGTCGAGGAAAACGGATTTTCCGTTGTTCGGGAATTTGTGGGCCACGGCATCGGAACCAAGATGCATGAGGAGCCGCAGGTTCCCAATTACGGTTCGCCGGGAGTCGGTCCGCGTCTGCAAGAGGGGCTGGTGCTCGCGATTGAGCCAATGGTCAATTCAGGCGGGCCGGCCGTCCGCATCCTGGACGACGATTGGACAGCGGTGACACTCGACGGCAGTGACTCGGCGCACTTCGAGCATACGGTCGCTGTTACCTGCAACGGCCCTTGGATTCTGACGCGGCCAAAGGAAGCAGCTGGCCCCTGTTGGTGATGGATAGCTCAAGCCCCGTCCAGACGTACCGGCGGGGCAGTACATAAGGAGCGCATGGCGAAAAAACCGGTAGACGATAAGAAAAAACCCGGCGAAGGAAGCGGCAAGGAAGACGCCATCGAGGTGATGGCTACGGTGATCGAACCACTTCCCAATGCGATGTTTCGTGTCGAGCTTGAAAACAAGCATCAGGTGCTTGCGCATATTTCGGGCAAAATGCGGAAAAATTTCATTCGCATTCTGGCCGGCGATAAGGTTGCCGTTGAGCTTTCGCCTTACGACCTGACCCGCGGGCGCATCGTCTATCGCTATAAGTAGGGCTAGTAGCGGCCGGGTCTCCGACTTCGGGGACGGTCCAGAGAAGCAAGCGGGGTTTTAGCCCCGAGCATCAGAGAAAGTCGAGCTAGGGAAATGAAAGTTCGAGCGTCGGTCAGGAAAATTTGCATGAAGTGCAAGATCGTTCATCGTCGCGGCGTTGTGCGCGTAATTTGCAGCAATCCCAAGCACCGCCAGCGGCAAGGCTAGGAGAAGAATATGGCCCGTATTGCAGGTGTGGATTTGCCCCCGAACAAACGGCTTTGGGTCGGCCTCACGGCGATTTACGGCATCGGTCAGCAGCGCGCGCGCGATCTCGCGGCGAAAGCTAACGTAGACCCCACTAAGAGGGTCAAGGATCTGACCGAAGATGAAGTGACCCATCTTCGCGCCGCGATCGAAGCTGAAGGGGGCATCGAAGGCGATCTGCGCAAGGAAATTCAGATGAATATCCGGCGGCTGATCGAAATTCAGTGCTATCGGGGGCTGCGCCACCGCCGCAATCTTCCGGTGCGCGGCCAACGGACGCACACCAACGCGCGTACCCGCAAGGGCCCGCGCAAGGGTGCTGTGGCAGCCAAGAAGAAAGTGATGGCTCGCAAGTGATCTAGCGCCACTCCTACCGGCGTCGGTGGCCGGAGAGCCTGGAGCTTTCAAGAACCGTAGCGGAGAGGAAAAATCGTGGCAAAAGAACCGCAGGATGCAGCCGCTGCCCCGGCAGCGGGTGCCAAGCCGACCAAGCGAAAGAAAGAGTTTCGCAAGAAAAAAGAGAAACGGGTGGTGCCTCACGGCGTGGTCTGCATTCAGGCGACCTTCAACAACACCATCGTGACACTTACTGATCCAGATGGTCGCGCTGTAAGTTGGGCTTCTGCCGGTTCGGTCGGATTCAAAGGTTCGCGCAAAGGCACACCCTATGCTGCGCAGCAGGCAGCCATGATGGCGGCGGGTGTGGCGCGCGATCAGTACGGAATGAAATCGGTGGAAGTTCGCGTGAAAGGTCCGGGGGCTGGGCGCGAATCCGCGGTCCGCGCGCTAGCATCCTCCGGCTTGCACATCAACGCCATCAAGGACGTTACACCGGTGCCGCACAACGGTTGCCGCCCGCCGAAGCGCCGGCGCGTTTGAGTAGCGAAGTTCGGACCTGCACGATCTATCGTGGCTGCTTGTAGTAGGAGCGAAGGAGAGAAGAATTGGCAAGACATCGTGAAGCAGTTTGCCGGTTGTGCCGTCGGGAGGGCATGAAGCTTTTCCTCAAAGGCCTCCGGTGTTTTACGGAAAAATGCGCCATCGAAAAGCGCAACTTCGTGCCCGGCCAGCATGGCCAGGCGCGCCGCGCGAAGATGGTCGGCTACGGCGTCCAGCTTCGCGAAAAGCAAAAGATGAAGCGCACCTATGGCCTGCTGGAGCGCCAGTTCCGTTCTTATTTCGAGAAGGCTGTACGCCTGAAGGGTCCCACGGGCGCAAACCTTATCATCATGCTGGAGCGCCGGCTCGACAACGTCGTTCATCGAGCTGGCTTCGCGGGGTCTCGCGCGCAGGCCCGCCAACTTGTGCTGCATGGTCACATTCGTGTGAGCGGAAACAAGGTCAATATACCGAGCTACCTCGCAAAGGTTGGCGACGAAATCACGCTCAAGGACAAGATGCACCAGAACGCCATGGTGCTCGAGGCGCGCAACCTGGCGCAGAGTCAGGGCCTTGCGCCATGGCTCGACATCGATCGCGAGAATTTTAAGGCACGAGTGGTGGCATTGCCTCGGCGCGAGGACGTGCAGACACCGCCGATGAATGAGCAGCTGATCGTCGAGCTCTATTCCAAGTAGTGATATTTATTTCAAGAACTTGCAGGCTCGCTGCGAGCCAGGAGGAATGGCCAATATGTGGAAGGGATTTCAGAAACCTAAGCGGTTGGCGGCAGAACCCGAGACGCTGACTGATAAGTACGGAAGGTTCTCCGCGCAACCTTTTGAGCGTGGCTGGGGAACGACCGTCGGAAACGCTCTGCGGCGCGCGCTGCTGAGCTCTATCGAAGGTGCGGCAATCACGGCGGTTAAGATTGAGGGCGTCCTGCACGAGTTTTCGCCGATTCCCGGCGTCGTCGAGGATGCCACCGACATCATCCTGAACCTCAAGCAGATTCCTCTGAAGCTCAACAATGATCAGCCGAAAACGATCACGCTTCGCGTCGATGCGCCCGGCCCCGTTACGTCCGAGAAGATTGAGGAGGACGCCGACATCGCCGTGCTCGACAAGAACGTTTATATCGCTACGGTGAGCGAAGGCGGCAAGCTCGAAATGGAGCTGCGGGTGAAGAACGGTCGGGGATACGTTGCGGCTGATCGTAATTTCGACGAGGACCTTCCCATCGGTTATATACCGATCGACTCGGTGCATTCGCCGGTGCGCAAGGTCAACTACTCGGTGGAAGCGGCTCGTCTGGGCCAGATGACGGATTACGAAAAGCTGACCATCGAGACGTGGACCAATGCTGCGATCACTCCGCAGGACGCCATCGGTCTGGCGGCGAAGCTGATCAAGGATCACATGAGCATCTTCATCAACTTCGAAGAGCAGCCGGAGATTCCCGAGGAAGCGGTGGAGAACTATGCCGACCCACGTCTCGAATACCTCGATCGCTCCGTCGAGGAACTCGAACTCTCGGTTCGCTCCTATAACTGCTTGAAGAACGCCAATATTCAGAATCTCCGCGAACTTGTCCAGAAGACCGAATCCGAAATGCTGAAGACCAAGAATTTCGGGCGCAAGTCGCTGAACGAGATCAAGGACATCCTGCAGAAGATGGGCCTCAGTCTTGGCATGAAATTTGATGATCATGGCCGCATCATCTGGCCGCCACTGCCGAGCCAAACCGCTCCTCTGCCGCCGGAGGAAAGCGCGGCCCTGTAGGCAATTGCCCTGGGCCGGAAATTAAGATCATGAGACACCTCAAGGCAGGATCGAAACTAGGACGCCAGCCAGCGCACCGCCGCGCGACACTTCGAAATTTGGTGACCAACTTGATCGAGAAGGAGCGCATTCAAACGACCCTGTTGCGGGCCAAGGCTGCCCGTCCTCTCGCCGAGCGCATGATCACGCTCGGCAAACGGGACTCCTTGCACGCGCGGCGGCAGGCGGCAGGCTTCCTGATGACCTCTACGGCGACCAAGAAGCTGTTTGGCGACCTCGCACCGCGTTTTTCCGATCGCGCCGGTGGCTACACACGGATCGTTCGCACTGGCTGGCGCATTGGAGACGGCGCCGAACTTGCCATCCTCGAGTTCATTGGCTCCGAGCTGAAGAAGAAGGAAAAGAAGTCCAAGAAGGCGGCTCGCGAAGAGGCTCCGGCGGAGAACGAGAAACAAGCGGCTTCCGAAAAGTAAGCAACCCGGTTCAATTTCACAGCAGCCCATTTCGATAGCGAGGAGTGGGCTGTTTGTTTTCACCCGCCGGTTCCCGCGGATTTTTGGTCGTTCAGGCGAGGACCCGTCAGCCACAGCGCGGCGGCGATTTGCGCGACAGTGCCTCCGCCCGTATCGATCAGGACATCTCTCAGAGCCGGCGTGCGCCCCCAGACAAATCGCTGATGGAACTCGTCGAGCGAGGCGTAGGCCACGACGATGAGAATCGTCAATAGAGCCCAGCGAAGATGCATTTCGCTCCTTCCGTTGCGAACTCCGCGCAGAATCAGCAGGCTCAAAACAAAATATTCGATGAAGTGCGCGAACTTGCGAAGGAGGTGGTGAATCTCGAGAAGTGTGGCCATCACCGCGTGCGGGAAGAGCCAGTGAAGAATCGGAACGATCACCCGGCTCGTGTTGTCAGAAGTGAACAGGCCGGTTGAAAAAACAGAAATGAGCGCGGCCCAGGCGATCGCGGGCCACCAGCGCTTAAACCAGCCCACTTATTCCAGCCGGTAGTTGGGCGCTTCGCGGGTAATGATCACATCGTGGACGTGGCTCTCGCGCAAGCCTGCCTGCGAGATGCGGATGAAGTTGGCGCGTTCCTGCAGATCCTTCAGACTCGCGGCGCCGCAGTAGCCCATGCCGCTGCGCAATCCGCCGACGAGCTGCTCGACGAGGCCAGCCAGAGGTCCCTTGTAGGGCACTTGTCCTTCGATTCCTTCGGGCACCGTCTTACCGTGCTCGGCGCCTTCTTGTGCATAGCGGTCGGCGGAGCCGGCTTCCATCGCGCCGAGCGAGCCCATCCCGCGATAGGACTTGAACGTGCGCCCCTGATACAGGATCGTCTCACCTGGCGATTCCTCGGTCCCCGCGAAAAGGCTGCCGATCATCACCGACGATGCACCCGCAGCGATAGCCTTGGTGATGTCACCTGAAAACTTGATTCCGCCGTCCGCGATCAACGGCACACCTGAGCCTTCCGCCGCGCGCGCAGATTCGGCAATCGCCGTGATCTGCGGCACCCCCGCTCCGGTAACCACCCGGGTTGTACAGATCGAACCGGGACCAATGCCAACTTTGAGCCCGTCGATGCCAAGCGCGATCAAGTCACGCGTCGCCTCTGCTGTCGCAACGTTGCCGGCGACTAGCTCCATCTCCGGTAAGCGGTGCTTGACGGTCCGAATCGCGTCCATCACGCGCGTAGTGTGGCCATGAGCGGTGTCGATCGCAAGTAAGTCCACTTTTTCGTTGGCCATCTCGACGGCGCGCTCAAGGAAGTCTCCTGTCGCTCCTATGGCCGCGCCCACGCGAAGCCTGCCGTGATCATCCTTCGTTGCGTTCGGGAATTCGATTTTCTTCTGAATGTCTTTTACGGTGATGAGGCCTTTGAGATGGAAATCCTTATCGACGACGAGAAGTTTTTCGATGCGGTGCTTCTGCAGAATCCGCTCGGCCTCCTCAAGAGTGGTGCCGACCGGAACGGTGATGAGATTCTCCTTCGTCATCACGTTGTTGACCGGCTGATCGAGGTTGCGTTCGAAGCGCAGATCGCGGTTCGTCAATATGCCGACGAGGCGCTGGCCGCGAGTTACGGGCAGGCCAGAAACTTTGTATTTGTTCATAAAATCGAGCGCCTGCCGGACAGAGATTTCGGGTGAGATGGTCACTGGATCGACGATCATGCCGCTTTCCGAGCGCTTCACGCGATCCACTTCTTCCGCCTGGCGCTCGATGCTCATATTGCGATGAATGAATCCAAGACCCCCTTGGCGTGCGATCGCGATCGCCAGGCGGGAATCTGTGACCGTATCCATTGCGGCGGCAACGATGGGAATATTCAGCGCAATGTGGCGGGAGAGAAACGTGCGCGTATCGGCTTGAGCGGGAAGCACGGAGGATCTGCCGGGCAGCAAGAGGACGTCATCAAAGGTGAGCCCCTCCGGGATCCGCCGCTCGGTGAAGCGGTCGCCCGCAATTTCTTCTTCCTTGGCGGTAACGAAGAGGGCTTCTCTTGGCATCAGTTTCTCCCGGTTATAAAACCGTCCAAAAACGCAAAGGCCCAGCGCAGTGCGCCGGGCTCGAAGACCTGTCCCTTGTTGAGGGCGAACTCCATGAATCGATTACTAATTTTAGGCGCTTCGACAGATGAAAGCAAGGCGCGGTTAAACCGAGTAGGCCGATAGTTCTGAAAAGCTTTCAAGCCCAGAGAACTCGGGTGGGCGAGCAGCACAAAGCGGCTCGCTCTGGGACGACACGCAAGTGGTCGCCTGTTCATTCGCTTTCTGGCGTGCGGGCCGACTCGTGCCAGTTGTGCAGGAAATACCATTCCAGAAACATGGCCACGAAGAAAAAGCTGAATCCGAGCACTGTCGCAGCGAGAACCAGTGCAAAAAGGTAATCGGTCTCGAGCTGGGAGGATGCGTAGAGGATGGAGTAGCCAAGTCCCCCTACACCCACTTGGCTTGAGCCCGCGTACAACTCGCCGGTGATTGCACCGATTACAGAAATACCGCTGGCGATTCGAATGCCGACAAAAAGCGAGGGAACTGCGTGCGGTAGGCGCAGCTTGAAAAGCTTC
>Ga0306925_10004749_pt1 | contig 12341 bp, 16 predicted proteins | sample flu12Cox44000176_FD_203755 | JGI IMG/M metagenome (GOLD analysis project Ga0306925, IMG submission 203755) | Lab enrichment of tropical soil microbial communities from Luquillo Experimental Forest, Puerto Rico - flux8day.12C.oxic.44.000.176 (v2)... | ecosystem: Environmental > Terrestrial >...
AAAAGCCATTCGAGTCCGATGGTGTCGAGATCGTCGTCGGGAATTTCCGGCGAGGACGACAGTATGCCGGTCTCGATCGTCTCCTCCGTAATCCCCGGAATCTTGCGCGCCAGCGCCTTTGCCGATTCGATTGCGTTCAGGGTGAAGCCGCCCTTTTTGGCATATTGCTCGTAGCTCTTGTCCTTCATCACCTTCGAAGCGTGGGTGACCGCGATCACCACGCCGAAGCCCGAGGCAAACAGTTTATCCAGGGTCGAACCGGCAGGCGCAAGCTGCACCTTCGAGGCGGTGTCCGGGCTCTCGGTAAAATCGAAGATGTTGCGGATGAAGGAGAGGCTGTTCTCGCTATCGGCCCACACCGCGATCTTTTTTTTCTTCAGGTCGTCGAGCGATTTGATCTTCTTGGCGCCCGGGCTGAGCAACAGCACGAGATCGTGGTCGAGGATCGCCAGCGCCCGCGCGCGTGCCGGGATTTTTGCGTCGGTCCGCAGCACCGCGAGGTCCGCGGCACGGCGGTCAAACTGCGCGAGCGCTTTCGCATTGTCGGCGCTGTTTACAATCTTGAGGCGAAATCTCGAATCGGTGTTTTTCAGAACGGCGGCCAGCTTGGCGGCAAAGCGCGCGTCTTCGCCGTTTGGGTTGCCGACCGCGAAGGTAAGCGTCTCCGAATCCTTCAGCAGAACGCGGCCGACCCCGACGGTGGCGAGCGACAGAAGCAGCGTGAGCAGCACATACAGCAGCACCTGCCTGCGATTGGTCCGTGCTACCTGCGAGCGCGGGCGAGGCTGTTCGGGCGGCTTTGGGATGTCAGCGCTCATGGCTCTACCCCGGAGGGCTGCCGTTTCGCCACCTTCAGGTGGCACCCGGTAAAATCGTAAACAGTCGAAAAAGAATGATAATTCTGAGCCTTGCAATGATATCCCCAACCATGCCGATTGCAAACCGGCAACGGCGGTAACCTTACCGGCGATCGGCTCCCGCATGGCGCGGGTAGGTCACACTTTGCGTTTACTTGGTATTTTTCGGGTTCCCGGCAGGTGCAATCCGGCCGCGGAGGTGTCATAAAAGATCAACACGGGGCGAATTGGCCGGTTAAAGAAGAAAAGTTGCGCTGAACGCCTCCACCAGTCCCCGTGCGATCCTAGGTTTCCAGAGGGCGTCAGTTTTGTCCTTCCCTGCTATGTCGTCGTCGGTTCCGGTTGGTGCGCTGGTCGGATGGATGGTGCTGCTCACGGTCAAGCACATCATTGCCGATTTCGTTCTGCAGACCGCCTGGATGGCGCACGGCAAGGATCAGAAGACCGGCTGGGCGCTGCCGCTTCTGGTCCACTGCCTGATACACTTGGCGGTTGCAATGGTCCTGATCCTCATTGTCGCGCCAAAATTCTGGTTCGTCGCAGTGATCGACTTCGCCATCCACATCACCGTCGACCGCGCCAAGGGACTTTGCTCGTCGACATTCGGCATGACGCCCGAGCATCCGTGGTTCTGGACTCTGATCGGCGTCGATCAGGCCTTGCACCATTTCACCGGCTTCGGTCTCTCCATCTTCATGGCGGCGAACTGACAGGTCCGCCTGCGGATCAATTGGCGTCGCGGATGAACACGCCGAAACGTGGTTGTGCGACATGGTGCAGCTATCATGGGAATGGAAATCATGACCGAGCAGCCGCTCAACAAAAAGATCGTCAGCGTCCTCGATAGCCACATGGCCTATCACGAACGCGGGGCTGGCGCGCCGGTTCTGTTCCTGCATGGCAATCCGACCTCGTCCTATCTCTGGCGCAATGTGATCCCGCAGCTCGAAGGCCGTGGCCGCCTGATCGCGCCTGATTTGATAGGCATGGGCGACTCCGGAAAATTGAAAAATCCCGGCCCCGACACTTATCGCTTCGTCACCCACCAGACTTATCTCGCTGCCTTCATCGATGCGGTGATCGGAGAAAACGAGAAGATCCTGTTGGTGCTCCACGACTGGGGCTCGGCGCTCGGATTCGACTGGGCCAACCGTCACCGCGACCGTATCAGCGGCATCGTCTATATGGAGGGCATCGTTCGCCCCATTGGCGGCTGGGAGGAATGGAGCGCGTCCGCAACCCCGATCTTCCAGGGTTTTCGCTCGGAGAAGGGCGAAAGCATGATCCTGGAGCGCAACATGTTCGTGGAGCGGGTGCTGCCCGGATCGGTGCTGCGCAAACTCGGTGATGCCGAGATGGCGGAATACCGCAAGCCGTTCCTTGTTCGCGAGGACCGCTGGCCGACCCTGACATGGCCCCGGCAGATTCCAATCGCCGGCGAGCCCGCCGACGTCGTGGAGATCGTCGCGGCCTACGCCAAATGGATGGCCGAAAACGACGTCCCAAAGCTGTTCGTCAACGCCGATCCCGGCGCGATCCTGATCGGGCCGGTGCGCGAATTTTGCCGAAGCTGGAAAAACCAGCGCGAGGTGACCGTGCCGGGCTCGCATTTCATCCAGGAGGATTCAGGCCCGACAATCGGCAAAGAGATCGCGGACTGGATGACGGCCGGCGCGCTGCGCTGAAGCGCGAGACTGATTCGCCGCGATCAAGTCCTTCCGGCAACGGCCTGATTTTCTGGTTAACCCTCCGTTAGCGAATTGCGTTGCATCCTTGCTGATGGAGGGGGGCCTTACGATGATTTCAAGACGCGATGTCTATGACAGCGAATCCTGCCCGGTGCGGGAAGAATTGCTCGGCGAAATGTATCGCGCGAGCGAACAGGGCCTGCCGAGTTTGGTCGAGAGCGTCGCGCCCAACGTGAGGGCCATGCTGGCCCTGTTCTGTTATCGCCGGAGCCATCTTCATTCGCTGGCGCTCGCGATCGCGGCAAGCTGCAGCGAACGCGACCTGGTGCAGCTCGGCGGCCGAGTCGGTGCGACGCTCTATGCGCTGTCGCGCGAAGCGCCGGTGGCGCGTGGCACGACGACGCCTCAAGGTGGAAGAAAGCCGATCACGCTGTCGACCAAGCCGCTCTCGTCTTTTGTGCCGATTGACGACGAGCTCGACGAGGATCTGGAAGCCGCGACGGCGTGACGACGCGAAGGCTCTGTCCTCATCGCCATCCGATTCATTGTTTGAGCATGATCTGCGCGCAAACGCGTTCCGCGTTTGTCGCGAGGGAAAATAGGCGCCCACTTTTCCGGATCATACTCTAGGTAAGCGCGGGCAATCCGAACTTCCTTCGCGCCGTCGTGCATTCGACATCGCCGGGCATGCAGGTCCGGCAGACTTCCGGCCGCACGGCGTAAATCGAGCAAGATGTCGCAACTCCGATCTTGCCCTGCAACGCTGCGCAGCGATCGCCCTCGCAACGCATGCCCGATCCGCGCGCGTTGACGAGCTTTGCCGGAATGAGCTCCAGCGCGGCGTCGCTCTCCGTCGAGAAGCGCGGCCAGGTTTCCGAATAGGCGCAGCAGGCGCCGCAGCTTTGGCATGGGCTTTCGGCGAGGCCGCGTGACAGGTCGGCGTCAGACATCTTTTGGCTGCTCCCAGACCAGGCTTCGTCGCCATTTGGCACGAAGCGCTTCGCGCCGCTCCGGATATCTCTCGTCGAGATAGTCGGCCTCGACCACGCGGTCGGTACGGAAGCTGCGGAAATCGCGACGCAGCTCGCACCAGGCCGCGAGAATCCGCACTGCCTCATGATAGCCGATGGCGATCGGCCATATCGTTCGTTCGCTGTCGCGCCCCTGCTCGTCGCGGTAGTGCAGCGCGATCTTCTTGCCCTCGTGAATTTGCGTGCGCGTTTTCGCCATGTCGATTCGATCCGGCTCCCGCCGCCAGTACGGGCGCGCGCGACTTGCCGGCTCCAGCACGAAGGGCCGCAATCGTTCGGGGACCGTGTCGGCGATTTTCGCCATGAGGTCTTCCGCGGCACGCGCCAGCACGGGATCGGCATGGCCGACCACCCACTGTGCGCCCAGCACGGCCGCCTCGATCTCGTCGGGCGTGAGCATCAAGGGCGGCAGATCGAATCCCTTTTCCAGGATGTAGCCCATCCCGGCCTCGCCGCGAATGGGCACGCGCTGGCCGATCAGGGTCGAAATGTCGCGATAGATCGTGCGCTTCGAGGTTTCGAGTTCGGCCGCAATGGCATCAGCCGTCAGGGGATTTCGGGTCCGCCTCAGCACCTGAATGATCTGGAATAGACGGTCGGCGCGTCTCATGGATTTTCTCGTTCAAAAACATGGGCTTGCCGATGCTGACAGCATGCTGGCAGCAGGGGAGTCCTAATAGAGGACAACACCGTAAAGGAAGGGAATTCGTCCATGACCGTTCTCTACAATGTTGCCCGTTTTGGATCGCTCTGGCGCGTACAGATCTGGGCCTGCGAGCGCTTGATCGCGCTGGATTTAGCCTCCGGCGACTTCCGTCTCGCAATCGTTGCGTTGGCCTCGCGCACGCTCAACGCCGCCTGGAACTCGCTCTACGAAAATATCGCCGGCCGGGCCTGGCAGGGAGCCCGATTCGCGGAGCGAATGACGGCTGCTGACACAATGGTGGCAGCAGCCGGGCGCTAGGCAGGGGCATCTTCAACAGATCGGGAGCTTTGCATGATCACCCTCCATGGCTTTGGCCCGGGTTTTGGCCTGCCCGAAATCAGCCCTTTCGTGACCAAGACCGAGGTCCAGCTCAAGATGGCCGGCCTTGCCTACCGGAAGGCGAGGGCGATGCCGCCGGCCTCTCCCAAGGGGCAGCTCCCCTTCATCGACGATGACGGACAGGTGATCGCCGACTCTACCTTCATCCGTGCCCATATCGAACGCAAATATGGCTTCGACTTCGATGCCGGCTTGAGCCAGCACGACCGTGCCCAGGCCTGGGCATTCGAGCGCATGATCGAGCATCATGTGTATTGGGGGCTGGTCGGCGCGCGCTGGGTCGATCCGGACAATTTTGCCAAGGGACCGGCGCATTTCTTCGACGGCGCGCCCGATGATCGCCGCGAGAGGCTGCGCGAGGACGCGCAATTCCGCGTTGCCGAGAACTATCTTCTGAGCGGGCTGGGCCGCCATGCGCCCGACGAGGATATCGAGCTTGCGCTCCGCTCGATCTTTGCGCTGTCGGTGCAGCTTGGCGACAAGCCGTATCTCATGGGCGAGGCACCTTGCGGCGTCGATGCCACCGCATTCGGCGCACTCGCCGGCATCCTGACGCCGTTCTTCTCGTCGAAACTCCGCGACCGTGCGGAACAGTTCGAGAATCTCGGCGCCTATGTCGATCGGCTGATGCTGCAATATTTCCCGGAGTTTTCGTGGAAATCCCAACGCGAGGCGGCCTGACGGCCGCCCTGCTGCTCGCAGAGGAGATCACCGGCATCGAAAATGTCGGCAGCGGCCCGGTGCTCGCCGTGGGCGACCTCAGGCGACAGGTTTGGGCTCGCCCCTGATTTTTGCGAGTTCCGCCTCCAGCTCCGAGATACGCGCATCGCGCTGCGCAAGCGCGGCAGCCACATCGGCCGCGTCGAACTTCTGCGGAATATGTTGCGGGCAGTTGGTGTCCCAGGCCGCGATCTTGAAGATCACCACCTGCTCCGGCCGCGCGCGGTAGCCTTTGGGCATCAATGAATCAAGCAGCGCCGGATCGTCATCGACGACCCGCGCCTCGCCCCAGATCTTCACCCTTCGCCGATGCGCATAGTCCATGATGAAGATGTGCGCTCTCGGGTTTTCGGAGAGGTTGCCTTGGGTGATGTACTGGCGGTTGCCGGCATAATCGGCGAATGCGATCGTGGTCTTGTCCAGGATCTTGATGAAACCCTTGGGGCCGCCGCGATGCTGGATATAGGGCTGACCGTCGGCGCTCGCAGTCGCAAGAAAGAAGCTGTCGGTGTTGGCGAGGAAAGCCGCGAGTTTGTCGTCGATCTCGGTGCGCCAGCCGCCATTTTCTTCGACATGGGCATAGGCCTCGCGCGATCCCTTGCGCGCCTGGATGGCCTTTACCGCCGGCGTGAACGCGACGTCGCTCGAATAGAGGTGCGCATCGGTCATCGGAAGATTTCCTCATGACTGATCCCGCGGACTCGCGCGTGATCACGAATATAGAATGGATGCTTTCCGAATTTAAACAATCTGGCTTATTGACACTTCATCATTGCGAATTATGAAATAATGCCATGGACCGGATCGACGCCATGCAGGCCTTCGTCGCGGTGGCCGACCTTCACGGCTTCGCACCGGCGGCGCGCAAGCTGAAACTGTCGCCGTCCGCGGTGACGCGGCTGATCGCGGCGCTGGAAGAACGCCTCGGCGCGCGGCTGTTGCAGCGGACCACGCGCTCGGTGGCGCTGACCGACGTCGGCACGCGTTACCTCGAGCGTGCCAGGCGCATCCTTGCCGATGTCGAGGAGGCCGAACGCGCGGCCGAAGGCGAGCGCACGCGGCCATCGGGTCGGCTCGTGGTCTCGGCGCCGGTCGGCTTCGGCCGGCTGCACGTCAGCCCGCTGATGTCGGCCTATCTGAAGCGCTATCCTGATGTCACCGGCGAGTTGCGGCTGGAAGACCGCATTGTCAGCCTGGTCGAAGATGGCGTCGATCTTGCGGTCAGGATCGGCGAACTTGCGGACTCCACGCTCGTGGCGCGCCAGCTCGGCACGATGCGGCGGATCGTTGTGGCCTCGCCCGCCTACCTGAAGGCGCGCGGCGAGCCGAAACGGCCCGCGGAGATCGCTTCCCACGACACGATCCAGTTCGGCGCCACGTCCGGCCTTGTCGACTGGCGCTTCGTCGAGGATGGCAAGGAGGTGCGCGCGAGCTCTGCGCCGCGGCTCGTCACCAACAGCGCCGACGCTGCGATTCAGTACGCGGCGGTCGGCGGCGGGTTGACCCGCGTGCGCGCCTATCAGGCGGCGGACGCGCTCAAGCGCGGCCGCCTGAAAATTGTGCTGCAGAAGTTCGAGCTGCCGCCGCAGCCGATCAACATCGTCTACCCGACTTCGCGGCTCCTGTCGGCGAAGGTACGCACCTTCATCGATCTCGCGGTCGAGACCGCGGATTGGAAATTTGGGTAGCGTCACTCCTTCTTCGGCACCACGCGGAAGGTGCCGTTCGCGCGGGCGATCGCGACATTGTCTGCCTTGATCAGGCTCTGTGCGAAACAGAGCGTGCTGCCTGTCTTGATCACCTCGCATTCGACCGCGAGCCATTGGCCGATCTGCGCGCTGCCGATGTAGTCGACTGCAAGCGACACCGTTACAAACGACGTGGTCCAGCCCATTGCCTGCCCGCAGCTATAGCCCATCGAATTATCGGCAAGCGACGCAATCAGCCCGCCATGAATAAGTCCGCGCGAATTGGTGTGCGGCCTGGCGAGCCGCAGTCCAATGCTGACGGACTTGTCCGTCTTCTTCGAATAGAGCGGCTCCCAGGGATCGGTGAACGGGCTCTTGCGGAAATGGGGCTCAAACCCCTCGGGAATATCGGTTGCGGTCATGCTGATCTCGCGCGGGTCACGTCTCGTCTCATTGAACGCGATGGACGCGCGGATTTCACGGCCTACAAAGTTTTAAACGGAATTTGCACGGGTGTTTGAAAGCAAGGTCGCAAGGGCGATCGTGTGTCAGGCCGGCAATTCATAGCCGATCGAAGGCGCACCCACCTCACGCAATGCAATATGTGCCGCCATCGAGATCGAGCCCGGAGCGAAATAGCGGGTGAGCATGCGGCAGCTTCCGGCTGTGCTTGTCTGGAGCGCACTCTCTGATAACGTTCATGCTTCGTCTACGCAACCGACGGAAGGGGGAGGGAGCAATGTCGGACGAAACCCGCCTGTACTATCTTCGCATCGCGCTGATTGTCTTCGGACTGATCTTTGTCTTTGCCGTCTATCCCCTGACCCGCGTCTGGCCGTCGGGTTGGTCATGGGGAATGGGTCATTCGCACTATCTGATGATGATCCTCGGCATCTATGCGACGCTTGGCGTCTTCTTGCTGATCGCGTCGCGCGATCCGCTCGTCAATCGCAGCCTGATCTGGTTCACGGTGTGGTCCAGCATCGTCCATGGCGCCATCATGGCCGCGCAGGCGATCAGGGACCCGACGGAGGTCGGCCATTTGATCGGCGACGTTCCGGCGCTGTTCCTGATTGCGATCGTGCTGGCCGCGCTGATGCCGCGCGCCGCGCCGGCACGCGCCTAGAACGGCAGCCCGACGTAATTCTCCGCAAGTGACGTCATTGCCGCCTTCGAGCTCGTGACATAGTCCAGCTCGGCGATCTGGATGCGCGCGCCGAACCGCCCGTTGTCCGGAAACTTGTGCAGCATCGACGTCATCCACCAGGAGAAGCGCACGGCCTTCCAGACCCGCGTCAGCGCGGTGGACGAATAATGGTCGATCCCGGCAGACGATTTCTCGTCGTAATATTCGCGCAGGCTGACCGCGAGATAATGCGCGTCGCTGGCGGCAAGGTTCAGTCCCTTGGCGCCAGTCGGCGGCACGATATGGGCGGCGTCGCCCGCCAGGAACATCCGGCCGAAGCGCATCGGCTCGGCGACGAAGCTGCGCAAGGGCGCGATGCTCTTCTCGATCGAGGGGCCGGTTACGAGCTTGTCGACCGCCCTCTGGTCGAGCCTGCTCTTCAATTCGTCCCAGAACCGCTCGTCAGGCCACTGGTCGATGTGGTCGTCGAGCGGGCACTGCACGTAATAGCGGCTGCGGTGCGTCGAGCGCATGGTGCAGAGCGCAAAGCCGCGCGCATGATTGGAATAGATCAGTTCGTGCGAGACCGGCGGCGTCTCCGACAAAATACCGAGCCAGCCGAACGGGTAGATGCGCTCAAAGGTCTCGATCGCGTCAGCTTTGACGCTGGCGCGGCTGATGCCGTGAAAGCCGTCGCAACCCGCGATGAAATCGCAGGCGATCTCATGGGTCGCACCATCCCTGACATAGGTGACGCGCGGATGATCGGTGTCGAAATCGAGCGGCTGCACGTCGGCCGCTTCGTAGATCGACGTCAAACCGGCTGCCTTGCGCGCATTCATCAGATCGAGCGTCACCTCGGTCTGGCCGTAGATCATCACAGTCTTGCCGGTCAACGCCTTCATATCGATGCGATGACGCGCGCCGTCGAACGCAAGCTCGATGCCGTCATGCACGAGACCTTCCGCGTGCGCGCGGCTGCCGGCGCCGACTTCATCCAGAAGCCTGACCGTTCCTTCTTCAAGCAGCCCTGCGCGGATGCGGCCGAGCACGTAGTCCGGCGTGTGGCGCTCCAGGATGACGTTGTCGATGCCGTAGGTCTTGAGCAGTTGCCCCAGCAGCAATCCTGCCGGTCCCGCGCCGATGATTGCGACTTTTGTCCGCAATACTTGCTCCCCCCGGTAGTATAGGGTTCAAGGTCCGCCGCCGCGCTTTGTCGCGGGCTTGCCATGATAATTATATCATATAACAATATCTGCAAAGGGCGCGTAAGCCTGAAAGAAACCTGAAAGAAAAAGGGAGACGATACCGATGAGGAAGACGCTTCTGGCGCTGCTGGTGGCCGCCAGCGTGACGCCGGCACTGGCGCAGGAAAAGAACATCGATCTGAAGATCTCGCATTGGGTGCCTGCCTCGCATCCCCTGCAGAAGTCGCTGGAAGACTGGGCCGCCGCGGTCGAGAAGGCGTCCGGCGGCACCATCAAATCCCAGGTCTTCCCCGCCCAGCAGCTCGGCAAGGCGTTCGACCATTACGACATGGCGCGCGACGGCATCGCCGACGTCACCTATGTCAATCCCGGCTATCAGCCCGGCCGCTTCCCGATCATCGGCGCCGGCGAACTCCCATTCTTGATGTCGGACGCCAAGGGCGGCTCGGAGGCGCTGGATGCCTGGTACCGGAAATATGCCGACAAGGAGATGAAGGACGTCAAATTCTGCCTCGCCTTCATCCATTCGCCTTCGTCGTTCCACACCCGCACCAAGAAGATCATGGTGCCTGAGGACGTCAAGGGCATGAAGATCCGGCCCGCGCACGCCACCATGGCGAATTTCGTGACGCTGCTCGGCGGCACCAATGTGCAGTCCTCGGCGCCGGAAGTACGCGACATCATCGAGCGCGGGGTCGCCGACGGCGTCACGTTCCCCTGGGGATCGCTGGTGCTGTTCGGCGTCGACAAGGTCACGAAGTATCACATGGAGGCGCCGCTCTACGTCACGACCTTCGTCGTCGTGATGAACAAGGACAAGTACAACCAGATGTCCGACCGCCAGAAGAAGGCGATCGACGACAATTGCAACACGCAAGCCGCAGGCCGCGTCGGCGAACCCTGGGGCAAGTTCGAGGATGCCGGCGTCGACAAGGTGAGGGCGGAGCCGGGCCATGAGGTCTACACGCTGACGGCGGAGCAGACCGCCTTGTGGAAGAAGGCCGCCGAACCGCTGTTCAAGAGCTGGGCCGACAATGTCAGAAAGACCGGCGTCGATCCCGATGCGGCGATGGCGGAGTTGAAGGCCTCGCTCGCCAAATATAACGCCTTGACGCAGTAGTTGGGTCGATTTGCCCACGCGCACGTTTTTCCTCCCTCCTTGTGAGGAAGATCGATCGCATGTGACGGCCTCCACGGGCGAGGCTGCAAGTCCCTCACCCTAAAAGGGGGAGGGTTGGGAGGGGGTCGGAATTTGCAAAGCGATCGATGTTCGTAGAAGCCCTTCGAAGCTCGGCGTCACGCGAGTCTTGGATTTTCGGCGCGGCTTGAGTCGTCCCACAAACTCGTCGTGCCCGGGCTTGACCCGGGCATCCACGCCTTTCTTTCGATTTGCCAGGACGTGGATGGCCGGGACAAGCCCGGCCACGACGATGTGGAAAGGATGCTGCCCCCGCCCCCAAGGGGGCTCGTGTTGTTGCTGGGCTCGCTTCAACCGCGGCGGAAGAGCGCTCCTAAGCGCTGTAAGGCCCTGCAAGGGGGAGGGGGCACACACTTCCGCTGCGGTGGAAGCGAACTCAAAAACGAGAGGAGATCGCGCGGCAAGTTCGGCGGGACACGGCGGTGACACGAGTCGTGGATTTTCAGCGCGACTTGAGTCGTCCCACAGGCTCGTCATGCCCGGGCTTGACCCGGGCATCCACGCCTTTCTTTTCGATTTGCCAGGACGTGGATGGCCGGGACAAGCTCGGCCATGACGATGCGGAAAGGATGCTGCCCCGCCCTCCAAGGGCCCTCTAAGGACCTTTGGAGAGAGGTGGACCTCTGACGTTTGCCGGTTTAATCCAACTCATCGCCCTGGAAGGGGGAGCGGACATGACGCGCGCATCGATGGATCGTTTCATCGACACGATCGAATGGATCGCCGCCGGCTTTGTCGGCCTCGTTGCGCTCGACATTTTCCTCTCGGTGCTTTTGCGCAACACGCTCAATTATGCGATCCCCGATTCGTTCGACATCGGGCGCATGCTGCTCGGCATCCTGATTTTCTGGGGCATTGCCGCCACCAGTTATCGGGGCACGCACATCACCGTCGACCTGATCTGGGCGAATGTCGGTCCCAAGTACCAGCGCTTGATCGACGTGTTCGCGACGCTGGTGTTGTTGTTCGTTGTCACCGTGCAGACCTACACGCTGTTCGACAAAGTGCGCGGCACCTATAACGACAATGTACTGACCTTCGACATGCACATGCCGGTCTGGCCGTTCTTCGCCGTCGCCTGGGCCGGAGATATTTCCGCGGTGCTGTTGATCGCGATCCGCACCTATCGCCTGATCTTCCACCCCGAAGAGATGCACGATCCCGTCGTCAAGGCTACGGAGTAGCGCGCCCATGAGCACGAACGCCGTCGCCATCATCGGTTTCGTTTCGCTGTTCATCCTGATGCTGCTGCGCGTGCCGGTCGGCATGGCGATGGGCCTCGTCGGCGTGTCCGGATTCTCCTATCTCGTCGGCGGCACGCCGGCCCTGAAACTGGTCGGGCAGACCTCGATGCGCACGGTCACCGACTACACATTTGGCGTGATCCCGATGTTTCTCCTGATGGGGACCTTCGTCTCCAATTCCGGCATGAGCCGCGAGCTGTTTCGTGCCGCCAATGGCTTTGTCGGGCATTTGCGCGGGGGCCTGGGGATCGCGACCGTTGCCGCCTGCGGCGGCTTTGCCGCGATCTCGGGCTCCTCGGTCGCGACTGCCGCGACCTTTTCCGCGGTCGCCTATCCGGAGATGCGCCGTTTCGGCTATCCGCAATCCTTTGCGACCGGCGTGATCGCGGCCGGCGGCACGCTGGGCGCGATGCTGCCGCCCTCCACCGTGCTTGCGGTCTACGGCATCATCACCGAGCAGGACATTGGAAAACTCTTCGTCGCCGGCATCATTCCGGGCCTGCTTGCGATGAGCATGTACATGATCACCATCGCGG
>Ga0306925_10004754_pt1 | contig 12335 bp, 10 predicted proteins | sample flu12Cox44000176_FD_203755 | JGI IMG/M metagenome (GOLD analysis project Ga0306925, IMG submission 203755) | Lab enrichment of tropical soil microbial communities from Luquillo Experimental Forest, Puerto Rico - flux8day.12C.oxic.44.000.176 (v2)... | ecosystem: Environmental > Terrestrial >...
GGCATTACTGCCCACGCTCGAGACCCTGCTCAACGCGAATGGTGCAACTCTGGTCGTAAGGAACGGGGTCTATGCCGTTGTGCCAATCGCCGTCGGCAACACGACCAACCCAGTCTCCGGCGAGAACCCAATTGGCGCCGGCATCCAAGTGGTGCCGCTGCGCTATGCCACTGCCCGGGACCTTGCCAAGGTCCTCGAGCCCTACGTTGCCGAAGGCGGCAAGATCGCTGCCGATCCGGGGCGCAACGCGTTGCTCGTCAGCGGTGATGCCGCGGTACGCCAGACCCTGGTGAGTCTGATCCGCGCGTTCGACATCGACATTTTGGCCGGGCAATCCTACGTCCTCTTCCCGGCGGGCGACAGCGACCCGGCCAAACTCGCGGGCGAGCTCGAAAAGGTGTTCCAGTCTCAAGGCGAAGGCCCACTCGGGGGTCTTGTCCGCGTGCTGCCGATGGAACGGGTTAACGCCGTTCTCGTGGTTTCCTCGCAGCCGCGCTACATCGATGCCGCCAAGCGTTTTGTCAGTCTCATGTATCGGGTCGAGGATGCGACCGCTCGCGCCTGGCATGTCTATTACGTCCAAAACGGTCAGAGTGCGGATCTCGAACTCCTGTTGCAGCGCGCCTTCACGCCGCGCAACGTCAGCCCGACAGCCGCGCCGCCCGGCAGCACCGCGCCTGGCGCCGAGGGGCTGACGATCGGCGGCGGCCGCCCTCCAGGGGGGGGCACGTCAGGTTTCGGTGGTCAAGGTTCGACGGCGGGCCTCGGCGGGGCCGGCGGAGGAGCCGGCGCCGCAGCCGGTCTGTCGGGCGCCGCTGGTGGCGCGGGTGCCGGCGGCGGGCTAGGTGCAGGTGTTCCGCAGCCAACGGCTGCTGCCGAGGCCGCCCCACCCGCCACCGAGCCGTTATCGGCCGAGACCGGCGCCGGCGGGGGGGCGGCGCCCGAGAACCGCCTGCGCATCATCGCCAACCGGCGCAACAACGCGCTCCTGATCTATGCGACGCCGAGCGAATACGCGGTGATCGAGGGCATGCTGCGCAAGATCGACATCATCCCGCTCCAGGTGCTGATCGAGGCGACGATCGCCGAGGTCGACCTCAATGATTCGCTGCAATACGGCACCCAATTCTTCTTCAAGGCCGACCACGTCGCCTTTACGTTGGGGCCGTCCGGGACGACCACTCCCCCGATCCCTAGTATCGGAGGTATGAACGGCCTGACCTTCCCGTCTGCTTCGCCCTATTTCATCCTGAGCAAATCTCCCAACTTAGCGCTCGCGCTGCTGGCCAGTGTCAGCAAGGTCAAGATTCTCTCGGCGCCTCAAGTTATGGTCCTCGACAACGAGCCGGCACGTCTGCAGGTCGGCCAGCAGGTGCCGGTGCTGACCGGGACCGCGACGAGCACGCTCGCGGCCGGGGCGCCGGTCGTCAACAGCGTCGACTATCATTCGACGGGCGTCATCATGCAGGTGACGCCGCGGGTCAACTCCGGCGGGCTCGTTTCCCTCGATATCGCCCAGGAAGTCAGCGATGTTGCAGCTCAGGCGACGAACACGGTCAGCGGCTCGCCAACCTTCAACGATCAGCTATTCCGCACGCGAGTGGCTGTCCAGGACGGCCAGACGGTCGGGATGGCCGGTCTGATCCGCGATAATTCCGGGAATGATAACGCCGGCATACCGTTCCTCAAGGACATCCCGATCCTCGGCACGCTGGTTTCGACCCAAAGCAACTCGCGAACCCGCACCGAGCTGCTCGTGCTGATCACGCCGCACGTCGTCCATGATCAACGCGATGCGCGGGCGCTAACCGAAGATCTGCGCAGCCAGCTGATCGACGCTGGCCTCGTGCCGCAGCAGTTGCAGCGCACGGGGACCCCGGGGGTGGCTAACCCGAACGGACTTTAGGCGGTGTCGCGGCAACGGTCCACAAGACCCCTAGTGTGGCGCCGCAGCGGCGGTTTTGCGTTACTCGTCGTGCTGTGGACGCTGGTGCTGATCGCCTTCATCGTCGCCCATTTGACCGCGAGCGGGCGAACGGAGATGCGGATCGCCGGCAATCTCGTCGCTGACGCGGTCACCGAAGCCGCCGCTGACGGGGCGATCGCCGCTGCCATCTTCAACCAGTTGGACGAGAACCCGGGCCAGCGCTGGCCGTTGAATGGAGAGGCGCACGAACTCATCATTGGCAACAGTCGGGTTAAGGTGCAACTCGAAGACGAGGCCGGGCGGGTCAATCCGAGCAGTGCTCCATCGGCCCTCCTCGAAGCACTGCTGCGCACCACCGGGAGCGATCCGGAAAGCGCACGCCGCTTGGCCCTGTCAATTAGCCAATGGGTCGGATCGACGCCGACCGCTCAGCCGCAGAATGCAACGGCCGAGTATCAAGCGGCGGGGCTCGATTATGGGCCGCCGAGGGAGCCGCTCGAAACCCTCGACGAGCTCGGCCGGGTGCTCGGCATGACCCCGGCTGTACTCGCTGCGATCCGGCCCCATCTGACGCTCTTCGGTCCGCCCCAGCCAAACCCGGCGACTGCCGACCCGGTTGTGGCCGCGGCTCTTGCGAGCATGCCTCAGATCGCGTCGGCCCCGGTTCCGCCGAACCAGCCCCAGGCGGAAATGCTGACCGCACGGATAACGGCGACCGCATTCGGTCAGGACAACGCGCGCGTCCGGAAGACAGCCGTTGTCAGCATCGGGGCGATGCTGGTGGGCGGATACGTCGTGCGCGCCTGGGGCGGCAACGGCTTCGATTGAAACCGGCTCGGCGCCGTCCCCCCGACGCTCGGAGTTTTGATCAAGGCGAGCTCGGTCCACGACCTCCAGATCGCGCTGCTGTGTTAATCACGCACGATGCGCAACGGCCGGTAGGTGTGGGCCGGCTCGGCGGCGCGGTCGCAATCTCGCGGGATGCGTCGGACCATCGCCTCGAAAGCGGGCCACACCGCGATCAACTGCTGTATCAGCTCTTCGGGCAAGTCGAGCCCGGCGCGGCTCGTCATGGCGCGGATCTCCTCGGGGCCCGAAGGTGGCAGATGGCTGAGATCGGTGCGCATGATTTCTTTCCAATTCAGTGAAGATCGGGGTGGCGGCGATGCCAATCGGTCGCCTGCTGGTAGGCGTGGGCGATGCGCAAGACAATCGGTTCGGCCATCGGTGCCGCGGCGATCTGCATTGACAACGGCAATCCTTCGGCCCGACTGAACCCGCACGGGATATTGAGAGCGGGCAGCCCCCCGACGCTGAACGGCATCGTGATGCTGGGGGAGCTGACGAGGCGGTCGGGCTGGTTCGGGTCGGCGGGGTCTGCGACACCCAGCGCGCCCGCGGTCAGCAGCGCGTCGAATCGCTTCAACGCCATCGCCTGCTCACGGGCGAGCACGGTGCGCCAGCGCAGCGCCTGCACATAGTCCTCGGCGCGGATCAAGGCACCCGGCAGCACACGGTTGCGCAGGATCCGACCGAAATCTTGCGGCCGCGTCTTTAGGTCTTTCTCGTGAATCGCATAAAGCTCGGCGATCGAAATCGTCGTCTTGCAGTCGGTGTAGTCGCGCAGACTCGACAGCTGGACCGGTTCGACGACGGCGCCGAGCCCGCGCAGGATCTCGATCGCGGCCGACATCGCTGGCGGCAGATCGGGATGGGCGCCATCGGCGTACCAGTGCTCGATAAGGCCGAGGCGAAGACCAGTGATCGACCTCGTCAAAGCCGCCGCGTAGTCGGGAACCGGGGCATCTTCGCTGCCCGGGTCCTCGGCGTCGAAGCCGGCGATGACCTGCAAGAAAAGCGCGATGTCCTCGGCGCTGCGGGTCAGCGGGCCACAATGGTCCATCGTGAAGGTGTTCGGAAAGACACCACGCCGGCTGACCCGGCCATAGGTCGGCTTCAGCCCGGCGATGCCGCAGACCGCGGCCGGCCCGCGGATCGACCCGCCGGTGTCGGTGCCGACCGCACCCGGGACAAACCCCGCCGCAACTGCCGACCCGGCGCCGCTCGACGAGCCGCCGGGCAGATAATCGGGGTTCCATGGGTTGCGCGCCGGCGGCCAGGGCAGGTCCCAGCTCGGTCCGCCGAGCGCGAATTCCCAAGTGGCGAGCTTGCCCATCAATACCGCACCGCCGGCTTTCAACCGGCTCACGAGATGCGCGTCGGCGGCTGGGACATAGTCGTGGCACAGCTTCGAGTGGCCGGTGGTCGGAATGCCGGCGGTCTCGACGATGTCCTTGAGCGCGTAGGGGATGCCGTGCAGCAGGCCGCGCCGGCGGCCAGCCATCAGCTCACGCTCGGCAGCCTGCGCCTCGGCCAGCGCCACTTCGGGGGTTACCCGGATAAAACTGTGCAATTTGCTGTCATGGGCGGCGATGCGATCGAAGAGGTTCCGCGTCACCTCCACGGGGGATAATTCGCGTTGGTCATATAGCCGGCTGAGCTCGGCGATCGTCAGAAAGGCGGGATCCATGCCGGGGCTCCCTGCGTGATGGGATCTCTTACGCTAGCGCGCATAGATATCCCACGCCAGGGGTCACCTCATTCGACTCCGCTGACGACACCGCTGATCAGATTGCCGTCATAGAGCGATCCAAGGTCGATCGCGGGGTGATCCGATATCGGCTCGAGCTTCGCCGCCAATTCGGCAAGGTGGTACTCTGCAGCACGGCAAAGTTCCTCCGCTACCTCGACCGTGACCGCGGCAAAGCGCAATCGGTCGCCGGGCCGCCGCCGTCCGACAACCGGCAGGTCGGCCGAGATCACCGTGGCGATTTTGGGGTAGCCGCCGGTCGTCTGGTGATCGGCGAGCAGCAAGATCGGCTGGCCTGAGCCGGGCACCTGGATCGCTCCGGTCGTAATCGCGTCCGAGACGATATCCCAGCCGCCGCGATGTTGGAGGGAAGGGCCGTCGAGGCGCATGCCCATCCGGTCGGCACTCTGTGAAATGCGGAATTCGGCGAGCAGGAATGCCGCGACTGCTTCCTCGGTAAAATATTCCTGCTGCGGGCCGAGGACGACGCGGATCGGCTGATCGCCGGTCGGCATCAGCGGTAACGGTAGCCGTAGCTCGGCTCGCTCGGAAGCGTGCGCTATCGCCAGCGGCACGAAATCGCCGCGCCGCAATGCGCGTCCGTCGAGACCGCCGATCGCTGCCCGGACGTAGGTGGAGGTGCTGCCGAGAACTCGCGGCACGGCGATACCGCCTTCCACGGCGAGATAGCCGCTGGCGGATTGGCCGGCGACGACCTCAATGACCGCGCCGCGCGGTAGTGTCACACTTTGCCCCGGGCCGATACGCGCCTTCTCTGCACCAATAGCGAGGTTCGCTCCGACACCAGCGAGCGCCACCCGCACCGTGTCGGCAGCGACCTCGAAGGTCGGCCCGCTCATCAGCACCTCCAGCGCCGGTGTTCTCGGGGAATTGCCGACGAGCGCATTGGCAAGCTGCAGGCTGAACCCGTCGAGCGCACCCGATACCGGAACGCCGATCGCCTGATAGCCGAGCCTCCCGAGATCCTGCACCGTCGTATGGAGACCCGGCGCCAGCACTTTCAATCCGGCGTTCATCCGCCGATCGGCTCGTTCGCGACTTCGTAACTGCCGCTGTCGACCGCTTTTCTGATCGACGCGAAACTCGCAGGGTCGATCGGCTGGAACTGAACCTCGTCGCCGGGCTCGAGGAGCGCCGGGCGCGAGCGCGCCGGGTCGAAGAGACGGACCGGTGTCGCTCCGATCAGGTGCCATCCGCCGGGGCTCTCATAGGGGTAGATCGCGGTCAACGTGGTGGCGATCGAGACCGATCCGGCGGGGACGCGGAGCCGCGGGTCGGCACGGCGCGGCAATTCCAGCTCGCGCGGGAGATCGCCCAAATATGGAAAACCAGGGAGAAACCCGAGCATGTAGACGTGATAGGAGGTGCCACTGTGCCGAGCGACCACCTCGCTTGGTGCAAGCCCGGTGCGGTTGGCCACCTCGCCCAAATCGGGAGCGAACGAGTTCTCATAGCAGACCGGCACCCGCCACAAGGTGGCAGCGGCACGCGGACCCGGTTGGCGATCGAGCAGGCTCGTGATCGCACGCTCGAGATCGGCGAAGGTGGTCGCAACCGGGTCATAGTGGACCATTAGCGAGCGAAAGGTCGGGACCGTCTCGACCAGGCCGGAGAGCCTGCTCGATCGCACGCTCGCGTCGAGGCGCAGCACCTCATTGCTGAGCGCTCGGTCGATGCGGTCGCCGAACTCCACGACGAGGGCCCGGTCACCTGCGGAGAGGAAGCGCACCTTCATCGCTTTCCGTGGTAGACTACGGCACGGCTCAAAGGTGGGCGCATGGCAAAGGCAATCAATCTCAACGCCGATATGGGCGAGGGCTTTGGCGCATACGACATCGGCGACGATGCGGGATTGCTCAAGGTCATCCGCTCGGCGAGCATCGCCTGTGGGTTCCACGCCGGTGACCCGGTCACGATGCAGCGTATGGTCACCCAGGCTGTCGCCGAAGGGGTCAGCATCGGCGCCCATCCGGGCTTTAACGACCTTTGGGGGTTCGGAAGGCGGCGCATCGACATGGATCCGGGCGAGCTCGAATATATGATCGCCTACCAGATCGGTGCCCTACAGGCGATGGCTTGCTATGCTGGCGCCAAGGTGACGCATCTGAAGCCGCACGGCTCGCTCAACAACATGGCGGCCGAGAACCTCGAGCTGGCACTGGCGATCGGACGGGCCATCAAGACGGTCGACCGCGACATCATCTATGTGGCACTCGCCGGCTCCGAGATGGAAAAGGCGGGACGGGAACTCGGGCTACCCGTCGCCCGCGAAGGCTTTTGTGATCGGCTCTACGACGACGACGGCAATCTGACCTCGCGCAGGGTGCCGGGCTCTGTTCTCACCGACCCCGGGATCGTCAAGGAACGCGTGGTCGGCATGGTGCTGAACGACGAGATCCTCTCGCGCAACGGTAAGCGGCTCAAGGTCTGTCTGGATACGCTGTGCGTCCACGGCGACGAGCCGACCGGCGTCATCGTCGCGCGGGCCGCACGGCACGGGCTCGAGGCAGCCGGTGTACGCGTCGTGACGTTGCCGGAGATGGCGCTCGGCTAAGTCGCCAGGTAGCCGCCGTCGACCCAGAGCTCGGCGCCGGTGATGTAAGATGCCTCATCCGACGCCAGAAACAGCACGGCATTGGCGACCTCCTCGACGCGGCCGGCGCGGCCCATCGGCACCTGCCGCAGCATCCGGGCGCGAACTTCCGGGTCGGCGGTGCGCCCCGACGAGCGCATCGGTGGCATTAGCCCGGGATGCACCGAGTTGACCCGAATATTGTCGGCACCGTGCTGCACTGCCGCCGCCTTGGTCAAGGTGCGCACCGCACCTTTCGAGGCATTGTAGCCAACGTGGACGTGATGCTGGCCGGTGATCCCGGAAATCGAGGAGATATTGACGATCGACCCGCCGCCCGCGGCCTTCATGAGCGGGATCGCGAATTTCATGCCCAGAAAAACGCCGCGGACGTTGACCGCCATCAACCGGTCCCAGGCCGCGGTGTCGAAGAGATCCTCGACCGCGCTGCCGGAGAGCCCGGCATCGTTGACGAGGATGTCGAGTTTGCCGAACTCGGCGAGCGTTGTGTCGACAGTCGCCTTCCATTCCGCCTCGCTCGAGACGTCGAGACGGCGAAAGATCGCCGCCCCGTTCGCCTTGGTGATGTCGGCGGCGACCCGGCGGCCCTCTTCCTCAAGCACGTCGGCGACGACCACCTTGGCGCCCTCGCGGGCAAAGATGCGCGCCATGCTGGCACCCATCCCGGACGCAGCACCAGTGATCAATGCGACCTTGTCTTCTAGCCTCATTCATCCCTCCCGTTACCATCTTTGCCCGCGAGTTTACGCCGTTGCGTTCCTCTGACGGCAGCGGAAAAACACGTTTCAAGCTCCAAAAAGCGTCCTCTGAAAACTAAGAATCTGTTGTATATCAGTATTTTGGTTGCCATTTGGCCAGGCCTGCCGGCAGCGGAATTCGGCGCCGAAAAACGCGATCGGCAGCGGATTGGCAGGGGAACTTTGGGGCACTCGAATCTTGTAGGTGCGGCCTCGAACCGCGTAAGGGGGCGCAGCATCGCTAAACCACCGCGATCTGCCGACGCAGCTCGCCGGTAAACAGGCTCTTCGGGATCATCGCGTGGACCCCGCGCACGATGTCGACGACCTGGGTCACCCGGAAGCTCGCCGCGATGCTGCACAGCGCGTAAGCGTCGTGCGACGTCAACTTGGCGCGGCTCGACAGAAACTCGATCGCGTTGCGCGCGGCCAGCGTCATCGCGGTGTTGAGATCCTTGTCGAGACCCAAGGTGATCCAATGGGTCGCCGTCTCGGCGACCGGCCATTGAAAATTCTTTTGCTTGTGCAAGACGACCTGGATCAGCACCTCTTGCATGGCGGTCTCGAGTGCCGTCAGGCTGATCTCGCCGTCGCCCTGCACGGCGTGCGAGTCGCCGGTGTAGATCAAGGCACCCGGCTTCCACACCGGCAGGTAGAGGACCGAGCCTTCGGCCAGCTCGCGCAGGTCGAGATTGCCGCCATGCGGTCCGGGCGGCACCGAGCTCGTCACCCCCAGGCTCAATGGCGGGAAGAAGCCGTCGGGTGGTGCGACACCCAACGTCCCCTGAAACGGCATTAGTGGAATGGTGATCTCGGGGGCAAACTTTCCCTCCATCCTCGTCAAGTCGAGATCGACATATTTGATCTGCCCTTGCGGGAAATCCTGCGGCAGCAGGCCGGTGCCGAGTGCGGCCGGGTTATTGAACACCGCACCCCAGGTGACCGGGTGCAGCCGCCGATAGCGGATCTCGACCACGTCGCCCGGCTCGGCGTCCTTGACGGCGATCGGGCCGATGATCGAATGCGGCCCGCGTCCGGGGTTGCTCGCGCGCAATTCCGCCAGGCGGCTGAGCGGCACCCCGGGCTGCAATTCGTTCATGAAATGCGACCAAGTATTCGGAAAACTGACCAGGTCCCCGGATTCGATCGTCACGATCGGCGGCAAGTTCGCATCGAAGACCCCGAGCCGCACCGTCTCCTTGTTCGACGCGACGACATGGACGCGTCCGTTGCCCCCGGTCGTGGGGGCAGTGGGTGGATTCCCACCCTCCGCCGCGTGAGCCAGTTTGCCGAACCACGGCCCGACGGCGGCGAGCGCGCCCATGAAGCTGCTCGCCCGCAATAATTGCCGTCGCAGACGCCCACGTGCGGTTAGAAAGCCGTCGAGCCGCTCCTGGTCGATTTCGTCCCCGTGCAGCAGATGATCGGCGTTCCGTTCGCCGAAGGCGGCATCCTTGATGTCCTCGCGGATGACCCCGGTGCCTTTCTCGTCGCCGCAGCCGAAGAGATTGCCGCAGTCGTGATTGTGCACCGGGATCTGGTCCTCGGTCGTCGGATCATCATGCTGGTGCGTCAAGGCAACCCCCTATAGGCCGAACCTGCAGTCGTCCCCGTCCCGCGGCAAGCGGCGTATCCGTTTTTAGCCAAGCATTACCCGATGCCCAAGCTCCCATTCTAACGCGTTCGGTTGCGCCCCGGCAGCTGCTGCTTACAATCGAAAATTGTACCGCAAATCGCTCACCGCTGAATCTGCAGCAAATCTACAGCAAACTCTCCCCGTAAGGTTGAAACGCCGGCCTGCCGGGGGAGCTGGTCGGGCGGCCCGACTTGATCATTCGGGACGGGCGCCCGAACTCTCGCCCGGCGGTATTAGCAACATCAGCCATCGGCACCTCCTCATTCAAACCGGCGCCCCGTTCGCGAACTCGCCACCGACCAAGAATGTATAATGTGAATGAGGCAATATTACGTATTGCTATGACCGCAAAAAAGAGGAAGCCGCGCACGTTATCCGCGCACATAAACCGCGGGCGACATACGGCCGGTACACCTCCACCCGGATTCAAGACGGCGCGCTTCGGTTTGCCGGATGCACAGTTCGGTGACTATTCTGCGCTCCTTGCAGTCGAAAAGTCGAAACGACCATTCATCAAGGAGATACCAACCACGGAAGGGCGCACCAAATGGCCGAGAAATTAATGGGGCGGGCTGGCGTAACGCCCCGTGAGTCCGTGTCTTCGGCGAACGAAATCTGCCGCATGGACGCTGTGACTTTGGCCGAGAAGATTCGCACCAGGCAGCTCTCGCCCACGGAAGTGACCGACGCAGTGATCGCCCGGATGGAAAAGCTGAACCCTGTCCTCGGCGCCTTTTGCACGCCCACTCCGGACATCGCGCGGCAGCAGGCCAATGCGGTTGAGGCCGATATCATGGCCGGTCGACCGGTTGGGCCGCTAGCAGGCGTTCCTGTTGGCATCAAAGACCTGGTCGAGACGAAGGGCATTAGGACGACGTCGGGCTCATTCCTCTACAAAATTTCATTCCGACAGAAGACGATGTCGTAGTCGAACGCCTGAAGGCCGCCGGCGCGGTGATTATCGGAAAGACCAATGTTCCGGAACTGGGCTATAGCGGCGCCAGCTACAACATGATTTTTCCGCCGACCAACAATCCCTGGAATTCCGAGTACACCGCGGGCGGTTCTAGTTCCGGATCAGGTGCGGCAGTGGCATCCGGCATCGGGCCGACGGCCATCGGCAGCGATGGAGGCGGTTCCGTCCGCATTCCGGCCTCGATCAACGGGCTGTTCGGCCTAAAGGGCTCGATGGGGCGTGTGCCGCTCTATCCTGGCACGAAGGACGAAACCGCCCCCGGCGTGTCGGGATGGGAGGGCATCGAACATATTGGGCCGATAACCCGCACCGTGGCGGACGGCGCACTGATGATGAGTGTTATCGCGTCAGGCCCGGACGACCGCGACCGCCGAACGATCCCCAACGATGTGAATTGGATGGACGCCATCAAAGGCGACATAAAGGGCCTGCGCGTCGCCTGGACGCCCGACTGGGGCTATGCCCAAGTCGATCCCGAAGTGAGAGCGATTTGTGCCAGGGCCGCGAAGGTCTTTGAGGCTCAACTAGGATGCCGGGTCGATGAGGTGTCGCCCTGGGCGGACGATTATTTCGGGCACTTCTTCACGATTGTTTTGGCGGAAACCGATCTGCGCGGGATGCGAGACCTCGTGGCCAAGTACGGCGGGCATATGCAGCCGCACCTCGTCGAGGCCATCAACGCGACGATGACGGATATTCAGATTACCGACGCAATCGTTGCGCGCAAGAAGATCGCCAACCAATCCTGGCGCTTCATGCGGACCTACGACCTTTTGCTGACCCCGACGATTGCCGTGGCGCCGTTCAAACAAGGAATCCAAGGGCCGGAAACGATCGAAGGAAAGGAGGCGGGCCCGTTCCAATGGATCGCGTTCACCTACCAGTTCAACATGACGGGCCAACCCGCAGCCTCTGTTCCGGCCGGTTTCACCGAAGACGGACTACCCGTTGGATTGCAGATCGTCGGACGTCACCTGGACGACGCCACGGTTCTGAGAGCCGCCGCCGCCTATGAGGCCGCCGCGCCTTGGAAAGACAAGTGGCCTCCGATGCTTCAGCGGATGAACCTTTAACCGGCCCTTCGGTGGATTGCCACGGTAGCTGTACCTGAGCGTTCGAAGTGCGCGGCAACTAATGCAATCCGGAAGCGTGTGGCGGTCTTCCGAACGTTCGGAATGGGTCCCGGTAAGGGACCTCGGTGCTGACGAATGGGAAGGAGGTTTTGAGGACTCCCTTCCTATGACTTTGGATTGTTCGAAATTCTATCTTGATGTTTCCCTGTTGCATATTTCTTGAGTTCTGCACCGAACGACAGCAATGGGTGGCGAGCCGCCATTCCCGATCTGTGTCGCCGTTGAGGCGCGTCTCGCCGGAAGCGGACCTTCGCACATCGGCGGCGAGGATGGCGGCGAGTCGGCGGGTCGCGCTCATGTCGCCTCGCCCATCGCAAGGCGCAGGCCCGAGAGATAAAACTCGCGCTGCCCCGGATTGCGCCAATGATCAGCATTCGGCACCACCACGGACGTGAGAGCCCGCAACTGTTCGATGATCGCTCTCGCCTCGTCCAGGCGCCCCAGATGCGCGGAACAGGCGGCGAGAAAGCGGCTAGTCGGGACCCAACCCGGCTGCAGCTGCAGCGAGCGGAGCAGCATCGCCCGTGCGTCCTCAAGGCGCCTGGCAAAGAAGTGGCCCACGCCGATCCCCATCAGCGTCGCAGGCGCAGGATCCCGCGGATTGAGACGTAACGCCGTTTCGAAATGGTCGATCGCCAGGTCGGGTTGTCCCGCCCACAACCTGAGCCACCCGCTCCGTTGCCATCCATAGGCGAAGCTCGGGTTGATCTGCAAAGACTGGT
>Ga0306925_10004755_pt1 | contig 12335 bp, 18 predicted proteins | sample flu12Cox44000176_FD_203755 | JGI IMG/M metagenome (GOLD analysis project Ga0306925, IMG submission 203755) | Lab enrichment of tropical soil microbial communities from Luquillo Experimental Forest, Puerto Rico - flux8day.12C.oxic.44.000.176 (v2)... | ecosystem: Environmental > Terrestrial >...
TCTCCCCGCTTCTCGCGCCAGAGCCGGATGAGGGCTGCCTCGTCGCTCCCCATGATGATCCGGGCGTCAGAGCCGCCGATGAAACTGCGCCTAGTCGCCGAATCGGCTATTTTTTGAACGTAACTAGCCATCAATTCCTCCTTGGAGCAGGGGGGGGTCGGGTCCGATGTTTATTACATCATAGGATATAAAAGATATCAACCCCAATGTCCAGGAAAATTTCCAGTGCTCAAATGCGGGCAGCTCGTGCTTTGCTCCGCTGGACCGCGCTTGACCTAGCCACCGCTTCAAAAGTCGGAGTAGCGACGATCCGGAGAGCAGAAGTTGTTGACGGGGAGATTCCAGTTACGCTCGCTAATGAAGCAGCCCTTCGCCAAGCGTTGGAAGCCGCCGGCATTGTTTTCGTTGAGGATAATGGTGGCGGTGAAGGCGTACGATTTCGGAAGCCGCAAAGGCGGGCCCGACAAAAATCAATCGGTCGCTCAAAGTAATTATAATTAAGGCTGGCCCGGTTCGGGGCTGGGCCGAGGACGTGTACATCACCGCTACACTGCGTCTGACGGTGCTGACACAAAAAGCTCAACCCATCAGGCCTTCGAATGGCCCCGGCGCAGCTGGGTCGCCTGCTGGGCCAGATCACGGTGGGTCAGCGATCCTGGTCACTCTATCTGTAGGAGCAGTTTGCGCGCTTGCCGCATCAGTTCTCGAAGGTGCGCGCGTTCCGCGATAGCCTCGCGAGTATAGCGGCCATGCTTAAGCGCGTTCTTGTTGCCTCGCTGGGCGCCTGAGCCCAGCGCGCCCCCATGCATGCGGCAGCGCTTCTTGCCATGGACCGACGGTGAGTTGCAGGGCCTGCCAGAGCGGGGCTTAGCGCCGCAGCGGAGACTGGAAAGCATCGGCCCCGTGTTGCGCTTGTGATTGCCGTTCATTTTGCTTGACTTGCGCCGCACCGAAAGTGAGTCGCGCTCCTTGCTTTTGCTCATGATTGGCATCGGCACGATGTTCGTATCGGGAAGGGTCGGCGGTGGCGTCGCAGCCTTCTCCCGCGCAGTCCGCTCCTGCGCAGTCTGCCCGTTCTTGCGTGGCGCGTGTGTGACGTTGCCGATAATCGCCTGGCCGCCTTCGGCGACCGAAACATGTTGTAGTGTGACCTTCTGCTCGGCGTCGGTCCGGTAACGTTTGAGTGCCTCCATCTGCATCGCGAACGTCCGGGTGAGCTTATTGAAAGCGCGTTCCGCGCTGTCCTGTTGGGGAATATTTTCCACACCGGCCAGGCGGCGTGCAAACGTCATGCTGGCCACGTGGACGGCCGCCATCGCCGCAAGCATCGCCTCAAGCTGATCCCTCGGCTCAATATCTTTGATGACTGACAGCATGAAATTGAGCCCGTACTCATCGATGTCTCGACCGCGCCCACTTGCGTTAGCGTGGCTCACAATGCCGTTTACAAAGTCCGTCAGCCGATGCGAGGGCCTCCATGACGAGCGCCCGGCCGATTTGCTTGTCCGGATGGTCAAACTCAATTTGCGGATCGCTTCCATTCTTGGAGACCTTGAGTCTTACCGACGGCTTTGCTTCACGTCTGGCGAAATGTCTCTCTACTGCGGTGCGTTCCACCGCGGTCGCCTCACGGACTGCCTTCTTATTGTGCTGCTTGTTAGTGTGCTGCTTCGTCTCTCTTTCTAGCATCTGTGCATCTCCAAGCGACTCGCGTCGGAAACACGTGGTGGCACCGTACTTCAGACGGTGCGTCTTAAAATGGGGTTTTGAAGCGACACCGAATATAGGGTGATTCGAAGATCGATTTAATCGTCGCCAACCTACTTTGCTTAGGGTTGTTTTCCAAAATTTTTATTCGCGGAAGGTCGACGTCGGCGCAGGCTATCTTGCCTTTCGGCTAAATCGATCGGGCAGCGAGACACCTTGATCAAATCCTTCACGATCACGTTTCGAACTGAGCCTTGCGCCATTTCAACGCGGCACCCAATCCTTCGTTGCGGGGCAAGCTCGCGGAACTGGGTTGCGACCTCGGTCTGCGCGGCATAGAGCGGCGCGACCGATCATCCAGCAGCTCGACGACGAGACCTGCGAACACCTCGTTCGACAGGTTACGTCGCAAACGAGTAAACCCCGGAAATTGGAGCATCCGTCGGAGACCCCCGCGATAGGGCCCTTGCCGAATCGGCTTTTCCGCAATGTGCCGTTCTATTTCAGCTTGTGGCCGTTGGCCTGGAATTTCTTTCCTAATGCCTTTAGCTGCCCCCCACCCGCGGGGTTCACGTGGCAAGACCCGCAACCCAGTTTGGTCTGCTGGGCATAGGCCGGCAGTGCCGTTGCTTGCTTTGACACAACGGCAAGCGATGCCGCCGCGATGAGAGCCGCGATGCCTAACCCACCGGCCAGGATCGCAACGGTCTTGAATTTCTCAGGGACTTGCGCGTGCTCCACGGTCTAACCTCCATTTTGGCAGGATTCGCCCTGCACTCGGACATCACACCCGCTTGATGCGATTTTTTTCCAGCAAAGTTGCGATTTCGCCGAGCGGGGTATTCGGCGTCGCGGTAATCACCGATCGCGTCATGACATCGCTGACTTTGTGCGAATGCGATTTCACGTACTCTGCGGCGAGTACCTGTTTTCCCGTCAAATGTTCTAGCCACCAGGAACGCCGCCGCTCGGTTCCGGCCTCTGCCCGCCGCATGAGGTCGCCCTCGCTCACGATGCCAAGAAGCTCACCCTCCTCGTCGATGACGGGCACGGCGCTGATGCGACTTGCGAGAACGACATACAGGCACCCATGAGCTCGATCGTGCCGACTTGCATCGCCGCGCCCGCGGGCGGCGCACGATGAAGTTGCGTTGCCGACTGCTTGAAGGATTCGTTACGGATTGGGGTCTGCGTCAGCATCACTCATGCCCTCCATTGAAATGGCCCATTGGTAAGGGCTGCGCGAGCGAACGAAAATTCCGGACAGCTTCCGGCTCACTACCATCAGCCTGAAGCACAGCACCCTAATTTTCCGCTATCCACAAGTGGGCAGGCCGATTATCCCATCTTTGTGCCGGTTTTGTTGCGAAAGTCGTTGATGGCTTCTGCGCGGAGTGATTCGCTCGTTCAGATGCCATTTCGCTATCAGTTGAGAACGTTAGATATCCGACAACAATCCCCACCAATGCGAGGCAAGCGCCGCCTATCATAAGCACGTCACCAGTAGACCACATCCACGAATCGAAAATAGAGCGTATCCACGCGCTAGGCTGCGGCGGATCGAAGTATTGGCCAAGCGCGACTGCAAAAAGCAACATGCCCCCGCTCACAAACATGAGCAGGCCGATATCTCGGATAGATTCCCACGACATATATCGTCTCAGATGGCATCGAAATTTGCAGTGGGAAAAAATTGCCTACCACAAGTCGTGTGCATTTATTTGATCTAAATCAATTTGCTGAACACTACCAAGTCTGCTCGGTTCCGGTGCGCAATGAAAACAGGCTTATGGCTGCTGCTTAGGCGATACGATGGCGCCGCTTGAAATGGGGTTTACTCGGGCGCTACGTCGGCTATGAACATCTCATCGATAATGTCGATCGGTTTTGCGTAGCGTGCGCTCTGCGCGCCATCAATTGTTATCTGATGCTTTGAGCGACCAATGTTACGATTCTCTCGCCAATGTGCGGCTGAAGTTCAAAGGGATTCGCCGCATTTTGCAAGGCAAAGGGCCAGACATGTCAATCGAAACGCTGGAGGAATTCGTCACCTCGACGCCGCAAGAGCCGCACAAGTTCGCGACGATTCTTTTTCAAGAGGCCAAACAGTTGCTCGCGATGGATCGCTACGAACGACCTGCGCTATCGCGGCGCAAGTTTGCGATCCGAGAGCTTTCGATGCGGCACGAAGACAAGCCGCCACCGGACACGAATAGCGTCGCGCTCGTATCTGTGTACAACTGAAAGTTGTAAGACGCGAATTTTTTGGCAGAACGAAGCCAAAATGATCAATCTTTTCAATGGGGCAGAGCCCCGAAGATTCGAGAAACGAGGTGTTACGTTAAATTCTATAATGCTGGGGCATCCCCGACCGGGTAACCTCGAGCACAGGAGCGACCGTGACGAGCCGCGACACAATTCTTGCAGCCGTGCGCGCAAATCAGCCCACGCCGGCTCCTTCGCTTCCGGAGGTACCGCTGTTCGAAATGAGGTCCCGGCCGCTCCTCGAAGATTTCCGGGAAGCGCTTCTGCGAATGGGAGGAAAATTGGCGGAATGGCCGGACGGCGAAAATCTCGATCGGTTCATTGCTCGCTATTCCCACAGGCCCAGGTCATCTGCTCGGCAACCCCGGAAATAACCGGCACGCGAGCCCTGAGCAGCGGCTGTGAGCCGGCCGATTTGGCTGACGTTTGACGTCGGCGTCGTCCGCGCCGCCTTCGGCGTCGCCGAAACGGGCTCGATCTGGCTCAGCGAGCAAGACTTGCGGGTGAATGCCTTGGCCTACCTCGCGCAGCATCTTGTCGCTCTGCTCGATCCCGGCGATATCGTTGGCAATCTGCATCACGCCTATCGCGATCCGCGGTTCAAGACGGCGCGCTATGCGGTGCTGGTGACCGGGCCTTCCGCGACCGCCGACATCGAGGGCGTGTTGATTCAGGGAGCGCAGGGTGTCCGCAGTCTAACGATACTGTTGGTCCCGCGCCCGGCGAAGACACGCGTCAGCCGGCAGGTCGCCGCGTCAGGCCACGCTGCGCGATAAGCCGCTTGCGCGATCCTGAATGCCACAGGCGAACGCGAGATTCGCCCTGACCTTCGTGATGTTCGTGTCCGGCTTGCTTTACTTGCGCACTTCACTTGGGCCTAGTTGGCTCCTGATATGCGCTCGTCTTCCAAGTCGCAGCAAGAATTGCCGTGGTTCAGAGGTCGCTCATCGATGCATCCCGAGCGACGGCCAACGTTGAGCTACGCCTTGATCGAAATCTTCAATTGAACTAAACGAAATGCTGTGTTGTATTCTCCGTCGGCCTCGCTCTAAACGCGGGGTAGAGGTTGATCAGCGGGACCAATTTATGACTAAGCGGGCCTACGAGGCCAACGGATTGATTGCGCGCACCTTAGCCTTCGCCTCGCAGCCTAGCGCGCGCTTCTCGCTTGGCGCGCTGGGCATCTCTGGAGGGATCGCTGCGATCTTGTTTTTGATAGGCTATCCTCCAAGCGCAGCAACGCAACCAGTCGTTGCTGGCGGTGACGACCTGCGAGCTGTGTACGCCACCGCTGAGGATGTTGCGGAAGGCAAACGCCTCGCCGAGGCTTCGTGCGCCAGATGTCACGGCGCGAACGGTATCAGCAGCACCCCGGGCGTGCCCCACCTCGCTGCGCAGCGCCCGGCATATCTCTACCTCGAGCTACGGGCGTACCAAACGGGTGCCCGCGGCGATAGCGCCATGAATAACGCCGTCAAATTCCTCAGTGACGACGCGCTGTTCAAAGTGGCTGCGTACTATGCCAGTCTCGATCCCGTACTGGTCGGCGCAACGAACGAAGCCACGCGCGCCACTGCCAAGCCCGACCCGGTTCAAGCCGGCAAGACTGCAGCGGCGGCCTGCGCGGGGTGCCACGGCGAGGCCGGCATCAGCAAGACGCCTGGTATGCCGAGTCTGGTCGGGCTGGAACCGCAATACCTCGTCGCGGCTATGAAAGCGTACAAGAACGGCCAACGCAAGAACGACATGATGAAGTCGTTGCTCGCGGCCGTCAGCGATGCGGATATGAACAACATCGCGCTCTACTATGGGCTGCAGGCGCCCGGCCGAGCGCAAACCCCGGCCGCCGGTGACCAGGTTGCAGGCAAGGCCGCGGCTGCGACCTGTGCCGGATGCCACGGCGACCAAGGTGTTAGCGGGAATCCCGCGACTCCGAGCCTCGCCGGTCAAGATGCACAATACCTCGCGGCCGCGCTTCGGGCCTACAAGGACGGATCGCGCACCGATGCAGCGATGCAAGCCCCGGCGGCGGCGCTCGACGACAACGTCATCAAGAATTTGTCGGCCTATTACGCGGCTCAGCAGCCGCAGGCCTCCAAGGTACGCAAGCCTCTGACCAGCGCCGAGTGGGCGCAGAGGTGCGACCGCTGTCATGGCATCAACGGCAACAGCACCGACCCGCGCTCACCGGCCCTGGCAGGCCAGCGCGTCGAGTACCTCGAAAAAGTGTTGCATGACTATCGGACAGGCGCACGCAGGAGCCCGCCGATGGCTGCCATGTCCGCTGTGCTGACCGAAGAGGATGTCGATACCCTTGCGACTCATTACGCGCGCCAGCAGGCGCGAGCATTCGTATACGTGATCGTACCACCCAAGTAAGCCCCCCTCCGCCGGGGGTTGACCATATGTGACCGCTCGTGCCGCCGATCGTCACCACGCCATAAGGAATGGTTTGCGATGAGAGCGGGGCGTGCATCGTGCGGTCGACGCAGGCGAAGGGTTTGTGGTCGAGACGACGAGAGCTCGGCGGAACATGATTGCCCGGCAGGCTGTGGCACTTCGGATAGTAACCCACCTCGGAAAGGGAGCCTGAACAATGAACTATACGCTGTGGATCGCTGTGGTTGTCGCACTGCTCGGAGCCGCCGGCAACGCACAGGCGGCCGGAGACGTCCAGGCGGGCAAGGTCAAGGCCAGCGCCTGCGTTGCGTGCCATGGGGCAAACGGTGAGGGGGTCGCACCGAATCCCGCATTGGCAGGCAAGACGGAAGATCAGTTGATCCAAGCGATGAAGGACTACAAATCGGGCAAGCGCGAAAATGCGGTCATGAAGGCGTTCGCAAGCCCTCTCAACGACCAGGATATCGCAAATTTGGCGGCCTATTATGCGTCGTTAAAATGATGCCCGGTCGCGCGCATTCGCGGTAACGTCACGCCGAGGCCAAGGCCGCGCATTCGTGTCGAGTCGTGATCGGGCGGCCGTCCAAGAGTAGGGGAACGAACATGAGTGACTCTCCGTACCAGCTCAATCCTCCGCTGCACCGGCTTTACCGCCATTATTCGGAGCTGCCGTACAGCCTGCGTGTCTTGTATACGGCGACCCTCCTCGTGCTCGGGCTGGGTTATCTGTTTGCGTTGATCTACGTGTTCACCACCTACGCCGGACGAGCCGGGGGTAGCCCGATGATGCTGTCCTATCAGGATCTGGTCGTCGCCTACGCCGGCAGTGGGAAACGCTCGCGCCTTGAAGCGGCCCTGCAGGGACCGATGTCGGGCATGCTGCCGCATGACGAGATTAACGCCCTCGTCGTTTGGGTACAGGAAGGCGCCGACCGCGCAAGGTATGAGAGAGATATAAAGCCGACGTTAGATAACCGCTGCATGAGCTGCCATGACGGCAGCAATCCGCATCTCGTGAACCTGAGCGGATACGATGACTTAAAGAAAGTGACGGAGCAGGACACCGGCGCCAATATCTCAACGCTCGTTCGCGTGTCGCATATTCACCTATTCGGACTGACCTTCATCTTCTTCATCATGGGCACAATGTTCAGTCATGCCTACGTGCGGCCGGTATGGTTCAAGTGTGCCGTCGTCGCGCTTCCATTCGTCGCCATCGCGATGGATGTCAGCTCCTGGTATTTCACAAAGCTCTTCCATCCGTTCGCCTTGGTCGTAATGGCGGCGGGCGCACTGATGGCTCTGTCTTTCGCCATCATGTGGGTGGTCACGATGTATCAACTGTGGTTCTCCCCGCCGCCTGAGGTGGTCGTCCGGAGACTGGGCGGCGATATTCCCGTCGATGCCTGACCGAGGTGGAGACAAGTGGCCTCGCTGATCTCATTGCAGTGCAGCAAAAGCCCCGGCCGACTCGACTGGTCGGCAGGGGCCTTTTTACGACAAGCTGCGAATTTTGACCTGCATCAATCTTTAGCGGGTCTCCATCGGCAATATTCATTCCTGTTCGTGCGATGTCCATGGCGGACGCACCGCAACTTCGATCAGGTTACGGAAGGATCGGAGGTGGATTTACCCAAGAATCGGGGAAGTCATGCCGAGACACATTGTTCGACTCATCCTGGTTATGGTGGGGTTTGGCGCAGCCGCATCCGTTGCGATGATTTTTTTCACTCCCGCATCATTTTATCAATATGGCCACTATCGGGGAGATTCGGTCGCGGAAATCGCTTCGGACAAACCAAAATACCACGAGCCGGCATACTGCGAGTCATGCCATGCGGAGCAATTCACAGCGTGGTCTAAAGGCGCGCACCACAGGGCTGATATTGGAAAGGCCGTCAAATGTGAGACCTGCCATGGCCCCGCTGGTGGGCGAGATGCTCGGGGCCTATTCCAGCATTCGGCGACCGGCACGGATCACCCGGAAAACTTGAAGTTGGCCGTCACAGCTGACACGAGAAAGCTCTGCACGCTTTGTCATGAGCGGATGGCGGGAAGGCCTGTGCAGCAGCCTCAGATCGCGGTGGCCGACCACGCCGGAACGCAACAGTGCATTGCCTGCCACAATGCGCATTCACCCAAGATCGTTCTAGCAACACCCGCACCGACGGCGCAGCGCGAACATGCAACCTTGGCAAGGTCAAGGCCGCCGCTTGCGCGGGTTGTCACGGTGCTGAGGGTGTCAGCGAAAACCTCCCCGGGCCCAGCCTCGCAGGACAGAACGAGGCCTATCTTGTCGAAGCCCTCAAGGCTTACCGCACGGGCGCCCGTGACATTCCCATGATGAGCGCTGCGGTTCGCGGGGCGAGCGATGACGATATCCAGAATATTGCGGCCTATTACTCAGGGCTGAAATGTGAAAGCACGCTGACGGCGGAGCGGCAGGCGACGTTATCGGGTCAAGCGGCAGCATCGAGGTGCGTCGCCTGCCACGGCCCCAATGGAGTCAGCAGCAATCACGCATGGCCGAAGCTTGTCGGATTCTCCAAGACTCATCTTGTCGATGCGCTGAAGGCCTACCAGGGCGGCGCACGCAAGAACGCGATGATGGCGGGGATTGCGAAGGATCTGAGCGATGCCGATTCCGAAAGCGTGGCGGCCTATTACGCTAACGCGAGTTGCAAGTAAGACACGGTAGAGCCGACGTTCGGCCGGGAGCACTGCAAGATGGAAGAGAAAGAGCAACCCGAGAAGGCGCAAACAGAGCGTCGCGACTTCCTGGCCGGTCTTGGCAGCGTCATTGCCAGTGCGATTGCGGCGGCGGCGGGCGCGGTTCCACCTCAGGCAACAGCGGCGGCCAAGCCTGCGGTACCGGGATATGACTGGACTAAGCACCGCTGGGCGTTCGGCGTCGATGCCACGAAATGCATCGGCTGCTTACGCTGCGTCGAGGCGTGCAAGCGGGAGAACGATGTGCCCGTAGACGCGCATCACTTCCGCACCTGGGTCGAGCGCTACGTCTATTTAGAAGGGGAGGACACGGCGCGCATCGACAGTCAGGCCGACCCGGTCAACATCGCGGCCTCTGGCTCAGAGGGCGAATATCGCTTCGCCGATCGCTACAAAGATGCCAAGGTCGAAAAGGCCTTCTTCGTGCCGAAGCTGTGCAATCAGTGTACCCATCCGGCTTGCGTGCAAGTCTGTCCGACCGGTGCGACCTACAAAACAGAAGATGGCGTCGTTTTGATCGACCACGCGTATTGCATCGGCTGCCAAATCTGCGTGCAGGCTTGCCCGTACGGCGCTCGATTCTTCGACCCGCGCAAGGGGGTGAGCGACAAATGTACGTGGTGCTATCACCGCATTACCAAGGGACTGCAGCCCGCCTGCGTTGAGGCTTGCCCGGTCGGGGCGCGCATCTTCGGTGATCGTAACGACAAGCAAAGTTCGATCAGCCAATTCATTCAGAACAATCAAGTCCAGGTGCTCAAACGCGAGACCGGCAATGCTCCCAATGTTTTCTACGTGGGTATCGACAAGGAGGTGAGCTGATGGAGCCGCTTTTCCATGCCGCCCCCTTCTCGGGCTATGTTTACCCCAACGAGACGGTTATCCCATGGACCGTCCTCATCGTGGTCTATCCGTATCTCACCGGGCTGGTGGCCGGTGCTTTCACCATTTCCAGCCTATACCAAGTATTTGGTTTTCGGCGTTTAGCGCCAGTGGCACATTTTGCCTTGCTCATCTCGCTGAGTTGCATGATTGCCGTCCCGTTGCCTTTGCTATTGCACCTTGGCCATCCCGAGCGCGCGTTTAATGCCATGCTCACGCCGCACCTCACCTCCGCCTTCGCGGTCTTTTCTTATGCGGCTGCGTTGTACGTCCTTCTGCTGATGTTGGAGACCTGGTTCGTGTTTCGGCCCTTCATCGTGCGCGAGGCGCAACAAAGGGAAGGACTGGTGGCATGGTTCTATCGCGTTCTGTCACTCGGGTCTTACGACTTGTCCGAGAAGGCGATGAGCTACGATCGAAAATGGATTCTTGCGTTGGCGATCCTCGGTATTCCTGGCGCTCATGGCTTACACGGCTATGTGGGGTTTGTATTCGGTTCACTGAAATCGCGCGAATGGTGGTCCTCCGACCTCATGCCGGCGATCTTTCTGTTTTCCGCTATCATCTCCGGGACTGCACTGGTGATCGTGCTCTATGTTCTGTCCTGCAAGCTGCGCAGGGTTCCGGTCGATTTGGCGTGCCTGAAGGGCATGGCTTATGCGCTGTGGGGCTTCATGATGTTTACTTTGCTGTTGGAGGGCGTGGAATTCGCCAGTCTCGTCTACCGGGCTCGGGAGGGAATCGAGGTGATCATGGAATACGTCAAAGGCCCGCTCATCGTTCCTTTCTTCATCTTGCAATTTGGCGTTGGTTCGGTGCTGCCGCTCGCCCTGATCACCTTCATGATCTGGCGCGGCACGACCGGGAAGGCGCTGGTCACGGGAGTCGTTGGGAGCGCTGTTCTAGTCCTGCTTGCAGTGTTGATGATGCGATGGAACGTGGTCATCGGCGGACAAGAAATCGCCAAGACGGGTAAGGGATTGCTGACCTACCAGCCGCTCATTTTCGGCAGGGAGGGGATATTGGCCGCGGCCTCAGTCGTCGTTGTTCCGTTTGTGTTGTTATTGGTCATGATTTGGCTTTTGCCACCTTGGCAAGAGGGGCCTTCGCCTGCTGTCAGCACGCGGTAGGATGTCCATCTTTTCGGTATCAGCATCGTCTTCGTGCTGACCGGAGCGATCTTCAGCTTGAGCGTGACACCCATTTGGTTCCATGTAGCCGATTCCTTATCTGGCAATCATCATGGATATCGGATCGTGGTGGGCAACCAAGTATTACGATCCGGTGTTCGCATATATCGTGCTCATCGGGGGGCGTTCAGGGGCTTGGCCATGGCCTGTCAGATTCTCGTTTCACTGTGGGACATGTGGATCGCGCCACTAACCGCTTCTGCGCGGGCGAAACCGCAGGAAATACGCTCGCAAAGGTCGCGTCGGATGTCGCGTTCGCCGGTGGCATTCAGGACTGCGGTCGCCTCGATCCAGTGTACTTCCGGAAGCAAATTGTTGTGTGCGGGCGGCGTGGTTCGGTGCGTAATGATGTCATTACGCAACCTGCCAGTGACTCTGCGCGTGCTCTTCAGCAGCTTTCTGATCGTGATCGGCATCGGTTAGCTGAGCGCGCTGTCCTATCTGTTCCTAGTCGACGTCGAGCCGCATCGAGAGGCGGGACAGGGGTTGGTGGAAGGCATCAGCGAAAAATATCATGGATCGACCAGCGGCAGTCGGTTGGAGGCGGCCCTGACGGGGACGATGGCCGACAAGCTCACCGCGCCGCCCGAGAGGGAGCGGCCCGATCTTGCAGAGCATGTCGCGGGCGGCGAGGACTACGACATTGCACCGTGCCGCCTGCCGACACTGGCCTAACATCCCCATCACCTTGCGGGAGGGTGCGCGATGATCGAGGACAGCCGGCGTATGCGGCGTAGGGTTCGAGCGATTCAATACGGGCGCCACTGATCAGCGGACCTAAGCGTCGGCAGCAAAGAGAGCACTGAGACGACCCCCTACGAACGTTAGAGGCGCCACCCCGAGGGGGCAACCACCCTACGAAAGTCGTATAAGGGGTTCATCGACCGCAATTTGGCAGCAAGACGGAGGGGGCCGGGCCTGCAAGAGCTCGCGAACGTAGCAGATGATCCGACAGAATCCGCTCCTCCGACCGGATGTACGAGAAAAAGCCGCCCTATCCGGAACCGACCGCGCATCTTCACCCTCCCGCAGAATCACGGGAAAAGTGAATCACCGTCCCGTCGCTCTGGCGAGCTTTTTCAGCACTGCTAGGCCTTTTGCCTGCAACGCGCCGCCGATCTCGTCCAAAATCGCAGGATCATCGATCGTAGCCGGCATGGT
>Ga0306925_10004756_pt1 | contig 12334 bp, 10 predicted proteins | sample flu12Cox44000176_FD_203755 | JGI IMG/M metagenome (GOLD analysis project Ga0306925, IMG submission 203755) | Lab enrichment of tropical soil microbial communities from Luquillo Experimental Forest, Puerto Rico - flux8day.12C.oxic.44.000.176 (v2)... | ecosystem: Environmental > Terrestrial >...
GAATCGGAGTGGTCGAGCATGGTCGCACCATAGCGCCATCGTCCGTTCATCCGGGTGATGTGATTCTGCTCAGCGGAGACATTGGGCGTCACGGTATCGCGATCATGGCAATGCGGGAGGGGCTCAGGTTCGAGAGCACCATCGAATCCGATTGCGCCCCGCTGTGGGAGCCAGTTTCGGCGCTGCTGGCGGCAGGAGTCGGGATCCATTGCCTGCGCGACCTGACGCGCGGCGGCTTGAGCAGCGGACTGATTGAGATCGCAGAAATAGCGCAGGTTCGCATCTGCATCAAGGAGATGCTGATCCCTGTCCGCGAAGACGTGGCAGGAGCGTGCGAAATCCTCGGGCTAGATCCTCTTTACCTCGCCAACGAAGGACGCTTCGTGGCCTTCGTGCCCGAGCACGACACAGCGCAAGCGCTGGACATCCTCAGCCAGCATGCCGTGACCACCGGCGCGGTGAGAATTGGCCAGGTGCTGGAGAAACCGGCGGGCATGGTCACGATGAACAGCCGTCTGGGGACGGAACGAGTGATCGACATGTTGAGCGGGGAGCAGTTACCGCGCATTTGCTGATCAGAAACAAGCGTTTCATTTCAGGCGCGCGTTGCATCGGCACTGCATTGATACGCATCACCTTTCGACGTGAGTTACCGCACATCCTTTCTGCCCGAAACACGCAAGGATAAGGAGAGTGATCAGTAGTAACCATTGAGCAGGTGAATCATGCAGCCGCTTGCGACGAAAGCGACGCCGGCCAGTGATGACCGCCGTTGGAAGCTGGGAGACGCGACCATGCGCAAGCATGGCAACGAATCTGCTGCCCTTGTTGCATCACTACATACGGTCCAGGAGTCCTTTGGCTACTCGACGAAGTTGCCTTGCGGTATGTGGCGCGGTCTTCGCGGGTCCCCTACAGCAAGGTCTACGGGGCTGCTCGACACGGTTGGCGACGCGGCGGATATAAATCAGGGCGAGACCACCGCCGATGGCAAGGTGTCGTTGTTGACGGCGCGATGTGTAGGCTCCTACGGGCTGCCCCCAGGTGGCGCGGCACTTCGTGCGTGGTGAGAAGATCGAGGAAGGTATGCTGAACCGTGTGGGCGGTGATCCGGGCCTTCGATCCATGTCTGAGCTGTTCGACACATGCCAGCGGCCAGATGTGGTTGCACCTCGATCTACGGAACTGCGACGGTGAACTTCTGGATGAGGTAGGGAGGGGATAGTTGCCTAAAGTGCTGATTATCGGATACGGAAACTCTATGCGCGGTGACGACGTTGTGGGCTGTCACGTTGCGCGGATGCTGGAGGAGCGCTATCGTGACGAGCCTGATGTGCGAGTGCTGGGCGCGCCTCAACTCACGCCCGAGATGGCCGAGGATGTCGCAGCCAGCGAATTTGTCCTCTTTCTCGATGCGGCCGTGGGCACACATGCGGGCGACATCCGGCAGGAAAAGCTTAAATCGCGATCGGGTCCACTGAGTCTCGCGCATTCTCTGGATCCGGACTTGTTGCTGGCTGCGGCGGATAAGTTGTACGGTAGTGTTCCCAGAGCGGAATTGCTGACCATCGTAGGCGCATCGTTCGAAGTGGGAGACAGGCTTTCCACTCCGGTCACTCGAAGGCTACCGGGGTTTCTAAAAAGGGCGCAGGCCATCGTGGAGTCTCATCGCCGCTGCACGACCAGAGAGCTGGTTCCTTGAATGAGATCGCAATCGCGGAAGAGCTGTACCGATCTGCGCGTGCGTATGCCGACGATCATAGGGCGGCGCGGCTGCAAAAAGTCAGAGTTGAGGTAGGAGAGCTGCAGGGCGCCAACGTTGAACGCATGCTGTCTGCATGGCACTTCGTGGTGCAGGAGAGTGTTGACCAGGATGCGGTACTGGAGGTGGAGATCAAGCTTGTCCACATCCACTGTCCACACTGCGGACCGGTGATGCGGATGGAACCGTATGTCCCGCGATTCTGTCCAAAGTGTCATCGTGCCGTGCATATCGAGGGCGGAAGAGAAATGGGCGTCGTCCATCTATCGTTCGAGATTGAAGTGGCCGAACTGGCGGGCGATGATGGACGTCACTAGACGTTCGAACGTGAAGTCCCGTTCGGTTGGCCACGTCGGCAATTCGTCGTTCTTCACGCCAAGCAAAAGGCACACCGCGCGGATGTGCCCAACAAGCATTGCCGCTGGGATAGCTACGCGCCGACCAGCTTTTCGAGTATGGCCTTGTTGCGAACGGTGAGTGTCGAGCCTTTCAGCGTTGCAATTTGACGCTTGCGGAAGTCGGCCAACACGCGGGTGACGGTTTCACGCGAGGTGCCAATAATCTGCGCGATCTCTTCGTGAGTCAGTGCCAGCTTCACCTTGGGCTCCGTCTGATCGGAACTGGTGGCGGTCCATTCCAGCAGAAGCCGTGCCAGGCGCTCGGGCGCCGAGTGTGACAAGCCCAAACTGCGGATTTGCTGATACGCGCTCTGGCAATCCTTGCTGAGATGCTGCGCCGCCTTCAGGCAGGCGTCTCCATGGTTTTGCAGGAACCGCAGGAAATCTTCACGTTTAACGAAGTTTAGCTGGCAAGGTTGACCTGTCTCGGCCGTAATCTCGTAGGGCGTGCCGGAGACCGTGGCGTGCATGCCCAGGACTTCCCCGGGCTGTGCAATCTTAAGGATGAGGGTCTTACCCTCCGCCGACGTGGTGGAAAGCTTAACCCGACCCTTGCACAGCATGTAAATCCCACGCGGTGACTGACCTTCTACAAAAAGGACGGCGCCGGCCGGATAGGAGGCGGTGTACTTGATTTTGTCGAAAGCGTCGAGGGATGTCTTGGGAAGGGAACAGAAAAAACTGTCGCTTCTCAGCTTACAGATGACGCAATTTTCCACCAGTTCAAATCCGTAAGGTGACCCCACAGATGCCTCCGTAACGATTACTTACTATGCTAACACCGCCCACACCAAAGTCCTAGATCTCCCCAGAACCCGGTTTGCCAGGCACGGACGTGACCTGGTTGCTGGTGAGTCCACCTGCTCCCGGCCGCTGTAATGGCCATCGCGCGCTGCGACGCAGCCCACGGTCTACCGTCGTGATGTATATCACACCAAGCCGTATCCAGCGTCACAGACCCTTGCCCCAGGCGCGACAGAAAATCCCGCCTACAACGGCTCAATAAAGGCGGGAGACGTATCGGTCGGATCGCCGCAACCGGTTGGGCCCGGTCAAGGCACCTCCAGCCGAGATCGGGCGTCCGGGACTCTAGTTCCGGTTTGCATCCAGGCAACAGACAGGTTGCGGACAACGGCCACTCTCCTCTATCCCAAGCGTCTCCCGCCTCTGGTTTGAAATGCGGTCTGCGCGTCCAGGGCAGAGGGCAGTTGCGCTTACGATTTGCGGAGTTTGGGAGGTCGAATCGAGGGTGGCAGGAAGGTCCGGGAAAGCCGTTGCGCAACCCTCAAACGATCTCCAGTCAGAATTCATAAGCCGCCACAAATTTTCAGATTGTTGTCGCAAGAGCAGGGTGGTATGTTTCTTCACGCTATAAAAAGGGAGACATTCAGATGGGCGCAACAACGACAAACAAAGTTGATTCAGTGGACATCGGGAGTACCAGGCTGAACCGCTGGTGGCGTGTAGTCGGCGGACTACTGATGAACATTGCGCTGGGCACACTCTATGCATGGAGCGTGTTCGTTGCCCCGCTCGAGAAAGAGTTCGGGTGGAAGCGAACGGAAACTTCCAACGTGTTTACGATTGCGGTAGTGGTTTTCGCGCTGACCTTTATCGTCGCCGGTCGCCTGCAGGACAAGTTCGGGCCATTCTGGGTATCTCTTACAGGCGCGGTGCTGGTTAGCCTGGGCTTCTTCTTGTGCACCTACACGACCAGCCTGACCTACCTGTATGTGTGCTTTGGAGTGATTGGTGGCTTGGGTAACGGTTTCGGATACTCCACACCAATACCGGTTATGGCGAAATGGTTTCCCGATAAACGTGGCCTGGCCGTGGGGTTGGCTGTTGGCGGGTATGGAGCCGGATCGGCGCTCTTTGGGCCTCTTGCCGGCAAGGTGCTTATTCCTGGCTACGGCGTCCACACCACATTCATGATACTGGGTGGAATTTTCCTGGTCATGACAGTCATTGGCGCGTTTCTGCTGAAGAACCCTCCAGCGGGATATCGGCCGGAAGGGTGGACTCCCGCGCCGGCAACGGCCAAGACGAGCGCAACGACCCAGGAATTTACTCCGAGCGAGGTGTTGAGAACGCCAACTTTCTGGTTCATGTGGGTGGCTTACGCGCTGGGCACCTCGGCCGGTTTAATGGTGATCAGTCAGCTGGTGCCTTTCGCCAAGAGCGAGCAAATTCCCAGTGAGGCACTGGCCCTCATTGGGCTGGTGGTGGGCGCCGTCGGCAACGCCTCAGGCCGCATTTTGTCAGGATGGATGTCGGACACGCTGGGCCGGTTAAACGTGCTGCGATTGATGATCGCCATCTCCATGGTGTCCATGCCGGTGCTCTATATGGTGGGTGGCAACGTCTCAATGCTGTACGTCATGGTCTTTATCGTGTACTGGTGCTATGGCACGCAACTTTCGGTGAACGCCTCCGCTACGGCAGACTTCTTCGGCGCGAAGAACGCGGGGATGAACTACGGCATGCTATTCACGGCCTGGGGAGTGGCGGGCATTATTGGCCCCAGGATCGCTGGCGTGCTTTTCGACAAGTACAAGAACTACCAGATGGCGTTTTATGCTGCAGCGGCCCTGGCCGCGGTGGCGCTGGTTTCTGAACTGTTGGCGAAGCGGCCAAAGCACGCATGAGGTAGCTTTCCCCGGACGGTGCACGCCGCCCGGCCAAATTCGCGGTTGTGCAGTTCAGGTTCATTGGCATAGGTACAACTTTATAGCTCGTAGGGGAGTCTTCGTATGGGTACCGCAACGACATTGTCGGAGGCATCAGCCGTAACCAAGGCTGTGACGGATGAGCCCACTCCTCATGCCATCCTGCACGACCTGATCAGTCCGGTGGTGCAGAAGTGGATCGACGCAGGCAAAGAAGATCCAGAAGCTTTTTGGGGACGCGCCGCGGACCAGCTGCCTTGGTTCCGTACTTGGGACCGCGTGCTGGAATGGAATCCACCGACCTTCAAGTGGTTTGTCGGAGCACAGACAAACCTGGCATACAACGCGCTGGATTATCACGTTAAGCGCGGTTGGGGTGGACACACCGCCCTGATCTACCTCAATGAACGCGCAGAACGCCGGATATACACCTACGCGCATCTGCTCCATGAGGTGGAGCGGGTGGCGGCAGCGCTACGGGGCATGGGAATCAAGAAGGGCGATCGACTTACCGTGTACATGCCTACGAGTCCGGAGGCGATCACACTGATGCTGGCGACGGTCCGCATCGGCGCGATCCACTCGGTCGTCTTCGCAGGATTTGGCGCGAAAGCACTGGGTGACCGCATTCAGGCGAGCGGATCACGGTTGGTATTTACGGCAGACGTTACCTATCGCAAGGGCAAGGATACACACCTCAAGGAGATCGTCGACGAGGCACTGGACAACACGGGTGACAAGGTCGAGCACGTCGTCGTTCTGAAGCGGACGCCCGGTGAAACTCCAATGTGCGCCGGACGTGACCTGCTGTGGGACGGGTTTCTCACGCGGGAAGCTGGCCACAACGGCGATTGTGTCTCCATGGAAGCTAATGAGCCTGCATTCATCCTGGCGACTTCAGGTACGACCGCGACACCCAAGCTGGCGATCCACACTCATGGTGGTTATCAGGTACACATTGACAGCATGGGCAAGTGGCTGTTCGGCCTGAAGGAATCGGATGTCTGGTGGTCAACATCTGACATCGGTTGGATCGTTGGTCACAGTTATATTGTGTACGCGCCTTTGATCGCAGGCGCCACTACCATCGCCTTTGAGGGCGCGCTGGATTATCCCGCGCCGGATAGCAATTGGAAAGCTCTAATCGAGGAGTATCGCATCAGCGGTATCTTTACCTCACCCACTGCAGTACGGTTGCTGATGCGATATGGTGATGGTCCCTTCGGCAAAATCGATTACAGGCATCTCGAGCGGGTGTTTTGCGCCGGGGAAGTTCTAAATGCGCCAGCTTGGGAATGGATGCAGAAAAAGATTTTCAAAAACAGGATTCCTGTTATCGATCACATGTGGCAGACCGAAACCAGCGGTCCCATATTCGGCAACCCCTACGGCCTGGGAATGCTGCCCATCAAGCCGGGCTGCGCGACGATTCCCATGCCGGGCATTGATGCCGAAGTGGTGGCACTCGACGGTACACCGTGCGCGGTAAACGAAAAAGGCATCATGGTGATCAAGCGACCGTTCCCCGGATTGACTCCAGAATTGTGGGGTGAAAAAGAACGATACGGCCGCGATTATTGGCAGGTCATTCCCGGTGTCTATTACACCGGGGACTCGGCGCAAATCGACGCGGATGGCTATGTTTGGTTTGCGGGTCGCGCCGACGAGATCATCAAGATAGCCGGACATCGCATCGGCACCATCGAAGTTGAGACCGCTCTCCTCGGCCATCCCGCAATCGCGGAGTCGGGCGTCATTGGCCGGCCTGACGAGTTGCGGGGAGAGGTGATCTGCGCATTTGTCGTGTTGAAACAAGGCTTCACCCCATCGGAGGAACTGAAGCGGAGTCTGCTCGACCAGGTACGTCACGAACTGGGGCCGGTCGCCGTCATAGGAGAATTGAACTTTGTGGACATGTTGCCAAAGACACGCAGCGGCAAGATCATGCGACGCGTGCTGAAGGCCGTGACTCAGGAAAAGAATCCGGGGGACATCACGACCATTGAGGACGAAGGCTCGGTCGAGGAAGCCCGTCACGCTTGGCATCAGATGCGAGCCGCGCTAGACAGCCAGCCGGCCGTGAGCCCGGCAGCAGGACCGGCAAAAGACAATTGAGCCGTTTTGTTATAGAATTCCGACCCGCCGGAGTGGCGGGTGGGGCCCTATAAGGCGCTCTTGTAATCCGCGGCGACCAGCAAAAGTGGAGAACAGCAGGCGGCGAAAGCAGTACAGTATTAACGCAAATATGAACCCATCACAAATTCAGAAACTAAGGAGTGACTGATATGGTTGGACCTCTTCCGGGGCAAAATGCGGTAATCGAGACCAGCGAGGCTCAGATCGCAGTCCATTGGCGGGAGGAAGAATACTATTATCCTTCCGCGAAATTTATCGGCCAAGCAAATCTGACCGATCCCAACATCAACGTCCGCTTTAGCGAGAAGAACTTCCCGGAATGCTTCCGAGAGTACGCCGATATGCTGAGTTGGGACCAGTACTGGCACACCACGCTTGACACCAGTGATCCGCCATTCTGGAAGTGGTTCGTGGGCGGCAAGCTCAACGCCTCCTACAACTGCGTGGACCGGCACCTCGCCCAGTACAAAAACAAAGCGGCCCTCATCTTTGTTGGAGAGCCGGAATCCGAGGCGCCTGTATCCGTCACCTACCGCGAACTGTATGTGAGAGTGAATGAATTCGCGGCACTGCTGCGCGATTTCTGTGGTCTGAAGAGCGGGGATCGCGTCACCATTCATATGCCGATGGTCCCCGAGTTGCCGATTACCATGCTGGCATGTGCGCGCCTTGGGGTGATTCACTCGGTAGTGTTTGGAGGCTTCAGCGGCGAGGCCTGCGGCCGGCGCATCGCCGATTCGGGCAGCCACATCCTGATTACCATGGATGGCTACTATCGCAACGGCAAGCTGCTCGACCACAAAGCAGCCGCAGAGATGTCGCTGGACGTCGCCAAGCAGGAAGGTCAGGCGGTGGAGAAGGTGCTGGTCTGGAGGCGTCACCCAGGTAAAAATGTGTCCTCCTCGCCATTTGTAGAAGGACGGGATTTCTTCGTTGACGAGATCCTCCCGAACTACTCGGGTGAGATCGTGCCTCCGGTTCCCATGGATGCGGAAGCGCCGCTGTTTCTTATGTACACCAGCGGCAGCACCGGAAAGCCCAAAGGCTGTCAACACCGCACGGGAGGCTACCTGGCCTACGTGACGGGCTGCTCCAAATACATCCAGGACATCCACCCCGAAGATGTGTACTGGTGCATGGCCGATATCGGCTGGATTACTGGCCACTCGTTTATTGTCTATGGACCGTTGGCCTTGGCCGCCACCAGCGTCATTTACGAAGGTGTTCCGACCTACCCCGACGCCGGCAGGGTATGGAGAATCGCCGAGCGCCTGGATGTCAACATCTTCCATACCTCGCCCACGGCCATCCGCATGTTGCGCAAGGCCGGTCACGATGAACCCATCAAGTACAACTACCGTTTCAAGCACATGACCACAGTGGGAGAACCCATCGAGCCAGAGGTTTGGCGCTGGTATTACGAAACGGTGGGCAAGGGAGAGGCAGTGATCGTGGACACGTGGTGGCAGACCGAGAACGGAGGATTCCTGTGCAGCACCAAGCCGGCACTGAATCCAATGAAGCCCGGAAGCGCAGGCCCGGGTGTGCCGGGAATCTACCCCACAGTCATCGACGAAATGGGAGAGGAAGTGCATGCCGGGTCGGGGAAGGCGGGGAACATCTGCATTCGGAATCCCTGGCCGGGGATCATGCAAACCATTTGGGGCGACCGTCAGCGCTTTGTCGACCAGTATTACAGTAAATACTGCAAGAATCCCAACAGCAAGGACTGGCATGACTGGCCATATTTTGCAGCCGACGGGGCCGTGCTGGCCGTCGACGGCTATTTCCGGATCCTGGGACGCGTGGATGACGTCATCAACGTGGCCGGCCACCGCCTGGGAACAAAGGAAATCGAGTCCGCGTGCCTGACGGTTCCCGAGGTGGCAGAAGCGGCGGTGGTGCCGGTGGTGGACGAAATCAAAGGCCGCGTGCCCGAGGTTTATATCGTTCTGACGCCGGATGTACAGCCGAGCCAGGAGATTGTGGACAAGGTCAACCAGGTCATTGAAACGATGATCGGCAAGATAGCCCGCCCGCGACGGATCCACATTGTTCCGGATATGCCAAAAACACGATCCGGCAAACTTATGCGGCGAGTTCTCGCGGCGCTTTCCAACAACATGAACACTGGAGATATCACGACCTTGGCCAATCCCGATGTGGTGGAAAATGTCCGGGTCATGGTCCAGGGCAAAGATGCGGTTGCGCTGGCAGATGGACCGGAAGACCTGAAAAAATTTGGGTCAGTGGATTGAAGACCGACCTCGGTGATTGGGAGAGCGGGGCGCGCGATGCGCCCCGTTTTTGTTGGGCCAGCATTTACCTGGCTTTGTCATTACCGTTTGTCTTTATTGTTCCGCCGGCGCTTCGGGTTCCGCGGAAGGCGCAGGTGTATCTGACCTAGATGCTGGCACCTGGTCGGGAGAAGCTGCAACAGATTCCACTAGTTCGGCCGGAGCGGCAATGGTGTAGTCCACCGCATCTGAGGGAAACACTGCAGCGTGGCGTTTGTACCAAGTCACGGCACTGGCGCGCTGCCAAAGCCGGGTTAGCAGCTGCATGAGGATAATGAACTCCAGCAGCAGGAATGTCACCGGAGTGGCCGTCGGCGGCAACTTGGCCCAGAGGAACAGCCCGGCCGCCAAAGTGACCCAGGCCACGCCGCTGATGCACAGGTAAACACGAAACAGAGTCATCACGTTCCGCCGTGTGATGCCGAGGGCCTTCCACAAGTTCCGCCACATGACGTGTTCATCCTGAACAACAGCCCGGACCTGCGCGATGTCGAACCACAGGCGGACAAACAAGACCAGCAACGTGACCAGGATGGCGCTAGGCAGCAAAATGTAAAACCCCGTTTGCGCTGACACAGAGCGATCGCCAATATAGTCGGACAGCTTGTTTACAGCCCACAACCCAAAGCCCAGGATGCCGAAAGGGATCAGCGAAAATAATGCGACGCGCACGAAACGCCAGAAGAAGGCCCCCGAAGCGGCGAAGAAGTCTCCGGCGGTAAACCTGCGGTCTTCGCGATACACCGCCAGAATGCCGCCGGTTACAAAGATCATGAACAGCGGGAATAGCGCCGCGAAGAGGAACGAACCCCCCGCCGAGCGCATGAGGTTTACAGTGGGCTGGTTTACCAACTCCAGGAACATACCGAAGTCGAAGCCTCGGGTCAGCCCATTACCCGCGAGGCTGTGTTGCAGCACGCGGCCGAGTTCGGAGCGCGCTCCTGCAGCGCCCAGGAGGCCTAGAACCAGGTTAACCGCGAACACCCACCACAACACCCGCTGACGGCGCCACACCAGTACGGCTCCGGCAGCAACCAAACCTCTGTTATCGTCCGCCATCGTCGTTTCCTGTGTTAAGTCAGCCAGCCCAGCATCTGGGCGCAGAATTGGGTGAGGAACGTCCAGTAAGTGGCGATCTTCTGGGTTGCTCCACGCTGGGGTTCGGTGGCTATGCTGTTGTTCAGGTAGTCGCGATCCATGGTGAGCTGGTGATCAGGGTCAATCTCGACCGAGAGCACCTTGGCCTTTTTCCGGTACACGAAGCGCTTCCAGCGGTCCTGACCGTCCCACGTCTCGCGAATGGTTTCGCCGTCATCGAACTTGACTTCCGCCACCACGGGAAAGATGAAGTCGCCGAGACGTTGTAACAAAACGTCGGTCTGGTAGAGAGTTTCGCCTTTCTTCTCCTCGGGAGCGTCCTTGTTAGGCCAGTCGACACGGGTGGAGTCAGCTCGACGGACTTTGTAGTCGAGCACCTGGGTCCCATAGACCGCTTGCTGCCAGTACCAGCCAAGGTCCTGTCCGGCGACCTCGTTCACTGTGCGTAGAAAATCTTCCTGCGTCGGGTGAGTGAAGCGGTACTTCATGAAATAAGTGCGGAGTGCTTTCTGCAGGGTCTGCTCGCCAACCACAGCTTCCAGTGTTAGAAGCATGGTTGCGGTCTTTCCGTAGGTAACACCGCCGTAGGAGCCTATGCTCATGTCCTGATAGCTGGGCTGTGACAGCGAATCAGTTTCGGCGACTCGGATGTACGAAAGGCGCTGCTCTGCGGCGTCGCCCATTTGGGCTCCAAGCCAGTTCAATACGTCGGTGTTCTTGCCATAGAGGCTGGCCATTACCTTGACCTCGGTGTAGCTGTTAATGCCTTCATCCAGCCACGCATTCTCGAACTCGTTGGTCGCCACCATGCCGTACCAGTACTGGTGTCCGAACTCGTGTTCGGTGGCAACCTCCGGCAATTCCTTCTGGCCTTTCGGAGCCCACCAGACTGTGGCACCAGTGATGAAGGTCGGATATTCCATGCCTCCGGCCTCGAATGCGCCGTGGGGAGGATCGACGACCGTGATCTGGGCGTAGGGGTAGGGCCCGTACCAGTCATCGAAGTGCTTCATCGTGCCTTGCATCACGTCGAGGTAGCGCTGCCATGAACTCTTATGGCTGTCGTAGGTGAGCAAGCGGACTTTGACCGCTCCCACGCTGCCGTCGAACTCGCTGTCCAACACCTTGAAGTTCGGATCGGCCGTCCAGGCGAAGTCGTGGACATCCTCGGCGTGGAAAGCAACCGTCTTAGTGCCGTTGCCGTTATCGGTGTCGCTCGTTTGCACACCGGTAGCGCCGATGACGTAGTTCTTGGGCAGCGTGATCTTCACGTCGTATGTCCCGAAGTCAGCGAAGAACTCTGTCATGGCGTGAAACTGGTGGCAGTTCCATGCGCCGTTCCACCAGACTCCAACCTTGGGGAACCATTGGCCGGCCAGCAGGAAGGCGCGCTTGTAGCCGGTGCGAGCTACGACCTCTGGAAATGTCGCGCGAAACTTGATTTTGAACGTGACGTCCTGGCCAGGCTCAACCGAACGAGGCAGTGCCACCTCCATCACGGTTTTGTCGTCGGGATTGCCGTCGTCAGGCGACACGAACTTCATCTGCTTCGTCAGATCGCCCATCCCGACGGCTTCCAGCGAGGTCACGTCGTTGGAACCGCTGTGCTTCGGATCCCAACCTTCCTCAAAGGAACTCGTGCGGAAACTGCCGTCGCGGTGCGCTACATGGACCCACGTGGATTTCGGCTGAAATGCATTCAGATAGAGATGAAATGGAAAGCGGTCGAGCGCCCGTCCGGTGAGATTGTGATAGGTCAGCGTCTCGGTGGCATCGACGGTGTGTTTGTCCGGTTCGTACCTGGCGTCGATCTGATACGCCACGACACGCTGTGATAAAGGGCCTGAAACCTTCGGGGCGAAGGTACTTTGTCCCCGTGCGGCGAGCGTGCTCAAGAGAATGGCGACAACCGCGAAAACCAACCGTTTCCTTCGCAAGATACATCTCCTCCGCAGCAAAGCGCTAGATTCACGA
>Ga0306925_10004758_pt1 | contig 12331 bp, 10 predicted proteins | sample flu12Cox44000176_FD_203755 | JGI IMG/M metagenome (GOLD analysis project Ga0306925, IMG submission 203755) | Lab enrichment of tropical soil microbial communities from Luquillo Experimental Forest, Puerto Rico - flux8day.12C.oxic.44.000.176 (v2)... | ecosystem: Environmental > Terrestrial >...
TAGCGCAGCGCCTGCTTTACAGTTCGGTCTGGGGCGGCGATTACGTGGCCTTCTACAAGCAGGCGCTGCGCTACGGCCTGTTCGACAAGATGAAGGTCGCGACCACGCTCGCGATGGGCGTCGCACCCCACGCCATCGGCAAGGATCACCCCGAGGGCGTGCTCTCGGGCGTCCACTCCAACTACTACTTCACCTATCCGGGCGGCGACCGTTGGCCGCTGAATAAGGCGTTCGTCCAGCGCTACTACAAGCGTTGGAACGAATATCCGAACTTCCAGTCGGAAGGCGCCTATGTCGCGCTGTACATGCTCAAGACCGCCATCGAGCGCGCCAACAAGCTCGCCGGCGGCTGGCCGGAAGACGAGGCGATCATCAGCCAGCTCGAAGGCCTCGGCATGGATACTCCGTCCGGCTACATCTACATCCGACCCGACAATCACCAGGGCTATAAGGACGCGGTGACCGGATTCAGCAAGAACCTGCCGGATTATCCGTTCGCGACTTGGGATCCCGACCGGGTCATCACCATTCCGATCCGCAACATCACCGCGCCGGCGAACTGGCCCAAGCCCGGCAAAGGGCACAATGAGTCCACCGCTGCCGCCGACTGGATCAAGAAGACTTGGCCCAAGGCGACGGGCTGAGATTCTCTGATACCCGTGAGTGTTGCGACAACATCAGCCGCGCCCGTCCTCGGCGGGCGCGGCTGGCTGTAAGAGGGCGTGTCGGTGACGATCCTCATCATCCAAATCCTCAATTCACTGTTCTACGCCTCCGTTCTGTTCCTGATCGCTGCCGGCCTTAGCCTGATTTTCGGCGTCATGCGCATCGTCAACATGGCGCACGGCACCTTCTACGCCGTCGGCGCCTTCGTCACCGCGTGGCTGGTCGGGCGCGCCATTGCGCTCGGCGTACCCGCGGGATGGACGTTTCTCCTGATTCCGGTGGGAGCTGGCGCGGTCGGGCTGCTCGGCGTCGTGATCGAGCCGCTGCTGCGCCCGTTTTATCGGCGCGCCGAGGAATACCAGCTGCTCGTCACGTTCGGCCTGCTGTTGATCATCGAGGACGTCATTCGCCTGCTGTGGGGCGGTCTGCCGCTGTCGGCCGACCCGGTGATGGATGTGCTGCCCAGCATCCGGATCGGCGGCTTGATCTATCCCGGCTACAACCTCGTGGTCATCGCGATCGGCGCCGCCGCCGCGGTCGGCCTCTGGGCGGTGATCTACCGCACCAAGTTCGGCGTCATGCTGCGCGCGACCTCGCAGGATCGCCGCATGGCTTCGGCGCTGGGACTCAATGTGGGCTTGATCTACGTCTCGGCGTTCGCGATCGGCTGTTTCATGGCGGGGCTCGGCGGCGCCATCATCGTACCGAGCCAGGCGGCGGTGCTCGGCATGGGCATCGAGGCGCTTGTGCTTGCCTTCGTCGTTGTGGTGATCGGCGGGCTCGGCAGTCTGCAGGGCGCGCTCGTCGGGGCGCTGATCGTGAGCTTCGTGCGCACCGCGGGCATCCAGTTCTTCCCCGAGATCGAGCTTGCCGTGCTCTATCTCATCGCGGCCGTGGTGCTGCTGGTCAAACCGACCGGTTTGTTCGGAACCGCGTGATGACAGCCACCGCCGTCAGCCACGTCCAGTATCGGCCCAAACTGCTGCTGTTCGCGGCCGCCGCCGTCGTGCTCGTGCTGCTGGCGCTGCTACCTCCCTATATCGGCCTCTATCAGACGCAGCTCCTGACCTATGGACTGATCGCCGCCATCGCCGCGCTCGGCTTCAATCTGTTGCTCGGCTATACCGGGCTGTTGTCGTTCGGTCATTCCGCCTTTTTCGGCATCGGCGCCTATTCGGTCGCGTTTCTGCTGCGCGATGCCGGCATTCATTCGATGGAGCTTTATGTCCTGATCGGGCTGCCGATCGCGGCCGTCATATCGGCCCTGTTCGGCTACATCTGCGTGCGGCACACCCGAATCTTCTTCGGCATTTTGACACTCGCGCTGTCGCAGGTACTGTGGACCCTCGCCTACAAGTTTTTCTGGGTCACTGGCGGCTCGGACGGCTTGCGCGTGGCGCGGCCGACGCTGCTCGCCGGCACGCTCGCCTTCACGGGCGGCGGGTCGTTCCAGCGATTCATCAACGCCTATTATTACTACGTGCTCGGCGTGTTCGCGATTTGCGTCGTGATCATGTGGGTGATCGTGCACTCCCCCTTCGGAAAGGCGCTGCAGGCCATTCGCGACAACGAAACCCGCGCCGCCTTCCTCGGCTTGCGCATTAGGCGGTTCCGGTGGGTCTCGTTCCTCATTTCCGGAACGTTCACGGGGCTCGCGGGGATTCTCTGGGTGCCGCTCAATGGGCTCACCACGCCTGAGGTGATGTATTGGCCATTCTCGGGCGAGATCGTGTTCATGACGCTGCTCGGCGGCTTCCGCAACTTCACCGGCCCGATCGTCGGCGGCGTGCTCTTCACCTATCTGAAGACCTATGCGGTCGCCACCACGGAATATTGGCAGCTTCTCCTCGGCGTCGTCCTTGTGCTCCTGGTCATGCTCTTGCCGACCGGCATCGTAGGTGCGATCTCGGCGGTGGCCGGTAAGCTGCGGCCGCGGGAGAAATCCTCGTGATCCTTCTCGAGACGGTCGATCTCAGCAAGCAGTTCGGCGACTTGCGCGCCTGCGACAGCGTGAATTTCACCGTCAACAAGGGTGAATTTCTCTCGCTGGTGGGCTCGAACGGCGCCGGCAAGACCTCGCTGGTCAATCTGATCAGCGGGCATCTCAAGCCGAACAGCGGCCGCATCTTGTTCGAGGGCAAAGACGTCACCTTCGCCACGGTCTACGAACGGATCAAGGCGGGCATCGCTCGCAGCTTTCAGCTCGTCAATCTGTTCGACGGGCTTAGCGTTTTCGACAATGTCGCGTTGTCGATCTTCTCGCGCGAGGGCAAGATCGCAAGGATCGCGGCGCTTGCGGACCACGACCAGGATGTCCGCCGCGAGACCTTCGACGTCCTCGGCCGGTTCGGGCTCAACGGCAAGAGCGGTGTGCCGGCCGGCGGCTTAGCGCAAGGCGAGCGCAAGCTCCTCGACGTCGCGGTGGCTTATGCGCTGCGCCCGAAACTCCTCTTTCTCGACGAGCCGACGAGCGGGGTGAGCACGCGCGAGAAGACGCAGATCATGGATACCGTATCCTCGGTCGTGCGCGCGGGTGCGGTGACGGCCGTCGTCATCGAGCACGACATGGACGTGGTGTTCCGCTACTCGGACCGCATTGTGATGATGCACGAAGGCAGATTCCTCGCCGACGGGACGCCGGAAGAGATCAAGGCGAACAAGGACGTCGCCAACATCCTTCTCGGCGCGCCGCTGTCGGCCTGAGTCGCAAAGGACAAGCGAGTGCTGCTCGAGGTCGAGGCCATCAACACCTTTCGCGGGCCCGCGCACATCCTGCGCGGCGTCACGTTGAGCGTCGGCGACGGGGAGGTCGTCTCGCTGGTCGGGCGCAACGGCGCCGGGCGTACCACCATCATCGAAAGCATCACGGGTCTCCTCCCGGTGCGCTCGGGTCACATTCGCTTCCGCGGAGAGGACATCACCAAACTCCCGCCGCACAAGCGCGCCAAGCGCGGCATCGGCTATGCGCCCGAGAATTCCGGCATCTTCCCGGAGTTGACGGTGGCCGAGAACCTCATGATCAGCCGCTGGCTCTCCGACAAGACCGCGCGCGGCGCCGCCGGCGGCGTCGACGCCGAGGCGCAAGCGCTGACGGTGTTTCCCGAAGTCGCCAAGTTCTTGGGGCGGCCCGGGCTCAATCTCAGTGGCGGGCAGAAGAAGATGGTGTCGATCGCGCGCGCCATGGCGCTTGCCCCGTCGCTGATGATCCTGGACGAGGCCTTCGAGGGGCTGGCGCCGGTGGTGGTCAGGCGGTTTCGCGATGCCGTCATGATGATCAAGGGCTTGGGGATTTCGCTCCTGCTCGCGGAATCAAATCTCACCAGCGCAGCCGCCATCGCCGATCGGCTCTACGTGATCGATCGCGGCGAAATCATCTTCCAGGGCACTCCGAAGGAGGCGCTGGCGAACGAGAGCGTCATGCGGACGCTGCGCGGGTGAGACCGCTGTGCCCCGCGCGCTTTCGGTATTTGGCGGCCGGCGAGGACACCGCGACATGGAACGGCTTGCTGCAACCATACTCGTCCTTGGCGCGGTCCTCGTCACTGTGGCGCGCGGCGGGCACGAGCTTCCGATCTATCCCTCGTTTTATCCCCACGAGATCGAAATCAAGTCGCTCGCTCCCGAGGAAGCGGCGCAACCGTTGCGCGACGGCAAGATCCAGGCCTATGTCGGCTCGGGCTTGAGCTTTGCCGGCGCACCCCCCGTCGATATTAGCGCGATCGAATCGCTCGGCTCGTTCATCATCGTGCACGTCAACCCAGATTCCGCGCGTGCACAGGACGACGCTTCGGCCTGCGCCGTGGTCAGGACGGTCATACAGGCGCTTGCGGCGCAAGGCGATTTCATTGCGCATCCCTACCCGGTCACGCCGTTCCACGGCGACTACCTTCATCACGCCGATCTCGCGGCTGCCGCCATGGCGCGCTTCTCGCTCGCCGAATCGCCGATCGTCGGCCTCAAGATCTCGACGCGCGGCAGCCTTGCACAAAGCCATCCGGAATGGTCCGCCCGCGACGCGGATTGGGATGCCAAGGTCGATGAGGTCGACGCGGCCGAGCTCGTCGCCTCCGCGATATTTTCCGTGAACGGGTGGCTTGCGCCGCCGTGGGTGAGGACCGGCTGGTTCCACGCCGAGCGGCTCTTGGCCGATGCCGCACGCGAGCCCGCCCGCAGAGAGCGAATCGAATCCGATCTGCAACGCCTCAAAGCCGGCGATTTCACCGGGCTGGCGGAGCGCATCAATCTCGAGCGCGATCTCGTCACTCTCCTGACCGCCGGTTGCCGGAAGATCGTCGCCGGCTACACGGTCAAGCGCGAATACGTCAACGTCGAGTTCTCCGCCGGGATCGAGAACATCGGTTACGATTCGATCGCGGGTCTGCATTCGCCGATCTTCATTCGCACGGTGAAGCTCAAGGACTTTCCCTGGAACGGCTGGCTCGCCCTCGGCATCGACGGTAAGCCTGCCGCCGCCTGGAATCCGATCGGCGGCATGGTCGATCCGTTCGGGCGCCTGCTGGGTTTCACGGTCGGCGACCCGGCGCTGCTGCCCTCACCCTACGAGTCCGGCTGGATGCTCAATCGCATCGCCGACCTGCCATCGGTGCGATGAATGACGCGGTGCGCAACCATCTCCTCCTTGCGACGACTGCGCGCATCGATGCTGGCATTGTCCTTGAGCAGCGCGCTGACCGTCGCCGCCGACGCCGCCGAGGTGACCTACGCGCTGACCATTGCGAACGGCCGCGTCCCCGACAACATGCGGCTTATTCGCGTCAAGCAAAACGACGTGGTGAAGCTCGAATGGCGCACGGACAAGCCGCTGACCGTGCACCTTCACGGCTACGGCATCGAGCAGGAGCTTAAACCGGGCACGGTCACGGAGATGACCTTCACCGCGCGCGCGACCGGACGATTCACGGTCGAGCCCCACATCGGGAGAACGCCGTCCGGCGGGCATGCGCATGGAGACGTCCTTGTCACCATCGAGGTCTATCCGTAAGCGCACCGGACGGCGCGCAAGGGCGGCTTCATTGCGCGGCTTGGCGGCTGCGCGCGGCTTGGCGGCTGGCCTCGCGGCCGCATGTCTTGCAACGCCGGCCGCCGCTCACGGCTTCGGCCAACGCTACGACCTCCCGATCCCGCTCTCGTTCTACCTCGTTGGCGCGGCCGCTGCCGTCGTGGTGTCGTTCCTCATCGTCGGACTGTTCGTGCGGGAGGCGCCGCGCGTTCACTCCTATCCGCGCATCGACCTCATCGCCACGCCGCTGGGTCGATGGATCGCGAGCCCATCGCTTGCGCTCGCGCTCAAGTCCCTCGCGCTCGCCGGTTTCATCATCACGATCCTCGCGGGGTTTCGCGGCGACCAGAATCCTTACCGGAACATCGCGCCGACCATGGTGTGGACCATCGCCTGGGTCGGGCTCGCCTATGTTTCCGCGTTCGTTGGCAATGTCTGGGCGGTGCTCAATCCCTGGCGGACGATCTTCGAATCGATCGAAACCATCGACCGCGGGATCAGCGGGCGGCCTGCGTTCGGCCTGCGCCGGCCTTATCCGGCCGCGCTCGGCGTCTGGCCCGCGTTCGTTCTGTTGCTGGCGTTCTCGTGGGTCGAGCTCGTCTACCCGAACCCCGCCGTGCCGTACTTCATAGCGTGGCTTGCCCTCGCCTATTCCCTTCTGACGTTCGCCGGGATGTTCCTGTTCGGCCGCGAATGCTGGCTCGAACGCGGCGAGGTTTTCACGGCGGTGTTCGGTACATTCGCGCGGTTTGCGCCAATCGAGATACGAACCGGCGCCCGTCGCGGAATCTGGCTGCGGCCATTCGGCGCCGGGCTGATCGAAGGCGGCTCGGTTTCGACCTCCATGATGGCTTTCGTGCTGTTGCTGCTATCGAGCGTGCTCTACGACGGCGCATTGGGCACGCCGGAATGGGGCAGGCTCGAGGTCGCCATTGCTGCACACCTTTCCGCCTTGGGCGATTTCAAGCTGATGGCGATCAGGACGGCCGGGCTATTCGCCTTCTGGCTGGTGTTTTGCGGCGCCTATGTCGGGGTCAGCGCGATGATGAGCGCGGTTGCGCAGCAACGCTTGGCGCCGCTCGAATTTGCGCGCAGCTTCGCCTTCACGTTGGTTCCGATCGCGATCGGCTATCACTTCGCGCATTATTTCACGTTCCTGCTGATCCAGGGGCAATACATCATTCCACTGGCGTCGGACCCCTTCGGCTTCGGCTGGAATCTGTTCGGAACGGCGGGCTACCGCGTGGATATCGCGATCGTCGACGCGCGGTTTGCCTGGTTCACCGCGGTGACGGCGATCCTGATCGGTCACATTGCGGCGGTCTATCTCGCGCACCTCAAGGCCATGCAGGTCCTCGACGCGCGACGCATGGCGTTACGCTCCCAGGTGCCGCTGACCGCGCTCATGGTGATCTATACGTTCGTGAGTCTCTCCATTCTGGCCGAACCGATCGTCGAGCGCCGCGCCCCGGCGCAGCCCGTCGCGGTCGAGATCGACGTGCCCGAGGATGCACTGTTGCCCGAGCCGGGAACCGGTCGATTGCAGTCGGTGGGCGCGGGCAAGGTCGCCAAGCAGAAGCTGACCTACCGCGTGCTGGGCTCGGCCTTCCACGACGGCACGCGCATGAGCGCCGCCGACATCCTCTACTCCTATGCGTTCGCCTACCGCTGGGGTGCACGCGGCAACGGTGAGGATTCGCATTACGATCCGCTGGTCGCGGCCGCCACCGCGGTCATGCGCGCGCATCTTCTGGGCGTTCGCGTTGTCGGTACCGACACAACGTCAAAATCCTTTCGGTTCGGGGACTTCGAATACGTGCGCGAGCTGCTCGTGATCGACGTCTACACCTCGATTCCGCCGGTGGAGGCGGAGCAAGACGCGGTCATCGCGCCGCCCTGGAGCACGCTGCCCTGGCATCTGCTGGTGCTGATGGAAGAGGCCGTCGCTCGCGGCTGGGCCGCGTTTTCACAATCCGAGGCTCGGCGCCGTGGCGTGGATTGGCTCGATCTCGTGCGCTCCGACGCCGCCAAGGAGCGGCTTGCCGGCCTGCTCGAGAGCTTCGGGCGCGAAGCATACCGGCCGGATGCGCTGAAATCGCTGGTCGGCGCGGAGGACGCCCGCAAACGTTGGGCGGCGCTCAAGGCTTTCTACACAGAGCGCGGCCACTTCCTGGTGACCAACGGCCCATATCGGCTCAAACGCTGGTCGGCCGACAGTGTAACGCTCGAAGCCTTCCGCGATCTCAGCTATCCGCTGGGCGTGGGCTCCTACGATGCGTACGCCGTCCCGCGCCGCGGTTTCATCACTAAGATCGAGCGCGAGGGGGATCGGGTCAGGCTGTTCGGCGACATCGAACTCGTTCAAAAGCATCAGCGCAGCTACGACATCGTGCGCAAGCCGCTGCAATCGGTCGCGCCCGACGCGCTCAAGCGTTCGGCGCCCGAATGCCGGTATCTCGTCACCGACGGTGAAGGCCGCGTCGTGCTGGCGGGCCAAGTTTCTCCCGCGGAGGACGCGAGCTTCTCCATCGACCTCACGGGCGCGCTGCCGGCGGGCCATTTCACGCTGATGGCGCAACTCATCGTCAATGCCAATGCGATGAACGCCGAGATCCAACACATTCCGGTTGACGTTGCGCCGAAACCGTGACGATCACCTCGCGCGCGTAGTCACCGCCGCGGTGGCTTTGCCGCGAACTCTGAGCCTCGTACGCACATCCGCCCGCGCGGGTCCTGCCACAGCTTTTCGCTCGCGTGCAGATGGCCGAGAGCGCGCGCGACGGTGCGGAAGTCATACGCGGCGAAGCGTTCGGCGATGTCGGTATAGTAGAGCGGCTCCTTGCCGATCGCTTGCAATATCTTGTTGGCCAACGCGGCAACTTCGACGTCATCGCCAGCGAGGCCCGCCTCATCCGACTTGCCGTCGATGTAGTCGGCAATCTTGGCGCGATCGGCATAGGCATAAGTGATGCGTTCGTAATATTCGCGCGGGATCCCTTCCGGGATGGTGGCATCGATGCCGACCTTGGCGCCCGTCGGCACCACGCCGTAACCCTGCGGCAGGCTGGGGTCGAGCGGCTTGGCGCGCGCATTGCCCACCACCATCACGTCCTTGTCGCCTTGCACGCGGGTGGCGATCGCCCACTCGACCTCGGTCGGGTCGAACACGTCGATATCGTCGTCGACCACGACCACGTGCTTGAGGTCCATGACCGAGAGCGCGGCGAGCAGCGCGTTCTTGCCTTCGCCCGGCTGCTTCTTGATCGATATCACCGCGTGCCAGAAGGCGCAGCCGCCGAGCGTGACGTTGATGTCCTTGACCTGCACGCCGGCGGTCCGCAGCGCCTGGCGGATGGCGGCATAGCGCGTGGGCGCGGCGAGCCAAGTGTTCTCCCACGGCATGTGCAGATTGTAGTAGATCGCATCCTTGCGCCGCGAGATCGCCTTGATGCGCACGAGGGGATTCCAGTGCAGCCCGCCCATCAGCCGCGTGAATTCGCCGAAGCGCCCCTCCGGCCAGGTCCAGCCGGTGGGCAAGATTTCCGCCTCCAGCACGATCTCGGCGTCGGCGACATAGGGCAGATCGATGGTCGCGCACGGCGCCAACTCGACCGGTGAGCCGCGCAATCCACCCGCGATCGCCATCTCGTCGACGCCGAGCGGCGCGCGATACCCCGAGCCCGTGATCTCGATCGGATGGGTGCCGATGCTGATCGAAATCGGCAACGCACGCCCGCTCTCGTAGGCCCGTTGCGCGAACAATCGCATGTTGTTCGGTGTGACGATGTCGATGCCGGTGAGGCTTTTTTCCTTCACGATGAAGCGGTAGATGCCGCTGTTGATGCCGAGCTCGGGGTCGCGCGCGATCACCACACCGGCGGTGATCATGGGACCGCCGTCGAAGATCGAGGACATCGGGATCGGCAGCTTGTAGAGGTCGACCTCGTCGCCGACGACGACCACCTCGCGCGTCGGCGAGGTCTTGAGGTATTTCGGCGGGATCGGATGGTTGATGGCCTGCGTGAGCTTGTCCTCGATCTCGCGGTAGGTCTCGCAGCCGAGCGCCATCATCGAGCGCTCGCGCGTGCGGATGAGGCCGGAGACCACCGGCAGCTCGTAGCCGATGACGTTGTGGAAATAGAGCGCGGTGTGAGCCTGATCGACCAGCGTCGCGATGTGGCGGATGTCGACGGGCTGGTGCAGGTCGACGAGCTCGCCGGTCTGCCGCAGGCGGTCGAGGAACTGGCGGAAGTTCTCCTGCATCGAGGCGCTCCGAAAGCGGCGAGAGGTTGTTGGCGGCCGTGGCCTAAGCTACTTAGACCGGCATCGGACCACAATCCAGGCGGCAAATGCGAGATACGGTGAGCGGCAAGAAGACCATGAAAGCGCTCGTTCTGCGCAAGCACGGCGGGCTCGACGAGCTCGAGGTCGTGAGCGACCATCCGCTCCCCGCCGCCGTCCCAGGCCACGTGGTGATCCGCGTGCGGGCATCGTCGTTCAACTATCACGACGTGTTCACGGTCCGCGGCATGCCAGGCATCAAGGTGCCGTTGCCGGTGGTGGTCGGCCTCGACATGGCGGGCGAAATCGCCGAGGTCGGAGCCGGCGTCGCCGGCTGGAAGGTCGGCGAGCGCGTCCTGGTCAACCCGCTCAACAAGACAAAGGGCCTGATGGGCGAGATGCTCGACGGCGGCATGGCAGAATATTGCCTGGTCGCCGCCGACCAGCTCGTCGCCATGCCCGCGGGGGTGGGCTTCGAGGAGGCGGCGGCGTTGCCGGTCGCCTACGGCACGGCGCACCGCATGCTGATCACGCACGCCACCATCAAGGCCGGCGAGCGCGTGCTCGTTCTCGGCGCCAGCGGCGGCGTCGGCACCGGCTGTGTCATCCTCGCCAAGCACCTTGGCGCCGAGGTGACCGCGTGCACGTCGAGCCCGGAAAAGATGGACAAGCTCAAAGAGCTCGGCGCGGACGAGGTGGTCAACGTCAAACAAGTCGATTTCTCGAAATGGGCGATCGAGAGATACGGCAAGCCGCAACGGCGCAGCTACGAGGGCGGCGTCGACGTGGTGATCAACTTCACCGGCGGCGACACCTGGCACCCTTCGCTGCGCTGTCTCAAACGCGGCGGCAAGCTCCTGGTCTGCGGCGCCACTGCCGGCTACGATCCCAAGGAGGACCTGCGCTACGTGTGGAGCTTCGAGCTCAAGATCATCGGCTCGAACAGTTTTTATGACGACGATCTGCGCGCCCTGATGGCGCTCATCGCGGACGGCAAGTTGCGGCCGGTGATCGACAAGGTGCTGCCGCTCGCGCAGGCGCGCGAGGGACTGCGCCTGATCCAGGACCGCGAGGTCATCGGCAAGGTCGTGGTCGCGCCATGAGCGAAGAGATCACGCTCGAGCGCGTGCAGGCACTCGTCACCCGCGCCCCTTATCATCAATGGCTCGGTCTGAGAGTCGTCGCGCTTTTCGACGACGGCATCGAATTGAAGGCGACGTGGCGGGAGGAGTGGGTGGTCAATCCGGACCGGCGTTATACCCACGGCGGCGTTCTCGCCACGTTGATCGATCTCGGCGGCGACTGGGCCATGGTCAAGAAGACCGGCCGCGGCGTGCCCACCATAAATCTGCACGTCGACTATCACGCCGTGGCCATGCCTGGGGATCTCACCATCCGCGGCAGGATCGTGCGGATGGGGAGTCAGTTCTCGACCGCCGAGGCGCAGGTGTTCGACGCGCAGGGCAAGCTGATCGCCAGCGGCCGCGGCACCTATCTCACGGCGGCGCCGAAGGGATGAGCGATGCGTGTCCCGGGCGCAGCGCAGCGCGCAGCCATGCCCCACTTCACCAATCTCGGGGACCTTATTCGGCGCGACCACGATCTCGACAAGGTCGCGATCATCGATCTCGGCGGCAACCGCGCGCGAGAAGTCAGCTATGCCGAGCTCGACGCCCTGGCCAACGCCGTTGCTCGCGCGCTTTGCGCGCGCGGCCTTGCGCGCGGGGAGCGGGTCGCCATCCTCTCCGCCAATCGCGCGGAATATCTCGCGGTCTATTACGGCATCTTGCGCGCCGGTCTTGTCGCGGTGCCGGTCAGCTTCAAGTTTCCCCGCTCGACCATTCATTTCATCCTGCGGGATGCCGATGCCAAGCTCGTGTTCTGCGACATGGCGCGCGCTCCCGACTGTCCGCCGGATATTCCGGCTGTGCATTTCGGCGACGAGGGAACCAAAGGCTTCGACCGTTTTCTCGACGGCGGGCCGTTCGACGCCATCGTGCCGCGTCCGCGCGAGCCCGCGATGTTCCTCTACACCTCGGGCTCGACCGGGATGCCGAAGGGCGTCGTGCTCTCGCACCAGAGCCACATCTGGGTGGTCGAGACGCGGCTGACGGGCGAGCTCGAGCGCCACCGCTATCTCATCGCGGCGCCGCTCTACCACATGAACGCGCTGGCGCTCGCCAAGCTCGCCTGCGCCGCGCACGCCACCATCGTGCTGCTGCCGCAATTCACCGCCTCCGCCTATATCGAGGCGATCGGACGCGACCGCTGCACCTGGCTCACCGCGGTGCCGCCGATGATCGCCATGATGCTGCGCGAGAAAGAGGCGCTCGCCCGCACCGATCTCTCCAGCGTCGAGTTCAT
>Ga0306925_10004759_pt1 | contig 12331 bp, 10 predicted proteins | sample flu12Cox44000176_FD_203755 | JGI IMG/M metagenome (GOLD analysis project Ga0306925, IMG submission 203755) | Lab enrichment of tropical soil microbial communities from Luquillo Experimental Forest, Puerto Rico - flux8day.12C.oxic.44.000.176 (v2)... | ecosystem: Environmental > Terrestrial >...
ACGAAGATCGCGTAAGCATGCAGCCAGCGATTATACCGCGAGCCATTCACAGTTGTTGGACCCGCCCACCAGGATTTCGCAACTCGAAATTGGAAGCTTTAAATTCGCAGGCGAAGGCTGACTCCCCGTCCCCAGGCGAGTTTCCTTCGAGTTTCCAGTTTCGAGTTTCGAATTCAGTGAATCTCTCTTTGCTCCGGAAAGCCAGCATGAAAATCCCTATGAACATGAGGGCCACAGGAACCAGCAGGATCAGGATACCGCTCCTTAGTGCCTGGATGGCAGCAGCCTTAGCAGCAGCAGCGGTGTTGTAACACATGGCACAACCTTGCGCCTGGAGCGCTGCTGTGTCTGCAAGTAGAGCGGAAGTGGTGAAGAGTGTCAAAGTCAGCCTCCTCACTCGACGTGGAAACTGAAAACTGGAAACTAGAAATTGGGAATTGGAAACCACCCGTGCAAGAAATCCCAGACTTCGGATCTCCGTTCTGGGTCGCCGATACACCACTCTCCATTTCCGAGTTTCCAGTTTCCAATTTCCAGTTTCCATTTGTCTGCCTTCTGCTTTACCGTACGCCCATGGTCAGCAGCCGGATGCTATCAGGGAACACAACAAACATCATGCCAAGCACGAAAACTAACGCCGGCATCAAGGTAAGCACCAGGCTGCGGCGCTCGTATCTGAGGTGCATAAAATACGAGATGATAAGTGAGGCCTTAATAATGGATAGGGTCATGAGAATAATCAGCATGATCTTCAAGGGCAAATCTTGATAAGCCAGGAACACCTCCCCTCCCGTCAGCGCCAGGAGCCAGAACCAGACAAAGAGGAAGAGTCGTTTGCCCTGAACGTGTTGTTGTTCGCTAGTTGATTCCATAGCTTTGCCTGCCTCCCGATGCAGCCCAGCGAGCAGCGCCGACTTGTCTGGTAAGCTGCAGCTTTCTTGGATCTACGACCAGCACAACCCAGGGTTTCTAAAAGGCGCCGCCCCGCGCGGGGAAACCTGCGCTACCCTATGCCTACGCGTACTTACACGACATCAAGTAAACGAGCGGAAAAATGAACATCCAAACCAAGTCTACGAAGTGCCAGTAGAGCCCGCTCACTTCCACGTCTTCTTCCGTAAACTTCGAGCGGCTGGTGCCGATGGCTATGATGCCGAGGTACACCACGCCGATCGTGACGTGAGTCATGTGCAGTCCGGTGAGCCCGAAGAACGTGGCTCCGAACAACGGCGTGCCCCATGGGTTCTTGAAGAGCCGGACGCCCTCCTCAATCAACCCCAGCCACTCGCGCAAGTGCAGAACGTCAAAAGCTATGCCCCCGAGCATGGTGGCTAGTAGCCAACCGGCCGCGTGGGAACGGGCTCCCAGCTTGGCGGCCCGCACCGCCAGCACCATAGTGACGCTGCTCGTTAGCAGTACGGCCGTCATCACCGTCGCGTTGGCAATGCTGGGGGTTGCGAAAGGACGAGGCCATTCCGGAGTGCCCACTCGCACGAAACTGTAAGCGATCAGCAACGCCCCAAAGGTGATGGCGTCAGAAACGATGAACAGCCACATGCCGAGCTTCTTGGAGCCCACCGCATACGGTGAGACTCCACCGCTCCAAGGCGATTCCCGGGCTGCAGCTTCGTGGAGATTGGTCACAGCGTCCTGGCTCGCCATCCTATAACCTCACCATGAGAAGAAATAGAATATAGACCCAAAGCCCATCCATGAAGTGCCAGTAGATTGCCGTCAGGTCAACGGAAACCGGCCTCCTGGGCGCAGCAGCGATACTCCGAGCACGACAAACGAGGTAGAAGAGCGCAACGATGCCGCCCAACAGGTGCACGCCGTGAGCAGCGGTAAGCAGATAGAAGAACGAACTGCTGGGGTTAGTGGAGAGATACACCCCCCGTGTGGCCAGCTGGCGCCAGACCAGCAGTTGACCTCCCACAAACGCCGCACCCAGGATCACAGTCACGTACAACCAGCGGACAAAACTCCTCTCGAGCCCAGCGGTCAGCGATCGCCTGGAGAATTCCAACGTCAGGCTGCTGAAAAGCAGGATGAACGTGTTCAAGTAGATGGCGGGGGGAAAAGTTGTCGACACCCAATCGGTCGACATGCCTTTGCGCACCACCAAGGCGCTGGTAAAGGCGGCGAAGAGCATGACGATGGCCGCCAGGCCCATCCATAACCCTGTGCGATACGCCCGACTGGGCACCTCCCAACCGTAAGCGCCGGAGTCACCGCCGCCGAATCCTCCGTGAAAACCGTTACCATTGAGCCCGGAGCCGCCTGAACTCGACGGAGTTTTGGGTTGTGGTGGAGCTAATGTTGTTGCCATCTCACCTCTTGCTCTACCTGGGAGCGCGGTCGTCTCGCCCGCTGTGCCCTGTACCGTCCGGTACGGGGCTCTGGCGTGGGCATTCGCCCACGCATTGACCGCCTTGGGCGGTTAGGGACACCCAAGGGTTGCCCCTACAGCCTTAATGCGCTACCACCTTCTCCAGTGAATCTTGCATGATGTAATCCTTCTCCGCGCCGGGCACACCGAACTCGTAGGCGCCCCAGTAGATCACCGGATGCTTGCCGCCAAAATTGTCAAAAGGCGGCGGAGAAGGGATAGTCCACTCAAGCGTCGTGGCTTCCCACGGGTTTTGCGTGGCTTTCTTGCCTTTGAACATGCTCCAGAACAGGTTAAAGATGAAGATCAATTGAGCCGCAGCCGTCACAAAGGCGGCGATCGACATGAACTCGTGCAGGCCAATGATATGCGGAGCCTTCAGGAAGGCAACCTCAGTGAACCGGGAGTAACGGCGGACATTACCGTCTAGCCCCAGAAAGTGCATAGACTGAAAGATGCAGTAAGTTCCGACGAAGGTGAACCAGAAGTGGACCTTCCCCCAGAACTCGTTCATCATGCGACCGAACATCTTGGGGAACCAAAAGTAGGTGCCGGCAAACATGGCGAAAATCGCCGCGACTCCCATCACTAGATGGAAATGGCCCACCACGAAGTAGGTAGCATGCAAATAAGTATCCACGGTAGGCTGGGCTAGGAACAAACCGCTTAGTCCTCCGGTCACGAAGAGCGATACAAACCCGATGGCGAAAAGCATGGGCGTGTTTAGCCGCACTTTGCTACCCCAAAGCGTCCCGAGCCAATTGAACGTCTTGATGGCGGAGGGCACGCCGATCGCCATGGTGAGCACGGAAAACGCGAAGGCCGAATAGGGGCTCATACCGCTGACGAACATGTGGTGCCCCCACACCATGAACCCGAGGAAGCCAATCGACGTCATGGCGGCGACCATGGCTTTGTAACCGAAGATGGGTTTGCGGGCGAAAGTGGAAAGCACGTGGGAGGTGAGACCCATGCCCGGCAGGATGGCGATGTAGACCTCCGGGTGGCCAAAAAACCAGAAGAGGTGCTGCCAAAGCAAGGGAGACCCACCGCTGTGCTCGCTGATCACTTTGTCGCTGATGATCAGCCCGCCCGGGATGAAAAAACTCGTGCCGCCCACACGGTCAAGCAGCAGCAACACGCCTGCGGCGAACAGAACCGCGAACGATAGCAATCCCAAGACAGCGGTGATCAACCACGACCAGCAGGTGAGCGGCAGGCGTCCAAGCGACATACCGCGCGTGCGCAGGTCCAACGTGGTGGCGATGAAGTTCAGAGCGCCCAGAAGCGCACCCACGCAGAAGAGGGCAATGGAGATCACCCACAAGGTCTGACCCGTCCCTTCGCCCGGACCGGAGGCCGCGCCCACCGCGCTCAAGGGCGCATAAGCTGTCCAGCCGGCGAGTGGCGGACCGTCACCAACAAAGAAGGAAGAAAGCAGGACCATGAGGGCTGCGAAAGTAACCCAGAATGAAAGCATGTTAAGCCGGGGAAACGCCATATCCTCGGCGCCGATCTGGATGGGCAGGAAATAGTTACCGAACCCGCTCTGTGGCGCGGTGGTGAGCACGAAGAAGACCATCAGCGTCCCGTGCATGGTCATCAGGGAGAGGTAATACTCCGGTGTCATCACGCCGCCGGGGGCGCCGGTGGCAGACAGCTTATCCAGCAAAGGGATGTGAGCGTCAGGCCAAACCAGATGCCATCGCATGAGCACCGACAGCACCATGCCTACAAAGACCGAAAACAGGGCCAGAAAGTAGTACTGCTTGCCGATTACTTTGTGATCGAGACTGAAGATATACTTCCGGACAAACCCCGTGGGCGCCGCGTGGGCGTGTGCCGCAGCCGCGTGGACTTCTGCCATGGTCTATCCTCCACAATCCTATCTGAGAGGGGCAAAGGTAAAAAGGCGAAAAGGGGAAACGGGCAAACGGAAGTCGATTACCGTTTTCTCCTCTTACCCTTTTTCCCTTTTCCCCTTTTCGCTACTGCTGGCTCGCCTGGGTCTGCAACCACTTCTCAAAGTCTTCCTCGGTCATGACCTGCAGGTAGGCGTGCATTTTGTAATGCCCCAGCCCGCAGAGCTGGGTGCACACAATATCGTACTTCCCGCCGTTATGTTGCAATGCTTCCTCGGTGGCGGTGAAGTGAACGGGTATTTCCAAACCGGGAAGCAAGTCTTGCTGGACTCTCAACTCGCGCACGTAGAACGAATGGTTGACATCTTTGGAGCGCAAGGTGAGTTCGATCGGGCGGTTCACCGGAATGCCTAGGGTGGCGGTGACAATGTCGTCCTTCGCAGCCGCATCATGCTGGCGGTCGAGCCCGAAGAAGTTCCCTGTGGCGTCGTCCACCTTGTCCACGTGGGTGAGCCCGAACTGGCCGTCGGGCCCGGGGTACCGGAAGTAGTACGCAAACTGCTGGCCCTGGACTTCAATCCTGAGCGCGCCCGGCGCCGGACCTGTGAAGTGCATGCCTGCCCAGACGCGGTATCCCATCAGGTTAAGCGCGGTAAAGACGATGGCGGCCGCCGCAGTCCAAGTCACCTCCATCGCGTTGTTCCCATGGGAATAAACTGCCTTGCGACGGTCGCCCCGATCACGGTACTTCCAGACGAACAACCCGAGCCCCAGTTGTGCCAGGACAAAAACGACCCCGCACATGATCAGGGTCAACATGAACTGATGATCGATGGCCGCTCCGTGCGTCGAGACGTTAACGGGTAACCACCAAATGTGGCTCCAAAAGGCGTACACGGAGAGGACCGTGATCAACGCCACCACCAGCGCTATCGCCAGCCCCATGAGTGAGTTCCTCCTCAAGCTACCTGGGTTTAGGTACCGGGGCGTGAAGCAGGTAGCGCAGAGTTCGTGTTCTTCGAACTCTGCGGTTTTCCTCGGGACAAGCCCCCCTCCCGACGCGATCTCGGGAACTTTCTGAGAGGCGAGAGTCTACGCTACCCGCTTCCGTCATCTTGCCGTGCGATGTTGTACCACCGATTCGTGCGTCACGTCAATCTTTCGCCCGCTCACGCGCTGACGTAGGACAGGAGTCGGCGACTCCTGACACGCCGATTACAAGGTCGCCCCTAGAGTTTGGGCATTTTGCGGTCAGTTCAGGATGCCTTAAAGGTGAAGTCGACAGTCTTGGACTCCTTCGGCCCTATCGTCACCTTCTGCTCCTGGGTTCCGAATGTCGCCGTCCATGCCCCAATGGTGTATTCACCTGGAGGGAGACCCTTGAGGGTGAACGTTCCATCGCTGCCCGTCACAGCGAAAAAGGGATTCTTCACCACCCCGATGTAGGCCTTCATCCACGGGTGCTGGTTGCACTTGACCGGAACCATGACTTCCGGGCGCGCAAACTTCTTGTCAATGGGGGCCGCTCCAGGGGCCTGGGACATGTTCCACTCCTGATTATCCTTGGGCTGTGGATGAATGTTATGAGTGGTAGGGTCGCTGGAGATGACGTGCAAGGTCTGCCCCGCCAGCATGCCCAGGACGTGGGGCTTGTACGTGCAGCCGTTCTGGTCAAGGGTCACTGGGTCGGACGGTACCGGGAAGCTATACTTCTCGGCGCCTCCCTTCACGTACACAAATACATTGGGCAAGGTTCCGTTGTCATTTACAGCGCCATCCTCCACGGTGACTGGGCTGCTGTGTTTGGATACGCACACCGAGTCCTGATCCATGTGGATCACTGCCAGCTTCGGCTTATCCCCCTCAAACGTCACCTTTCCCGTAACCTCACCCACCGTAGCTTGGTCGATGGGAGTAGCTTGCTCGGCGGGAGCCGTCCCTGTTTCTTCCTTAGTTTCCGTCTCCTTCTTGCCGCAACCTGCGAGTAAGAGCGCGACAAGCGTGGAGAGCCAAACGAATCTTACCTTGCTCATTTTTCTATGACCTCACATTTGAATTGATGATTACTCAAGGTTATCAGAAAGCGGTCAATTTGTCCTTAGTCTGCGCTCCCGCGAAAAGCTGTGTAGGGGTACGGCAAGCCGTACCCCTACGCTCCTTATTGGAATGCCGCCGAAAGGCCGGCGCTACGTTGGGCCGGTGTTGTTCCGCGCTCCGGACCTTGCGCAGTCCTGGTCATACCGGCGAGCCGGCGTTGTTCCTCCGGCGTTATCTCAAACATGTATCGGACCAGAAGGTCAGCCTGATCCTTGTCGTAACCCTCAAAAATCGGCGGCGTCGGTCCTGCGAACACCCAGTGATCTCTATCTAGCTTGAACAGCCCTGAAGGCATGGCGGTACCCGGACTGATCATCGAAGGATCCAGCAGCCAGCGCTTGGTCCAACCGGGCTTCAAGCGGCCCGGCGCCAGGAGGAAGTTGGGAGCGGTCGCGAACTTGTCGTGGGCCTCATCCCCGATGGCATGACACTTCAAACAAGGCGCCCCCTTGCTGGTGAACAGTGCGCGCGCCATCTCCAGCTCCTGCGCGGTCAGAGGATCGAGCTTGGGTGCAATATAGGGTATGGGCTGAGACGCCTGCGCCTGGAAGAACCTTACCAGCTTCCGAACCTCAAGGGGTGAGAGATAAAAAGTGGGCATCCGCAGCTTGAGATAGCTTCGGACGCCGTTGCGGTCCGTATCCTTCTCGTCCAAAGCCGGATTTGCCAGGAAACGGGTCAACCATTCAGGATTTACTCGCGCACCTTCTCGCAGCAACAGGGGTGGCAACTTGTCCTTTCCTTCGGGGGTCTGGTACCAGGGTAAGGACATCAGGGCGGAATCCCGCCCAACCTGGAATTCGTGGCAGCCCATGCAGTTGTATTTCTTCACCAGCCACCAGCCATCCTGCACGTCCCTTCTTTCGTCTTGAGGCAGGTTGAAGTAGCGGGGAGGCAGCGTAGAGCTTACGCTGCCCATCAGGAAAGTCGAGAGGGCCGTGATCTCGACCGGCTGCAAATGCATGTTAGGCATGCGCAGTGTTTCGTCTACCGCTTTGATGAGGCCTTGATCAAACATCGCCGGGTTCTGCAGCTTATGCGTGAAGAACCCGAGGTGGTTATGCCATCCCTTTTCTTCGGCCGTCTTCACAAGCAATCCAAAGTCGATTTGCTCAAGAGGCTTACTGCCTTCAAACGTGAGCTCCGTGCCGATTCTTCCTTCGTCCTCGAGGCCGGCAATCTCGTGACAGCCGGCGCAGCCATAGCGCTGGACGAGGGCCTTACCCCTGGCCTTCAGGCTGGCATTGACAAGGTAAGGGGTCGCGGCATAGGAGGCGTCCGAGCGCTTCAAGGTCATCAGATAACTGGCAATGTCTCGGGACTCCTCCCACGACAGCCGCAAGCTGGGCATGATGGTCATCTGCTGAACCTGAAGCTGGTGGCCGTCGTTAGGACAGGCAGAGTGGCTGAGGTCGAAAACGTAGGGCAAGTTATGCTTCTTGTAGTCTTCCGGCGTCAGATCACGTTTCTCATACGGACAATACGGGCTGGAGCGCTCGCGCGGGTTATGAATCCAACGAACCAAATAGTCGTAGTTCGTTTTCTCGCCGACACGGGATAGATTAGCCCCGAAAGTTCCGCCCACCGCGTTCGATCCGTCGCCCACCGCATGGCAGCCCATACAGCCCCTGGTCTCGAAGCTCTCCTTACCCTTCACCGGGTCGCCGGGAGGCTGGCTGGGAGCTTTGGCGTCGAGAGCATCCTGCCAGATGAAGGCGGTAATGGCCTGGATCTCATCTTTCGACAATCGGAACTGAGGCATGCGAGTGGAGGGGCGGAATGCCTGCGGGTTTTCGATCCAGACGGGAATCCACTCAGTACGCAGTTTGGCGCGGGCTTCTTTGAGGTCCGGTCCCACCTTCTTCGCACTCTGCAACAGGTCTCGGGAGCGAAGGTCAAGTTGCTCGATCTGTGCGTCAATACTCGTGATCCCCACCCGGAGCGAAGCGGCCTTGAGGTAAAAGCGCCTGGCTTCCTCGTTGCTCGCAGCCTGATCGCCCGCCAGGATGTTACCTTGGATGTCCCGTTCATTGGCGGCGCGCGTCTGCTCGAGCTGCCCGATCGACTGTTGCACAGAGACCATTTCCTCCGGCTCTCGGTCGTACCCCTGGTAGCGATGACATCCCATGCAGCCGCGATACTGAAACAGGTCCTTGCCCACAGTGAGCACTGGGGCGTGATCCAGAATCACGTCGTTCGTATGGCACTGCTGGCACCCAGCCTCCATGTATCCCTTGTGGTACAAGGGCCAGAGCCAGTGCTCGTATTCACCGTGAGCTTGCTCGACGCTGTCCAGTTGCATGCCGTTGCCGTTGTGGCAGGGCGTACAGCCATATTTCTCAGGGTCATGGATTGTCAGTAAATCTGTGTCCGGGTGGCTGGTGAATGCAGCCGTCATCGGATCTCGCGTCCCGCCCATGTCCTTGCGGGTCAAGGTAACGGGTTCACGCGTCCCTAAGTGGCAGGATTCGCAGCGGTCAACGATACCGGCGTCCGGGTTGGCAATCTGCTTGATGTCGAACTTAAAGTCTTCGGTCTTCATGAGGAGTCCTCGCAGTTGCTCGGGGCTAAGATCGCTCAAGTGCTCCTTCAGGTAGGCGTCGCGCTTGTTTCTTAACTCGGAAGCCGGGCGTAGGACTTCCGCCTTGTCGACCAGCAGCTTTGCTTTCTCGTCCTGCAGGGCCTTGAATTCGTCCTGCAGTTGCTGAAAGTTGAAACTGACCCTCTTGACCTTCCCGCCGTCCTGGAGATCGGGCGCCTCGAACTTGAAGGGTCCGCCCTGGTACTTTTCGAGATCGGACTGGATGGACTTCTTGCTGGCGGGAGAGGAGGTATGCTCCATGTCCCATATCTCGGAGTTGACGTAGGCGCGAGCATCCGTATATTTGAGCGTGACCGCGGCCAGGCGCTCGTCAATCAGCGCCGCCTGTTCGTCAATCCGCTTCACCTGGGGCGCCGCTGCCCTTTCTGCTTCCTTGATCTGCTGCTCCAGGGCCTGAAACTCCGCGGAGCTGCGGATTTGCTTTTCCACTCCCTCCTGTTTGCGAAGCTGCCTTCTTAGGAAAGAGGAATAACGGGGAACGAAGGCGCGCTGATAGGTCTTCCACGGCCGCAAGCCGAAGAACTCATCATAGAGGGCCCACCCGAGGGTGACAATCAGGAGCAGCGCGCCGATTAGCAGCCATAAAGCGAGCGAACCAGTCACAACCGGGTCCCGATCCGGAGTCTCAGGAGCCATACCACCGCCTCAACGGATTGAGTGATCGAGCGATTGAGTGATTTAGTGATTGAAGCGAATCGCGATCCGAATCCGAATCCCGTCTCTTGCCCGCGCTCCCAGGAAACAAAGCCATCCTACACGTTAAACCAGGGGGTGACCCAAACATACTTAATGTTGAAAAGTAGCCTGATCAAAATCTTGATCGGGAGGCTCAGCATCAGAACGAGGAACACTTGCATCGTCACATACTGGATCAGTCCCATCCGCTGAAAGATCTTCTTATTGAAGTCATTCCAGGTGACGAGTTTGTGGATGCCCCAGCCCGCTAGCACCGCATAAGCCCCCACCACGATGGCGCCGAAGATCGTCTTGCCCCAAATCGAAGTGATGGACAACAGGTCGGGCAAATCCCTGTTAACCGCATAAGGCTGGTAGGTGGGATCCCACGTCCTCCCCGGCAGAAACCAAACCCATCCCGGCCCACGAATGAAGGTGCCGATGACGACCATGGCGAGCCAGAGCACCATAAACCCAAAACAAAAAGTGCCGATCGCGAACTTCCTTTGCTTCAAGGTGTAGTACCCCATGCCGAGCGGGTTGGCGTCGATGTAAGGGATCACCATAAGGCCGATGATAATCAGGGTTGGCATCACCACGCCGGCGATCCAGGGGTCGAAATAAACCAGCATCTCCTGTAGCCCGAGGAAGTACCAGGGCGCTTTGGCGGGGTTCATGGTCAAGTTGGGATTCGACAATTCTTCCAAGGGAGCATTCAGCGTGATCGACCAGACCATGAGGATAGCGGTCACCACGATGGCGGCCAGAAATTCGATACGCAGAAGGTAGGGCCAACTTTGAACCTCCTTCGTCCAACCCGCTTTCCAGGGGAGCGTCTTGCGGTGGTGAGTCTTAGCCAGTTGCGGATCAGATTCCAGTTGGGCGATCAGCCGGTCATTTGCCCTCGCTTGGCGCAAACCGTACCAAGTGTAAAAAGGAATCAGAAACAGCAGAGCAACGATGGGAACGTTGTCCGGTGCGGAAACAATTGTCCAGAGTTGATGCCAATCCATAGCTAAGAAGCAAGAAGCAAGAAGTCAGAAGTAAGGATCGGATGGCTTCTTGCTCCTTCCTAAATCTTCCTTAGTGGCTTGATTTCGGACGCCAGTTGCACCGGCGCCGGCCCCGAGATTCCTCCATCCTTTCGCACCCGCCAAAAATGCACAGTCATGAAAATCGAAGCGATAATGGGAATACCGATGCAGTGCCAAATGTAAGAACGCAGCAGCGCGTTGGCATCGACGATCGACCCACCCAGCAAGGCGAAGCGCACGTCGTTATAAGGCGTCATCCCCAGTTGAGGACCGAAAGGCCCTTCGTGGCCCAGAAGCGGGGTGGCGCGAGCCATGTTGGTGCCCACGGTCACCGCCCAGAACCCCAACTGGTCATCGGGCAGGAGGTAGCCGGTGAACGACAGCAGCAACGTCAGGACCAGCAGAATTACACCCACGCACCAGTTGAATTCGCGGGGCTTCTTGTACGAACCGGTCAGATAAACGCGAAACATGTGCAGCCACACGGTGATGACCATGAGGTGAGCCGCCCAACGGTGCATGTTCCGCAAGAGCTTGCCGAAGGGGACGTCGCTCATTAAGTAGATGATGTCGCGATAGGCCTGACCCTTCGTGGGATGGTAGTAGTACATCAGCAGGACGCCGGTGAAGGTGAGAACGACGAAAAGGTAGAAGGTGATTCCACCCATACCCCAGGTGAAACTGTAGCGCACCGCATCGCGATTAATCTTGGCAGGGTGGAGATGAAGGAACACATTGGTCAGGACACCTAAAGCACGGCTTCGCTCCGTATCATCGTGCTTTACCCGGAAGACGGACTTGTAGAGCTGGGTCTTCTCCGGTCGCTTGAGCGCCTCGGCTTCTTCTTTAGCCTTCTCTCGTAGTACCTGGGCTTTCTCGCGCACTTGGCTGAGAAGCCCCACTGCTTGCTGTTCCGAGCCGTTCTTTTCCTGGTCTCCCATCCGCCTCCTCTAACTAGGTGTTAGGTGCCAGTGTTAGGTGTTAGGCCTGGCGTTAAGTAGAATTGTTTTCAACGACATCGTGGCTTCGACAAAATTGCCCTTTATTTTCAATAACATCGTGGCTCTTATGTGCAGCTTACTGTTTCTAAATGGCTTAGCCCGTATTTTGCAACTCGCACCTAGCGTCTAACCTAGCAACTTACACCTAGCACCTAACATCTTGCCACTACGTCAGAGGGACATACGCCCCAGGGTCGTCGAACTGGTCCTTGCCGCCTTTTGGCCAGGAATAGAGTTTGCTCGTGTCGACCACAACCTGGCCGGTCGGATCGAGCTCAACGTGTGCCCGGTCCATCGGCCGCGGCGCCGGGCCCTCAAAGTTAATGCCCTCGGGGGTGTAGCCGCTGCCGTGGCACGGGCACTTAAACTTGTTCTCGTTGGGTTTCCAGTCTGGCGTGCAGCCCAGGTGCGTGCAGCGGGCGAAAATCACGAACAGACGGTCCGCCTCCCGCACGATCCAGATCCGCGCCAGTTGCTTGTATTTTTCGCTCACCCCGAGCGCGTAGTCCGAAGGATAGCCGATATGGAACACCGTGCTGGGCTCAAAAAGAGCCCGAGGAAAGAAAAATCGCAGGAACATCAGGAAGCTTGCCACCAGGTATCCCGCGACGCAACTCCAGATGATTCGCCGCCGCATCTTGCCCGGCTCGAGCTTCGGTTCACTTTTACCG
>Ga0306925_10004761_pt1 | contig 12329 bp, 10 predicted proteins | sample flu12Cox44000176_FD_203755 | JGI IMG/M metagenome (GOLD analysis project Ga0306925, IMG submission 203755) | Lab enrichment of tropical soil microbial communities from Luquillo Experimental Forest, Puerto Rico - flux8day.12C.oxic.44.000.176 (v2)... | ecosystem: Environmental > Terrestrial >...
TCACACAAGGCGGCGTTCATGTCGTAAGCACATCCAGGCCCACCCTGGCCCATAATGTCTGTTTTGCGCGACGGCCGGTCAACAGTAGAGACCCATCCCCGGCACGCAGAACGGCGGATATCGCGTCTCGCTACTGTCCCGTCCGTCACAACGCGTGACCGTGATATCCGTCACCGGGCAGTCCGTGATGCCGCGACTGCGCACGTTGCGGTGACCGAGGCCCAGGACTCAGTCAAGGCGGGGAAAGTAACGGCAGTGCTCATCAAGCGCTGCCGAACCGTGCTCACGGAGCGCTGCGCTACATCACTAAACTACGAGGTCGCTAACACCCGCCTGAGTGACTAAGTGAGCGACAACCGCAGGAAATACCGGCGTACGCCAAGGAACACCGGCAGACTGTCTGGGCAGGTCAGACGCCCTAAGAGGGCTAGTCAGCGAGGCTAGGCGCTTGCTTCGGGACGAAGAGGCCGCCGGTTCAAATCCGGCCACCCCGACCAGAAGTCGCAGGTCAGCAACCTGACGAGCGACCATGCGGGCCTGGGTTGGTCCGTATTGTCCGATTCTGGGAGCGGGGGATGTCCGATTTTGGGAGCCGATCTTGCTCCCGAGGACCGCTGGGATTCCCCGGTGCTGCGCGGCTCGGTTGTTACCCTCAGCCGGTTACCTCTGCGTGCCTTTCTGGTTTGCCGCGATAGCCGGCTCCCGGCGGGTTCCGGTCATGGCCGAGTCCCTGTGCACCTTCCCGTTCAGGTGGTCGTGGGCCAGGTGGTCACCGTCAAACCCAGGCGCGGGGCTGTGGTTAGCGCAGTGACCGGAACGCCGCACGAAGCTCTTCGGAAAAGAGTTCCGGCTCTTCCCAGGCGGCGAAGTGGCCGCCCTTGGCGGCTTCGTGGAAGTAGATGAGGTTGGGGTAGACCTTCTCGGCCCAGCTGCGCGGGGCTTGGAAGATCTCGCCGGGAAAGACGGTGAAGCCGACTGGGAGCTTTATTTCGGGGGGCTTTTTCCCGGACGCGACGAGGGCAGCGATGGTTCGCCCTGACTCCCAGTACAGCCGTGCCGACGAGGCCGCGGTGTTCGTCAGCCAGTACAAGGTGATGTTGTCGAGGATCCTGTCCCGGGTGAGGCCACCGGCGGGCTGCTTGTCGAGGAAGGCGCGGGAGATCTTCTGGTAGCTGTCGGCGTCGTGGTCGAGCATCCAGGCCGCCAGCCCGACAGGTGTATCGGTCAGGGCGTAGCCGATCGTCTGCGGGTGTTCGGGCATCTCGACGAAGTAGCCCCGCTTGAAGACGGCTGCGACCGCGTCGAGTGTCGCGGGGTCCTTCTTTTCGGCGTGGGCAGCGAGGAGCGCGACCGCGACCCGCTTGACCAGTCCCTCGGGCACGGGGCCGCCGCCGAAGACCGCCGCTAGCACGTCGGTGGGGAAGAAGGTGAGGAGGTTGAGGTGAATGCCGGCTAGCCCGTCGGGGGCCTGGCGTGCCATCGCGTCGGTGACCGACGCGCCCTGGTCGCCGCCCTGGGCGACGTAGCGGGTGTAGCCGAGGCGGTGCATCAGCTCCGCCCAGGCTCCCGCGATGCGGCCGGGGTCCCAGCCGACCTCGGCCGGCTGGCCGGAGAAGCCGTAGCCGGGTATGGACGGCAGCACCAGGTCGAACGCGTCCTCCGCGTGCCCGCCGTGCGCGGCCGGGTCGGTGAGCGGGCCGACGATCCCGAGCAGTTCGATGACCGAGCCGGGCCAGCCGTGGGTGATGATCAGCGGCAGCGCGTTCTCGTGCCGCGACTTGACATGGATGAAGTGGATGCCGAGACCGTCGATCTCGGTCGTGAATTGCGGCAGCGCGTTCAGTTCTGCCTCGCACCGGCGCCAGTCGTGGTCGGCCGCCCAGTAGCGCACCAGCTCCTGCAACATCGCCTGCTGCACGCCCTGCGAAGCATCGGCGACCAGCTCCTTGCTGGGCCAGCACGTCGCGGCGAGGCGGCGGCGAAGGTCGGCGATCGCTTCGCCGGGCATATCGACGCGGAAGGGACGGATTTCAGTTTCGCTGGGCATTGATCTTCTCCCTTTCCCGGGATTGGTCGTCCGCGCGTGCGGTGTGGACAGGGGTGGTTACCCGATGGCCCAGAATGCGCAGTGGTGCCTGGCGGCGAAGTCGGTCTCGACCTGTGGCTGGGGCGGCACGAGCGAGAGCATCTGCGCGCTGCCCTTGAAGGCGGGCCAGGGCACGGCCGCCGACGCGGGGTTGCCGGCGGCGGCGAAGTTCGCCCAGGCTGCTCGCATGCTGGCGGCGAGTGTCTGCTGGCCGGCGGTCAGCGGCGCGGGGAAGGGCACGTTCGGCAGGTCGAACAGATACTGTTCCTCGGATGCGTGCGTCGCGACGGGCGGGCCTTCGAGTGTCGGTGCGAAGAGCTCCGGCGCGTGGGCGTCGTTGAACTCATAGGCATAGGTCGGCACGCGGGGGGAGGTCTCCTGGTCGATCTGCAGTGCCGGGCAGGCGAAGTTGGCGTCCCCGACCAGCGCGCTGAAGGCCACGTCCGGCGAGGGGTAGGCGGTGAGCGGGTATTCGGCCGCGATCGCCGCGGCCCGCGCGGCGGGCACGCCCAGCACCGCGGCGATGTCGGCCTGGTAGCCAGCGGCGGTCACCGGGTGCTCGGGCATTAGCACGTCAGTGCCGCCGCTGACGGTCAGGCCGAAGGTGACGAACAGCCGCTCCTCATCGGTATTGGTGCCGTTGAGGATGGGCACGCGGGCGAACCGCCCGGCTGCCAGCGCCGTCCCGATCGGCGCGGTGAGGACCTTGCCATCGACGACTCCGGGAATCAGGTCGCCCGGGATGCTGGCCACCAGGGTCTGGGCTGGCAGGTTGCGCAGGCACTGCGCGGTCTGCGCGGTCTGGCCCGGGCAGCCCGCCGCGGTGGCGAGGGCCTCGCCGGCGGCCTCGGCAGTGGCCAGGGGCTGCTGGTTGAGCGCGAAAGAGCCGCTTTCGATGATCGCCTTCTGGAACAGTCCGCGCGCGCCGGTGGAAACCAGCTGAGCGAGCACGGACAGGCCGCCGGCTGACTCACCGGCGATGGTGACGTTGTCCGGGTTGCCGCCGAAGTGGCGGATGTTGTCCCGGACCCAGCGCAGCGCTGCCTGCTGATCCATCAGCCCATAGTTGCCCGCCGGGCCGCCGGGCCGTGACGCCAGCGCCGGGTGGGCCAGGAAGCCCAGGGCGCCGAGCCGGTAGTTGATAGTGACGGCCACGACGCCGTCTGCGGCCAGCTTGGCCGGGTCGTAGTTGCGGCCGGCGTCCTTGGTCAGTCCGCCGCCGTGGATCCACACGATCACTGGCAGGCCGCCGTCGCCGTCTTGGCCGCTGCCGCGCCGCAGCCGGTTTTCCCCGCCATCGCTGGGCAGCACTGGGGTGTTCACATTGAGGTACAGGCAGTCCTCGCTCATGGGGCCGGGCGGCAGGGACGGGTTCGGCACCTGCTGCGGGCAGCTTGGCGCGAATTGGGTGGCGTCGCGGACCCCGTGCCAGTCGGCTGGCGGGGCTGGGGGGCGCCAGCGCAGGCTGCCGGTGGGGGGAGCGGCGTAGGGCAGCCCGCGGAAGGCGAAGCCCCCAGGGTCGGCCGCGCCGCGCACAGCGCCGTCGTCGATGGTCACCACCGGGCTGCCGCCGGAACCCGAAGCCCTGGCCGTGGCGACGGCCCTGGCGGGAGTGGCGCCGGCTGCCGCGAGGGTCAGCGCGGCCAGCGCCGCGCTGCAGGCGGCCAGCAAGGTATGCCGTGAGTGGGTCGCGTTCATGATCCTGACTCCTTCGCGGACATGCGGACCTCCTCAGGTTGAGACCGGGCTCGCGGCTCGTTGAGGCGCATATCCGCAGCATCTTTCGTCCTGTGGCCCGTCGCACCCGTGGATCTCCCTGGGTGTCCTCCCTGGGCCATAGTCCAAAGGGAGCTCATCGAGCCCTCTCTTGCCGATGCTGGGCTCAGGCCCCTCCGGCGAACCGACCGTCCTTGGGCAGCGCCGTTCGGAGCTGCCCGCGCGAGGTGATACCGAGCTTCGTGAACACGTTGCGCAGGTGCCACTCGGCCGTGCGCGCGCTGATGAACAGCTGGGCGCCGATCTCCGGGTTCGACAGGCCGTCGCGGGCGAGCTGGGCGATCTGCCATTCCTGCGGCGTGAGCTGGTCGCGCGTGTCCGGGCTGCGCTTGCGCACCTTCTCGCCCGTTGCCATCAACTCCCGGCGGGCGCGCTCGGCGAACGCCTCCATCCCGATCGCGGTGAACAGGTCGTAGGCCGTACGCAGCTGCTCGCGCGCATCGACGCGGCGGCGCTCGCGGCGCAGCCACTCCCCGTAGAGCAGATGCGCGCGGGCAAGCTCAGGGCGGACTTCGGTGTGATCGAGCCGCTCGATCGCACCGCGATACAGGAGATCCGCGCTGTCGCCGCTGGCCAGCAGCGCCCGTGAGCGGGCCTCGATGCCGAGCGCGAAGTCGGCGCCGGACGGCTGAGTCGTCTCCTCCAAGCGTTTGAGCGTTTCCCGTGCCAGCTCGGCGTCTCCCGTGCGTGTCGCGGCTTCGATTAGTTCGGGCAATCCCCACATCCAGACCCATGGCTCGAAAGTGTTCGAGGTGGCTTGCCGGGCCGCCGACGCCGCCTGCTCGTAGCTGGCGAGGCCGTTGTACAGGACTGCCGCCGCCCACTGCGCGTGGATCGCCGCCAACCTGTATCCACCCGCCGCGGCGTGCCCGATCGTGCCTGCGATCAATGCTGAAGCCTCGGTTTCCCTCCCTTGCAAGGCCTGGAGCCTCAACGAAGCGAAGGGGGGAAAGCGACTCCCCGTCGCCGCCGCGACGCTGTGGCTCTCGGCGATTGCAGCGGCGGCGCCCGCGAAGTCGCCGATCCACGCGCTCGCTATGCCGAACCGCTCGAGGTGAAGCGGGAGTTCCGCCAGCGCCCCTGCGTCGCGAACGATCTGGGCGTGCTTCGCGGAGATCGTGCGCAAGCCCTCGATGTCCCACACAGCGCCGAGGGCTTGCGCAGCGGCCCAACCCCACCGCATGACCTCCTCCGCCGGCATGTCGTTGAGCGACTCCGCTGCGCGCTGCAACGCCGGAGTCCCTACCGAGCGCCCGTCGAGGGTTATGCCAATGGCGTCGAGCAGCGTGTCGAGGGGTCGCGGACTGCCCGGAGCCTGGGGGAGGGCCGGGATGGCGCGGCAGATCTCTAGCGCCACGCCTCCTTGTCCGGCCATGTTGGCGGTGCGCCAGGCGGTCAGGTAAGTCTCGCGTGCGAGGTCGAGGTCGTACGGTTCGAGCTGCCTCGCCGCGTTCAGCAGCAGTCGCGAGGCAGCATCGCCGCCGTGACCTGACGCGAAGGCGACGCGGCCGCGCAGCAGGCCGACACGAGCGCGCTGGAACCCGTCGAGCTGTCCGGCCTCGGCCCTGGCCGCCAGCTGGAGCGCTGCGTCGAACGCACCGGCCTGGAAGCCTGCTTCCGCCGCGGCCAGCGCGCGCTCGGCTCGTCGCGCCGGATCGACCGTGAGCTCGACCGAGCGTTGCAGGAACGCCGCCGCAGCGGCGACGCCGCCGCGCGCCTGCGCACGGGCGGCCGAGCGTTCGAGCTCGGCGGCGATCTCCTCGTCGGGCCCAGGGGTGGCGCGGGCGCGGTGCCAGGCCCGCCGGTCCGGGTCGGTCTCGGCGACGGTGGCGTCGGCCAAAGCACGATGCACGCGGTGCCGGTCGTCTGTGGCTGCTGAACGATAGGCGGCGGATCGAACGAGTGGGTGCGTGAACTCGATGCGCCCACCGACCTTGAGCAGCCAGGCGTCCACCGCCGGGGACGCGGCAGCCATGTCGAGGCCGAGGGTCTCGGCGGCACGATGGAGCAGGACGCGGTCGCCGAGGGGCTCTGCGGCCGCCGTGAGGACGAGCAGCTGCGTGTCGGAAGGAAGCAGCTGGAGGCGCTGGACGTAGCTCTGTTCGATCTTGCTGATTACCGGTTGGCTGCCGGGAAGACCGAACCCGCCAGCGAGATCGGCGGCGTTCCAGGTGCGCGGCAGCTCAAGCAGCGCGAGGGGGTTGCCGCGGCTCTCGGCGACGATCTGATCGCAGACCGCCGCATCCAGCGGGCCGTACACGTTGTCCAGCAGCAACGCGCGGGCATCGCTGTCGCCGAGCCCGCGGATGGACAACTCGGGGAGCCCAGCCAAGACCTCGTCGCCGATGCCAGTGCGGGCAGCGCACACCAGCACGATCCGCTCGGCGAGGAGGCGGCGGGCAACGAACCCCAGGATCTGCGCAGAGGCACCGTCGAGCCACTGGGCGTCATCGACGATGCAGACCAGCGGCTGCTGCTCGGCGACCTCGGCGAACAGCGTCAGCGTGGCCAGGCCCACCAGGAACCGGTCGGGCGCGGCGCCGGAACTCAGGCCGAACACCGTCGCGAGCGCGTCGCGCTGCGGGACGGGCAGCCGGTCGAGGCGATCCAGCATCGGCGCGCAGAGCTGGTGCAGGGCGGCATAGGCCAGCTCCATCTCCGACTCGACACCCATGGCTCTCGCGACGTGCCAGCCGACGGCCCTGTCAGACAGGTAGCCCAGTAGCGCGCTCTTGCCCACGCCCGCCTCGCCCCGCAGGACAGTGACCCGGCTCCGGCTGGCGAACGCGTCGGCCACGAGCCGGTCGAGCGCCTCACACTCGCTGCGGCGCCCGAGGAGCTTCAGGGACAGGCGGCGATCCTGACTCATCGGCGGCCCCCCTGCACCGTTCAGAGATGCAGCCGGTATCACAAGATCGTATATCTGCTGTCAGGCCCTGCGGAACCCGCAGACCAAGGGTCCGCGCCAGGGTGTCTCCCGGGTGCGATACAGCCACCAAGGCACAAGTGTGATTCCTAACACAGGCCGGACGGAACTGCCGACGTGAGCGACCACGACGCCTGGAGAAACCATGGCCGCCTCGATCAACTCCTCGCCCGTGCACCGCAGTCGGGACCTGCTCGGGCAGACCCTCCTGGTCATAGGGGGCAGCTCCGGCATCGGGCTTGAGACAGCCCGGCTCGCCCGCGCCAAGGGAGCAGACATCATCCTCACCGCTCGCAACCCGGACCGCCTGCACCGCGCCGGCCTCGAGCTCGGGGCCAGCATCGCCGCATTCGACGCCACCGACTTCGACCGGCTCGAGCGGTTCTTCGACGCGCTGCCCGCGCCCATCGACCACCTGCTGGTTACCGGCCCTGGTCAATGCGCGCCGCTGGCCGAGTTCGACCTCGACGCAGCACGCCGCGACGTCGACGCCCATCTCCTGCTGCCGCTGCAGGTCGCCCGGGACGCCGCGTGCAAGGTCCGCCCGGGAGGCACCCTGCTATTCATGGGCGGCGCCGACGGCCGACGCCCGGCCGTTGGCCTCGCGTTCATCGCGGCGCTCACGGCCGCGCTGCCCGCGATGATCAAAAGCCTCGCGCTCGACGTCGCGCCCGTCCGCGTCAACCTGATCACGGCAGGGTTTGTCGACACGCCGTTGTCGGCCTCGTTGCTCGGCGATAAGTTCCACGAACGCCGCGAGCAGCTCCGCACCACGCTCCCGATCGGCCGTGCCGTCGGCCCGGCCGACATCGCCGCACTGGCCGTCCATCTCATGACCAACACCGCGATCACCGGCGCGACCTTCGACATCGACGGCGGCCAGCAACTCATCGAGGGATAGCGTGGCGTACCGTCTTCGAGGCTGTGGTCTGTTCGGCGAACTGCTCGCTGGGTGGACTGAGCAACAGCAAGGTCGCGAAAGAACTGTTCGCCAGCGCGTGCTCTGCGAAGGTGCATCATGTGCCGGTCTTCTCAAGGGTCGGCGTGGATGACTGCACCGCGGCAGTCGCTGCGGCGCTCGCACCCTGGGTCATCCGCCTAGGTCGTCGGCTCGGTCGGCGCGGGGGCGGCGGCGAGGTCGGCGGTGAACCGCCGGACCGTGTGCAGCTGCGCGGCCGGGTACCCGCGGAGGAACTCCAGGGTGACCGGCGCCCGGGCTGGCGCGTGCCGCTGGATGTCGCGCGCGAAGCGTTCCAGGTCCGGCGCGACGATGACCCGGCGCCGGTCTTGCGGGTCCTGGGCCCGGGTCACGTAGCCGCCGCGTTCGAGGCGGTCCACCACGCCGGTGACGGCGCCGGTGCTCAGCCCGGTCATCTCGGCGAGCCAGCCCGGGGTGGCCGGCCCGTGCAGCTGCAGCAGGCACATGCCCACCAGGTCGGTCGGTGCCAGCCCCAGCGCCTCGGCGGCGAGCAGGCTGTGCACCAGATGCCTGGCGGCGAACGTCTGCAGGCTGGCGGCGATCTCGCCCACCGCTGCCGGGCCCGCCTCGTTTGACATAATCACCTCTCCTGAATAAGAATCTTAGTGTACTAAGAAAACTTGTTCACTGAGATAAATCGAGCCTACCGCCCTGACCGCACGGGCCGACTCACCGCCGGCGTACCCCGCCCCGGCCGGGCCGCGGGAAAGGAGATGGAGATGTTTGTGGCGACGGTGGCTCTGTCCGGGCTGCTCGCGTTCGTCTTCGGCGCAGCCGCAGTCGGCAAGCTCACCAAGACGCGCACCGAGCTCGGCAAGGCAAGCAAGCTGAAGATTCCGTGGCCGCGCTACCGCCTGATCGCGGTGCCCGAGGCGGCCGCGGCAGCCGGGCTGCTGGCCGGGCTCGGCATCGCCGTGCTCGGCATCGCGGCCGCAGCCGGGCTGGTCGCGCTCATGGCCGGCGCGCTCGCCTTCCGCATCCGGGTCCGCGACGCGATCCCGTGGCTGCTCGGCGACGCTGCGGTCCTGGTGCTGGCCGCCGTCACGGCCACGCTGCGCGCCCTGACCGCGTGACCGGCGCCGCCGAGGTCCCCTCACCACTTGCCCCGGCTCACGCATACCAGTTTCAGCGATGAGATGCGCGGCTAGCGCCCGGGCGTGTGCGAGGAGGCGGAAAGAAGACCTTGCGGCTCGTCGCCCACTACGCCCAGGCGTGCAACCTGTTCGCCGGGCCCGACCTGTCCCGCAAGCTGGACGTGCTGCGCGCCCACTGCGACACGGTCGGCCGCGACTACCGCGACATCACCAAGACCGTCAGCGGCCCACTCGACCCGGGACCACGCGGGGAGCATGTGAACGGGCTCATCGGGCGGATGCGCGAACTAGCGAAGCTGGGCATCACCCACTACCACGGGCCCGTGCCCAACATCGCCTCCATCACGCCCCTCGACCTGCTCGGCCAGCGGGTCATCCCGGCGGTTGACGAGTTCTAGGCCCCCGAACGGACCAGCCCGCGCCCGGCAGCCATGTATCCCCGATCGCCCGGCGCCCCGGCCGCCGTGCCGGCGGATACCGTGCCCTGCGGATGCTGGGCTTGTTGATGACTAGGACGAGCAGGGTCCGCGGAATGTGACCAGCCGGCGCCCATTCCGGGCGGCGATTGGCGTGTCTTCCTGGGGGTCTAACCGCACGCCCTGCGGGTGCGGACGACTGTCCTTGGCGTCACATTTTCGCCCACCTGCCCGTCCTCCCTCTCGAAACAGCCGGGCAGCGGCGCGACACATCCGGCACCGCCGTCGGTGCTCAGTCACATGGAGGACGCGATGAGCCAAGGCGACAACCTAGGGCCCGAGGAGGGCATGTACGTCACCTTCCTCCTCGTGGTTTCCGACCAGGACCAGTCCCGCAACTTCTACCAGTCGGTGTTCGGCGGGAAAGTCCTGCGCGAGCGCGATCCGGTGATCGTGGAGGTAGCCAGCACACGACTCATCCTCAACACCGGCGGCGGGCCCACTGACGACAAGCCGACGGTCACGCTCACGACGCCGTCCGACCCTGACCGGGTCAGCGCCTTTCTCAACATCCGCGTCGCGGACATTCGCAAGGCATACCAGACATGGACAGCCAGAGGCGGCGAGTTCCTCACCGAGCCCAAGGACCACGGATACGAGATCCGCGCCTACATCCGCGACCCAGACGGCCACCTCATCGAGGTCGGCCAGACAACGCCCAGATAAGGCCCGATGTCACATCCTCCGGACCAGGCCCGTCCTAATCACCGGAGATTCCAATCACCGCAAGATCTCGGCCTCCGCCCCGGCGGAGCGGCCGAATGTTAGGAGCACGCCCATGTCATCACAATTGCGCGCCGCCAGCGCCAGCGAGAAGGCAGCCGTCGAAGTCCGCGGCCTGCGAAAGACTTACCACGGCGGTGTCGAGGCCGTTCGGGACATCGATTTCGATGTCGCCACCGGCGAGGTTTTCGGCCTGCTCGGGCCCAACGGCGCCGGCAAGTCCACGACCATCGGGATGCTCACCACGACCATTAAGCCCACCCGTGGAACGGCCCGGCTCGGCGGCTTTGACGTGATGAAGAACCCGGTCGCGGCGCGATCGGTGAGCAGTGTCGTCTTCCAGGAGCCTGTCGTCGACAAGGCGCTGACCGGGCGCCGCAACCTCGACCTGCACGCGCGGCTGTGGGGTATTTCCCCATCGGCGGCTGGCCGCAAGATCGCCGATCTGGCCGAGGCGTTCGGGTTGTCCGGCGTAATCGGCCGGCCCGTCGACAGCTACAGCGGGGGACAGCGGCGGCGGCTTGAAATCGCCAGAGCGCTGGTCTCGGAGCCGAAGGTCCTCTTCCTCGACGAGCCGACGGTAGGCCTGGACACCCGCATTCGCTACGAATTGCTTGACCTGATCGGCGGCCTGCGCGGCCGCACCGGCATGACCACCGTGCTGACCACGCACTACCTCGATGAAGCGGAACGGCTCTGCGACCGCATCGCCGTCATGCACCAGGGCAGCATCGTGGCCCTGGACCGCCCGGCGGCGCTGCTCGCCGGTCTGGGCGCTGAGCTCGTCGAGTTGCGAGTCGAGAACGACCCGGCAGGCGCGCTTGCCGCGATGCAGGCCCGCGGGCTGGCGGCCAACGACGCCTTCGCCGTCGGCTCGACGCTCACCGTCCCTACCGGCGGCCGGCCAGCCAGGGACACCATCAACGCCATCGCGAACCTGGGCATTCACGCCGAGGCCATGACCACCCGCAAGCCCACCCTCGACGACGTCTACCTGCAGCTGACCGGCAGCCGCCTCGCCGCCTGACCGGCGAAACAAAGGAGCACCCACCATGACCGCCATATCCACCTCGCCCGCGGCGGCGCCGCTGGACTACCACCGGGCACCGGCTCTGCCTTCCCGCCTCGCCACCTGGGGCACGCTGGCCCGCCGCCGGATCTCGCTCAGCGCGCACACCCCGCGCGAGATACTTGCCCCGCTGGCCACTCCGCTGCTCTTCGCCCTTGTCATCGCCCCGGCCCTGGCCAAGCTGATCCCCGCTGGCGGCGGCGGGATCGACTACAGCACCTTCGTCATCGTTGGCACTGTCGGCCTGCTCATACCGCTTACCTGCACCTTCGCGGGGATCGGTGTCATCGTCGACCGGGCGAGCGGCGCGCGGCGCGAACTGCTAGCCGCGCCCATCTCCCGCGGCACGATCGTGTTCGGCAACATGGCCGTCGCCGTCGCGGTGAGCTTGCTGCAAGTCGGAGTGCTGATGGCCGCTGGATGGCTGCGCGGCAGCACGTTCCACGCCACCGCCGGAGGCGTCGGCTGGTTCATCGGCGCGGTGCTCGCGTTCACCGTGTTCATGTACGGTGTGGCCGAGATCCTGGCCAACCGGATCCCTACCCAGGAGGAATACGTCGGGCTTACCCCCGTAGTCGCGATCTTGCCCTGGTTCCTCGCCGGGTCACTGTTCCCGATCAGCGCACTGCCCGCATGGCTCGCCTGGGTCGCCCGCGTTATGCCGACCACCCACGCTCTGGCGCTGCTGCGTTACGGGGTGCTCGACCGCACCGGTGCCGGCCTGCACGACATCTGGGGAATGGCCAGCACCACCACCGAGGCGGCCATGAGCCTGCTCGTCCTCGCCGCCTGGGCGATTCTCATCACGGCAGCGGCAATCCGGATCTTCCAGCGCTCAGCAGTCAGCTGACCATTCCACGACCGGCCGGCCGGGCTCCCAGACGACTGATCTCCGAGCCCGGCCGCCGCCCATGGGGGTCACAGAAACGGATCTCCCGCGGCACCGGCACATTGATCCGGCCATGACCGAACGATATTACGGGCGTCAGGACGCCGGGCGCAGATCAGGCAGTTATGCCCTGCTCAGCGGCACCAGACTCCGTGGGGAGAGCCACACAATCAGGCGGTTACACGTGCGGTCACAGCTCGCCACTCTTCGTGGCCTTCAACGGGGATTCGAGCGCGGGATGTGCTGGTGGCGACGGCGTAGCTGCCGGGCCCGCCGTCCCCGCGCCCACGGTCGGCAGGCCCCTGAACGGG
>Ga0306925_10004762_pt1 | contig 12328 bp, 6 predicted proteins | sample flu12Cox44000176_FD_203755 | JGI IMG/M metagenome (GOLD analysis project Ga0306925, IMG submission 203755) | Lab enrichment of tropical soil microbial communities from Luquillo Experimental Forest, Puerto Rico - flux8day.12C.oxic.44.000.176 (v2)... | ecosystem: Environmental > Terrestrial > Soil...
AGCATGTCCAATGCCAGTGGTACCGCCAATCACCACCGACGACTTACCGGAAAGGTCGAGCGCTTTCAACCCCATCGATTCGCCACCTCGTGCAACCATGCGTAGCTGCTTCGCTAGTGAATCATACCTAATTGACGGTCGCTTCATGACAGGGGCATAGCTTGCGCGACCCGGCCAAGTGCCCAACCTGCGGCTCGACAACACAACGCCCCGCATTTATAACTGACACCCGGTGTTCTCGAGGTCACCCACATGCGTCGTTGTTTCGTTCTTGCATTGTTTGTGCTGTCCTGTCTGCCGGCCGTTGCTCAAAGCAAGCGCCCGATAACCGACAAGGACCTATTCCGCTTTCAGTGGATTGGTGATCCCCAGGTTTCTCCCGACGGCGCCCACGTAGTTTTCGTACGGGTGACGGTAAATGAAAAGAAAGACGGTTACGACACTGCCCTGTGGATGGTGGCTACCGCGGGCTCGGAGCCACCTATCCGTCTGACCAACGGCAAACGCGACACCCAGCCGCGCTGGTCTGCGGACGGCAAGTGGATCGCATTCGTCCGCGGGCCGGCCGACAGCAGCGCCGGCGAAGGCCGCGATCGCAAGCCCCCGCCATCCCAACTGGCGCTGCTGTCGTTGGCGGGTGGCGAAGCCTGGTCGATCACCGACCTCCCCCGCTCCGCCGCGAACCCTGTCTGGTCGCCCGACGGCAAGCAAATTGTTTTCCTTTGCGATGCCAATGCCAGCGATCTCGCCAAGAAACAAAAGAAGGATAGCGGCGGCGAGGCAGAGCACGAAAGCGACGTGAAGGTCATCACCCGAGCCATTTACCGCTTCAACGGGACCGGCTATCTCGATCCCAAGCATTCTCAGCACATTTGGATCGTGGATGTCCCCGCAACTGCCGAGGCAAAGACCACCCCGCGGCAGCTCACGAGCGGCAATTTCGACGACCGCGAACCGATCTTTACCCCTAACGGCAAGGAAATCCTCTTTCACACGAACCGCGCAGCTGAGCCCTATTACGAATTGCCCAAGACCGAGATCATGTCAATATCGCCCCAGGGCGGGACCGCGAAATTGCTGGCGACGGTGCACCTTGGCGGCCTGTTAGGCGGCATCGGTGAAATGGCCGTCTCACCCGATGCAGGCCGGCTGGCCTTCGTCGGATCTGTCCAGCAGCCGGTTCGATCGTATTCCCAGCCCGACATGTGGATTCTGGAGCTGAACGGGAAAACGGAGCCCGTCAATCTAACGGCTAAGTACAACTATGACGTGGGAAGCGGAGTGGGTGGCGACAACCGTGCTCCCCGCGGCGCCGGCAGCCTGCATCCGGTCTGGAGCAAGGACGGTTCTCACATTCTTGATGTGGTGGCCAAGCAGGGCCGTGCGATTCTCGTATCGATTGACGCACAGACCGGCGAGATCACGGAATTAACCCATGGCGATCAGGCAGTCGAAGATTTCTCGACCTCGGCCGACGGCAACACAACCGTGCTCAACCTCTCAACGCCTACCATGATTGACGAGCTGTTCGCACTCGGTCGAGATGGCTCGCAGCAACAGCTTACCAATATTAACGGTCCCCTGTTCGGCGAGTTGAACCTGACTCTGCCCGAAGACATTTGGTACACAAGCTTCGATGGTAAGAAGATCGAGGCTTGGGTACAAAGACCGCCGGACTTCGATCCGGCGAAGAAGTATCCTCTGATCCTTAATATTCACGGCGGCCCCCACACTGCATACGGATGGATCTTCGATCACGAGTTCCAGTGGATGGCGGCCAAGGGCTACGTCGTGCTGTATCCCAATCCGCGCGGCAGCACCAGCTACGGACAGGAATTCGGCAACATCATCCAGTACCACTATCCCGGGGACGATTACAAGGACCTGATGGCAGGGGTCGACGAACTCCTAAAGCGGGGTTATATCGATCCCGCCAAGCTGGGAGTCACAGGCGGCAGCGGAGGCGGATTGCTCACCGACTGGACAGTGGGCCAGACCCACCGCTTCCACGCGGCCGTCTCCCAGCGCGATATCTCCGACTGGACCTCATGGTGGTACACCGCCGATTTCACCCTGTTCCAGCCAAACTGGTTTAAGGCTCCGCCCTTCGATGATCCCCAAGACTACATCAAGCGCTCGCCCATCACCTACATCAAGAACGTGGATACGCCAATGATGTTCATCCTTGGGGATGTCGATTGGCGTACTCCCCCAGGCAGCGGCGGCGAGCAGATGTTTCGCGCTCTGAAATACATGCACCGACCCACCGTGATGGTCCATTTTCCTGGCGAATCGCATGAACTATCGCGCTCCGGTCAGCCGTGGCATCGGGTCGAGCGACTCGATCACATCGTGGGATGGTTCGACGAGTGGTTGATGGGAATTCCCAATCCCGAGTACAACATGCCCTCGGATGAAACCACCTCGCCCGTGAAACAGACGGCAAGCGCAGATTGATACGAGACGACTGCGGTGTGGTTAAGGCTCCGAGGACGGGGTAAAAGGGAGAGCGCGGTGACTTTGCGTTGTTCGGAATTGAAGCCGGGTAGGATTTCCCAGTGTACATTGCCTCGAGTTTGGTGTTCACCGCTTCTGTGCCCGAGGTTCGCTTCCGGCCGCCAGCAGTGAATCCCGGAGTCGATCGTGCTTCTGCAGCAGTTCGAGGTAACGGGCTTCACTCGAACCGGCCTTGGCGCGAATGATTGCCACCAAAGACCGTTTTTCCGCCACTGTCCACTGACTTAAGTAGGGCACCAGCGTCAGCGTTACCGCGAAGTTGTCGAAAGCCCAACGCTGTCGTCCGCTCCAGGTACCGAGATCCACCTTCAGCAGCCCGGCAAGCCGCTGGGTCGCGACCCGCCGCATGCGGTTCTGATCACCACCGAACTTGTCCGCCATTTTCCCCTGAACCGCCAGTCCCAGGGTTCTTGTGGAAAATGTGTCCCATCGCCCGCGCTCAGCCTTACCAAACTCAAAGAACATATGGCCTTCAGCAAGCTTGCGCAAGCTACTCTGAGATGTGCGGTATGCGGGGTCGCCAGACATCTTCTGCTCTTCCTGGACGGTCAGTGCCAGCAAATCCGCGCGTCCAGGCCTGAAGCCCAACTTGCGATAAAACCAGAAGGCCCCCGATTTTATGGCTTCATCGTTGTCCAGCCCAATCTGGTAGGGATACACCGAGATGCATGTCACGCCCGCCAGCTGGTGAAGCAAGCGCAGGTATTGCGAATAGATCCAGGCCGTTTCGCCTTGGCGGAATGCATAGAAGGTGTTAAATCCGACTTCCATCCACTCGAAGAGCCCAATCGCTTCGAAGTAATTGATGGGCACTCCGTTCTTCAGTGCGAAGCCCGCGAAGTAGGCTCGCAGCGGAAGCCGCCATTCTCTATCCAGCCCCCAAAGGAACAACCGGACCCCCCTGCCGACGTCAGCCTGGATCACCTGAGTTGGATCACCGTAAGTCGTGCCGTGTAGCTCGCGATAACGTACGGTGACCGCATCCTGCACCATGTCGATGATCGCCCGGCCTTCCTCGCGGTTGAGTTTTCGCAAGGAGAGATCAGGCGAAGCCATTTCCCTAGCGAGCGCTACCTGTTTGCGTCGGATAAGGGGCCGGTGGTGACAGAAGAGCTTCTTCAGCGCTTGCCGTGCAAGCGTCCGGCTGGCAGAAGAGCGGCGCAAATCCCAGGCAATTTCCACGCCAAGGCTAGCGAATAAGCCTGTGCGCACGAGAGGAGAGACCGGAAGGGTCGCAAAGTCGGCGACCAGCCACTGAAGGTCGGATTTATAACCGCCCGAGGCCCGCTCGATCCACTTGAGGTATGGGGTGTCGGCTTCCACAAACGAATCGTCCTCGAGCAGCGGGATGCAACTGGGAAGGACCAAGGCCATTTGGCGATGGTGCTCATCGACGTCCCACTGAGCGCTAAGCTGTCGCGCATGGCGCGTCATTAGTTGGCGGGCTAACTCGAGGCTCAAAGTATTGGTAACGGTGGTGGACGCGATTCCAGAAACCGTTTCGTCATCAAATGCCCGTGCAGCATCAGGCTGGCCCTTGAGCCTCTGCACTTGCGCCTCCAGGGAGGCCAGCAATTGGTCGGCATGCCGCGCGACTCGCGTACTTTGAGGAAAAGCTCGAAGAAACAGCAATGAATCATGAAATCGGATGAGGGATTGCGGGTCAGAGAACTTCACCCTATCGAGGCCTGCCAGCAAACGCTCGCATTTCGTAGCACATCCAGGCCCGAACTCACGTGCCATCGACTCCAGTTGCGTGAGTTGAGCAGCCAGTCGCTTTCCCAATCGGCATTCCTCCCAAGATGGTAGCAAGCAGCCGCCAGTTTATCCCGTGAGCTGCGGTGTCGAAGCGGAAATTCCTGCGCTGGGGCGGTGCCAATGGCGCTGCTAAGGCTGGCTGCGCAGTGGAGATCCAAGCAGTGTCGGCCGATGCCCATAAATGGATCACGGTATCAACCACCCTGCTGATCCGAATCCGGGCCTGGGGAGCCGCTACATTAGCGGTGCCTGCAAATCAGAGAGGGAGGCATTGGCTTCGAGACCTCAGCCCGGCCGGAGCGCCCGGTTATCGAATTCATGCAGCGATCCGACGAGGCTTAGCGGTTCCAGGTGCGGATTACATTTTGCAGCCAGCGGCGATACGGTCGGTACTGCGCAATGTCGATTACTGCGTCAATAAGGATTCTCCGACGTTCGGTCAGCCAACAAGGCGTTTTCGGTTCTCCACACGCCTGCGCCAATCGGTGGGTGGGTGATCGGGGCGAGCCCCGGACAGTACCAACGGTTCACGGCTGCCACCCGCCCCCGAGAGCCTGATAAAGCGCTGCATAATTCTGTAACTCAGTAAACCAGGCTTGCGACAGATTCAGGGCCGACAGGAAATATTGTTGTTCGTAGTACTGCACTTCCAGGAAGCTGGTAACGCCGCCCTGGAAGCGTACATTGGCGAGGTCCGCCATCTGGCGGTAGGTGTCGGTCTGCTGCTGGATCTTCATACGGTATCCCCGGGAGTCGTAGTAGCCGACCAAGCTGTTCGAAACCTCCCCGAAAGCCTTCTGCACGGTTTGCTTGTAGGTCAGCTCCTCTTCATCCCGTTGTGCCCACGCCAGGCGGTATTGACTCTTAATCCGACCGCCTTGGTACAACGGTTGGATCGCTTGCCCTCCTACGGCCCAGAACGTTGCCGGCCCTTGCAGGAAGCTGGTTAGGGCAGTGCTCTGTGCACCAAACGTTCCGGTCAGCGATATCTGCGGGAAAAATGCTGCTTTGGCGACGCCTACATTGGCATTCGCCGCAACCAGGTTCTCTTCGGCTCGCCGCACGTCAGGACGCCGCTCGAGCAGTGCCGACGGCAGCCCCGTTGGAACCTCTGGTAAACGCGGCTGTTCGGTAATCGGCAAGCCGCGGGCAATCGGTCCGGGGTTGCGGCCCAGCAGAATGCTGATGTTGTTTTCCGTCTGTTCGATGAATTGCTGGGTGCTGATCACCTGGGCCTGGGCTTGCTGCAACAATGTCTCCGCCTGGTAGACATCGGTAATCGCGCTTTCGCCGCCCTTGAACTTGATCTGGTTGAGCTTCAGGATCTCACTGAAGGCCTCAACGCTCTTTTTCGAAAACTCGAGTTGATCGTCGAACTGCCGCAATTGAAAGTAATCGGTGGCTACGGAAGAGATTAATGTGGTCCGAACTACTTCCTGGCCGAACTGGGTAGCCAGCAGGTTCGCCCGCGCAGCCTCGGTTGCGCGCCGATATTGCCCCCAGAAGTCAACGATGTAGTTCAGCGAAAGCGCGAGGTTGTCGAAGGTTGGACCCTTGGGATAGAAGGCGTTGCGCGTGTAAATGATGGAACCCGAGCCATTGAGGGTGGGAAACTGGTCGGCGCGGACGATTCCCAGGTTCGCGTTGGCTTCCAGCACGCGCGTTGCCGCGATACGGAGATCGTAGTTGTTGGTCAAGGCCTCTTGAATCAGCCCCTGTAAAACCTGGTCCTGATAAACCGCAGCCCACTGCATCTCGGCGAAGGGCTGTTCCGGCGCTTGCGGGGAAGCGCTTGGTGCCGCTCCCCGGTACTGATCGGGAACGGTGGTGGCCGGCCGTTTGTAATTCGGTCCGAGTTTGCACGCGCACGCGGAAAGGACCAAGAGGACAACCATCGCTGTTTTGAGGTTAATCATGGGCCTCTCCTGGAGCCGGAGTTCCGGTAGTCCCCGGTTGGGGCGCATGTTTCTTACCACCGATCCAGATTCCGAAGCGTTCAACCACGTCGAAGCTGACCGGGATAAAGAAGATGGCCAGGAAGGAAGCCGCCAGCATGCCTCCGATAACGATGGTGCCAAGCACTCGTCGGGAGATGGCGCCGGCGCCGGTGGCCGTCCATAGCGGCACGCAGCCCAGGATGAAGGCGAAGGAGGTCATCAGAATGGGCCGTAATCGCAGCTTGGCGCCATTCAGTGCCGCATCGATAAGGGTTTCGCCTTTTTCGTATTCCAGCTTGGCGAATTCCACAATCAGGATGGCGTTCTTGGCGGAAAGGCCGATCAGCATGATGAGGCCGATCTGAGCATAGACATCGTTATCGAGGTGCCGGAAATACAACGTCGCGAAAGCGCCAAATACTGCGATGGGAACCCCGAGCAGTACGCTGAAGGGCAGGGTCCAGCTTTCGTACTGCGCCGCCATGATCAGGAATACCACGAAAAACGCTGCCGCGAAGATGGTCGCCGGCGAGACCCCTTGCGATGCCTTCACCTCCTGCCAAGTCATGCCCATGTAGTCATAGCCCATCTGCGTCGGCATGGTCTTGCGGAAAACGTCCTCCATGGCGGCGATGGCCTGGCCTGAACTGTAACCCGGCGCGGCAGCGGCGTTAATCTGCGAGCAATTGAACAGGTTGTATCGCATCACAAATTCCGGCCCAGAGCGGGCATACGTAGTTGACAAGGTGCTCATCGGTACCATCTCGCCCGCCGCATTGCGCACGTGAAACCGGCCGAGGTTATCGGCGTTGGTGCGGAACTGGCCGTCTGCCTGAACATAAACCTGCCATTGCAGACCAAAGCGGTTGAAGTAGTTAATCAGCGAACCACCCATGAACGTCTGCACGGTTTGGTACAGCTGGTCAAGCTGGATTTGCTGCGTCATGGCCTTGGCATTGTCCACATTGACCCCAACCTGCGGGACGCCGTAGAGGGCGGTCGTCATGACCCCGGCCAGTTCCGGGCGTTTGCGCGCCTCGACCATGAAAATCTGGGTGTTCTTGGCAAGGAAATCGATAGTGCCACCGGAGCGGTCTTGCAGGACAAAAGTCACGCCCCCCGAGGTACCGACACCGGGAATGGCTGGGGGCGGGAATGAGAAGGCAATGCCGGATGAAACTCTGGAGAGGGCCGTCCGCAAATGCGCCTTAATGCCTTCGTAACTCGTCTCCGGGGTCTTGCGTTCCTCCCATGGCTTGAACGAGATGAAGAAGAACGAGCTATAGGTTGCGTTCACGCCGCTCAACATGCTGTATCCCATGACCGAGCTGACGTACTGGACACCGGGAGTGTCCATAATGATTTGTTCCACCTCCCTCGCAGCCTCCGAAGAACGCTGCAGCGAGGCCGCATCCGGCAATTGCAGCCCGGCGTAAAGGTAGCCCTGGTCTTCATCCGGCAGGAAACTGCGCGCCAGGCGGCCGCCGAAGTACCAGGCAAGCAGGACCGCCACGCCCAGTAACACGAAAGCCAGCCAGGCATTGTGGATCAAATGCCGGCACCAATTCACATAGCCATCGGTTGCGCGCCCGAACCACTTGTTGAACCAGCGGAAAAAAGCCGCGAGCGGCCCCCGTCCTTCCTTCTTGGGCTTGAGAATCATGGCCGACAATGCCGGGCTGAGCGTGAGCGCGTTGAACGCCGAAAAGAGAACCGAGATAGCGATGGTTATGGCGAACTGCTTGTAGAGCTGCCCGGTAATACCGGGGATGAAAGCCGTGGGAACAAAAACCGCGGCCAGGATGAGCGCGATGGCCACCACCGGTCCCGAGACCTCCTCCATCGCCTTGATGGTGGCGTCGTGGGGGGACATTCCGTGCTCGATGTTGTGCTCCACCGCCTCCACTACCACGATGGCGTCATCCACCACCAGGCCAATGGCCAGCACGAGACCCAAAAGCGAAAGGGTGTTGATGGAGAAGCCAAGTGCCGGGAAGACCATGAAGGTCGCAATCAGCGAAACGGGCACGGCCAGGAGCGGGATAAGCGTAGCCCTCCAACCCTGGAGAAAGATGAACACGACAATGATGACCAGCACGAGGGCTTCAAACAGCGTGTGTTCGATCTCGGTGATGCCAGCGCTGACTGCGAGGGTCGTGTCCAGAGCCGTAATGTATTCCAAGCCTTGCGGAAAGCGGCCCCTTGCTTCCTCCATCATCTTCAGGACATTGGCGCGGGTCACCAGCGCGTTGCTGCCCGGCGTGAGGTAAAGGGCGATCAAAGCAGCCGGCTGTGCCGGCTTCTTCTCGTCCGACTTCCCCAGGCGGGCCAGATACGAGTAATACTGCGATCCCAGCTCCACGCGGGCCACATCTTTCAGCCGCAGGATCGCCCCGTCGGACTGGGCGCGGACTACGATCTCGTCGAAATCGGCTGCGGTCGGCAGGCGTCCCGGCGCCCGGACGTTATAGGTGTATTGTTGCCCAGGAGGAATAGGCTCACCGCCGATCTGTCCCGCCGGATTGACCCTGTTCTGGGCTTTTACGGCGTTGATAATGTCCGACACTGTCACGCCCAGGTTTGCCAGCTTATCGGGGTTGACCCAGATACGCATGGCGTAAGGTCCGGCGCCGAAAATCTGCACCTGGCCGATGCCCTGGACCCGGGTCAACGCGTACTGCAAATTGATGATGGCGTAGTTGGCTAGGAAGATGTTGTCATACACCCCAGTCGGCGAATAGAGATCCAGCAGCATGAAGGGTGCAGTGGTACCGGGTTGCACGATCACGCCTTGCTGGGTCACCTCGGCGGGCAACTGGGAGTTGGCTTGGCCGACGCGCATCTGTGCCAGAATCTGGTCGGTGTTAGGGTCGGTTCCAAGTTGGAAGTCTATGTATAGCGACATGCCGCCGCCGGAGCTGGCGCTCAGCGAGTACATGTAATTCATGCCGCTGACACCCGACATCTGCTGCTCGATGGGAGTCGCCACTGATTCCGCGATGGTCGTGGCATCGGCCCCGGGATAGGTGGCCTTCACCTGGATCATGGGGTCGGCAATATTGGGAAACTGGGCAATGGGCAGCTCCAGCATCGCTACCACGCCGGCCATCACCATAAGAATCGCGATGACGATGGCTACGATCGGCCGGTTGATGAAGAATTTCGACATCGTCAGTTGCTCCCCGCCGCGGACCCTGCTCGCACGTAGGGCTTGGGGCTCACTGGAATTCCCCCTCCCTTCATCAACTGGGGAGCTGTGGCGGCGGCTTGCTGTATCCTCTGGATGCCCTCAACCACAACCCGCTCACCCGGCTTTAAACCTTCGGTGATGATCCAGTCGGGGCCGACCCTGTCGCCTACCTTCACGGGACGAAACGTGGCCTTGTTGTCTGGCGACACGACAATCACCTGATAGATCGACTGGACTTCGATCACCGCCGCCTGCGGAACCAAGAGAGCATTCTGGTTGTCACCGGTCTGGATGCGGACGCTTCCAAAGCCGCCCGGGCGCAGAATGGCGTTGGGGTTTGGAAACTCGGCGGTCAGCTGAATGGTCCCCGTGCCCGCGGTAACCTGCCGGTTCACCTGGATTATGCGGCCGGCATAAGGATGCTCTTCCCCGTTCGCCTGGATGTACCGCACCGCCACCCTGGCCGATTTGCCTTTTTGAATAACTGCAGAAATTTTGGCCGCATTCTGCAGGTAGGCACTCTCGCTGATGTTGAAGTATGCCCAGATCGGGTTCACCTGCGAGATGGTGGTCATCTTGGTGGTGGTTCCCACCAGGTCGCCGATCTGCGACTTGGCATCGCCTGCGATGCCGTCAATCGGTGAGTGAATTTTGGTCCAGGCGAGATTGAGCTGTGCATTGTCCAGCGCCGCCTTGTCCGCCAGGACCTGAGCCTTTTCGGCGTTCAGGCTGGCAATGTCATTATCGAGCTGCTTCTGGGGAATTGCGTTTTGCGCAGCCAGTGGCGTATCACGTGTAACGTCATTCTGGAACCGATCGACGTTCGCCTGCGTCCTGTCCAGTGCTGCCTTGGCCTGATCTACGGCAGCCTGATATTGCCGCGGGTCGAGTTCAAACAACAGCTGGCCCTGTCTTACAAAGGAGCCGTTCTGGTAATGCTGGCGAAGAAGGTAGCCCTGAACCTTGGGGGTGATGTCCGCGTTCACCGGACCATTGAGTTGCGCCACCCAATCGTTAAAGATGGGAACGTTCTGTTGCGCCACTTGCGCAACCAAAACCTCCGGAGGTCCAGGCGCCGGCGGCGCCTCTTTCTTGTCGCACCCGGCTAATAGCAACAGAATGGCAACACCGGCAATAAGGCCCCCAGCCCGCGCGACCGTCGGGCGAGGAAAAGCGGTGGTTGTTAGTGACTGAGTTTGAGGATTTTTCATTCTTGAGGAATCTTGCGGACCCGTTTTCCAATACATCCTTACGTTCCCCTAATGGTCAAGCAGGATCGCAACCCTGAACGGGTTCTCCTGAGAAGCCGCACGTCGCCAGCGCGAAACACCCGTCACCCAGACCGTTTGGAATTGACTTAGTTCCTCCCAACGATACAAGCAATTCAGCGCGTGAGCAATGTGTTTGAGGAGGTTTCCGACCGGATCATGCCCTATTGCGCTGGTGCGCGAAAGTGCGAGGGCGAAGCCGACCGCGCTTCCGTCCCGGAGGTTGGAGCGACCGATTCATTCTGCAGGACAAAAAGCGCTCCGCTGGGAAGCTTGAGATTGGAAGAGACGCAGAACAAGTAGGCGATTCCGTCCGTGTCGCGAACGATGCGCAGGTCTTTGACCGGTTGCGTGCGCGGGGCAGCTTGCGCGGTTGCCGCCGAATCGACGGGAAACTTCGTTGACGGTGGAACATCGAGCCCGTTCTCCACTGCAATCCGTGCGCTTTCCCGCGCCACGTGTCGTGGATTCTGAGGCTTAGACATCCCCTCTGCCGGTGGCGAACCAGGATTGGTGACTTGCGTAATATTGATTTGCGCGGCTATGAAGGCGTGCAGCGGTACCCGCTGCTGCTTCCATTCAGCTTGCTCGACCAGCAGGACAAGCCACGAAGGCTTGTCGCCTCGCAAGGGTGCAGCGCCAATGATTCGGCCCGTGAGCCTTGCGTTGACGGGCATCACCAACCCGTTGCTGAGGAGCACGGCCTCCAGGCTCTTGAATTCGACCGGGTCACCCCGGCGGGCGCTCTCGGCCTGGACGGTCGTCTTAAGCTCCACGGGAATAGAGACGCCACCAGGCGGACGGGCGCCAGAACCCGGCGGCTGTTCCTGGGCGAAACATGCCGCCAGCAAAAGCATCGAAAACCAAGTCCTCAGCATCTGCCGCCCTACCCAGTACGCTAAGAGTAGTACAGCGCTGGGTTGCGGTAAAGCGCGCGGAGACTCACGGCACCGTGGAAATGAATTTTCGACCACTCACCTTGACAGCGCTCTAGCAGGCGTTTTACTGTAAGCGCCCACTGCAGTGAGGTACACATGTCGCTGTCTCCCGTCACCGAACTGGATGAGGAACTGGAACAGGCGGGCAAGCCCGCAGGCCCTTGCGCAATGGTGGTGTTCGGAGCGACGGGCGATCTGACCATGCGCAAGCTGGTTCCCGCCCTCTACAACCTGGACAAAGCCCACCTGCTGCCCATCCAGTTCGCGGTCGTCGGGGTGGCAATTGACGACATCGGCCTGGAGGAGTTCCGTGCTCGAGTCACGCGGCTCCTTCCACTGGAGGAGCAGGGCAGCGATGTTTTGGAACGGTTCGTACAGTCTCTTCATTACATGCGGGGAGACTTCGGTGATGCGGCGACGTTTTCGAAACTGGGCGAAATTCTGGCGAAGATCGATAAGCAGATTGGAACCGACCGAAACTACCTCTTCTACATGGCGACGGCACCAAAATTTTTTAGTGCCATCGTGGAGCAACTGGGCGCGTCAGGCTTGTCTCGCGAGGAAAACGGGCACTGGCGGCGGGTGGTCATCGAGAAGCCGTTCGGAAATGATCTCGAATCGGCACTGGCACTGAACAAACAAATCAAGGCTGTGCTCTCGGAGAAGCAGATTTATCGTATCGACCACTACCTCGGTAAAGAGACGGTGCAGAACATCATG